>Ga0315286_10004473_pt1 | contig 13414 bp, 6 predicted proteins | sample YL17G10_0_MG_FD_205038 | JGI IMG/M metagenome (GOLD analysis project Ga0315286, IMG submission 205038) | Sediment microbial communities from Yellowstone Lake, YNP, Wyoming, USA - YL17G10_0 | ecosystem: Environmental > Aquatic > Freshwater > Lake > Sediment | place: USA: Wyoming | collected... | reverse complement strand
GTTGCGGTGCAGGTCTATCGCTCAGTCGGTTCGATTTGGTGGAAGGAATGGTTACTAAATTGGCAGACCGTGCTCGAGAGGCTGGAGCTGATGCGATGGTAACCGGTTGCCCGTTATGCCAGGTCAACCTTGAAATGCGGCAAACCAGCAGCCCGAAGCTGCCTGCGTTCTATTTTACAGAGCTGCTGGGATTGGCATTCGATCTTCCTGAGGCACAGAAATGGTGGAGTAAGCACTTAATCGATCCCCGCCCGATTTTACAAACGGCGGGTTTATTGGATGCACTGAACAGTAGTTCTAAACAGTAGTTCTGAACAGTAGTTCTGAACAGTAGTTCTGAACAGTAGTTCTTAAAATAGGTATAAGTTTAAACTACTGTTATACCGAGTGAAGGATCAGTTATGGACAATGAGCAACAAGTATCGCATGAGGAGCGGAGATCAGTAGATCTCATCATGACTGCCTCGAACAATGGACACGAAGAAGACAAAAATCCTGTTGGGGCAGCTATGGTGGTTGGCGCAGGCATTGCTGGGATGCAGGCTGCCCTCGATCTGGCCGAGGCCGGCATAAAAGTATATTTGCTTGACCGCTCCCCAGCCATTGGTGGAACCATGTCCCAGTTGGATAAAACTTTCCCTACCAATGACTGCGCTATGTGCATCATGTCGCCTAAATTGGTCGAAGTCGGGCGCCATCTCAATATTGAACTTATGAATTACGCAGAAGTAGAGGCGATCACTGGCGAACCAGGTAATTTCACGGTCACTGTTCGCCAGCATCCCCGTTTCGTAGATCTAAAAAAATGCACCGGTTGCGGTGACTGCGCAGTAGCTTGCCCTATCCATCTGCCAGATGCTTTCAATGGCGGACTTTCCCAACGCAAAGCAATATATAAGCTCTTCCCCCAGGCTATCCCCAATGCCTTCGCGATTGAAAAACGCGGCGTTGCTCCCTGCCGGGATGCTTGCCCAATCCACCAGCGCGCCCAGGGTTACCTGGCATTGATCGCTGAGGGGCGTTATGCAGACGCATACCGCACGATCCTCGAAGATAATCCATTTCCTTCAATCTGTGGTCGAGTTTGTAACCACCGCTGCGAAGACGCCTGCAACCGTTCTCAGGGTGATGTCCCGGTGAATATCATGGCGCTTAAACGGTTTGTGGCAGATTGGGGATGGGATAATAAATCTACCCTGAATAATTTTCAAACTCCCCCGAAAAACAGTCTCACAGGAAAACGGGTAGCAGTTGTGGGTGCAGGACCCGCTGGATTGACCTGCGCCCGCGATTTAGTCCGTCAGGGAAGCGCTGTCACTGTTTTCGAAGCTTTACCGGTGGCAGGTGGCATGATGCGCGTGGGTGTTCCATCTTATCGTTTGCCACCAGATGTCGTGCAGCGCGAGATTGATGATATGCTGGCTGAGGGGATTGACCTACAGCTCAACCATCGTGTTGACAACATTGAGGCGTTACTGGATGAATATAATTCAGTTTTCGTTGCGATAGGAGCCCACGGTGGTGTCAAGCTGCCAATACCTGGGAATAATCTGCCAGAAGTATTTCTAGCCACTGAATTTTTACGTGAGGTCAGTCTGTCACACAACCGGGTAGAGGTTGAGGAGGATGACTTATCAATAAAATCTCCCCCCAGATGGTCTTTATCCGCCCGTACTCCGCAACCTTTCATCCAGGGAAAACGGGTCTTAGTTTTAGGCGGCGGAAATGTCGCCATCGATGCAGCGATGAGTGCAGTACGTTTGGGAGCATCGTGGGTGGGTATGACCTGCCTGGAAGGTCGCGCCCAAATGCCTGCGCATGCCTGGGAAATACACGATGCCGAGGAAGAAGGCATCGAAGTGTTCCCGGCGCGCACCTTTAAGGAAGTTACGAACCTGGATGGCCATGTCACAGGGGTGCGAACCGTTAATGTGAACTTCCGCGGTTTTATCGAGGGACGTCCAGATTTCGATGAATATCCCGAGACAGAGACAGTCATTCCAGCTGATGTAGTGATCTTCGCCATTGGTCAACGACCGGAATCGGATTGCATGAAACAAGTTGATCGATTGCGTGGGGGTCGCGTAATTATCAATAAAGAAACCCTCGCAACGAATGTGCCGGGAATTTATGCTGGTGGAGATGTCGTTACCGGTACAACCTTTATAGTGGATGCAATCGCGGCTGGTCATTTAGCTGCTCAATCCATTACTGCCTATCTTGGTGGTCCCGACGAAAGAGCTCCATATAAGGCCAATGTGGCAAAATACAGCCAGGACGAAGTGGCAATCAAGCTGGCATCCGGTCAGGTGCTGGTTGTGCCACGTGCCGAAATGAGTAAACGCCCGGCCGCAGAGCGCAAGGTAGATTTCCAGGAGATGTTCTTCGGATTAAGCGAAGATCAAGCCCGTGCAGAAGCTGCACGCTGCCTACGCTGCGGTATTTGTTCGGAGTGTAACCAATGTGTCTACGTTTGCCGGGCTGAAGCTATCGTTCACGAACAAACCGAACAATTGATCAATTTACAGGTAGGAGCGGTTGTATTGACACCTGGTTTGGAGACTATGCCAGGTGATATTCGACCTGAATATGGCTATGGTCGTTACAAGAATGTTATCACATCGCTCCAATTTGAACGAATGCTCTCCGCTTCTGGTCCTTTTGGGGGTGTCGTTAAACGTCCTTCGGATGGCACTCACCCGTGCAAAGTAGCGTGGATCCAATGCGTTGGTTCCCGGGATTGCCGGGCTGCTTCTGAATCCAACGTGACCCAGAATTTCAAGGAGGGAACATTAAAACTCAATAGTTCTCAACCCCAACCTTATTGTTCCTCGGTATGTTGTATGTACGCCACAAAAGAGGCAATCATCGCCAAGGAACATGATCCTCACATCCAGCCCAGCATCTTTTATATCGATATTCGCTCGTTCGGCAAAGGATTTGAGCCCTATATCGATCGAGCAAAGAAAGAACATGGCATCCGCTACGTACGCTGCATGGTCTCCTCAGTAAAAGAAGTACCCGGCACGCAAAACTTACGCGTGAGTTATGTCAGTTATGAGGGGGATGGCAGCACAGGGTGTTCTGATAGTAAACATCCGGTTGTCCACGAAGAAGAGTTTGATCTGGTTGTGCTTTCGGTAGGATTGCGTCCCTCGGAAGCAACCCGCTCCATGGCGGAACGAATAGGCGTGCATTTGAATGAATTTGGGTTTGCTGATTCAGAGGATTACACCCCCGGGAAAACATCCCGACCAGGGGTGTATGTGGCTGGGGCTTTTGCTGAACCGAAAGATATACCCGAATCGGTCATTGAGGCCTCATGCGCAGCGGCTCAGGTTTCTGAATTGCTTGGAAAATCTCGCGCTACCCTGACACGTGTCCCAGTATATCCACCGGAGCGCAATGTAACCGAGGAACCGGAACGCGTGGGGGTTTTCATCTGTCATTGTGGTATTAACATTGGTTCGGTTGTGAATGTACCCGAAGTGGTTGAATATGCAAAAACGCTCCCTGGAGTGGTTTACGCCGAGCACAACCTGTACACTTGCTCACAAGACACCCAGGCTCGCATCACTGAACGTATTCGCGAACAAGGTCTCAACCGGGTCGTGGTAGCTTCATGCACACCCCGTACCCATGAGCCTCTATTCCAGGATACACTTCATATGGCGGGTTTAAACCCACACCTGTTCGAGATGGCGAATATCCGCGAGCAAGATTCCTGGGTTCACCGTACTCGACCCGAAGATGCTACCGAAAAAGCCAAGGAACTCGCCGCGATGGCCGTCGCTAAAGCCCGTAAACTGCGCTCACTCACCCGCAGTCGCTTTGATGTAGACCGGCGGGCTCTTGTTATTGGGGGAGGCCTGGCCGGGATGACAACTGCCTTATCCATCGCCCGACAAGGATTTGGAGTATTTCTGGTCGAACGCGATAATGAACTCGGTGGGAATTTACGACATATTTATACTGGGAAAGGTGATCTTGGAGTAAAGACGGATTGTCTGTATCCGCCGGATGGTCTGTATCCGCCGGATGACCAGCGAAAGAAATCTTCTAACTCTGACCCTCAAGCGCTTTTACATGAACTGGTGGCAGCCATACAATCTGATCCTAATATCAACGTAATGACTGGAGCAGAAGTCCAGAGTGTCAATGGTTATACAGGTCAATATCGCACAACCGTTCAACAGGCAGATGGAACGCAGGTTGAACTCCACCATGGTGCAATTGTCGTGGCAACCGGTGCAAAAAGTTACACACCCACCGAGTATCTCTATGGTAAACACCCCCGTGTGCTGACCCAAAGGGAATTGGAAGAAAGGCTCAAAGATGGTCTGTATCCGCCGGATGGTTTGTATCCCCAAAAAACCCTCGTCATGATTCAATGTGTTGGAAGTCGCGATGAGAAACACAACTATTGCTCACGGGTGTGCTGTACCCAGGCCATAAAAAACTCATTGAAGATCAAGCAACAATCTCCGGAAACCCGTGTGGTGGTGTTGTATCGAGATTTACGGAGCTATGGCTTCCGCGAGCTGCTGTACCGCCAGGCGCGCGCCGCCGGCGTTATCTTCCTGGAATACAGTGAATTAGCAAAACCAGAAGTGACTCCCGGTTCAGATGGACGCCTGCAGGTAAGTGTGGCGGTTCAACCAGAAAATGATAAACTCACACTTTCCGCTGACTGGTTGGTGCTCAGTACCGGGATCGAGCCGGAACCCGGTAACCCCACCCTGGGACAAGTGCTGAAAGTACCACTCAATGCCGATGGATACTTCCTGGAAGCGCATGTCAAGCTTCGCCCGGTAGATTTCGCCGCTGAAGGAATTTTTCTGGCAGGATTGGCGCATTCGCCTCGCGCGATTGAGGAAACTATCGCCCAGGCACAGGCTGCTGCGGTTCGGACGGTGGCTTTGTTGGCCAAACCGCAATTGGAAGCCGCGCCCATCACAGCTGAAGTCAATCCAAAGCTGTGTGCGGCTTGTGGTCTGTGTGTGGAAATTTGTCCGTACGGCGCCCGCGTGCTCGAACCGGGGGCGACTCACGCTGAAGTAATTGAAGTGCTATGCCAGGGATGTGGAGCATGCGTGGTCGCCTGCCCCAATAAAGCCAGCCAGCAAAAAGGATTTGAGTTCTTACAAATATTCGGCATGTTAGAGGCAGTCTATTGATCAGGATTGAAATTCAATCCTTAGGAGTTTTCATGAGTGACATTCAGAGCTACAACCCCCATATTATCGCTTTTCTGTGCAACTGGTGCACCTATACCGGGGCCGACCTGGCAGGTACATCGCGCTTGCAATATCCACCTAATGTACGTATCATCCGTACGATGTGCAGTGGTGCAGTCGATCCGGTATTTGTGCTCAAACCCTTAATGGATGGTATCGATGGTGTGTTCATCGGTGGGTGCCATCCAGGTGACTGCCATTATCAAACTGGGAACTATAAAACCAGGCGACGTTATGTGGCAATACAGGAGATCCTAAAAACCGCGGGATTTGATGAGAAACGCATATGGCTGCGTTGGATCAGTGCCAGTGAAGGGCAGAAGTTCGCCGATACGATTACACAGATGGTGACCGCCATTAAAGAGCTGGGACCTAACCCGCTTCGCGAAGACTGGACCGTATAACGCCGATACAGACCAACCAAATGAGAACTAAGTAGAACTTTTTTTTAGAACTACTGTTCAGAGTTCTCAGTAGATCGTAGAATACAATTTCGAGCTGGAGAGTTTTATTAATGAATACATTAATACCGGTTAAGAATAACGACATTGTCTCAGCGATAAGAGGCTTTTTACGCGATTTGTTTGAAATAGGCCTGGTCGATGCGATCTATGTACCCCTGGAGGCTAATGGCGCAATTGTACCTGCCCTGGTAACAGATCTTAATCAGCTTAAACACGCTAATCCTTTAGCCCCTGTCATGCCTATCAATGGGGCACGGGCAGTCTCGGTCTTGACTGGCAAACATCCATCCAAACGCTTGGGGATTGTGCTCCGCCCTTGCGAAATGCGGGCGTTGATTGAGCTGGTCAAACTACAACAGGCCTCGTTAGAAGGGGCTGTATTGATTGGAATAGATTGCCCAGGCACCTATGAGATTGCCCGGTTCATGGAAAACGGTGGATTAACTCAGAACTACGGTTCTGCTGGATCCTCAGAGTATCTGGTTGCTGCCAAAGAAGGTCGTTCTCCTATACTGAATGGGTTAAACCTGCGCCCAGCCTGCCAGATGTGTACCCAGCCGATTCCCCTGGGTGCTGATTTTCATCTGCACTTGTTTGGCGTGGATTGCTCGGAACATGCTCCTGGAATACCTGTCACAATAAAAGATGATGTAGCTGCAAAGATTGCAGAACAGGCAATTCTGAGCGAAAACAACGGACGGGTCGCCTGGCTCACTATGAATGCCGTCCCCCCCGATGATGGTCAGAAAGCGGTCATCGAAAAACTCATCGCAACCCGCCAGCAAGTGCGCCAGAAAGAATTAACAGCGATACACAATCGGTTGAGCTTAGAGGGCGGTATGCTGGGTTTGTTCGCCACCTGTATCCGTTGCCATAACTGCATGACAGCTTGCCCAATATGCTATTGTAAAACCTGCTTGTTTAAAACCGCCTCATTTGACCATGCCCCAGAGCATTACTTTAACTCCGCCAAGCATAAAGGAGCTCAACGCATGCTTGGTGATACTATCCTGTTCCAAATGACCCGTATGAACCACATGAGTGCCTCGTGTGTGAGCTGTGGAATGTGTACGTCTGCCTGTCCATCAGAAATACCGGTCGGTATGATCTTCAGTGCAGTGGGCGAGTCAGTACAGTCCGCATTCGATTATGTCCCCGGTCGGGATGTGGCAGAACAATTACCATTAATCACATTCCAACCGAATGAGTGGACCGAGGTAGGTGAAGCGAGATGATCTCAATGGAAACTATCCGAAATCCAAAATCCGCATTAGTGATCGGCGCAGGAATCGCCGGAATCCAGGCGGCGCTGGACATGGCGGATGCCGGCTTCCACGTTTATCTTGTTGAACGATCGTCCAGCATCGGTGGACGTATGTCTCAACTCGATAAAACCTTTCCTACTTTGGATTGCTCGGCCTGCATCCTCACACCCAAGATGTCCGATGTTTCCCGCAATCCAAATATCACCCTGTTGACCACTACAGAGGTTATTGGGGTCGAAGGTGAAGCCGGAAACTTTCAAGTCACCCTGGAAAGGCAGCCGCGCTATGTGGATGTAAACAACTGCACGGGTTGTGGATTATGCGCAGAGGTTTGCCCGGTGATCATGCGCGGTGAATTTAACGCCGGGCTGGACACCGTGAAAGCTGTATATCGACGCTTCCCACAGGCCATTCCAGCTGCATTTGTTATCGAGAAACGCCCATCTCCCTGCAAGATCGCCTGCCCAGCCAACATACCTGTCCAGGGTTATGTAGCGCTGGTTGCCCAGGGTAAGTTTCGCGAAGCCATGCAGCGAGTTCGAGATGCTGGTGTACCCTTCGTTGGCACCCTCGGTCGGGTTTGCTATCACCCTTGCGAAAGTATCTGCAAACGAGCTGATTATGATGAACCTCTATCGATCTGTGCCCTCAAGCGTATCGCCTATGACGAGGGTGTGGATTGTAGTTCAATCCCTGGTGATCAACCTGTACCTCTTCCATCCAAGTTTGATGAGCGTGTAGCGATAGTTGGAGCTGGACCGGCAGGACTGACTGCCGCATATGAGTTGATTCGCACTGGTTATCGGGTAACCGTCTTCGATGCTCTACCAGTGGCTGGGGGCATGCTTTCAGTTGGTATCCCAGCTTATCGCTTACCGCGCGAGGTGCTAAATCAGGAGATTGCATATATATGCAGTTTAGGAGCTGAAGTTAAGCTGAATTCGCCAGTCGGTCGCGATGGAGGCCCAACGGTAGATGAACTTCGTAAACAATTTAGCGCAGTCTTCCTGGGGGTCGGGGCGCATGTTAGTAGTAAGATGAACGTACCTGGCGAAGATTTACCCGGTGTGCTGCATGGAGTGAAGTTCTTACGCCAACTCAACCTGAGTCAACTGAGGGATCTTGCTCCGCACTCCGAGTTGGCAAAGCAACTCCCTCAGCAAAGCCAACTCATGCAAATAGGGAAAAAAGTCGCTGTTATCGGCGGTGGAAACACCGCTATCGATGCAGCTCGCTGCGCTCTGCGGTTGGGTGCTGAAGTAGATATTTTATACCGCCGGTCACGAACCGAGATGCCTGCCGCAGCACACGAAGTGAATGCAGCGGAGGAAGAGGGTGTTGGTCTCACCTTCCTGGTTGCACCTGTGCGTATCCTAGAAAAAGACGGACACGTGGCTGGTGTCGAATGTATCCGCATGCAGTTAGGTGAGCCGGATGCTAGTGGTAGACGTCGCCCCATTCCGGTACCTGGATCTGAATATATTGTAGAGGTAGATACAGTTATCGCTGCCATCGGTCAAAGCGTAGACGCTTCCGGGTTGGAAGTGAAGATTACCCGCTGGGGTTCATTAGAAGCCGATCCGCTGACCCTGGAAACTTCATTACCCGGCGTATTTGCCGGTGGCGATGCAGTACTTGGACCGGCTTCAGTCGTTGAAGCTATCGGGGCTGGTATTGCAGCTGCTGAGTCGATCCACCGCTATCTACGAGGCAGTGACCTGCGCGAAGGTAGAGAGACCTCACAGCCTAATCCTAAAGATATTCATGTCAAACCCTTCACCAAAGTGATCAGGTCACCGCGCCCTCAAATGCAAGAATTGTCTGTGGAAGAACGCATTCACAGTTTCGAGGAAGTGGATCTAGGATTAACCACCGAACAAGCGATCGCTGAAGCGCAACGCTGTCTGGATTGTGCCGTGTGCTCCGAATGCTTGCAGTGTGTAGCTGCTTGCGAACGTGGTGCAATCCACCATGATGACCAGATCACCCGGATGGGGTTGAATGTCGGTGCAATCCTGGTCGCTACAGGATTCGATGTTTTTGACCCGTATCGCAAGCCTGAATTTGGTTATGGGGTGTACCCTCAAGTGATCACGACTCTTGAGTTTGAACGGCTGGCTTCTGCATCCGGACCGACTGCTGGAAAAATTATTCTTAATGGGAAACCACCCAAAAAAGTGGTATTTATTCAATGCGTCGGTTCACGCGATAAAAGTATTGGAGTATCAAATTGCTCACGGGTGTGTTGTATGGCTGTCGCCAAGCAAGCCCACCTTGTGCATGATCGCATACCAGACGTTGAAATCACCGTGTTTTACATGGATGTGCGCGCTTTTGGCAAGGGTTTTGAAGAATTTTACGATCGGGTACGGAATGAAGGTGTTATCTACCGGCGCGGGAATCCCTCGGAAATTATTAAACGTGGCGATCGAGTGGTCGTGCGCGCCGAAGATACCTTGCTAGGTGAGCAGGTGGAGGTCGAGGCCGACATGGTAGTTTTAGCAATCGGTATGCAACCTCGCCAGGACATAGAACAGGTAGCCCAAACGCTCAACCTGGCACGCAGCGATGATGGGTATTTTCTGGAAAGCCACCCCAAGCTGCGGACAGTTGAGACCAGTTTAGCAGGTATCTTCTTGGCGGGAAGCTGCCAGGGTCCTAAGGATATCCCCGATACCGTCGCACACGCTAAGGGTGCTGCGTCTGCTGCAATGATCTTAATGGCTGGTAATGGGACGAACCGCAGGCAATCATAGGAGCAATATATGTTGAAAATCGAAAGCCGTCAATTTATTAAGGACCACGAGCTGTATGCCTGCATTCAATGCGGCAAATGCACTGGCGGTTGCCCAATGGCAATGAAAACTAAGTTGAATCCGCGCAGTCTGATCTACCGAATCATGTTATCCGGGAATGGGTACGATATTGAAGGCCGCGAGGAATTGTGGGATTGCACAACCTGTAATACCTGCTCCAGTCGCTGTCCAAAGCAGGTCAGCCCAATGGAAACTATCATTGCATTGCGTGGTGCTTTTGTTGAAAAAGGACGCGTCCACCCGAATGTCAAGACTGCCCTGGAAAGCACTTTCCGGCATGGCAACCCATTGACCATGCCGCGCGAAGACCGCGCGGCATGGGTAGGTGATTTACCAGTGAAGTTAATGGCTGACGAAGTTGCATTGAACCACAATCCGGACTATTTATACTTTGTCGGTTGTACACCCTCTTACGACCCGCGTATACAACAGGTAACCCGTTCGATCGTAAACCTGTTTCAACAAGGGGGGGTTGACTTTGGCATCCTGGGAGAAGAGGAGAGCTGTTGTGGGAGTGAGATCCGGCGGTTGGGCGAACAAGGTCTGTTCGAGATGATGGTAGAAGAGTATCAAGAGGTATTTAAAGGGTACAACATACAAAAGATGTTCACCACCTCGCCGCACTGCTACAATGCCTTCAAAAATGACTATCCGAAAAGCGGGATGAAAGTGCAGCATTATACAGAGGTTCTGGCAAACAGATTAGCCAGCGGGGACCTAAAATTATCTGGTAATTTCGAAAAGAAGATAACCTATCACGACCCATGTTATCTGGGCAAACATAACCAGGTCTTCGATGAGCCGCGAGCTGTGCTGCAAAGCGTTCCAGGTGTAACATTAATCGAGATGGATCGTTCACGTGAGAAAAGTTTGTGCTGTGAAGGTGGTGGCGGACGCATGTGGCTGGAGGGAACCAATCCAAGTACTCGCCTGGCTCAAATGCGTGTCAATGAGGCGCTGGAAACTGGCGCAGAGATCTTGGCGACGGCCTGTCCATTCTGCCTGCTCACCCTGGATGAGGCAGTGAAACACCTGAATGCTCAAGATAAAATCCGCGTTATGGATGTCGCTGAAATCGCAGCCCAGGCTTTATGAAGAATTTTGTAAGGACACGGAGATAACGAGATGGTATTTACCCCAAAAGTTGGTGTGTATATCTGCCATTGTGGAATCAATATCGGAGCTACGGTTGATGTGCCAACAGTAACTGAATTTGCTTCTCACCTTCCCGGAGTGACAATTGCCCGTGATTATACCTACATGTGTTCTGATCCCGGACAGAATCTGATCAAGAAAGATATCGCTGAACTGAGCCTTAACCGGGTAGTCGTGGCATCTTGCTCACCACGGATGCACGAACCTACATTTCGTGCCACAATCAGTGACGCAGGATTGAACCCTTACTGTTTCGAAATGGCAAACATCCGCGAACAGTGCTCATGGGTGCACCCCCACGGTGCCTCCACTACCATTAAAGCCATGGAACTGGTGGCGTCGGCAGTCGCGAAAGCCAACCATCTGCAACCATTGCAGGTGCGGCAGGTATCGGTCATTCCAGCTGGTGTGGTAATCGGGGGTGGAATAGCTGGTTTACAATCTGCATTGGATATCGCCGAGGCAGGCTTTCAGGTAACGATCGTCGAGCGATCTGAGATCCTGGGAGGTCATGTAGCAATGCTGCATCGTACATTCCCAACTCTCGAACTTACCAGTGCACTTGTCAATGAATTAATCGAACGCGTCAAGAATCACCCAAGGATCAATGCTCTGACAAAGGCGGAAGTACTGGAAGTCGGTGGCTATGTTGGGAATTTTCAAGTCAAAGTTATGCATGATAACCAGGTGCTCGATGTTCCCGCGGGGGCGATCGTGGTTGCTACCGGATTCGAGCCCTTCGATGCCCATCGGAAACCGGAATATGGTTACGGGGTTTATCCCCAGGTGATTACAACGTTGGATTTTGAACAATTTCTCAATCAGAAGACGGAGGACGGAAGTAGTCCACGAGGTTGCTCCGGCGATCCAAAATCAATTATTTTCATCCAATGTGTCGGCTCACGCGATCAATCGATTGGTAATCCTTATTGTTCCCGCATTTGCTGCATGGTAACCACCAAGCAAGCTCTCCTGGCGCGCCAGCGTTTTCCTACGGCTGACATATCAGTATTTTATATGGACATTCGTGCTTACGGAAAAGGTTTCGAAGAGTTCTACGACCAGGCGCGCGCCGAAGGTGTACTTTATCGCCGAGGCAATCCCTCCGAAATCTTGCAGCATGGCAACCGGGTTGTGGTACGCGCTGAAGACACGCTACTCGGTGAACAGGTGGAAATCGAGGCTGATTTGGTGGTGCTGGCGGTCGGGATGACACCGCGCACCGATACAAGTGTCGTTGCCGGCTTGCTTAAACTGGCGCGTGGAGCAGATGGCTTCTTCATGGAAGCTCACCCCAAGCTGCGTCCAGTGGAAACCGCTATGGCGGGTGTTTTTCTGGCAGGAGCCTGCCAGGGACCAAAAGACATCTCCGAGACGATATCCCAGGCGCGCGCCGCGGCTTCCGCTGCGATGATTCCTCTGATGCGCGGCCAGATCCAGGTGGAAGCCGCCACTTCGTTTGTAGATGAAGAGCTGTGCGCCGGTTGTGGGCAGTGCGCCCAGGTATGTGCGTATTCGGCTTTATCACTCCATCCTGTACGGGGTGTGATGACTGTAAATGCCGTTCTGTGTCAGGGTTGCGGCGCCTGCGCAGTGACTTGCCCATCTGGGGCAATCAATGTCAACCACTTCACATTCGATCAATTTTTTGCACAGATTGAGTCGCTCTCAAATGGATTAGAATTATTTACTGAACGGAGTTCGAAGAACAGTGGTTCTACCGCGATGCTTGAATCGGAACAACTGTTCCGAAATGAATCTGTGGTGCCTAAAAATTAGTTAGATTATGGGTACGCAATGGGTATTACAAACCAACGGGAATCCGTTGGCGACTGTACGGAAATTCCTCGGAGAAGTGTGGCTGCGCGATAACCTGGGTGGTATGCTCATACCAGCCTACGATCACAATCTTTTATGTACACAGCCGTTATTGCTTGAAGTACCTTCTCAACTAGAAAATGCGGATCCCTTTTTACCCTTAACCCTGGTCGAGATTGCCGGGTATGCAGTGCAGTTGGCAAAGCAAAGACCTGATGCACACCTGGGCATCATCTTACGTTCCTGTGAAAACCGAACTTTGGAGTATTTTTTGCAATCTCCCCTGATTGCCAGGCGAGCGGGCGTTCCGCTCAGTAACTGGTTAATCATTAGTGTGGATTGCCTATCCAGTTATCCGGTCGAAGACTACACCTGGCGGTTTAATAAATCTGGTTCAACAGAACCGATGACTCACGAAAGCCTTAATTTTGCACGACGGGGAGGCATTGCCCCCTACCGCTACCGCCCAGCCTGTCAAATGTGTACTTTACCAGCTGCACAAGAAGCTGATCTAGTGATAGGTCTGTTGGGGTTGCCTGTCTTCGAAGAAATTCTGATCATCACGAAAGACCAGGCAACCGCCGATCGACTTGACCTTTCCAGGATCACCAATAACCCAGCCTCGCCCGCCCTAATAACCCGACGCTCACAGATGATAG
>Ga0315286_10004470_pt1 | contig 13417 bp, 15 predicted proteins | sample YL17G10_0_MG_FD_205038 | JGI IMG/M metagenome (GOLD analysis project Ga0315286, IMG submission 205038) | Sediment microbial communities from Yellowstone Lake, YNP, Wyoming, USA - YL17G10_0 | ecosystem: Environmental > Aquatic > Freshwater > Lake > Sediment | place: USA: Wyoming | collected... | reverse complement strand
ACGGTGTGCCTCGCTTGTTAGAATGTTGATCAACTCCTGCATGATCACGCCCGGCAACGCTGAAATCTCCCGCAGCACCACCGAACGTGGGTAGAACTTCTTAACCTCCCCGCTCATGATCCCAATGCCGATAACCTCGACCCCTGCCGCCAACACCCGCTGCACCACCTGCTTGAGGTATGCGCACTCGGTATCCCCGTAGATTGCCCCCTCCGGAATTCCATCCGACCCCACGATGAGCACCTTACGCGTCTCCGGGCGCGCGGCAATCCGCCTCGCGGCCCAAAGCACGCACTCCCCATCCCGGTTGGCAGATGACCCACTGATGGCGCAAATAGCCCGCCCATCGGTTCCAGAAAAAGGGACCAGCACCATCCGATTGTCGATCTCGTCGAGGCGGCTGTAAGGGCGTAAATTGACTTCCGCCATCCTTGCCCGCCTCACCTCCTCGATCAACTCCGGAGGAGCGCTGGCATTGGTGTTGAAGGCGAGCACCTCGTGAGGTACGCTGGTTCGTAACAACGCCTCATGGAAAGCTACCGCGGCCAATCGAGCCAGTGCCGCCTTCGACCCCACGGACCGAGACGATCCCATCGACCCCGAGCAATCCCAAAGGAGAGAAACCGCCGTGTCAAGCGCAGGCCCCTGCTCTTTTCTGGAAAACACCCGATCATCTTCTCCGCCTAGAAACCAGCGGGGCAACGCCCGCCGATCCCACCGCCGCCCATGCCGCTCCCCGCCAACCCAGCGCACCTGGGCCTGGGAGGCGAGTGCCAACTCCAGGTGGGCCGCCATGGTCCCGACGTAATCCGCGACTTTCTCCCGAAGATTACGGTATTCCTTGCTCCAACCAACCCGATCCGTGGTATCGAAGGTCCGATCACAATCATACGCGGTGGAAAAGACCAGGTATTCCTTCGGACCTTTCAGATACTCCCCCTTCAGGTCTTCCTCATCAACCGCGTTGACCGCGTTGACCAGCCACTCAGCATCGCACTGCTTCTCGCCCCCCGCGATCAGCTCGCAAACCACCCCCAGCATCCCCTCTGCTCCCGAGGGCGCGCCCGCATCCTTAATCTCGGGCTTGCCCTCTGGAGGAAGTGGCGCGGGCAAATCCCGGCAAATCGCCCGGGCGATGGCCTGAGCCAACTCTACAGCCTCAGCCGTCGAAGCGATTCTGGAAGCTCGCTCCAGCTCTGCCCGCGCCACCTCAACCAACTCCTGCACCGCCGCGCTCAACTCCAACCCCGCGGGACAGTGCCCTAACCTAGCGTAGCGGTCCACCACGTACAAAAACTTCGCCGACTCCGGCACCCCTTCCCACGCAGCACGCACCTTGACGCCTACCGCGCTATCGAGCACCGCCAAATTCTCCTTGCAACCAAGGTACTCCTGCCCCATGCGCCTCTCGACCCACGCGTCTTCCAGCGCATTCCAGATCCCGTACACCGGCTCGCAAAGCGCCGCCACGCACTCAAACTCGGTGAAAAGTAGGTGCGCGCACTCATGGTCCAGAAAACCGTCGAAGACCTCACCCAGTGCAGCGAGATGCGCCTCGCTCAAATCGGGTAAAACGATCTCCCTGGTCACCCCATCGACATAAGCAAGCGCCCCGCCGATACGCACCCGCACCCCGTACTGGCGGGTTATCATCCGCGCGATTCGCCCACTCTTGGATTCCAGGGCAGCCTCTGTCGGGCGCAGCGGCATGGGTCAATTCCAGATTTGCTTGGTCATACGCGGGTTGTGGGCCAACGTGTAATGCTGACCCCTTTCGCAATCCGGCAGTCCAGGGCAGCTAAAGCACTCCACCCCGGGTTCATGCTCTCCCTCTAAAAACGACATTCGACTGCTCGTCTCCAGCGTATCATCCAGATTGAACCAGAGCCTTCCCAGTAATCCCGTATCGTGCTGCCCCGATTCTGGAGACTGCAAATCAATCATGCTATTGATGAAGGCACTAATCCGTCTACGAAAATAAGCAATCCGAGAAAACACAGACCACGTCCTGAAAGCGCCACTGCTCGCCGCCGCATCACCGATTTGTTCCAGAAAAGCAGCGCGGTCAAGCAGCCTCACCTGAGTCGGGTCAAAAGGCAAGGACACCTTGCGCTTATTGGTCTCCTCAATCAATTCCTGCATCTGTTTATCGGCCCAAAACTGTGCATCTACCCGGTCATCAGCCAGCGTCAAAAATACCGGTATCGTATCTTCCCCATCAAAAGCCACTGTATAATACTCCTCCGAAAACCTCTTTACGGTCCCCATGATCACTTCCCCTTTCCCTTTGCCCCGAAATAGCGTTGCACAACCCCTTCAAGCACCCGGTAATCGTCCTCGGCAAGCTTGTTGAGCACGGTCAGCTTCGCCGCCCTCATCGGATGAAAGCGAGTCATTGCCCGGGCCCATTGCAAACAACGGCGGGTCGAGAACGTGCAAGCGATCTTGTCATTGGACAGATCCTTTCTCGCCTCACCGGCGATACGCACGATCGCCTCGACAAAATCCATATCCAGCTCCGGCACCCGCTTGTGGATGACCTCCTGCTCCAGCGCAGCCGCCATCGGTTCCACATGCACCACCGCCCCGAACCGATCCAGCGTCGCTTCGTTCATCCTGGCCATCGTTCCGGTATAGAGCAACTTGTGCCGACTGGCGATCCCCACGCTATTGGCCGTCGCGAAAAACCGGAAAGCGGGGTGAGGCCGAAGCACCGTACCATCGACATCTTCGAGGACAATCTTGCCCCCCTCTTCGAGCAGTTGCTGAAGGCAAAAGAGCACCGGCTGGAGAGCCGCATCAATCTCGTCAAGCATGATCCAGTACCCCAGTGCCACCGCCTCCGGCAACGGCCCCCTACGGAACACCAAAGTCCGAGTGCCGTCTTCTGCGATCGAAGGGTAATCGCGGCCAAGCAGCACAGTGGTGTCCGACTCCCCATGCAGATTCATCCTCCGCAGCGGGCGATTGAGCTGGGAGGCGAGCTGCTCGATAATCGAGCTTTTCCCAGTACCCGCGTCCCCGACCAACAAACAGTGCGTCCCGGTCTCCAGGCAGTAAGCGATCTCCTCGACCAGATCTCGCCGGAAGCAATATTCGGGAATCCCCTCCGGGATGAGCGGATGGGTGAAGCCATCGACACGATCTAGGTAAATCCCCGTATTCGGTATCTCGTGCTTTATAATCTGCACCATCGCGTGACTCTCCGCACAGACGTTATGCAATACGGCGATGCGCCGGATATGTCAACACCAAAAGACACCTTTGCCGCAAAAAAAGAAAAGGAAGATTTTACGCAGGTAACTATAGGGTTTTGACTATCTCCCCCATGACTTTCTGGAATAGATCTTGGATCGACATCACAAGATTTTTGCGCTGCTTTCCCCTAACCAGCGGGGACATCTTCAGGACCAACAGCGCCGCCGCCAGAACGAAAAAAGCGTTCTTGGGGATCTGTAACGCCGTGGTCACCTGCTCGACTGAATCCATCAACTCGGGAGGAAACCGCAAATCGGTTTTTATCCGATCCTCTTGCGAACCCAACAAAGACTTTTTCATCGCTCGCTCTCCTTTAGCTTCTACAACGATTCTAACCGTGACACCGCACCAACCGGCCGCCCCTGAGCCCGGAAGGCCTCCAGAGCCCCACGGCTGTACTCCCCAGGGTCTCCTTGCGGCAACCGCACCAACCGGACGTCGAAGAGCCCAGCCAACTTTGGGGCGGTAGCTACCATCTCCGGCCAAGCTCCTTCGGGCTCACTTGCGCTTGGGCCATCCCACATCAGATCCACCGCCCGCACCCCCGCCTGGCGGAGCTTGAGCATCTGAACCAAGCTGATTTTCTTTCCGAAAGTCGCCACCGCAGAGGGTCCTGCATGAATGCAATCCACAGGCCCCTCAACGATGGCCACTCGCGGGAAGTTCCGCGCCACGTCCAGATTCATCAGTACCTCCCCAGCTGTCGCTACCCCCTGGACCGCCGGGGGGTTAAGCGCTTTCTGGAAAAACCGCTCCCCGGGATGTGGCTCCCACATCGCCCTCGCCTGGTAATACACCATGCGCCCAGTCTCGTACACCGGGAACACCACCCGGTTGGCGTAGCGCCCGCTCGCGCACCAAAATAAACCAAAGAGCCGCACGTCTTCCTCCAGTATACCGCGTTTTTGTAAATACGGCAAGGTGCCGTGTATTGGAGTCGCCCCTTCTGGCGGAAGGATCATCGGCAACGCGGGAAACTCGAACGACTGGGGCAATTGCTCTAACTGCCCGCCACGCATCCAAGCCTCTTCACCAAGAAGCCCGCCTCGCGTGCGCACCAGCTCGGCCGCCTGCTCTCGCCCAATCCCCTCCAGCATCGCGATCAGCGCGAGTAGCCCGCCCGCCCCGCGAACCGCACGCCGTTGCCCCGTCTGGTAATCGATCGCAAACTCCTCGCACACCCAGCAATGCCAAGTCCGCCGTTGGGTGTTAACGGTCAGCTTGTCCTTCCCGCAATTCGGGCAACACAACACCAGCTCATCCCCCTGCACCCGTCGCGGAGAGAATTTTTCCAGATAAGCCGACACATCGAAGCGATCGATAGATGACCAGGTCATATGGGCGCCCTCATTTGAGTTGGGGTTACAGGTTTCACATAGCCCAGTGGCACCACCGGGCTCACTCCAGCCACCGCCCCCACCGGCGTCATACTCCCGAAAGCCGCAGCCGAAGCGATGGTCATTTTCGCGAAATCCGCGTAGACCAAAATCACCTGCCCGGCTGCATTGTCACGGTACAGCTCAGCGTAAAGCCGAGCCTGGCGCGCTTCCCGTTCTTCCTGAGTCTGGTTGATGCTCCCGATAAAATCAGCAACTCGAATCTTGTCGTAGCAATCCGCTACCCGCCGGGCCTGGAGAATCTCAGGGGACACGTCGATATCGTCCTTGGGCCGCTGGGCCTGGGAGGCGGACCAGAGGACATAGCCTCGGTTGGCCAATGTCTTCAAATCCCGGAAAGCCGCCCGCTGCACCTCAGTCTCGGAGCGCATATTCTCCTCTCGGGCGCGCAACAGATCCCCGTAGTCGACCACCAGTGCATCGGGATCCCAGTTGTAACGCTGTTTCAACTCGCGGATCTCCTCTTGCAGATCAGCCACTGAGTAGGTCCAGCGCTCGGTGAGCCCGCGGATGACCAACTTCGAGCGGTATACCTGGTACTCATACTGCAACCGCTGCCAAGACTCGGTGGAAAGAGACCCGTCTTTGATTCGCCAATACTCCTCTTGGGCGAAAACCGAGTCATACCGGTTCTCAACCATTTTTCTGGAACCTTCGAGCACGAAATGGAGCACGCGCATGTTCGCCCTACGCACGCCCTGGGCGCCGAGATTGACCAACATCGTCGATTTTCCGCGCTTGGGGTAGGCCACCCAGATGCCCAGCTCTCCCTTCTTCAACCCGCCGGAGAGCACATGGTCCAGCTCAGGAATACCAGTAGGCATCGCATCAGCATGCGCGTCGGAGCCCAGACGATAGGTCATTCTCTGGGGCAATTCCTCGAAGAAAAAGCATCGATCCACCGTCTCCCATTGGGTATGGAAGATCCGATCCATCGCCTGGTACATGGAGTCGTAACTCTTGACGACATTGCCGGCGTTGAAGAAGGCCTTTGACTCATGGAAAGCAGCCACAAACAAATGGCGCTTGACGAAGTCGATGACCGTGTCGCGTAACCACGCTTCCGCCGAGAGATCCGCCTCCAGCACCCGCTCCAACGTCAGCCGAAAGAACTCCCGGGCCCGGGTATCCAATGCGCGAGTCTGCTCGCAAACGAGCCGCAGTGAAGGAACGCTCTCGTACTTCACGCGGTACTCTTGCATGCGCGCGAACGCCCAGCCATAAACCTCATTCTCGAAAAACTCGGGCTTGAGGTGGGGCATGACCGCCGAAGCAAAAGAGCCATCCTGGGCGAGGATCTTGAGCAGCGCTGCTTGGTAATCCACCCCAAAGGGGAAACGATCTCCGACTGCCGGGGCAGTCGAAGCCGGCACCGGAGTCCGCTCAACGGGCATACCGATTGACCCCCGCAAGCGCACGCAACTTGGCCTGGGCAGATGTGATCTCGCCTCGGCGTAACGCTAGGATGTCGAAGTTGACCGACCGCTGAAGTTGCTCAGCGCAAAAGAAACGCTGCAAGCAGACCTGACAAACGTGGCTACGCGGGTGATAGCCATACGACCGGGAGTGCATCCCGGCGAGGCATCGGTCAACCTGCCCGCGCGCCACGAGGGACCCTTTTAGCAGTTCTACCGAATGACTCAAGTCCCGGTTTGGGTCAAAGACGTTTTCCAAAGAAGCCGCCTCACGCTGCACGCTGGTCTCCGCAATTCTTTTCTGGAACCCAGAAAAATCAGGCCAACTACGATACCCCCCAGCGGCCTTCACCGAAAGCAAACTCACCCGATTACAGCCCGGAGAGTAAAGCCACCTCCGGCGGGCGAAAAGATAGTAAAGCCACTGTCGAGGTGGGATGGAGCGCTGCTGACAAAAGCGCACCAGGTCCCCAAGAACTTCCTCGTGGCCCGGAGTCAGTTGCGGATCACGGATTCGCGCGCCCTTGTTTTTCAGCGCTCGAATATTGGCGGTCAGCCGGCGGTAATGACAATAATCCCCAAATAACTGCTTGATCAGGTCCGACATGCTCGCTCTCCACGTCTACCTGTTACAGGTCATCTATCTAACTTTTACAGCCTCCAGGCAGGATCACGCTTCTGGATCTGCGCGACCAGATAACGTATCGCCAGGTCCAGCTCGTCAACCTCCAGCGCCTCTCCCTTGGTCACTGGCACCTCGATTGCGACGCCAGTTTCCGGGTTATCCTGCAACTCGGTGCGACCGGTGGGGATCGCTCTGCGATGGTCCCTGTAGCATGCAATCAGCTGGATCAGGCTGTCAACCCCACTTGGAAAAGGCAAAGAATCTACAAGCTCTAGCGCGTCGAATACCAACCAACGTCGATCTGTATCGTGCAACCAGCGCTTCAGATGCTCCGGACTAGCTATTGCCACCCGCTCCAACCGCTCAAATTTTTCCTGATCACTCAAGCTATCTACAGGAAAACATACCCTCGGCTCCATGGAGTAATCCTTTCCAGAAAAAGATAAAAAAGGACCCCGAGCGGGAATCTCGGAGTCCCAGCGTGTGACCAGCGCAATCCGTGGTGTAGTGCGCCGTCACAATACCATGTATTCGCATGCCTACCACCCTATTTAACGATTCAGCTCGGTGAGAACGGGAGAAATCAGCAGGACAATTTCTCGACCCACGCGATGAAGGCCTGGCTGTCTTTGACCACCTCCACCCGGAAGATCGGTTCTTCGTAGTAAATCCGCAGCCTTTCCATGGCATGCTCCAACAATTTTCGATGATGCCTATCGGCGAAATCTACCAGCACCGCCTCCCGCTTTCCTGCGACCGCAGTGCACACCCGATAGATGGCCTGGGTGAGAGATACCTCCGCCTTCTCCCCCTTGGCGTAAACCATGGCATCCACAGACGGAAGATCCACACCTTCCCCCAGGATCGAAGTACCGATCAAAATCTTCACCTCTTGCCCGTCAGAGAACGAGCGCAGGATCTTCCCCTGCATCTTGCGAACACGATCTGTCGAGACGAACTCGACCGCCGCAAACTCCGCCCGTGGAGGAGCTGGAGGCATCGCGCGCAGTAGCATATCTCGCAAGATGTTTCCCTGAGCCTTGGTCCCGACCAACACCAGCACCTTCCTCCCGACCGAAGAAAGCGCCAACGCGGCGTAGGCTGCCCACTGGTTGCGCAATTCGTGTTCGTGGATACCGCTCTTCCCATGGTGGGAAAAGAAACTCGCCGACTTCGACGAAATCTTGTGCGAGTCGATGGGCAAGAACACCGCCCGTACCGGCACCAAATATCCCAACCGCAGCATATCTGCCGAAGTCGCCTGGTAGATGGTTCCAGAAATCAGCGCGTGCATCGCCAGATCATCCCCACTCGATCTAAAATACGTGCCGGTCATCCCGTAGCGGTGGTAGATGTGATCGCACATCGCGAAGATCTTACGGTAGCTCACCGACGCCGAATGGTGGTGCTCGTCTACCACGATCACTTTTCTGGAATGATAGAACGACTGGGGGAGGTTCACCGCAGTAGCCGCGGTGGTCAGCACCACTCGTTTTCTGGAAGCCTCCAGGGCCCCAGCCGATCCCACCAAGTGCATCGAGTAGTTCTTACCGAAGAACCCCTCCAACACCTCCTGGGTCTGCTCGACAATACGATCAGTCGGCGCAATCCAGATGGTCGGCAGCGCGAGCCTGCGGACTATTTCACAGGCGATTCTCGTCTTTCCGCTGCGCGGCGGTAAATCCAGCACCCCCATCCCGCGCGAGAGCGCGCTCTCCACAGCCGCCTTCTGGTAATCGCGCAGTGGAATGTGCACCGCGTCTGGTACGTCCCCATTCGGCCGCCGACGCAGATCCTCGACGTTGACTGGGTAGCCGAACTTTCCAGAAAAATAGATCAGCCGATCCAGTAACCCGCTCGGTACCCAAGGGGCACTCCCCCGCGGCTGGTGAAGTAAGCGCATCCAGCCATCCCAGCCACCAGCCTGTTCCACGGCTTCTGGGCCAGCCCGCTCTATCAGGTGCGCAGTAGGAGTCGGGTAACGAAACTCCTGGTTGAACACGTGCAAGATGAAGGGGTCGGCCTGATAGATTTCAGTGCGAGAATTATAGACGCGGAACAACACCTCAGTCGTACCCCTCAGCGTAAGCGTCTAAGCCCTTCTCCAGCACCAACCACTCTGGGGTAAGCACCGTACCCCCGACTTTACCGGACGAAGGCTCATTCAACTCTTCGAGCTGACTCTTGGGCAACCACTCCCGGGTCCCCCCGCCGAAGTCGAGCAGCAGGGCTAAGCCGCTATTGCTTTCGCGGACGACCCGGTCGAACGTGAGAATCATCATCTGCTTGGGCGACACGGCTTTTCCTTTTCTTGGGCTGGGCGGGCTTGGTCGAAGCTCTGGTGACGCGCTTCTTCACTTTCTTCTCTCCCCCGCGAACGGTTTTGGTAGCGCGCTTCGTTGTGGTCTTCTTCACTCTGGGCATTTTGCTCTCCTGATGTTGGTACTTCCCGCGCGTAGGCGCGTTTTCCCCTTTTATGGGATTGTTCCAGAGAAGGCAAGCAGAAAAAGTTCCAGAAAACGTAGCAAGAATTTTCAATCAGCGGATCGCCCTATCCTTCACCGGACACCGGATCACCCTATCCTTCACCTCCAACTCATCTCTCTCCGCCAGATAGGTGTCCTTCCAGAGCTGGGCGACAACCTCCGCCTCCGCGCTGAAACGACACAAGTCATCTGGACCTGGGGATCCTCGCCCTTGCTTGAGGAACTCCTGAGACCGTAGTGCAATGCCTGCTGCGCGAATCCCGATCATCATGTCCCGCCGCCAGCGCAGTTTACCCGCCGACTTAAGTTTACTGTAGTTGCGCTTCCCCTTTGGTGCCTCTTCCCCGGGCCGCAAAAGGGATAACCCGTCCTCGTTCAACGCATCTACTCTATCCCAGAATTCTTTCAATTCCTTCTCGTACCCCATTTCCCTCGCTCCTTTCTTAGTTTGTAAAATGCCTTATCTCGCTCTCCTTTTCCATCCCCCCGATTTTTGGGCATAGAATCCCATTAGCCCGCCCTCGCCCTCTTAACTCGCTCTTCGCTCTTTGCATTAATGCGCGCCGCTGAAGGACTACTGAGAAGGGCCGCTACACTACCTGAAGGACCATCCAGTTTCGATCGTCTTCTTGAATTTTTTTCCGTCTTAACCCGGCTTCGCGATCATACCCTAGTCTGCTGCTCCTATGGAGCAGCCAACTAGGGGCGATTTTTAGAACTCTATCTTTGTGGAGGAAGTATGTCTTGCCCAGTCCAAATGAACGAAGTTAAAGTATCTCTCGCCCAGTCGGACCCCGAAGGGGTCCAACTGGGGGACGAGATCTGAGAGCAGCCGCGAAGCGGCTGCGAGCACCAAGCCCCCAGGACCTCAAAAATGAATGATATTTCGGCTTACTTGCGCTGGATTCCTGGATGTTAATACATATAAGGGAGAATAAGTCAATAAAAAAGAATCTTGAAAAATACCCTAAATTTTCGATACGAATTTCAGTAAGATGAGCACCCATATAAAAAAACTCTATTGTTTTTGACCCCCTCAGATTTTCATTGACTCAACGCGTCAATTTTTTAAGCGTTTGCACAGAAACTGTGCGTTTCATTAAGCGTTTGCACAGAAACTGTGCGTTTCAGTTTGCACAGAAACTGTGCATTCCAGACAAATTACAGAAATTATCCAGAAATCCAGAAAAGTTCACCGAGAGATAATAGCCATTGTTAGCAAGCTAAAAGTGATCCCAGAGGTCAAAAGAATGAAGGTAGGCTCGCGATACCACTTATGCGCTTTTTCGATTTCTTGGAGATAGCGCTCCTCCTGTTGCTTCCAGCTCTTCGCCTCCAGCTGGCGGAGCTTACGCTCCAGATCCAGGTCCACCCGGGAAAGCGATCGGTCTCGTTCCTTTTCCAGCTCCAGTTGAATTTCGAACCGCTCCACCTTTTGCCCCAACTCAATGGCCAGTTTGGTGGTCAAAAGCTGCCCGGAGAAGGGGGCCATTTGTCCTTCCTGGAGGGCTGTAGCACACTTCTCCGGGTCTTTCGGGTCACAGGGAAGAGATTGATCTTTCCCGCGCACCAACGGGCTCCAGAAGAGCCCCCAGAGGCTAACGAGGAGTAGTGGAGCCAACCCGCACCAAATAGCGGGCGAGGGCGACTGGGTCCTTGGCGAGCTTCTCGGCTTGGGATTTTTGCTGAGCATTGAGCACCTCCATTTTATCGCTGTAGCGGGCAAGCGCTTCTACCCGGGCCGCTGTAGCCCCGTCTCGGGCCTCAGTCTTGGCCACCTCCAACCCGGCCCGCTCCTCTTCGAGCTTGCCCTGGAGGCGGTCAATCACCCAGCCGGTCCCCCGCGGGAAAACCTTTCGCAGCAACCACACTCCGGCCGCTACCAGCACCACTACGACCAGGATGCCGCTTGCCCGGAGCGACGCCTTCCAGGTCATGATTGAGGCTCCTCGGGCCTGGGTGGTAATAGCTGTGGCTTCCGTCGCCCCCCTAGCGCTTTCGCTCCCGCGTGGACGATCTTGGTTCCCAGCACGTAGGCGGCGAGGGTGTAGAAAACTTCCAGAAGGCCGGGTGGGGCCTCGGTCACGATTCCAGAAAATAGAGCCCGGTGCCAGAGAATGAAGAATTGAACCAGCACCGCGAAGAAGGCCAGCCGCCCAAGCGACACCACCGGCTTTTTCTCCTCGTCCCTCTCCATAATCAGCCGCAATCCGAAACGGTAGAACCAGCGGCCTAGTGTGAATAGTATGATCCAGAACCAACCCAGCAAGAGTTTGATGCTTGGCATTACGCCACCTCCTAGCGGAAAGGGGTTTCCTCTAGGCTAACGCAACTGGCATGGGAAAGGAAAATCAGAGAACAGGGGTGATTAACTCAGGTTCGCCCAGGGGGATCACGTTGGATTTCTCCACGGTCTCTCCCGGATCTTTGTCCCAGTATTGCAGATCGGCGATGTGGCTGTTGTGATCGCCTTCCAGATTAGCTTGTCGCTGCTGCAGGGAATGGAGCTGAGCGTTGAGCTGTTGGAGCTGTTGGGTGACTTGCTCATGCTCGCGCCGGGTCGCTCGGATCCGCTGCACCAGATACGACACCATTTCGTTGGGGGGATTGGTTTCCCCGTTGACCAGAGAAGCGGACCTGGATTGCTTCTCCTTCAGCTTCTTCTGCCGCAACTCCTCCGCGCGGCGCAACATGATTTCCTCGTTGCCGCTAAACTCCATTGCTTTCTTCGGTTCTAAGTCCATGCTCGCTCTCCTTTTTCTCCAGTTACAGCATGCTGTACTCTGGGTAGCTCAGACTCTTTCTACACGTTCCGATATGCCAATCGCGGGCGAGGTAGCCGATGTGCGCCGCGTCTGGTTTCCCGATGCTGAAGGTGCTCATGATATCCGCCAATTCGGGGACCTCGTGCGCCTGGATGTAGCTGAACACGGTGGCCGCGTCCAGAACCACCGAAAGTAAGCGGTTGAGCTTCAACTGGTACTTGAGTACATTGAGCTGGAAATTTTCTGGAATAAGGATGGTGATGGGCATAGGTTCCTCGCTTGCTAACGCTTAGGGGGATTCCATATCACTCCAATACCAGACAGGGACAACGTAGTCTACATCCGAAAACCGCAGGGTGATGAACCCGCGATTGACCACCCCATTGACCCCGTGAATCGCACTGACATTGTTGTCGTGGTGGGCTTGGTACCCTTCCCCGATGAGCACCTGCCCGTTGACAACGATGGGAACGATTCCCCCGAACTTTGTCCAGTACTGGGTGTAAAGCCCGACGGCATAGGAAGATTCGCAGTCCGAGTACAGCACGATCCAGGGAGACCAGGTTCCACCCTCTGCCCACTCCCATTCAAGCTCTCGGCCGTGTGATCCAGAAAATCCGGGAAGCAGCAGAGTGCCGGCGAACGTGCCGGTAGTACCACTCACCGGGCCTTCCGAATCCACTCCGGAAGCAGCAAACACTGAGTTGATATAGGCACTTCCCCAGTAGGCACCCGCGGTGCCCAGACTGTAGCCACCAGGAGTTGCTGGAATAAAGGCGGCATATGAATAAATACTTCCTGAATCCGGATGAGCGAGGGCGGTGGTGTAGAGCGTGTTGATATGCCCAGTGCCCCACCGATAAGAGTAGTGGCCCAGATTCTGAGAGCCGTTGTTGACCGGCAAGATGGTATTGGCCACCCCCTGCCCGCCGGTCTGACCGAGGTAGAGGATCGCGGTATAGGTGTTGGTAAAATAGTTGATAGAAGTCCCTAAATCAGCTCCCAGGTTCTCGTCCGCGACTAACCGGGTGTAGACTGTCCCAATATTCATGGCCAGGTTTCCGAAGAATCCCTCCCACCTCACCCCGAGTTTCCCGAGCGTTCTTGTGGCCACATCTGGAATGAGATTGCTGGTAACTTTGTCGTCGACAACGCTGAATCCTAGATAGACATTGAGGGTGTCAAAATAGCCGTTGTCAATTCGATCTCCCGCCGTCGCTGAGCCGATATTCAGGGCCTGCGAAGCAACTGGGAGAATGGCGCCACGGGCATAAACATTCACGTCGCCATCTGCTTCGCTTTTGATGGTTAGGGAAGTACTCTTGATCGTGTTCGTTGTCACTGTGCTGAAAAATCCGTTCGCCCACCGCGTTCCCGTGACCCCAATGGTATTGGTCGAAGCTGCGACGAAGCCGCCGTATACATCGATCTGGTACGGAACTTTAGTGGCTGGTGGGCGCAGAATTGACGT
>Ga0315286_10004469_pt1 | contig 13419 bp, 11 predicted proteins | sample YL17G10_0_MG_FD_205038 | JGI IMG/M metagenome (GOLD analysis project Ga0315286, IMG submission 205038) | Sediment microbial communities from Yellowstone Lake, YNP, Wyoming, USA - YL17G10_0 | ecosystem: Environmental > Aquatic > Freshwater > Lake > Sediment | place: USA: Wyoming | collected... | reverse complement strand
CAAGGACGATTTCACCGATGCGCTCCGGTACGCCTGCACGAACATCCCATGGGATTTTGCCTGCTTGCTCCCGGCGGAGATGCCGGCGGGGCGGACCTTTACCCGGCGCGAGCTGGCCAATATGTCGGAGCGCGAGCGGCGGTCGCTCGGGATGACGGCGGCCGAATTTCAACAAAGCCTCGACGTCTACCAAGGCGAGTTCGACGAGGCCAATTCCTTAATGGGGTACGACTGGTGACCTCCGCCGAGATTAGCGTCAAGGAAGTTTGTGCTATACTCAGGTCATGCCACAGGCTTAAGGTCAAGAGGTTCAAATTCAAAGATTTGGAATTTGCGTTCGATTTGGACGGAGTTCCGCACGTGAAGCCTCTGGTTCCCCTTCCACCGAGGGATGAAACGGCTGTGACCGCCGGCGCTATGCAGCTCCTCGATGAACGCGGCCGGGCCGAGCTGGAGTTGGCGCGTCAGGACGAGGCCAGAGCGCTCCTCGCTATCGAGGATCCGCTGGCCTACGAGCGTTTGCTGCTGAGCGAAGACGCCGCGGAGCTTGGGCCTGATGAACAGCTTGGGAGTCCCGACGAATGAAGGACATTGGCGAGTTGAACCAGCTCTACGCGGAGGCCGACGGCGCCGGCCTGGAGCTTTTCGCCGAGATGCGGAACAACCTGCTGCTCGTCAGCGGCCAGCACTACGCTAAGAAGGGTTCGCAGTTCTGGAACAAGATGCGGGACGACCAGAACATCCCGCGTGAGCAAAAGCTGCGGCTGGTCAAGAACCACATCCAGAAGATCTCCAAGATCTACAAAAACAACATCCTTTCGTGGGCGCCCGGCGTCACCGTCAGCCCGAAGAACCCCTCGGAACTGAGCGACGTCAAAGCCGCCGAGCAGCACAATAGCGTCTGGGAGGATATTAAGACCCAGCACAAGCTGAAGCCGTTTGTCGCGGGCCTGGTCGGGGATTTCGTCGATATCGGCGAGATGATCGTCAAGATGGGGTACGACTACGGCAGCGGCCGCTTTATGGGCTACGAGGCGGTCCCCGGCGAGGAGGGCGCCACGGCGCTCGACGAAAACGGCGAGGTTCTTACTCGTCCGGTCTTCGCCGGCGCGCACGTCTTCGAAAAGGTCTACGGTTTCAACTGCCTCACCGACCCGGCGGCCGAGACGTTCGAATCCTCGCGGTACGTCATTATCCGGAAGATGGTGGTGACCAAGGATCTCCAGGCGAAGGTCACCGACCCGGAGATGAAGAAGAAGATCGGCGACACCGCCGACGAGCGGTACAAGGTCTTCCAGGGCTCGAGCGGCACCTACCGCGACACCAAGGGTATGACGATGGTGCGGGAGTTCTACTTCCGCAAGTGCGACGACTACCCGGAAGGCTACTACTACATCACCTGTAGCGGCGCGATCATGTTCGAGGGCGTCCTGCCGCTCGGCCGCTTCCCGATCATCTACCGCGGTTTCGACGAGGAGTCGACCCAGGCGCGTGCCCGCTCGATCATCCGTCAGGCGCGTCCCTGGCAGGCCGAAATAAATAGGGCGGCGAGTAAGATCGCCGAACACCAGATCACCTTGGGTGACGATAAACTCGTCCTGATCGGCGGCAGTAAGATCGCCCACGGCGGCACCGCCCACGGCGTCAAGGCCATCAACGTCACGGGCTCCGCGCCCGTGGTGATTCCCGGTCGCGCCGGCGACCAGTTCGTCGGTTACATGGAAGGGCAGATCACCGAGCTTTACGCGGCCTGCAACGTCCGGGAGGACTCCGAGGAGAAGGTCGGTGGCGACGTCGATCCGTACGCGCGGCTTTTCAAGTCGATCAAGGACAAGAAGAAGTTCTCGCTCTACACCGATAAGGTCGAAGGGTTCCTCGTCGAGATGGCGGATCTCGCCCTCGAGTATGCCAAGGAATACTACACTGACGATCAGCTCGTCCCGGCCGTCGGCCGCAAAGAGATGGTCAACATCCCGGAGTTCAAGAAATCCGATGCGATGTCGACGCAGATTAAGGTGGAGCCGGCCGAGGATGACGTCGAGACTAAGATGGGCAAGCAGCTCGTCCTTAATCACGCGATCCAGTTCATCGGCCCGTCGCTTGACCGCTCCGATATCGGGCACCTCCTGAAAGCTATGCCCTACGGCGTGGACGGCGGCGCCTTTGAGGAGCTGACGATGGACGCCGAGAACGCCACGAACGACATTCTTGCGCTCGACCGCGGGATGAGTCCGGAGGTCGGGGCGGACGAGAACCACGACTACATCCTGAAGAAGCTCACCAACCGGATGAAAAAGGGCGATTTCGCCTTCCTCCCTCCCCAGGTGCAGCAGAACTACCGCACGCAGCGGGATCAGCGGCGGCAGATTCTCGCACAACAGATCCAGCAGGCGCAGGCGGCTACCGCTGGGTTCATACCCACGGGCGGCTACCTCGTCGGCTGCGATATGTTTGTCGACGTTGGCGGCGGCAAGACGCCGAAGCGCGCCCGGATCCCCTACGAGTCGCTGAACTGGCTGATGCAGAAGATGGACAAGCAGGGGACGACCCAGAAATCGCTGCACGACCAGTCGATGGGCGACCAGGCGGGGGTCGGCGCCGCAACGCAGCCGGCGATCGACGACGCGCAAGGCGCCGCCGGCGCGCGTCCACCAGGAGGCATTAACGGCGTCATTGGTATGGGGGCATCTCAGCCGCCGCCGATGATGGCCGCGAACTAGCAGCCCACCATAGCTGCGAAAGGACCGGATCAATGGAAGGCGAACAGACAGGGATGGACACGGGAACCGCGGATACCTCCTCGGAGACGACGGGGGCTGGTGCGGCCGGTGGCGTAGGGGCGGAGACGTCGGGAGCCGAGGCTGGGGAATACGTCCCCAACTTCGGTTTTAAAGCCTACGACAAAAAGGGCGAGATCGAGGAGTGGGCGCGGGAGTTCATCACGGACAAGGCGACGGAGGACCGCTTCCGGTCGCTCTACGCCAAGGCGGGTGGATTTGACCACCTTCGGGGCCAAACCAGGGCTTCTGAGGAGCGGTTCCAAAGCGTCCAGAACGAGGTTCAAACTGTCCAAGCGACTCTAGCAGAGCGTGATGGCGTGCTTGACGAACTCAAGTTCCGCCGGGATAGCGACCTTGGCTCATTCTTCGAATACGCTGGTATCCCTGAGGGCGCGGTCATTGATTGGGTGGAGAGTCATCTCAAATTCCTGCAAAAGCCGGATGCGGAGCAGGCCCAAATCAAGGGCTTCCGCGAACAAGCCGCTCGCGCGCGAGAGCTGGAGAAGGAAAACAATTCCCTCCGGGCCAGCTCTGAGTCAAGCGAGTCGAATCAGCATGTTTCGACGTTCAATGAGCTTTGCGACCATCCCGAGGTTGCTGGGTTCGCGTCGAAGTATGACAGCGTGGCCGGCAAGCCAGGAGCCTTTCGTGCGGCGGTGATCAACTACGGGGACGCAGAATACCATCGCACCGGGAAAACCATCCCGCCGCTGGAAGCCATCCGTACGGTCTACCGCCAGTTCAAGCCGTTTATCGTCGGGCGCGAAGGCGCCGCTGCCGCTGCCGATGTTGGCACCGGGCAATCAGCGGGCGCTGCGGGCGCCGGCGGTAGACGTCCAGTGATCCCGTCGGTTGGCGGTGGCTCGGCAAAGAGTCCCGCGCGGCGGGTGTTCACCAGTGTCGAAGAACTCAAGGCGCACCATGCGAATATGGTGGCCGCGAAAGGATAAGCAGGTATGGCCGGGACAAAAAGAACGTTCAATGACATGCTCAATCAGTACCTCGCCTACGAGTTGCTGAAAGCCGAACAGCAGAAGCGGAACTTCGTCATGTCGCGTGTCGAGACCGACGAGAGTTGGCGCGGCGGCGATTTGATCGTGCCTTTCCAGGGCGGTTCGGCGTCGTCATTCAAGTACGGCGGCCTAACGGCGGTCGGAAACGTGAGCGAAAACCGCTACGTTCGCGGGGTCGTTTCAGGTTATAAGGAAATTTGGGGCACCATGATGTTCCATTCCCGTGACCTGATGGAGCACGGCGGCGGCGGTGGGGCCGGGGAGGTCTCCGAGCAGAGCTTCCTGAAGAACCTGCCCGACACGATCACGCAGTTCATGGACGACCTGAAGCAGGTTGTTTCCGTCAACTTCCTGAACGGGACGCACATCGCGACCCTGACGGCGACAACGACGTCGGCGGTGGGCATCTTCTTCGTCGATCATCCGGAGCGTGTGACCCTTCAGCAGTACCTGACCCTCAAGGACGCGGACTCGACGATCAGCGGCTACGTTTCGGCGATCGATATGAACACGGGTTCGGTTACGGTGTCGACGACGCGCGCGGACTCGCTTCTGGCGGTGCCGATCTCGCCGGTGTCGTTCGCGGCGGCCAACACGCAGACGGCGCCTTTCTCCAAGGTCTACGTCGATGGCGCGGACACGGTGGGCAACGCCTTCACGCCGATTCGGGACCAAGTTCTGAGCCTGGCGAACGGCGGTAGCGCGCAACTGTTTGGCCAGACCAAGACGGCATTTCCTTACTTGCAGTCAACGAATGTGAACGGTAGCGGGTTGACCTCCGCCACGTTCCTCGACGGCTTGTTCGACTTCGTGAACTTTCACCGCACGCTGGGACGCATGGGCGCCGACGAGCTGGTGATGAGCTACAAGAAGCTCGGCACGGTGATGAAGCTGCTGGAACTCAAGGCGGGCGCCTACCGGCACGTCAAGAGCGAGGCGAACCTCTACGGGTGGACGACGATCACGATCGTCGGCGTCAAAGGGGAGTTCAAGATCACTGGTGTCCAGGAAATGGACAACGACGTTGTCTACCTGGCTGACTGGAGGGGGCTCAAGGTTCACACGAACCAGGGCTTCAAAAAGCAGGCGGATCCGGAAGGCAAGGTTTACACGACGGTTCGTGCCGCCGACGGCTTCGAATACTACGTCGACCTGTGCTTCTACGGCGAGCTGATCCTGAACCGGCCTTCGACGTGGGGCGTGCTGCACTCGATCCCGACGACCTTCTGACAATCGGCGCCCTGGCCACGGACGGCTGGGGCGCCTCTCCTTTGGGGCTTCCTGATGATCATCAGTTCCAGGCTTGAACAAGCCGCCCTCGAGACTCTGGCCGCCGATCCCGTGACGGCTGTGGTGACGGGCCGCGTTTACTGGAACTCCGTGAGCAAGACGGTGCGGATCTGGGACGGGACGGTTTGGACGGATCTCGTCGGCGCGGACGGTACGACCCTGAAGGATATCGACGGCGGTGCGGCGCTGGACACGCGCCGGCTGACGATCCCGAAGGCGGCGAAGGCGGCGCTCGTCCTGCTGACGCGGAAACAGGGCACGATCGTTTTCGCCTCGGACGAAAACCTGATGTACTACGACAACGGCGCCGCCCTGGTCGCCTTCGGTACGTCGCTTTCGGGGCAGAGTCAGTGGGACGAGATCAACGGCGGGGTCGGGCCGAAGTCCTTCTATTCGAACGTCAATTATGCGACCGCGGCGGCCGCTACCTATAATGACGTCGTGATCCTCGGGAACCTGACGCTCAATCACGATTGGGTGGCGCTCGGCGACGTTTTCGTCTCGGGTCAGATCATCTCCAACGGCTTCAAGCTGACGGTCGATGGCGACCTGACGGCGCTCGGCGGCGGCGCGGTGACCGGCTCGGCGGTGAGCTGGACGGTGCGCGGCGAGTTCTTTTCGGGCGCCGATTGGGTCTGCACGAACAGTGGCGCGACCCAGCCGACGTTCACGGTCGGCAAGGAATTCACGGCCTATGACGTCGCCGCCGACCTGCTGAAGGCGGTGACGATGAACGGGCTGGCGTCGGGCGCCGGCGCCGGGCGGCCGGGCTACCTGCTGAAGGTCGGCGGCAACTTCTCGGGTGGCGCGGTGGACCTGTCGGGCAGCGCGGCCTTTGCGGGCTCGGGCGCGGTGGGTGGTGCCGGTGGCGCCCTGGTGGTGAAGGATGATCTCGTGGCCAGCTCTGTCACCACGGCCGGCGGCGCCGCGGACAATACCGGGGTCGGCGCCGCGGGCGGCGCGGCCGGCGGGTTGACGGCCGGGCGGATCATCGTCTCGGGCTCGGTGACCTTGGCCGGCGGTGCCGGCGCCGGCACGGCTGGGCCGGGCGGTAACGGCGGGGCCTTTGTCTGCGGCGGGGACGGGCGGGTCGGTGGGACCTCGCTGTCGGTCGTGGCGGGCGCCGGGGCGGCTGCGACGGCGGCGGTGGCCGCGAACGGCACGGTGGCTGTCGAAGGCTCGCTCTACGCGCCGGCGGCGCTGATCAATACGGGTGTCGGCGGCACCACGGTTTGCACGACCGCGAGGTTGGATGGCGGTGCGATTTCGGTGAAGGGCTCGCTCTTTTGTTCGCGGATCTTTGCCAATGGTAGTGCGACCAACGGCTTTACCAAGGGTGGTGCTGGTGGCGCGGTCACGATTGGTGGGGATCTGGTACAGGGTGTTGTCGGCGTTACGGCCTTCAGTAACGGTGGCGGTGGTAACACGGCGACGGGCAGCTCTAAGAGCGGCGGTGACGTCGGTGTTGTGCTGATCGGTGGCAACTGGATTTGCCGGGGTGCGGTGCAGATTGTTGGTGGTAACACGCCGAATAATGCTGCGGTTGTGACGGGCGTGACGGGTGGTGGCGGGCGGGTTGTCGGGTCCGCGCCGATGGTGACGGTGCTCGGAAATGTCGACTGGTCGGATCCGGCGGGTACGCTCCAGGATCATGCGATTATTGGCGGTAACGTCAATACGATCGGGAATGACAGCAATACGAACTTTCCGGGTAACTCGCCTGGCCTGGCGGTGTTCGGCCATTGCGTTATTCGTGGGACGTTGAACGTTGCGGCTGGTGTGCAGCGGGGAAGCTCGCGGGTCGGTGAGGCATTGCCTGGGCCGGTTCATCTTTTTGGTGGTGGGGTGATCTCGTCGTTGGTGATCGATGTGACACTCAATTCTGGGTCGATCCTTCCGCGCGGTGCTGGTGTTGATTTGGCCTTTGTCTTTTCCGGGGTTTGTTCCTTCGGGCGTTTCGATATCCTTACGAGTGGTGCGAATACCTGGCTTTCGGGGAATTGGGGCGGGATTCGTTCGGGTCTTTCCGGTGCGGCGACGCCGGTGCCTGGTCTTGTGATGGTTGCGGTCGGTGTGGATACGACCACTATTTATGCGGCGGTCGCGAGTGGCATTATTCCTGCGCTGAATGTTTTGCCGCTTGCCCACCTTGCGACTGGGTGTCATTGCGTCGGGCGTCCGAATGGTACGAATACGGAATGGCGTAGCAATGAGAAGTCGGAGGGTACCTTCACCGCTAACTTTACGATGAACGGTACTGGCGGTGGTACTGACTCGCGGGTCTTCGATTTGGTTAGGCATGGTGATTTGGTTACGGTGGTGGCGACTACTAGTGGTGCGGCGGCGACCGGCACGGCCAGCACGATTTATTCGTGTGCGGCGGGAACGGTTCCGGTTGCTTTTCGGCCGCTTTCGAACATGAGCTGCTTTGCTCGTATCCGTGAGGGCGGTGTGAACTTGGGTGCTATTGGTTTGATCGAATTTCGGTCGGATGGTTCGATTCGGATCTACAAGGATGCGACGGGTGGTGTTACGGCCTGGACGAACGCGCAGGCGAATTCGGGCGACGTTTTGAATCATTCTTACTGCTACTCGATTCGTAACTGAGGGGTTCCTCTTGCAGACTCTTCTCTATGGGCGGAAACGTCCGGATAACCTCGACCGGGGTTCGGTCTTCTTCGATGCGCTGCGCGACAACGTGACGAAAGACGACGCACATACACATAATGGCGTCGATTCTCCCTCGCTTGTTGTCGACAAGCTGGCGAAGTTCGTCGTCGCGGTCCCCTCTACCGGGTGGACGCTCGACACGGACGGCACCTACTACCAGACGGTGACGATGGCTGGAAGTTTCGTCTGGGGTCTGGTCGTCATCCAGGCTTTTGGCTCGGGAGGAACCTTCGCTCTTCAGCCGATCGCGGCGAAATACGTCAAGGACACGGCGACGACGTTTCGGGTCTACCTCCTGGTGAATAACCAGGGCCTCAACCTCCTTTTCACCTGAGGCGACGTTGGAGCAGAATAAGGAAGAGGATTTTACCGGCGGGATCACGGATTTCTATCTGGATCCGGCGCCGAATAAGTCCGCGAAGCTCGACAACTTCCTGATCTCCAAGGACCGCACCACGACGCAGCGGTGCGGGTCCGAACTCTACGATGTCGCCTACCCGCGCCCGGTGGGCGTGACGACGAGAATCGGCAAGGCTTTCGAGTTCCTGGCTACGGTCTTCAAGGTGAACGCCGGACACCTTTGGCGGTATCTGGCTGGGACCGGGTGGGTGGAGCTTTCCGGGACGGTGTTGCCGGCGACCGATATCGCCTTTAATGGCGCGACGGTGGCGAACACGTTCTCGGTCGCGCAGATGAACAACCATTTGGTCGTGACCTCAGACACGCTTGGCTGCCTGCCGCGGAAAGCCTACAAGGACAATGGTAACGTCTGGCGCATCTTCAGCGCCGGCCTGCCGCGGATCGTCTGGCCGGTGCAGCCGATATCGACCGATCCGAACCCGACCTTTGCGGCGTCGACACCGGCTGGTAAGAATTTTCTCTACTTCTTCGCGCTCTACCGCACCTACACGACCTCCGACGGCACGGTGTTCGAGGACATCGGGCCGGTTACTGTCGTGGCCGCGACGAATATGTCGGATATGACGACGGGCGCGAATTCCATCACGATTCAGCCGCGCAATGCCGCGGGTTCCGGCGCTGTCGGGGTCGCCTTCCCGGCGAACTCGGCCGCGGAGTTTTACGACCGGACGAATTGGAAAATGCGGATCTGGCGTAGCAAGACGTCGGGGACGGTCGGCTACTACGTCGGTGATATGGCGCCTGGTGATTTGAATTTCGTCGATAGCCAGCACGATAATGCGCTCGGTTCGGTCGTGTATATCGACGGTGACGTACTCGATTGGGATCCGCCGCCGATCGCCAAATATGTCGTCGCTGCGAACAATGCCATGTGGTACGCGCACGTCAAGGAGCTGGAGGGCGGCGTTCAGGTGCTCCGGCCTTTCCGGGTGCGGCAGTCGATTCAGTTCGGTCCCGACAAATGTCCGGCCAGCTTCTACACCGACGTCGACCGGGACATTACGGGTATAGGTGCAATCGGTGATTACCCTATCGTTTTTGCGGAGCGCAAGTTCTGGCGCCTGGAGGGCGTCGTCGACTCGCAGGGGAACGGCTTCACCAGGAAGGTTCTTGTCTCGGATACCGTGGGCTGCATTTCTTCTGATTCCATTTCCCAGAGTCAGCGCGGGATTGCCTTTGCCGGTCACGACGGTTTTTATTTCACGGACGGCTTCAACGTCCGGCGTGTGAGCGACGACCTGGAGCTGACCTACGGGCGGCTGATCACGGACGTCGTGAACCTCGCCGGCGCCACCACCGTCACGGCGGCGACCAGGAAGCGGCGTATCACCGGCGCCTATGACCGTGCCACTGACCGCTATTGGTTCGGCGTCCAGACTGGCACCGAGACGCTGGACAACGACCAATACCTGATTCTCGACGCGAACTTCGGGCTTACCGCCAATTCGCCCTTCACCACGGCCAGCTCGGGCGCGGATCTGGCGCCGACCGCCTCGGTGTTCGTCGACGGGGTTCTGCTTCGGGGGGATACCCGCGGCTACCTGTTCGCGCACCGGGAAACGCTCTACTCCGACCGCGAGGTGAGCGCCTCCCTGGCGGCGGCGTCGTGGTTCACCAAGGCCGTACCGTTCGACTACATGAGCGCCGCCCGCTCGATGGGCGATTCGACGGTCGACAAGTGGGCAGGGATCCTCCAGGCGGTGTTCCTGAACCTGACCGACCTTTCCGTCCAGCCGCAAACCTGCGACAACGATAGCGCCGACTGGCAGGACTTGAAGGAGCTGCGCTTCCGTTCGCATTTCATTTGGGGTCAGTCGGAGCTGGTCTGGGGCGAGGCGTCGGACATTTGGAACTACCGGAGCTTCATCTTCTTTGAGCGACGCTTTCCCCGCGGGAGCCTTCGCTTCACCTATAAGCAGGTGCGGTTCAAGTCCCCCTACACGGTGATCTTGGCTTCCGGGGTTGGCGACGACGCGGCCTTCGTGCCCGGCGGCGCGACGATGACGTTGACGGGCCTGGCGAATGTCTTCGTCGCGGATTACGTAGGTTATTACGTACATTACGCGCAGGACGGCTACACGAAAGCCTACCGGATTCTTTCGATCGCCGGCAACGTGGCGACCTTGGACGTTTCGGCGAACGTGCTTGTGGTGGGGTCCTACCCGTGGGAGATCCGCGGGGCGCCGAAGGGCGAGCGGGTCGCCATGCGGAACAACGTCTACACCTTCGAACGGTTCTTCGGGAATGCGCAGCCGGGCTGGCGCACCGTCGACAAGGCGGGCAATTGAGTAAGCTCAAGGCCGCTCTGGAGCGGGTCAAAGATGAGGAACTTCGCCAGGTTCTCCTTCAGCTTTCGAACGGGCTTGAGGAAAATGTCTTCGGCGGTTTCGTGGGTAAGCGTTTGGTCTTCGTCCGCGGGGCTGGGACCTTCCTGCTTTCGCATCATCTTGGCTTTGTTCCGCGAGATGCTTGGCTGACCTGGGTGACGGCGGATTCTGGGACGGTGACGGTGGTTTTCAACTATGCTGCCTTTACCAAGACGCAAATCAGCGTGACCATCACGCTTTCGGTGCCGACGGCGCTTTGTACCTTCCGGGGCTTCTGCGGCCGGATGCTTGAGGAGGGAGTGTGAGGGTCTGGACCTGGCAGGAGATGAGCGACAAGATCGAGGCCGACCTCGACCTCCAGGGCGAGGAGCTTTGCTCGCCAGCCGAGATGCTCGGCTACGCCAACTCGGGGATCGACGAGGCGATAGCGACCATCCACAACCTGAACGAGGACTACTTCTTTACTCGGGACCTGATCACGCTGGTCCCAGGTACTTCGTCCTATGGGATGCCGGCGGATTGCTATGCGAGCAAGATCCGCGGCCTGCACTTCAACGACGGGTCCACCAAGTACGAGATCACGCGGATCAAGCGGCTGGACCGCATCGCCTTTATCCAGCCCCAGGACCGCTACGAATGGCTGCCGACCAACAAGCTCAACGACGGCGTGATCACCGATTACGGGCCGATGGTGACGATCTTCCCGGCCTCCCGTGACGCCGGCGCCTTCGTGACGAGGTTCTACATTCGCGACGGCAAGCGGCTCGTGGCGCTGACCGACCAGTGCGACGTGCCGGAATTCGCGGAGTTTGTCATGAACTTCTGCAAGGTCCAGGCGACCGTTAAGGAGGGGCATCCGAAGCTCGACTTCTTCATCTCTGAGCTACAGCGGAGCCGCGATCTGATGGTGACGACGCTGACTGAGATGGTTCCTGATGGGGACAACGATATTGAGATGGATATGACGCACTACGAAGAACATCGGTAGGGGTTTTCGATGACGGAAGGTTATTTCGGTCAGGTCGGTAATAAGGTTGCGAAGGGCTTTAGGGACCCGGGCGAGGAGGCGAAACGGGCCGGCGGTTACGTTGCTCGCCAGTCGAAGCGTAGTGGTGCGAGCCAGGCGGCTGCTAACGCCGATGTCGCTGATCTGAGTGGCAACAAGGGGGAGCAGACGAAGGCTGACAATGAGGCCAAGGCGGCGGCGCAGGATGCTGCGATTGCGGCTGCGCGTGCCAATAAACCGAAGTTCGGTTCGGCCTTCGGGCCTGATGACCAGCTTAAGGACCAGTATAAGCTGAAGCACCAGGGGTCGAACCTCGGGGCTTTCGGCGATAGGATGGACGGCGCCCAGGCGATCGGCGAGACGTCGCAATTTGGTAAGGCCAACAGCGCGGTCGATGCGATGGGCGTTGAGGGTAATGCGGTCGGGCCTTCGAAGTGGGCGCAGGCGCGTGAGGGCGAGGTCGACGCGCAGGCGATGCAGGCGCGGAATGCTGCTGCGGAGGAGAGCAACCGCGGGGCGGCCTCGGGGATGAGTCGGATGGCGTCGATGGGTGGGCTCGGTGGCGGCTCGGCGGAACGGATGAACATGGCTGCCGGTCGCGACCAGCTCAAGGCCAGTCAGGGGATTTATGCCGGCGCCAATACGGCCAAGTTGGGCATCGGTGCGCAGGACGAGCAGACGAAAGCCGGGATGCGGGCCGGGCTTGCTGGGGCCTACGGTGCGCTCGATCAGTCGGCGCAGAATCGCATGGCCGGCAACAACGAGCTCGCCATGGGCAAGGCGAAAGCCTGGGGTCAGATGGCGGAGGATGAGGCGAAGGCGAATGCGGCGGTGGATGCTGGTAACGTCCAGACCGGGCTCGGGGACTTGGCGGGCGGGAACGACTACAACACGCGGGGTTACGGCGAGGAGTTGGCGACGCTCGGGGCGAAGTACACGGCGGACGCGCAGCTTCAAACGAATCCGAAGAAGCTTTACTAAGGCGGGGAGGTTCCTATGGTTTGGCCCTTGATAGTCGGTGCCGCCCTCGGGCTGATGAAGTCGAAGCAGGAGGAGGCGGCGCACGCTGACGATGCGCGGTTGGCGTCGACGATGACGCGCTTTTCTCCCTGGACGGGGATGAAGGGCCAGCTCTCGACAAAGGAGCCGAACTACTTCGGCAACATCACCAAGGGCGCGATGGCGGGCTACCTCGGCGATCAGAACCAGCTCAAGAACCTCTCTACCTACGAGAGCGTGCTGGACGAAAACCCGTCGAACTCGAAACGTAACCAGTACACGATGGGCACCGGGGGAACTTCATAATGGGCGATCTGCCGGCGCGGACCTACTACGAGGAAAACAAGGGCGGCAAGGAGCGCGGTGGTGCGCCTGATACGTCGCCTTTTGACCCGAAGTTGATGAAGACGGGGCCGGATGGGATGCCGGTGCGCATGACGCAGAGCGAGGCGGCGGCGAAACTGGCCGGGATCACGGCGCTGAAATCCGTGCCGCCGGCGCAGCAGGAGGCGGCGGTTGCCGAGGCGGCTGATATCAAGGCGAAGGCCGACGACGGCGACCCGGAGGCGCAGGCGGCGAGTCAGCGGCTCCAGGATGCGACCGGCTCGATGATCGAGGACACGGCGCCGAACGCCGACAACCGGGTTGGTCCCCTGCCGCGGCCGCCGCCGGCGGTGGCGGCGCTCACCGATACGTCGTCGATCCTTCGGCCGCAGCCGCGCGGTCAGACGAACGATTTCTCGATGGTTCCCCACATGGGGCGGCCCGACGACATTGCCATCCACGGGAACATGCCCGACTACGAGTCGAACGCCTTCGACGACCTCTACAAAGCGGTCTACGATTCGGGCCGGTCCTACCATAAGGGGAGGGACGGTAAGCCGGTTAGCCGCGAGGACGTCGATCTGGCGCCG
>Ga0315286_10004468_pt1 | contig 13419 bp, 8 predicted proteins | sample YL17G10_0_MG_FD_205038 | JGI IMG/M metagenome (GOLD analysis project Ga0315286, IMG submission 205038) | Sediment microbial communities from Yellowstone Lake, YNP, Wyoming, USA - YL17G10_0 | ecosystem: Environmental > Aquatic > Freshwater > Lake > Sediment | place: USA: Wyoming | collected... | reverse complement strand
AGCCGGCGCACCCACCACAAACGTGGCCTCGTTGAGCGCGCTCCACTCCAGACCGTCGAAGACCCGCGCTTTGACCGTGGTGAGGTCGTTCAAGATCAGCGGGCCCGTGTAGAGGAGGGCGCTGTTGGTGCCCGTCGTGACCCGCCGTTCGCCCGCGACCAATTCGGAGGCAATCAGAAAGTCGGTGCTTCCCAGGGAGAGGTTCAGCCCGTGAATCGCGAGCATGTTGCGGCCCACTTTCAGGGCTGGCAGACCGTCGTCGGCCTTGAACTCCTGAAAGTTCATGGCGGCGGCATCCGGGTTTTGGGCCGTGGCGAGCGAGTCCCATCGAAGGTCCGAAGGATCGTTCGCCCAGGCGATCTTCACGCCGTTGAGGAAGGCCACGAAGCCGTCGTCGTACCGCACCCGGAGGAGCATGAAGTTCAACCGGTCGCGCCCGGTGCCGTCGCAGTCGAACGGGATGCGGATGAACGCGGAACCGTTTTGGCCCGCCATGGAGCTCCGCACGTCGATCCCGATCAAGGGTAGGTAATCGGCCGCCTGGTCGTAGCCGACCCCGCCGGCGCCGGCTTGCCAGGCGGAATCGTCGAAGGGTTCCTCCGCGCCGCGCCAGCTCGTGCCGAGGTTGGCGCCGCCATTGGCCGTGGAAGGAACCAGGACCTTCGCCGACGCCGTGTTGCTGAGGAGTGTCTGGCGCGAGAGGGTCTCCACGGTGACGGGAGCTCGCGGATCGGTGCCGTTGGTCGTGTAGTAGATCATCCCTTGCGAAGAGCTCAGTGTGAGCTGGTAAGCCGCCGGCACGGGGCCGCCCGGCTGGCTCATCGTGGGCGGGTCAACTTGAGGATAGAGGCCGGCGCGGCGGAACTGTTCCAGGACGATCGCCGACCTTCGGGGAAAGAAGTTCGCCAGCAAGTTGTCGCGTTCCTGCTGCCAGTGCTCGTCCCGGGTGAACGGGCCGGTATTCTTCTGGTCGCCCCACCGGGCGGATTCCCCCACGATAGCGCGGTTCACCACGTCCGCCGAGGCGGCGAAGCGCGTGGCCGGCGGGTTGTCCTCGGGGTGGGTGGGATCCCAGGCCGGACGGTTCGGGTTCACGTGGAAGGTGCCGCCGGGTGAGAAGTGCCGGTAAACGCGATCGGCGAACCACATCCGGAAGTCGGCGCTCGCCCTCAAGGCGGCGTAGGGACCGGCGACGGCGCCGTTGGCACCCGTGACATCCGCATCGAGCCCCGTGACTCCCAGGGCGGTCTCGGTATCCCAAGGATAGAACTTGAAGCCATCGCCGTTGTCGCGATTCCGTCCCACCCACCAGTTCCGGTGCGGCCAGTCGGTGTTGCCGACGTAGAAGTTGAGGATCATGTAGTCGATCATGTTCTCGACATCCAGCAGGTCTTCGTAAGCCGGGTTCCGGGTGCCGTCCGGGTTGTTTCCCTGGAGACGCTGGAAGACGTCGTTCTGCGAGACATCCAGGTTCAACAAATCCAGCAGACGATTCCAGGCCTCGGCGGTGCCGTCGGGAACCGAGTCCTGGTTTAAAGCATCCCAGGTGTCCTTGTCCCCCCCAAAATAACTGGCGGAGAACGCCGCGTCGGGACGCTCCACGGGGTTGTAAAGGCCCCAATAGACGCCGTTGATGTAAAGATGGACGAACGAGGTGTGTGAGGCCACACGGCCCATGGCTCGCGCCGATTCCATCGCGAACGCGTCGCGGATGTAGAGCGAGCGGCCCCCAAAATACGGCCAGGCGTCGTTGCTGTTGGCCCGCAGCACCACGTTGTCGAAGCGGTCCGTCGCCTGGGGTCCGAACAGCGGATAGCGCAGCGTGGTGCTGCCGTACTTCTCGCGGAAGACGAGCCGGAATGATTTCTTAAGCGTCAGATCAAACCGGCGGAACGCGCCGCCCTGGATGCGGATGCCGGCGTCTTCCTGGAAACCCGCCCGCTGATCCGGATATATGAGCTCGACGGAGGCCGGCCGTTCCCAGGCATCCCCGCGGTTCTCCGGATGGGCATAGATGCCCTGCGGCCCGAACAGATCGTCCAGCTTCATCACCAGGCAGAGGGACGGCACGGATTGGAGGTCCGTTCGGAGGCTCTGGGTGTACTTGCCGCCGTAACTGTCTTGCCCAGCCGGCCCCACCACGCGCGGGTCCAGACCGTAATCCGCCGCTTGGTCCGCCCAAGTCGTCGGAAACCCGGCCGCCAGGGTCGAGGCGTGGCTCTGCGTGACGATATCCTCCAGGAACAAGTAGGTGTGCGTGGCCACGCGCGAGGGCCGCCAGCCCTCCCGGAACGCGGCGGCGCGCACCGTGGTCGTCCGCCCGATGCGGATCGGGCCGGCATAGATGATCCCATTCGTCGCCGTCGGAACGCTGCCGTTCGTGCTGTACCGGATGGTCACGCCTTCCGTCCCGCAGAACATCGTCAGGTCAATCGGCGCCTCGTAGAAACCGCGGTTTGGATCGAACACCACGTCCGAAACCAAATCCACGCTCCCCTGACCGTTCTCCTGACCCGCAGTAGGCGAATCAAAGTAGGCTGGGCCTCCCAGCGCCACCCCGGTGCTCTCCAACTGAACCTGGATCAGGAAATCCGCACTTGCGGCGCGGTCATTCAAAGCCTGCAGCGCGAGAACGTTCGTGCCGGCGTGGATCACGCCCCAATGGCTGCTGAGGTTGAAGCGCGCCTCCTGCACCGCCGCACTGCGGAAGCGGTTGGTGGAAGCCACCGCGTCATAGGTTAGCGTCTCAGGCGCGTTGGCGCGGGCGACCTCCACGCCGTTCAACCAGGCGACAAAGCCATCGTCGTAACGAATCCCCAGGATCAATTGCTTCCCGGTCGGCACCTCCGGGACGGTGAACAGCAGCCGCAGGTAAGCCGAGGAGGCTCGCCCGAACATGAGCGCTTCCACATCCGTCCGGATCAGGCCGGGGAACTCGGGCGCCACCGGGCCCACCTGACCGAGGAACTCCACCTCGGCGATCTGCATGGCCACGGCGGTTGCGGCGTCGCGCACGGTGGGAAAGAGCAACCGATAATGGCTGCAGGCCTGTCGATTGGTGAAGCTCACCGCCACCGTCACAAACCGGCCGGAAAAGTCCGGGATGCTGCCGCGCGCAATCTCGAGGAACGCCTCGCCGTCGTTCGACCCCATCAGCAGGTAGCTGGTCGGATCGCGGTCGGGGGCGTCGTTGGCAGACGTGAACCGCAGGCCGGTCACCACCGTCGGCCCGGCGGTCGGCGTGACGGTCAGGCCGGCGTTCAGCTTGTCAAAGTTCAGGTACTTCGTGGCTGGATCGTTGTCGATGGCATTCCCCACTCCCTCGTTCTCGGGGGAATTCGACGAGGTGGGGACGATGTAGTCATCCGGCTGGGTCACATCGGCCAACGACGCCGGTGGCTCTGCGGGATCGCCGGGACCGGGCGGACGGTCGTAGCCCAGCCCCAGAGGCAGGGTCGTCCAGTCCGCATCCGTGAAGTCGGGTTGGATCCAGGTTTGTCCCATTGGGCCATCGACCGGCACGTAAACCCGCGCCGAGCCATCCGGCGGCACCAACCAGTCCGTCGTCATGGCCATCGTGACTCCGTAGGATACATCACTCAATTGTCGGGGAAAGGCCGGCGCGTAACTGGACGCCACGCTCAGTCCGTCCGGGCGCACCAAGGCCAGGTACTCCCCCTCGCGATCCAATTTGAAATTGGTGTGCAGCGGTCCCAGGGGATCTCGACGATCTTTCTCCGAGGCGAACACCACCAGGAACCCCTGCCCCGGGACCGCGACCGCGGGAAACGGCCACTTGGTCAGGTTCTCCGGGTTGTCGGTGAGATACCACCCTTCCAGAGATGCCGGTCCGGGGTCGGGATTGTAGAGCTCGATCCAGTCACTGTAGTCGCCGTCCTCATCTCGCAGGCCGGAGTTGTTCGCCGCCATGAACTCCGTGAGGATCAGGCCTTGTGCCGCGGCGCCGGTCCCTAGACCGGCGACCAACAGCAGCGTGATCAAGCGGGGCGCTCCGCGGGACCGTCTTCGGCCGAACGCGGGGCGGGCGAGGTCGCGTAGGAGAAGCACAAGGGGAGTGAACATCGGTAAAACGTCTATGGCACGGCTGCTGTCTCAAGGAGACCGTCTCACAAAACGGCCTCGCCGTCGATGCCAAAGCCGACCTTGCCTGCGGGACCTTCAGGCCGATTTGTGCCATTCCTGGTGAACGATTACGCCGGAGCTGACCTTCGCCGGTGGGTTCATCGGGACCTCATTCTTCCCGGCGGCTGGGACCGGCGGTTGACCGCATCCAGGTCGAAGCGTTCGGGATCATACTCACCCAAGGGATGCGCTCAACGCGTTTTCCTCTCGCCGATGCACCAGAGGCGCCGATGGGTGCGAACGAAAATGTCGCCGTCCGACACTGCCAGCGACGCGTTCATGGGTTCGCCGCCCAGCGAATTCGTCGCCAGACATTCAAACTTCGCGCCGGCTCGCAGCACGAACACGTCGGCGTTCTGGTTCGGCACATAGAGCCGGTCGCCGGCCAGCACCGGCGAAGACCACGAGGAATTCCGGGCACCCGTGCCGGTGAGCCGCTCTTCCCATAGGGTCTGGCCGGTCTGGAGGTCGAGGCATTGGGCGAAGCCCATGTAAGTCATCTGGTAGATGTGGCCCCGGGAGATCACACCCGATCCGATGCACGCCTTGCTGTTGACCGGCAACAGACGCCACAGCCGATGGGTTTCGGTCACATCGCCACGCCCGCCCGGGCGCACCGCGACCACGGTGTTGGTGAAGCCGCTGGCCGCCAGCCCCACGATCCCGTTACCGAAGAAAGGCGAACTGTAAACACCGATATTGGGGCCGTCGCAGGTCCAGAGTAATTCGCCGGTGTGTGGCGCCCACGCCATCAACCGAAGCGGATAGGCCAAGACCAGCTCGTCCCGCCCGCCCGCGGGCACAATCACCGGCGTGGCCCATGAACCCGCGACCTCGGATACCGTCTGCGCTTCGGGCGGGCTTCCGGCCTTCGTCTCTCCACCAAAGTCCTCCCACTTTGCCTCGGGTCCGATCAGCGGCAGGTCATGCTTCCAGACCGTCTGACCGGTCCGCTTGTCCAAGGCGATGAGGTGACTCCGGGGACCGGGTCCGAAATTCAGCAGGCACAAATCCTGGCATAGAACGGGCGACGAGGCATAGCCCCATTGATGGGATTGCCGGCCCAGGTCCCGCCGCCACCGCTCTCGTCCGTTGAAGTCGTAGCAATACACCCCCGCCGACCCGAACCACGCGATGACGCGTTGGCCATCCGTGACCGGTGATGGCGAGCAGTGTGGATTGTTGTCGTGCGTAAGGTCCTTTTCCGTCCACGTCGGCCCCGCCTGCCAGAGCAGCTTCCCGCCACGACGGTTGAAACACATCACCGTGCGGCGGTTCTCCGGTTCGACGGCCTGGGTGATGAACACGCGGTCATTCCAGACGATGGGGGTGGAATTGCCCCGATCCGGCAGCGGCACCCGCCAGCGGACATTCTCGTTCGTCGCCCAACGCAACGGCAGCTTCTTCTCCCGACAAATCCCATTGCCCTCCGGCCCGCGCCAGGCCGGCCAGTTCGCGGCGGCGGCGGGCATCGCCAGGAGGACCACGAGCAGGGTGACGATCAGCGTACCGGATGTTCCCTCTGCAGACGTTCCAACATCTCTTGCGCCGGCTCGTCGTTGGGGTCTTCGGAGAACGAGTTCTCCGCAGAAGGCGCGGACGAGGAGCAAGGGCGTGAGCGCGTCCACCTGCCGCTGGGCCGCTGCCGGCCGTGCCTCAATCTGGTCCGCTAGCGCGGATGATGTCGGCTCACGGGGCAGATTCCGTGTTTGACCTTCGTCAGGCGCTGTCATACGTTCCGGCCGGGTCTGCGTTTACCGAAAGTCGTCTCCATGACGTCGCGGCGAAAGCCGCTCAGGTAACTGGCGGGCCCAATTTGTTTGCGGCAGAGGGACTGGGAGAGAACCCCGGCTGGCGGCTTGCGCGGTGTCCAGCTCGCTGGTTTCGGTCACCTTTCGGTTGAAGGGCTTTTGCAGCAGCAGGTTCATGTTGTTGGAATGCCTGACTCCGTCTCCGAGGCAAGCAGGGGGTGCTCAACGATGCTGCTGAGCCTGCTCCGCCAGTCAAGATACTCGTCGAAAGCGTTCGCACCACGGTCCAGGAGATCAGCGCTCGGCGTTGGAAGCCTGTGGGGATTCGAATCGTTTGCCGGAAACGCGAGCAGCGCCGTGCCAGAGAATAGAATGACGTAGCGGAATGGTTGGGACTTGCGGCACATTAAGGAAACCGCGTGTGCGGTTTTGGCGGCAAAGTCGGCCATCTCAGCTTCGTCTCCCGGCATGTCTCGGCGTTCACTTGCCACCAGGACCCCAAAGGGACTTCCGCAAGCTACATGCATCAACAACCAGTTCTCCGAGAATGCCCTACCCCACACTTTGACCTTCTGAGTCTTCCTGTCGAGCTGCATCGCGAAGGCATCCAAGGACTCCCTCAGCGTGAACTCACCCCACTCAAACTCGTGCTTGGGCAGCGGAGGCTCTTTGGTCTCCGCCTGGAACGTTTTGAAGTCCGCTCTCTTCAGGTAGCCGCCCTCGTCAAAGAGTGTGGGCACGAGAGCGGTGAGTTCCACGCCGATCCGCTTGGCTTGATGGCGAAACACAAAATCGGGCGGGTCTTGTCCGGACTCCACGTCGTCCAGCGTGATCGACTGCTCAAGGCACAACAGGAACGGCGCGAGTTCGAGAGCTTCCTCTCCCCGCTTGGGCCGGCTTGGCGGGCTGCGGTAAACCCAGTCCATGAAGGCTTCCGTTACACCCGCCGTCCGCGCTGAGGCTGTCCACCGCTTCCGACTTACCGTTCTCCCGGGCGTCAACCCGCAAGTCCAGATTCCTGCTTCTCACGTCAGGTTTGGCACTGGTCCCCCTCTCAACCCGAGCGACGGGGACGGGAGGAGGCAAGGACACCGGTCATCACCCCATGCCTTCTGAAGCCGATACCTGCCGCAAGTACGTCGTGCCGAGGCTCCAGACAGCCGGCTGGGAGAACGATCCCCATTCCATTGCCGAACAGCGGTTCTTCACGGCCGGGCGGATCGTCGTGCACGGAACCCGGGCCATTCGCCGTGCCGGCAAGCGCGCCGACTACCTCCTCCGCTACACCCGGGATTTCCCCATCGCGGTCGTCGAAGCCAAGGCGGAGTACCGCCAGGTGGTGGATGGACATGGCCGCTTGCTCGTGGTGCAGAAGACAGGTTGGGGCAAGAGCTCGGTCTGTTTCATCGCCACGAAGCTGTTGCGCGAGCAAGGAATGGGCCCGGCCATCTTGATTTCGCCTCTGCTGGCACTGATGCGGAATCAGATCGCGGCTGCTATTCGCATGGGCGTTCGTGCCGTCACCATCAACTTGGAGAACCGGGATGAGTGGCAGGCGGTGGAGGCGGCACTGGTGCGGGATGAGGTGGACATCCTGCTCATCTCGCCCGAGCGACTGGCGAATGAGCATTTCCGCACTGAGGTCTTGGCTCCGATAGCAGGGCGCATCTCGTTGCTGGTGGTGGACGAAGCGCATTGCATCTCGGACTACTACCAGCAAGTGGGCCGCGCCGGGCGCGCGCTCGCCGCCGCTCACGGGGTTCTGCTCAGCGGCGAAGAAGAGACTGACATCAATGATTACTTCATCGAGAGCGCCTTCCCCTCTCGGGAAGAGGTGACTCAGGTGTTGAATGCCCTGCAGTCCGCGCCCTCGGGGCTGTCCGTGAACGAACCAATGACCCACGTCAACACCAGTCGCGGCCGCATCGACAAGGCGCTGCAGTTGATGTCGCTCGAATCCCCGCACCGATCGTGAAGCAGGGCAGCAAGTGGACGTTGACCGCGGCGGGTTTGTCCGAGGCGTTGTGGGAACGGGCGGCGCGATTGACCGCATTGGGTCGCGAGGAACAGCGACAAATGCAGGAATATGTGGCCCTGACCTCCGGCCTCATGGAGTATTTGATTCGCGCGCTTGATGGCGATCCGGGTTCCTACCGCCCTCCGGACATCGCTCCTGTACCAGCCTCTTTCGATTCCGGGCTGGCTCAAGCAGCGGTCGCTTTCCTCCGAAGGACAACCCTGCCCCTGGAGCCGCATCGGCAGTGGCCGGCGGGCGGTCTGCCGCACCTGGGCGCCACAGGTCGAATTGCCGCAGCACGCCAGGCGCAGCCCGGCCGGGTGCTTTGCGTTTGGGGTGACGCGGGCTGGGGTTCATTGGTGCGCCAAGGCAAGTCGCACGACGGACGGTTCGCCGATCAACTCGTCGAAGCCTGTGCGGCGATGGTGCGAACCTGGGCGCCGCAACCGGCGCCTGTCTGGGTCACCTGCATCCCCTCGCGCCGCCACCCGAATCTCGTGCCTGACTTCGCCCGCCGTCTCGCCGTCGCATTGAGGTTGCCCTTCCATCCGGTGCTGGAGAAAACAGACGACCGTCCGGCTCAGAAGCAGATGGCCAACAGCAGCCAGCAAGCCCGCAACGTGGATGGCTCGCTGAGAATCCAGAGAAATGTCCCGGCTGGTCCCGTGTTGCTGGTGGATGATAGGGTGGATTCCAGATGGACACTGACAGTCGCCGCTTATCTCTTGACCGCTCAAGGGACCGCGCCGGTGTATCCTCTGGCCCTGGCCTCAACCGCTAACGCTGACGAATGATCGCGCCGCTGACACCCAATGCGCAGGCCATCCTGCTGCTGACAGCTCCACTGATCGTCGGACGCAACGAGGGTTCTCCGGATCTGCTGACCTTGACCGAATACAATCGGCTCGCCCGCATTCTGCGCGAGAAGCAAAAGCAACCCGCAGACTTGATCGGACCGGATGCCGTGAGAACGGTTGGTGTTTGTGCCGCCGTGTTCGGCCGCGAACGTTTGGAGAGCTTGCTGGGCCGCGGGTTTCTGTTGGGTCAGGCGGTGGATCGTTGGAATTCCCGCGCCATCTGGGTCGTGAGTCGTGCCGATGCAACCTACCCGCGCCGCCTCAAAGCCCCAGGCGAAGGCATGGCTGGCGAAGCTGGTCGCGGAAGGCGTGCTGGAGAAGTTTGTACTATGAAGAAACCAAACGAACCATCTCTGACGCAACAGGCCATGCAGGCCTTGACTGATGCCGTGGCCAAGGTCGTCGCAGACCATCGTCAGCGCGGGCGGCCGCTCGCCGTCTGGCGCGATGGAAAGGCGGTCTGGATTCCCGCCAAGGAAGCGGGCGCGCTGCTCGAAAACCCGACTCCCTGCCGAGCCAAATCTCATGCCCCGAAATCGTGAGCCGTTGCCGGCGTCTCCCACGACCGCTCAATCGCTCGGTGCGCTCCTGAAGTCCGCGCGCGACATGATGCGCAAGGACGGTGGGAAAGGCTGAAGTCTGAATGCTGAAGGCTAAAATGATGTGATGGAAACTAAGGTCAGCCCCTTGTTGCATTGGCTGCTGCAGCAGCATCCCAACACGCCGAAGAGCCGCGCCAAGCAATGGATCGTGGCGGGGCGGGTCAGCGTCAACGGCGTCGTCATCCGCAAACCGCATCAACTCATCGCCGACCCAGGCGACACGTTGGAACTGGGTGGCTGCCATGCCACCACCCTGGAGTGCGGTTCCGGGTGGCAGATTCATCCGCGCGTTTCGTTGCTTTACCTGGATTCCGCCTTCGCCATCGTCAACAAGGGGCCCGGCCTCATCTCGGTGCCGGCGCCGAATTGCAGTCTGTCCGCGCTCAGCATCCTGGCCGACTTCCTGGTGGGAAAACTGAAAGCCCGGGACCGCGGCGTCGCCGGCAAGTCGTTGCCGCCCGTCTATCGCCGGCTTCAACCTTTGCCGGTTCATCGCCTGGACAAGTATACCAGCGGCGTTTTTTGCATGGCCACGAGTCCCGCCGCGCGTCACCACCTCATCGAGCAACTCAAGGCGCACACCGTGAAGCGGGAATATGTGGCCTATGTGGAAGGGCGTTCGAGCACGCCCCAAGGCACCTGGCGGCAATGGTTGCAATTGAGCCGGGACGAACTGCGCCAGCACGTCCTTTCCGAAACGCAACTCAAAGACCCGGGCTCCGAAGCTCGCGAGGCCATCACACATTACGAAGTTATCGCCGAGTATCCGCTCGCCGACGGCAAAGGCTTCGTCACCAAACTGCGGCTCCGGCTGGAAACCGGACGAAGACATCAGATTCGCGTCCAGGCTGCCCACGCCGGACTCCCCTTGATTGGCGACCGCACGTATCACCCGGCCTATCGCGAACGGGACCGCGCGAACCCGCCCATTGATTTCCCGCGTCAAGCCTTGCATGCCGAAGTCCTCAGCCTCGAACACCCGGACCAACCCGGCAAGCGCATGACCTGGACTGCTGAATTGCCCAAAGACCTTCGCCAGCTCGAAACCGCCTTGCGCTCCTCCCGGCTCTAAAAACGCCAACGGAGTCCCGCCTGGGTTGAGGAAATGAACATGCGCCTGCAAGCCGAGAGCAGGCGGAGCCTGCACCCAGCGTTAAATGCCTTGCTCCCCGATATCCTCGGCCGCGCCTTCAAAGGAGAATGGTAGCTCCGTAGGAGCACCACGTTTATAGCCACCGCCAGCCCAAACCAGAACAAGCTCCGTAGGAGCGGCATGCCGCCTCGCTGGGGCTTGGGACCCTTCGGCAGGGTCGGAGGCTACAAACCTGCCGCGCCTCTGGCGCTGGACGCGTTGCCGGCGGCCGGCTTACCCTCGAATCCATGAAACGTTCTGGCTGGCTATCGCTGGTGGCGTTGCTGTGGGCTGCGCCCGGGCGCAGCGCCTTGTGCGCGGAGACGAATCACAGCTTTGACAAGTGGGAAGAAGAGATCGCCGCCTATGAACAGATGGATCGCGCCAACCCGCCGCCCCAGGACGCGGTCCTCATCATCGGCTCCTCGACCATCCGCCTGTGGAAACGGGATGGTCGAGGGCGACGTCCGCGGGAAAGCCCATTTGAAGCACCTCGAGACCTATTCCATGGTGCTCGGTGCTGACGGACAGCCGCGCCCGGAGCTGTTCGTGGCGGACCAGATCCACTTCAATGCCGAGGGCTGCCGGCTGCTGGCGGACCGCGTGCGCCCTTACCTCGAATTAGGGAGCAGCCAGCAGAAGGGTGCCGAACAACTTCACTCCGCCTTCGGCCGAGGTGGGCGCGCTGAAGGAGGCTCGGCAGAGCGCCGCACTCTCCCGAGCGTCATCCAGGACTGTAGCCGCCGACGTCAGTCGGCGCTGATCTCGTCTCCACCAAACGGAGAATGCGTGGACTGACGTCCGCGGCTACGGAGTCTTGAGATCGCTCCTCCCAAGAGCGCCAGCTTCGTGGACGGCGGCGGCCCTCCGCCGCTTTGGAGTAGAAAACCGGAAACCAGTGGATTGGCTTCCGGTTTGGAATTCCTTGGTAGGGCGCGATGTCCCACCGCGGCGCCCGGCTCGCTGGGCACCGAGCCCCACCTGATTACCGTCCCTTCGGCAGTGCGCGGGTGCCGGCGTACACGGCATTCCTGCCCAGCAGTTGCTCGATGCGCAGAAGCTGGTTGTATTTGGCCAGGCGGTCCGAGCGGCTCAGCGAGCCCGTCTTGATCTGGCCGCAGTTGGTCGCCACCGCAATGTCCGCGATCGTGGCGTCCTCGGTCTCGCCGGAGCGATGGCTGAGCACCGCAGTGTAGCCATTGAACTGCGCCAGCTCGACCGCGTCGAGGGTTTCGGTGAGCGAGCCGATCTGATTCACCTTAACCAGAATCGAGTTGGCCGTGCCGGTGTCGATGCCCTTCCGGAGGAACTTCACGTTGGTGACGAACAGGTCGTCGCCGACGAGCTGGACCTTGTCGCCGAGCTTGTCCGTGAGTTTCTTCCAGGTGGCCCAATCGCTCTCGCCGCAGCCGTCCTCGATGCTCACGATCGGGTAGTTGGCCACGAGCCTGGCATAGAGGGCCACCATCTCGTCACCGGTGATCTTCTGGCCGGTGCTTTTCTTGAAGGTGTAAGTGCTGTCGCCCGAGTAGAACTCCGAGGCGGCGGGGTCGAGCGCGATGAAGATCTGCTTGCCCGCCTTGTAGCCGGCGTTCTTGATCGCGAGCAGGATGGCATCCAGCGCAACCTCAATGCTGTCGAGCTTCGGCGCGAAACCGCCTTCATCGCCGACGGCGGTGCTCAGGCCTTTCCCCTTCAGCACGCCCTTGAGCGCGTGGAAGGTTTCGGTGATCGCGCGCAACCCTTCGCTAAACGTCGGCAAACCGAGCGGCATGATCATGAACTCCTGGAAATCGATCGGGGCGTCGGAGTGGGCGCCACCGTTGATGACGTTGGCCATCGGGACGGGCAGGACCTTGGCGTTCGGTCCACCGAGGTACTTGAACAGCGGCTGGCCGAGGACCTCGGCGGCGGCCTTTGCGTTGGCGAGCGACACGGCGAGGATGGCGTTGGCGCCGAGCTGGGCCTTCGTCTCGGTGCCATCGAGCTTGAGCATGGTCCGATCGACGGTGAGCTGGTCGAGCGCATCGAGACCTTTCAGGGCGGGCGCGATCTTGTCGGTGACGTTTTTGACGGCCTTGCTGACGCCCTTGCCGAGGTAACGCTTCTTGTCGCCGTCGCGGAGCTCGAGGGCTTCGTGTTCGCCGGTACTGGCGCCGGAGGGAACGGCGGCGCGCCCGACGGCGCCGCCGGCCAGAATGACGTCAACTTCAACGGTGGGATTGCCGCGCGAGTCGAGGACTTCGCGGGCCTTGATTTCATGGATCGTGGTCATAGTCATCGCGTTCAGAAACAAACGTGGGGCGCATGATAGAAGCGACCCCCGGTGAGTCAAGCGGCAAGCCGGTTCACCGCACCAGCCACCACGCGAGGATGCGGTGGCCGGCGAAAACCCACAGCGTCGCCGCCAGGGCGATGTAGGGTCCATAGGGCAGGCGGCTGGACCATTCGCGCCGTCGCAGCAGGATCAACGTGACGCCTACCGTCGCGCCGATCATCGCGCTGACCATCAGGCTGAACAGGACCGCCTGCCAGCCGAGGAACGCTCCGATCGCTGCCATGAACTTCACGTCGCCCAAACCCATCGCCTCGCGCGGCACCACGATCTCGTCCGTCACGACCTCCAAGTGCTGGACGTCCTCCGGCTTGAACTGGTCCTCGCCGATCTGCAGTTGGGTGGGCGACAGGCGCACCGGCACTTTCGCGTAGCAGCGGTCGGTCATCTCCACCGTCCGGGCGTGAAGCACTACGGCGTCGGACTTGCGGTAGAACAGTTCCTCGTAAGGGATTTCCTTGTCCGGCAGTTTGACGGTTGTTTCGGTGAAGAACACCTTCGTCTGCGGCGGCAGCTCGAACTTCTGCCGGCCATAGAGCAGCTTGCCCAGGCGCAGGATGCCGTACACCAGGCCGGCGCCGA
>Ga0315286_10004467_pt1 | contig 13420 bp, 11 predicted proteins | sample YL17G10_0_MG_FD_205038 | JGI IMG/M metagenome (GOLD analysis project Ga0315286, IMG submission 205038) | Sediment microbial communities from Yellowstone Lake, YNP, Wyoming, USA - YL17G10_0 | ecosystem: Environmental > Aquatic > Freshwater > Lake > Sediment | place: USA: Wyoming | collected... | reverse complement strand
TTGGCGGTTTGGTGGGATACAACAGCGGCAGCAGTATCGACATCTGTTATTCAACGTCTCAGGTCAGCGGTTCTTCTTATGTCGGTGGTTTGGTGGGGGATAACGACGGCAGTATCAGCAACTGCTATTCATCAACGGGTGCGGTCAGCGGTTCTTCTCAAGTCGGCGGTTTTGTGGGATATAACACTGGCTATATCATCGACTGCTATTCAACGGGTCATGTCAGCGGTTCTTCTTATGTCGGCGGTTTGGTGGGAGAGAACAGCAGCAGTGTTTGGGACTGTTTCTGGGATACACAGAGTTCTGGTAAAACGACCAGTGATGGCGGAACAGGCAAGACAACGGCACAAATGAAAACGCTTTCGACGTTTACCTCGGTGGACTGGGATTTTACGACTATATGGGCGATTTATGAAGGAACGAATTATCCATGGTTGATGTTGATGACGCCGGTGTCAACGATCACCACGACCACCGACGCACCGCCGAACACGCCAGGAAATGCATTGAAGCCAGTTAATCCGACTACGACGCCACCGAGCGGCAACCTCAAGAGATGGGACGGTCAGTCGTGGCAGGCGATCACATCATGGAACGACACAAATATACATACCGACCAGCCAACAGTGGTAATCGCGCACGGGTGGAAGACTGCTGACGGAGACAGCAATTTTTTTGCCAGCGACTCGAAAATCTCAGGTGTTGCCAAAGCACTTTATGCGCAGAGCTCTTCGGCGAACATCCTGGCTTGGGACTGGCAAGATCAAGCTGTGTCGAACCTGGGAGGGGCGCTCCTGTCGACATACAAAGACGTACAACAGAAGGGTTTGAACGGGGCGGCTGCCTCTGCGCGCAGAGGGGGAGAGAAACAAGGCAAACTCCTAGCCAACGAACTTGAGGGCCTACACATCAGCAACGATAATCTGCAACTGATTGGTCATTCAAATGGTGGAGCGGTCGTTGGCGCTGCGGCATCAGAACTCGCCCTTTGTGGCCAAAAGGTGGAACGCATTACGACGCTCGACACGCCGAATCTCTCTCTGGGTAAGCTACCTGCCGCCGTTTTCTTATCGTTCGTGCCCCCTCTCTTGGGAGGAATTGATAGTAACCTTCTATCGACATACGTGAATGCGATGCACTATGTACACGCCAGCGAAGCCTCGCAAACGGAAGTCTACTACAGCGATGGGTGGCTGGGACGCGCGGCTTTCGGGTTGGGTTCACACCTCGTCGATTCGAGTGAGACCAACGTGTTCAACGGACGGATTTATCCCGGGCCGACGGTCTGGTCCCCTTCAGACGCAAATAATTGCGATCATCTACGCATCATTGATTGGTACTACGATGTGCCGAGCCGGCTGCCCGGAAGCGATGAGTTCGTCGCGGGGATCAATTGGTCTATCGTGTGTTCCGGCTCGAGCCAATGGAAGGCCGGCAACTACACCGAGCAGGGGTATGATTCCAAGGTTTTCGGAACAACTACCGTGACGCCGCAAATTGCCGTAAATCTCGTGAGGAGGACGGTAGATAACTTTGAGGACGGAACAAAATGGCTCGGGCAGTACGTCGGAATTTTCATGCGAGATGTCGGCAACTTCGCTGCAAAGATTACATCGGGCAGCGACGGATACCTTTGGCAGGAGATGTCTATTCCTCAAGACGCTTCCTACCTAACATTCGATCTGAAAGTCGAGACACCCGAAGCAGGTGACTTCCTGACCGTGAGCCTCGGCAATGAGGTTATCTACTATAAGTCCTTGAACACGGCCGACAGCGACTTCTGGACGGTCGATCCGATCTTCATTGGTGACTTTGCGGGGCAGACGGAGACGCTGCTTTTCACCCTTAACCATGTTGGGGACGGAACCCCCTCAATTCTGCTCGATAACATCACGTTCTCGGCCACATTGATGCCATCACGTCCAATGACTGTGGATTTGAATAATGATGGGATACCAAATTTTTACGATTTCAGCTACTTTGCAATGTTCTGGCGAAATACATCTTGCTTGTGCCCGAATTGGTGTGAGGGTCGAGACTTTAACCACGATGGCGTTGTCGATGTTAAAGATTTGCAGATATTTGCCGAGTTCTGGCTATGGCCTGTAGCAGATGTAGATATGGACAATAAAGTAGATTTTGCTGACTACGTCTTGTTCTCCGAAAAATGGAAACAGACAGGATGCAAATACCCCGACTGGTGCAACGGCTGCGATTTTGATAAAAGCGGTACTGTCGATATTCTTGATTTCGCGGTTTTTGCCGATTACTGGCTTGAAGGCACAGCGCCATAGTCATATACTCCTTCGCTCGTAATTTTGAAAACAGAATCATTTTAATCAGCGAAATCAGCGATTAATAATTATACCGCTTTTTCCAAACTCAACTTTTATTACTTCTGACTCCTAATTATCCGCTTCGCAATTCTCGACATTATGGATTGCCCAATCTCGCGCTAAAAAACTATGATTTTTCCTGTTTTTTCTCTTACTTTTGTATGATTTCCTTTCATTTCCCCTCACTTTCTGACGATTTTCCGCCAAATCTGTGGCACTTTTTAATGGATTTTTAAAATTTGCCGAAAAAAAAAGAATATTTCGCGCAAGAACTTGCGCGCTTTGCTGAAAAACGTGCGCATTCTGCCGACCATTTTTTTATAAGTCCTTGTTTTTCAAAATAAAATAAGGACTTACAACAGGTTTTCAGAACGTAGAATAAGGACTTATAAAAATTTTAATTTTTTTTTAATATATAAAAATCTCGCCTCGGCGAGGTTCCTCAATTTTTCACTTTTAGTTTTTAACTTTTAACTTTTTTGTCTCGACCCTGCTTTTATACCCCCTGACCTTTTTGCGTTGATTCTATGGTCAAAAACCCCTCGTTTTTAGGGGGTTTATCGGAGCGTAGCGTCGGGGACGACTATCAACTATAAACTATTAACTAACAACTATTAAATCCCTTGAGGATTTAATGTTTACCGTTTATAATCTCATAAACTTACGCATTTAAAGGGATTGACAATGTTAAAGCAACTTATTATCTGGACGCTATTTACGCTCGTTTGTTTATTCGCCGGCTGCGCTCAAAAGCCGCAAATCGACCCTGAGCCTATCTGTTTAGCCAATCGGGACTTAGCCTCGGTGATGAAGCAGACTGAGTTGGTGTTATTAAAACTGAATTTCATTGTTGACAAGGCCGACGTAAACACTGGCCTGATGAGGACTAAGCCATTGCCTGGCGGCCAGTTTTTTGAATTTTGGCGAAAGGACAACCGTGATGGCTACAGTAGTGCGTTGTCGAATATTCACAGTATTCGGCGGACGGCAGTGCTTAACTTTATGCCTCGTAATGACTTGCTTTGCATTGATTGTAACGTAACGATTGAAAGGCTTTCGCTGCCGGAGAAGGAAATCAACAGTTCTGCGAGGGTATTTAGTATATTTTCGAGTAGCAGCGAATCGCGGCAGACCTTACAGCTCGAAAATGAGCAGCGAATTCTTATGGATTGGGTTTATTTCGACCGTGACGGAAACCTTGAAGCTTTAATTCTTCAAAAAATTAATCAGAAAATCAGCAAGGGGAAAAATCGATGAAAGTTTTGGTTTGCGGCGGCGCAGGCTACATCGGCAGCAATATGACGGCGATGCTCGCCGAGACAGGCCATAAACCGATTGTTTACGACAACTTAAGTTCCGGCCATAGACAGGCGGTTGGAAACGCCGAATTTATAAAAGGTGACCTTGCGGATTTTGACCTGCTTGTAAAGGTTATAAAAAAGGAAAAAATCGAAGCGGTAATGCACTTTGCCGCTTTTATCGAGGTGAGCGAATCGGTAAAAAACCCTCTTGAATTCTATCGCAATAACGTTTGCAATACCCGCAATCTCCTTGCAGCAATGGAAAAATGCGGCATTCAAAAGTTTGTTTTTTCAAGCTCCGCAGCAGTTTACGGTATCCCGGACAAAACGCCGATAACGGAAGATTCTCCTAAAAATCCTATAAATCCTTATGGCGAAACTAAATGGGCTGTTGAACAGATGTGCCATTTCCAAAGTCAGACGGGCAGACTCCGTTATGCTGCCCTGAGATATTTTAACGCTGCCGGTGCCGGCGCAGATTGTTCCCTCGGCGAAGACCATCATCCCGAAAGCCATCTGATACCGCTTGTTATAGCTGCTGCTATGGGCAAAAGGGAGGATATAAAAATCTTCGGCACGGATTATCCAACGCCGGACGGGACCTGTATAAGAGATTACATTCATATTGAGGATTTGTGCAGCGCACACCTGCTGGCACTTGAAAAACTCAACAGCAAAAGTGAATTGATTTACAACCTCGGCAATGGCAGGGGATATTCGGTTCAGCAGGTTATAGAAACAGTCAAAAAAGTATCAGGTAAAGATTTCAAGGTTACAAAAACATCTCGCAGGCCGGGCGACCCTCCGGTTTTAACAGCGGATGCAACGAAGGCGATAAATGAGCTTGGCTGGAAAGTAAGAAATCCGGAGCTTGAAAAAATTGTTGAAACCGCCTGGCAATGGCACAATAAATATCCTGACGGTTATGGAAAATAAAAATTACATAGGAATAGATTTCGGCGGGACGAATATCAAGATTGGATGTTTTGCGGCAGATTTGCGATTGCTGTGGAAAACATCTATACCGACAGATGCACATATGGGGCCTGCAATTGTTATCGACAGGATGGTCGAGGCAATAAAAGAAACGGCAGGCAAAAATAATACTCCTTTTGAAACTATTAAAGCTATCGGCTTTAGCCGATAGTAGTTCACTTTGAAATCGTTTTTTTGGAATAATTACTTGTTAGCCAATAAAGGAAAGATATGAGAGAAATTTATAATGTTGATAATGTGCCTGATGATTTCATAGATGACCCTCAGTTTAAATCGGGACTTAAGACAAAATTACTTGGAGCATTGGGTGGAAGTGAATTGATTTATATAAATATCGACTATGTCAAACCAGGAGCAAAGAGCGTGAAGTACCATTCACACTCACTGCAAGAGGAGTTTTTCCTGATTCTCAAGGGCAAGGGTACTCTCCGTCTTAACGGTAAGTCATTACCCATCATGCAAGGTGATTTTTTTTCAAAACCTGCTGGAAAGGAAATTGCCCACCAATTCATTAACAATGGGGATGAAGTGCTTGAGATTCTTGATTGTGGGACTCCGAATAAAAATGACATCATCACATATCCTGATGAGGATGTCATTCTGATTAAGAAAACCGGGTTGGCTTTTAAGAAAACCGCCAAAATAGAAGGTTGGTCTTCTGAACCAAACAACTGACCGGTTAACCTGTCGCTTCAGCGGACGCAAAAAGCCTCGCCGCTGAGCTTATCGTTAGCATAAACATTTCAGAAGTTATCTATGAGATTTTATGATGAACAGGAAGAATGAAAGCATTAATGCGAACCTTGCTGCTATTACTGGGGCTATTGTACTTTAATGTGATTTTCAGCGTCAAATAAAGCGTATTGTTAATAATGATTGACAATAAACTATTGTAAAATAATGTAATCAACTTCCCCGCAGATGCGGGGGGAACCTACTAACACCTATTTACGGAAAGGAATTGTAAAATGGCAAGATTTCCAAGAACAGAACCGGAAGTAATTGCATTATCGCAGGCAATGGTATCAGGACTTACCGGCCAATTTTCTTAGGCGTTTGGCTTTGCCAAATTACAATATAATTTGTAAAAAATACCAGATTATTGTAATTCGAAGGAGATTTTGATATTATTATGGAATTAAAAGGTATTCAGGAAATTAGAATGACTGAAAATTATATAGGCATAGATTTCGGCGGCACCAATATCAAGATTGGATGTTTTTCAGCAGATATGAAACTGTTATTGAAAACATCCATACCGACGGATGCCCAGATGGGGCCTGATGCAGTTATTGATAGAATGGTTGGTAACATTAAGGATACGACCGGCAAAAAAGGAATTAGTTTTGAAACAATCAAGGCGGTGGGAATCGGTACACCGGGTCCTGCAAAATATTCACAAGGCATTCTCATACGATGTGCGAACCTGCCAAAATTTACGAATGTACCGATAACGAAAATGCTCAAAGACAAACTCGGCAAACCGGTGGTGCTTGACAATGATGCAAATGCCGCCTGCTATGGCGAATTTGTCGCAGGGACCGGCAAAAATATAAAAGATATGGTATTTTTCACGCTTGGAACAGGTATCGGCAGTGGCATTATATCTGACGGCAAACTATTGCACGGCAGTGATGATAATGCCGCTGAACTTGGGCATACAATCGTGCAGGTAAATGGCAGACTATGTAGTTGCGGCCAGAGAGGCTGCGGCGAAGCTTATGCATCAGCATCAAATACAGCAAAAAGGGCAGCAGAGGCAATAGAAGCAGGCGCGGAATCAAGCCTTAAAGCGGTACTTAAAGAAAATGGTCAGCTAACCAGCAAAGATGTTTACGAACATTTATCAAAAGGCGATGAGCTTGCCAAAAAAATAACCGATGAGACTGCCGAGGTTCTGGCAGTACTTTGCATAAACGCGCTGCACTGTACCGAGCCTGAAAAAATTGTTTTTGCCGGTGGTATGATTGCTGCAGGCAAACCGCTGCTTGACAGAATCAAATATTATTTCAAGCAGCATATCTGGAAAATTAAACAAGAGGATAACGTAGAGATTTGCTTTGCAACGCTCGGTGAAGATGCCGGTATTATCGGCGCCGCTGCTCTGGCAGCAAAACTATAAAAAGCCGATGATGGGATTCGAATTGCAAACAGAGGCTTTTAATGTAAACCTGATTCCGACATTGCTTTTTGGAGAAGTTCATTTAGTCCGAGTTTTATTGCCCAATTCTTTAAATAATCGAAATCGAGGTTATTTTTCTGCACTGCCAAAACGCCCAGCACATCCGACCACTGCCGCTCAGAATCGCAGCCTGATTGTCTGTACCAGTCCAGCTTGAGCAGGATAATGTCCTCAGGCGACACAAATGATACTTCCTTTGCGATATTGCCTAACCGCAGTTTTCTACTGCGAGAAAACATCTGCCTGTGAAATTCGTTCTCCGGCTGAACAAAAATATCTATTTTGAAAGCGGTTGCTAAATGGATGATATTGAAACTGCTTCTGTTCTGTAATGCCTGATACATCGCCTGTTTACTTATATAGAAATCGTCTTTCAGTGCCTCCGAGAGCTTGTCACAAATCGGCCCAAACGGCTCAACCGTAATATCGGCATCCTGTGTGAACCGTGCAGTGCCATATGCCGAGCTGGCCATCGACCCGCCGATGACATAAGCAATATTCAGCCTGTCAAAAACATCGGTCAATTTCTCTAATACTGCTATGTTCTGCGGCTTATTCATTCTTTGCTGCCGCCATAGACTTTGTTGTATAATTCCTCACCCAAGTGACGTTTTGCCCAGATATGCCAGACTTGCTCCTCGTCTGCGTCAGGATACTGCATCCTGATTCCTGCCATTGAAAGAAGCTGCCCCGTATGATACGCATCGAAGACCAGTTCAATCTTTCTTGCCGGACTCATCCTGCGATACAAATCATATTGAATTTCGAGAATATCTTTCGGTGTATCGGTTTTTATTTTGTTATGCGATTCCGCCATAAAAGCCGATGATGGGACTCGAACCCAAAACCCCGGCTTTACGAAAGCCGTGCTCTACCGTTGAGCTACATCGGCATAGTAGCCACAGAGAACACAGAGGACACAGAGATATAATAATTATTATAAACCGTGTAAATCCGTGTTAATCCGTGTCCAATTTTTAAAGAGCCGTGTTGTTCAGTGTCTAAAAATAGGCTCTGAATATAACCCGCCAAACAATTATTGTAAAGCAAACATCTACAAGACCAAACCAGTATAATAATCTTGCAAGTAAGCTGCATTTTTGATATAAGATTATTTTCCTTATTTGAACCAGATATGGCATCGTAACTTATTTTATTTAAAGGACTTATAAGAGTGTATAGCAAATGTTATTTTATAGCAAAGGAAATCCCGAAGCAGACTTAAGTGCAAATGACCTAAAAGAGGGTCTGCATTCCGCACTCGATAAACTTGGCAGCCGCAAGAAGGTTCTTGCAATCGGCCCGGATATTACGCGAATGTGTTCTCGCGCAGGCGAACTAACCTATATGGCTTGGCAGTATTATGGCGATAAACTTACTGATGTTCTGCCTGCTGTCGGAACGCATTTTCCTATGACAGAGGCGGAAATAAAAAGGATGTACGGCCAAACGCCGTTGAATCTTTTCAGGAAATATAATTGGCGGACTGATACTGTAACACTCGGCCGCGTGCCTGCTGATTTTATTAAAAAGGTCAGCGGAGGTAAACTGGATTATGACTGGCCTGCCCAGGTAAATAAACTGCTTGTCGAAGGCGGTTTCGACCTGATTTTGTCAATCGGCCAGATTGTGCCGCACGAGGTGGCGGGAATGGCCAGTTACAACAAAAATATCTTCGTCGGCACGGGTGGTCCTGAAGGCATAAATAAAAGTCATTTCCTCGGCGCAGTCTGCAATATGGAAAAAATCATGGGCAGGGCGGATACGCCGGTAAGAAAAGTACTTAACTACGCTTCCGAACATTTCGCTAAAAATTTGCCGATTGTTTATGTCCTCACTGTTGTTTCGGCAGACAATCAGAATAAGATAAGAACCAGAGGGCTTTTTATTGGCGACGATGTTGAATGCTTTAATCGAGCCAGCGAACTGTCTTTAAAAGCCAATTTTTCAATGCTCGATGAGCCGCTGCAAAAAGTGGTCGTTTATCTCGACGCGCACGAATATAAAAGCACCTGGCTTGGCAACAAAAGCATTTATCGCACGAGAATGGCTATGGCAGACGATGGAGAATTGATTGTGCTGGCACCGGGGGTAAGGGAATTCGGCGAAGATAAAGAAATTGACCGGCTTATTCGAAAATATGGCTATGTCGGCACAGAAAAAGTTCTCCATGCTGTTAAGAACAATGAAGATTTAAAGGCAAATTTAAGCGCTGCCGCTCATCTTATTCACGGCTCAAGCGAGGGAAGATTCAAAATAACATATTGTCCCGGCAAACTTACAAGAAAAGAAATTGAAGCAGTGAATTTCGATTATGCTGATTTGTCCGATATGCTGAAAAAATATAATCCGGATAAACTACAAAACGGTTTTAATACTATGCCGGACGGTGAAAAGATTTACTTCATTCCCAATCCGGGCATAGGATTATGGGCTTACAAAGAAAGATTTAACTAACTTTTTTTACAGGAGTGAACACAAATGTCGAAAGCTGATATTGGTCTTATTGGTCTTGCGGTAATGGGTGAAAATCTCATTCTAAATATGGAAAGCAAGGGTTTTACCGTTGCCTGCTTTAATCGCACCGTTTCAAAGGTTGATGACTTTATCGCTGGCCGCGCAAAAGGCAAAAATATAATCGGCTGCCATTCCATCCAGGAGCTTTGCGCAAATCTTAAAACACCTCGCAAAGTAATGCTGATGGTAAAAGCCGGCCAGGCGGTTGATGATTTTATCGAGATGGTTCTGCCGCACCTTGAAAATGGCGATATTATCATCGACGGCGGAAACAGCCATTTCCCAGACACGACTCGTCGGACAAAATATGTTGAAAGCAAGGGCAAACTTTATATCGGCACAGGTGTTTCCGGCGGCGAAGAAGGCGCCTTACGCGGCCCGTCGATTATGCCCGGCGGTTCACCTGCTGCCTGGCAGCATCTAAAGCCAATCTTTCAGACAATTGCAGCGCATACCAAAGAGGGCGAACCGTGCTGCGACTGGGTCGGCGAAAATGGAGCAGGGCACTTCGTAAAAATGGTTCACAACGGCATCGAATACGGCGATATGCAGATGATTTGTGAGACTTATCATATGATGAAACAAGGTCTTGGAATGACAAATACCGAAATGAACAATTCCTTTGCCGAATGGAACAAAGGCGAACTTGATTCCTATCTAATAGAAATAACACGCGACATCCTCGCTTATAAAGACGAACAGGGAAGTGAAGTTGTCAATTTAATCCTCGATACAGCAGGACAGAAAGGTACCGGTAAATGGACTGCCATTGCTGCTCTTGACGCCGGACAGCCTTTGACGCTTATCGGCGAAGCAGTTTTTGCGAGATGCCTGTCGGCTTTGAAGGAAGAACGCGTTGAAGCGTCGAAAATACTTGCCGGGCCTGCAAAACCGTTCAAAGGCGATAAGGCAAAGATGATAGATGACCTTCGCAAAGCACTGTATGCATCAAAAATCGTAAGTTACGCACAGGGCTATCAGCTTATGAGAGCTGTCGCGAAAGAATCCGGCTGGAATCTTAACTACGGCGGTATTGCCCTTATGTGGCGGGGCGGATGCATTATCCGTTCGGCATTTCTCGGTAAGATAAAAGACGCATTTAAGAAAAATCCAAATCTGGTGAACCTGCTGCTTGACCCGTTTTTCAAAAGCGCGGTCAAAAAATCGCAAAGCTCGTGGAGACGGGTTGTCAGGGCCGCTGTTGATTTGGGTCTTCCAATGCCCACGATAAGTTCGGCTCTTGCCTACTATGACGGCTATAGAGCTGAAAGACTGCCGGCAAATCTCCTGCAGGCACAGCGCGATTATTTCGGCGCACATACTTACGAAAGGGTCGATAAACCTCGCGGCCAATTTTTCCATACAAACTGGACAGGCCGCGGCGGCACAACAAGTGCCTCAACCTATACTGTATAAGGTTAAAACTAATTTTTAAATGATAAGGAGGTCATATGATTAAGGAGATTACCGCAAAGAAGCTTAATACCGCACGGTTCATAAGCCAAAAGGTCGGAGAAATCAGGAACGCTGTCGGTAACGGAACGGCGATTAACGCGTTGTCGGGCGGAGTCGATTCGTCAACGGTTACAATGCTCAGCCACAAGGCTCTGGGGAAACGGCTTAAAACTGTTTTTATCCAGAACGGTCTTATGCGGCAGGGCGAACCCGAAAGGGTTGCAAGCCTTTTCAAAAAACTGGGGGTAAAAGTCGAAATCGTCGATGCGCGAAAAGAATTTTTTGCGGCACTTAAAGGCATCACAGACCCGGAAGAAAAACGTGAAGCTATTACCCAGACTTTTTATAAGAAGGTATTCGGGCGTATCGTCAAAAAAAGCGGAGCAAAATTTCTTCTTCAAGGCACAATCCTTACCGATGTTGATGAAACCGTTGCAGGAATCAAACGCCAGCATAATGTTTTTGAGCAGCTTGGCATAGACCCGCAAAAAGCTTTTGGCTACCGTATATTAGAGCCATTAATTCAGCTTCGCAAGGATGGCGTAAGAAAGGTCGGCAGGGCACTTGGCCTGCCGGATGAAGTTTTTAATCGTATTCCGTTTCCCGGCCCGGCGCTATCGGCACGTGTAATTGGAGAAGTAACGCCGCAGCGGATTGAGACTGTCCGCAAGGCAACGGCTATCGTCGAAAAGCTGCTTAAAAACACAAAGGCGTTTCAGTATATGGCTATTCTTCACAAGGACCGCGTAACTGGTATGCGAAATGGCAGGCGTGATTTTGGCCAGCAAATTGAGATTCGCTGCTGGGACAGCATTGATGCCAGAGTTGCAACACCGACGAATCTTTCCTTCGCGACCCTTCAAAAATTAGCCGACCAGATTATTCGCACTGTCCCCGGCATCGTCAGCGTTACGTATAATATAACTCCAAAACCACCATCAACAATAGAGGCGGTATAAGAATTTTCTACCGTTGGATACGGCCTCGTGAACCTTTAATGAAATTTTCAACCTGCTCCAGAGTTGCCATTGTTGTATCTCCCGGCGTGGTGGTAAGCAAAGCACCGTGTGCCCAGCCGAGTTTTACCGCATCTTCGGGAGACCGGCCGGTGAGCAAACCATAGAAAAATCCTGAGGCGAAGCCATCGCCGCCGCCGACCCTGTCATATACGTTGAGTTTGCAGGTCGGCGCCTGATAAACTTTACCGTCAACCCACGCCACCGCGCTCCATGTATGGTCATTCGTGGAGTGCTCTTCCCTGAGTGTGGTCGCGACAGCTTTTACATTCGGAAACTGCTTTACAACTTCACCAATTACCGCGACAAAAACTGAAGGGTCGAGCTTGGACTGTTTAACAACATCTGGTCCTTTAACTCCAAGACCGTCCTGCATATCCGCTTCATTGCCAACCAGCACGTCGACGTGCTCGACAATCCGCCGCATAATATCCATTGCCTTCTTTTGCCCGCCCCGGAACTTCCAGAGTTTCGCGCGGTAGTTAATATCAAAACTGGTCACCGCGCCTTTGGATTTGGCGTATTTCATTCCTTCAATGATTAGTTCTGAAGTTGTTTCCGACAACGCCGCAAAGATTCCGCCGCTGTGGAACCAGCGAACTCCGTCCTTAAAAATTTCCGCCCAATTTAAATCACCGGGTTTGAGCTGAGCAGCCGCTTCAATAGCACGGTTGTAATCCACTTCCGGCGTACGTACACCATACGCACGGTCGCTGAAAACCAACGACATATTTGGCCCCTGAACGCCGTCGCGCTCGAACCAGACGTAAAACGGCTTTACACCCATTGCTCTTACCCGTTCCTGAATCAATCGTCCCAGGCGATACTTCACCATCGCCGTAGCAATACCCGTATTCAGCTCGAAGCAGTCCGATAGATTAGCTGCGACGTTAAACTCGCCTCCGCTGACATGAGCCTGGAAAGTTGTCGCTTTATGAAAAGGAATAATTCCGGGATCCAAACGGCATACCAACGCACCAAGAGACAAGAAATCCAACGCGCCCTTTTGGGGCACAACCAACTTACTCATAACAGGCCTCCATTTTTAGTAAAATAATTTTTCAATAATTAATGTTTAAAATGTCTTTTACCTGTAAAGACCATAGCGATACCGTATTTATCCGCAGCGGCAACAACCTCGTCGTCTTTTTTTGACCCGCCAGGCTGGACTATACAGGCTACGCCGACCTTTGCGGCGTTTTCAACATTATCAGGGAATGGGAAAAACGCATCAGACCCCATCGCGGAGCCTTTAGTTTCCTCGCCTGCGTGTTTAAATGCTAATTGTCCTGACTCAACGCGGTTCATCTGGCCTGCGCCGACGCCGATAAGCTTTTTGTCTTTTACCAGTGTAATCGTATTGCTCTTCGTGTGCTTTGCGCAAATCCAGGCGATTCTCAAATCCTCAAGCTGTTTTTTATCAGGTTTTACCTTTGTAGGATAGGTAAGTAACTGCGGCTCCCAGCCGACAAGGTCTCTGTCCTGCAAAAGAAGGCCGCCGATTATGCAGCGGACATCAAATTCGCCGCAGTCTATTTTTGCCCTGTCTATCGGACCTGTTGACATAAGGCGAACTCTTTTGCCCCATTCTTTTAAGATCGGAAGAGCGTCGTGTAT
>Ga0315286_10004466_pt1 | contig 13422 bp, 11 predicted proteins | sample YL17G10_0_MG_FD_205038 | JGI IMG/M metagenome (GOLD analysis project Ga0315286, IMG submission 205038) | Sediment microbial communities from Yellowstone Lake, YNP, Wyoming, USA - YL17G10_0 | ecosystem: Environmental > Aquatic > Freshwater > Lake > Sediment | place: USA: Wyoming | collected... | reverse complement strand
GGCTGGCCAAACAGGTCCTCGCACAACTGGCCCAGCCGATCATGGGGCAGCAGTTGTTGCTGGCTCAGATAGACCGTCAAGGTTTGGAAGTTCGGCCCATACTGCTTGTGAAGTGCGGCCCGCAAGCTGCCCGGCCACTGTGAACGGCGGAGGCTTTTCGACTTCATGGCTCAGCGCGCAGTGTTCCGCTGTTGGCGGAGCAATGCTTCGCGTGTGGTCACCCAATCGTATAAGAGCCTCCGTCGGATTCGGATAAACGGAAGCACCCCGCTTGACCTCCATTCAAAAACGGTCCGTCGGCTGACCGGAATCCGGCGCAATAGTCCGGCTTCGTCAATGAATCGGTCGCCTTCGACAGGCTCCGCTTCAAGGCCGCCGTGGCGCGTGCGCCTCACCGGGGGCAGGTTTTGGGGCTGTTTGGTGTTGACGACGTCGCTATCGGCGGGCGCCGTAACCTCACTCGCGCTTGGCGCTGCACGTTGTGAAACTGACTTACACATGCCCGCAGTATAGCAATGGGGTTTCGGCGTCCTTTCCGAGGCGAGGCAGGGCTATTCGGGCAGCGATTGCAGGAAAAAGCGGGGAGAGTGGCCGGTGAATGCAGGAAAACCTACCTGCTTACACCTGCAATATCAGAAGGTGCCTGCGTATTACGGAAGCAATCTCAACCGGGGCCACCAAGGATTTGGGGAAGCCCTGTCAAGAGTATTTTCGCGTGGCAGACACGCGGGTTTCCTCTGACCTTTTCTTACGCCACCAAGCGACGTATTCAGCTCCTAACATCGCCCATTGGCACTGGTCGAAGTAGCCCCCCTGCTTGTCTGCTTCTCTGATCTCCTCGATGCGAGCGCAAGCCTGCGCCTCGGCCTCAGCCGCCGTGTATGATTTCCCAACAGGCCACAGTGGAGGACGAAGATATTGGTCGCGGAGGCAATCCTGCAGACGAGCGGTGCAGTCTGCCGAAGTCCGGGCTTTCACTATGAGGTGACAGAAGTCGCGGAGCGTGGCCGGAAAGCATTTAGGTTTCGGAAGGCCCTCAGGCCACTTTACGGTACGTCCCCTGAACGTCTCGATGAAACGCTCCATGTTTGTCGTCACGCCCACCGCAAGCCCCAGCGTTTCCTCCGAATCGTTCCTAGGTTCGCGGCAGAAACGCACGGCTCGGAGATAGAGCCCCACAGCCCGTCGGATCGCCATGCCCGGGTCATGGGCTGGTCCTACAGCAGCCGCAACTTGTGCCAGTTGCGCCGGCGATGGCAAGTCAACGCCCTCACGCTGCTGCTGATCGGCTGTGCTTTGTTGGCCAGCCTGCATCTGCTGGCCCATCGTTGGGTTCCTGTAGTCCATGGCTTTCAGGTTCTCGGGGGGCGTTTTCATAAAGCGGTCTCTCGCGGGTTCACTTCGCTGCCGCAGCGGCCATCGGGATCACGTTCACCTGAGTGGCGGGCGCGACGGCGAACCACTTCATTGCCTCGGCTTTCGTGGCGAGCCCGCGATAGTTGCTGTGAACCATCTGCGGACTGCTGCCAAGTTGCGCGGCCGTCTCATTCTCGTTGCCGGTCATGGCGTAGTGGTATGAGGCAAAACCACGGCGCAGGCCGTTTCGGCGCGGGCGGATTTTCAAAGACTCCCTGAATCGGGCAAGGCTGTTGACGCAGCCTTGAAACGATGGCGTCTGAGTCCAGACCTTGCCGGTCATGCCGCGAAACGGCTGAAGCCATGCCTCCAGGCTCGGGCAGACTTCGACGAGCCGGCGCTGCCGGGTCTTGCGCTTGGCACTGGTGACTTCGATGTGCCCCGGAATTCCAAACACCTCGGACCAGTCCATCCTTAACACCTCTTGCAGCCGTAAACCGGCCAGGGCCTGCAACGCAATAACCGAGAGCAAATCCCGGTCAGCGTTTTCGAGCAAGCTGCGAAGCTCGCTCGGCTTGTAGAAGTCAGTCGGCGCGGTGTCCAGCGGTTCCTTCCGCAACCCGTCCGCTTCCAGCAAGCGGCTGTCGGCCGACAAGTAGTCACGCCGCTGGCACCAGCCCAGAAACATCCGCAGCGTGGCGCGATGGTGGTTCCTGGTCTTGGGCGAAACCTTCCCCTTCGCGCTCAAGTAGGCGTCAATGTGGGCTTTCGTCAGGTCGCAGACATGGTGACCGGGGAAGGCATCCGAAAACTCTTTCAGTATCCGCTCGGTGCCCTTCACGTAAACCTCGTTCAACGTCGGCCGCTTGCCCGGCTGGGCCACGGCCTTCAGCCTCCGCCCCTCGGCAAACTCGTTCACGGCCTCGGAGAGAGGCTTGCGCTGAACCACGGCCACGGTCCGCAGATAGGTCCGGACCGCATCCGTCAGGCTGAAGCCCTCCGGCAGCAGCTTCACGGCGTCCAGGTAGCCTGTGACCGCTTGAACCGCCGACAAGGTTCGCCCGGTGTCGCGCCGGAAGGCTCCCAAGGCGTCCCGGATGGCGAGGGCGGAGGCGGCTTCCTTGGCGGAGAGGGCGGCGGTCTGGTTCCCTTGGGCAAGCTCTCGGACCTTGGCCTTGGCTTCCTTCAGCGCCTCGCTGTAGCTCGGGAAGCTTTTGACGATGCGCCGGCCGGCGGCGTAGTAGCTCACCCGGTAAAAGTCGTAGCTCTTGCTCCGGCCGTAGATCGTGGCCTCCTGCTTCCGGTGCCTGACTTTGACCGGGAACCTCATCTTGTGTCCGGGTTCGACCGCATTCTGTGCGCAATCTGTGCGGGGCTCGCATAAACCACCATTTTCCTTAGCAAAAGTGGTGGTAGGAGAAGGATTCGAACCTTCGTAGGCATAAGCCAGCAGATTTACAGTCTGCCCTCGTTGGCCACTTGAGTATCCTACCCCACGCGCGCGGTCTCGCGCAGAGGTCGCGATTTAGCCAAACCCTCCTGCGGTTGTCAACCGGTGGTGATCGGTGCATCCCGAAGTTGGCGGTCCCGCTATGGGGTAGGGCGGGACTGTCCTCAGTCCGCCGGGTTGGGTGAGGGTATGGCCCGACGGCGCGGTAGGACACGCGTTCCGGAGTTGACAGGACTTCCGGACCCGCCGCAGCATGGCGTCCATGAATGACACCCCCTCTTCCCTGACCTCCCGTCGTGACTTCCTGAAAAACAGCGGCCGCCTCGCCGCGGCTTCGGCCCTCGCGGGCGTGGCTATGCCCCACGTTCACGGCGCCGGCAGTGACCTGGTCCAGGTCGCCTTGATCGGCTGCGGCGGTCGTGGCACCGGCGCCGCCGCCAACGCGCTCTCCACCAAGGGCGGTCCCATCAAACTGGTCGCCATGGGCGACGTCTTCGGGAACCGCCTGAAGGACAGCGTTGCGGCGCTGAAAGAACATCACGCGGACAAGATGGCGGTGCCGGCGGACAAGCAGTTCGTCGGGTTCGATGCCTACAAGAAGGCGATGGATTGCCTGAAACCGGGCGACGTGGCCATCTTCGCGACGCCGCCAGCATTCCGTTGGGTCCACTTCACCTACGCCGTCGAAAAGGGTTTGAACGTCTTCATGGAAAAGCCCGTGACCGTCGATGGCCCGACCTCGAAGCGGATGTTCGGGCTCGGCGAAGCCGCGAAGAAGAAGAACCTGAAGGTGGGCGTCGGGCTGATGTCCCGCCACAGCCGCGCGCTCCAGGAAGTGGCCAAGCGCGTTCACGACGGCGAGATCGGCGACCTGATTCTGCAGCGCGGCTACCGGATGCATGGGCCGATCGGGTATTTTTCCTCGCTGCCCAAGCCGGCTGGCGCCAACGAACTGCTCTATCAGGTGGAGCGGTTCCACAGTTTCCTCTGGGCCAGCGGCGGGAACTACAGCGACTTCTACATCCACATCATCGATCATCTCGGCTGGATGAAGAACGCGTGGCCGGTCAAGGCGCAGGCGCTGGGCGGCCGTCATTACCGCCTGAGTCCTGATGGCGTTCCTTACGTGGACCAGAATCTCGACACCTACGCGGTGGAGTACACGTATGCGGACGGGAGCAAGTTCAACTTCGACGGGCGCTGCATGACGGGCTGCAACGACATCTATTCGAGTTACCTCCATGGCTCCAAAGGCATGGCGATCATTTCGAAGAGCGGCGATTGCGGGATGCCTTCCAGTTTCTACAAGAGCCAGAGCATGAAGCGCTCGGACATGATCTGGGAATCCAAGGTGAGCCCGGGCCAGGAGGATCCTTACCAGAACGAATGGAACGACCTGATGGACGCCATCCGCAACGACAAACCTTACAACGAAGTCCAGCGGGGCGTCGAGGCCAGCCTCGTCACCTCCCTGGGCCGCATGGCGGCCCACACCGGCCAGGAAATCACCTATGAACAGATTCTGAACTCCGACCACGAGTTCGCGCCGGGCCTGGACAAGGTGACCAAGGATTCCCCGGCGCCGCTGAAGGCCGGTCCGGGCGGCAAGTATCCCATCCCGCAACCCGGCATCACCAAGACCCGGGAGTACTGACTCGGTCTTCAGCCCGCGAGCAACTGCCGCTGCCAGCTCATGAGCTGTGTCTGGCTGCCGTCCCAGTCGGCGGCCAGTTGAACCAACAGGTTGCGCGGGGCGACGATCGCCGGGTCCAATCCCAACGCGTGAGCGGCCCGATCCCGCCGCCGCCGCAGTTCATCACAGCGACGTCGTTGAGCCAACGTGAGTCGGTGCCCAGTCGGCCGGCGCACCGTCGGCCATTCCGACTCCGGCAACGCCAACGCCTCGGCCAGCGCCAAGGGCAGTCCTTCGCGGCGGCGCGGCGAAAGGTGTCGAGGCAGCAGTGAAGCCCACTCACGTCCGTGGGCCACGGCGGCAGCCAGGCCGACGAGGGTTTCGTGACTCAGGACGAAGTAAGGCGGGCGCGACGCGCAGCGGGCCTCATGGTCGCGCCAATGCCATAGCCGCCGAAGCACCGCCAGACCGCGTCGATCCAGCGCATAGGCGCCTTTGATGCGCCAGACCTGGTCCGGGTCCTCTTCGCGGGGCCGGGTGCTCTCTTCCACCAGGCGGGCGCAGGTTTCGCGGTGCCAGGCCAGCCGTCCCTTGTGCTCGAGTTCGCGCGCGAGCGCGTCGTGAATCGGCTTGAGGTAGCGGCTGTCGTTGCGGGCGTAGGTCAACATGCGGTCGGTCAGCGGACGCCGAGCCCAGTTGGCGGTTTGCGGCCCCTTCTCCAGCGGCACGCCCACGAGGCGGGCGACCAGGGCGTCATAGCTCAACTCCCGAAACCCCAGCAGCCGCGCGGCGAGCATCGTGTCGAACACGCAATCCGGGACGAAGCCGAAGGTGCGCCAGAGCAGGCGCAGATCGTAGTCCGCGCCATGGAGAATCAAGGGTTTGCCAGTTAATGCCTCAAACAGCGGCGCGAGCGGCAGATCGGCCAGCGGGTCCAGCAGGACGTCCTGGTCAGGGATGCTGAACTGCAGCAAGCAAAGTTTCTCCGGGTAGGCGTGGAGGCTGTCCGCCTCGGTGTCCAGCGCTACCCAGGACGCGTCGCGGAGTTGGCACAGGAAATCGGCCAGTTGCGTCTCGCGGTCAATCACGCCGTGAGTTAAGCGCAGCGCAGCGTCCGACGGAAGCGGTTTGTGCAGAACTCGAGCCTTGCATCCGGCGGGCGGTTTTGCCTCAATCAGACGCGATCCCGATCCCAGGCGCCACCATGAACCTAGCCACTGCCTTCGCCGCCTCAGCCGAGAAGCACGCGCGGAAAACCGCGGTGTTCTGGGGGGAAGAAGAGCATTCCTACGGCCGGCTCCGAGCCCAAGCGGACTGGCTGGCTCACCACCTCGGCCATCAGTTCCAGATGGGAGCGGGCGACCGGGTTGCCCTGTGGCTCAAGAACGGCCCGCAGTTCATCCCCGCCCTGCTGGGGGTGCTGCAAGCGGGCGCGGTCGTGGTGCCCGTCAACAACTTCCTCAAACCGGAGGAGGTGCTGCACATCCTGCAGGACTGCGGCGCGCGCCTGCTCATCACCGACGCTGAATCGCTCGAACATGGAGGCTGGTTCCGGGAGCGGCAGCCCGAGCTGCAGTTCTTCGCCGTGGAGGACCTGCCCAGCCATCCGCATTCGCCGGCGCACAAGAGCCACGCGCCCGCGCGGATGGCCTCGGACCTCGCCGTGATTATCTATACCTCGGGCACGACCGGCCGGCCCAAGGGGGCGATGCTGTCCCACGGCAACCTGCTCTGCAACGTCGAGAGCTGCCGCCGGGTGCTGGAGACGGTGGATCTGGATCGGTTCACCATCGTGCTGCCCATGTTTCACAGCTTCATGCTCTGTGTGGGCATCCTGCTGCCGCTACTCACCGGCTGTTCGGTCGTGGTGGTCAAGTCCCTTCACCCGCTGAAGAACCTGCTGGAGGAGCTGGGGTTCCGCCGCCCGACGATCTTGCCGGGCATCCCGCAGTTCTTCCGCGCCTTGGCGCGTTCATCAGTGCCGCCGGACTTCCCGGTCCGGTTGTGCATCAGCGGAGCGGCACCGCTGCCGGTGGAGGTGTTGCGCGAGTTCAACCGCAAGTTCCCGTTCCCGTTGCTCGAGGGGTATGGCCTCAGCGAGGCGAGTCCGGTGGTCTCGATCAACCCCATCCACGGCCCGTGGAGGGAAGGCTCCATTGGCGTGCCGATCCCGGGCGTGGAGGTCACCATTCAGGACGACGACGGGCACCTGCTGCCCGACGGTCAGGTGGGCGAGATCTGCGTGCGCGGGGGCAACGTGATGCTCGGCTACTGGAACCGCCCCGAGGAAACCGCGGAGACCCTGCGCCGGGGCTGGCTCTTGACCGGAGATGTGGGCTACCGCGACTGCGATGGCTACTTCTTCATCACTGACCGGAAGAAGGACATGCTGCTGGTCAACGGCATCAATGTTTATCCCCGTGAGATCGAGGAAGTGCTGTACCTGTTCCCGGGTGTCAAGGAGGTGGCGGTGATTGGCCAACCGGACCCACGGCGTGGCGAGCAACCGGTGGCCTTCGTAGTCCCGGACGACGGTATCACGCTGGAGGAGCGGGCGCTTCAGCAGTTCGTACGGGGCAAGCTGGCGGACTACAAGATGCCTCGGCAGGTTCACTTGGTGGCCTCCTTGCCGCGCAACGCCACCGGCAAGATTCTCAAAACGGCGCTTCGCGAGGTCTATTCCCGGCAGTTCTGAGGGATCGGGCGCCCGTACCATTCTGTCCCAGGGAGACGCTGGATGGCTTTGGCAGGCATGACAGTCTGTTGTCTCTCAACAGGTTGGGATTCGGAAGGCGGTTCGGCAGCCGGCCGTTTTACCAGTTGACGCTCTCCATGCACGGTCCGTAAGCTAGCGGCACCGAAACGACGGTTTATGTTCCAGACAGCGACTGGAAGGTGAGTTATGCCTGATGGATACTGCGTAAAATGCAAGGCCAAGAAGGAGATTGCCGACGCGGTCGAGGAGATCATGAAGAACGGGCGGAAGGCCATCAAGGGCCGATGTCCGACATGCGGCGTCGTGATGTTCAAGATTCTCGGCGGGAAACCGGCGACGGACCCTGCGACAAAAGCAGCGGCTCCGCCCGCATAGCGTTTTTCATTACCGAACCATGGCTCAGGAACTCGCCTACGTCCTCATCACCCCCTACTCACTCCACAAGTCGCGCACGGGTGGGATCCTCGCCCGCTTGATCAGCCGCACCAGCTTGGAGCTGGCGGCGGCCCGTATGTTCGCGCCCAGTCCGCAGTTGGTGGAGGAGTATGCGCGAATCGTCATCTCCGCCAACGATCCCCAGGACCGCCGGATCCAGGACTTGATCCGGCAGTACATCACCACCAACTTCTCTCCCGACCCGCGAACCCAGCGTCGGCGCCGCGTGATGATGCTCCTTTTTCGCGGGGAGGATGCCGTGCGCAAGGTGCGGTCGGTCGTGGGCCATGTCAGCCCCGACCGCCGGGGTGGCGAGACGATCCGCGACACGTATGGCGATCTGATCATGGACGCGGATGGCCAGGTGCGCTATTTCGAGCCGGCGGTGCTGGCGGCTCCCACACCGGACGAAGCGGAGACCAAGTTGAAGCTGTGGGCCCGGTTCTCCGGCACGGACGGTGGCTTGCTGGAGAACGTCATTGAGTATCAACCCGGCGAAGTGCCGGAGCGCACCCTCGTGTTGATCAAGCCGGACAATTTCCGTTTCCCCACCGGCCGGCCCGGCAACGTGATCGATTTTTTCTCCCGCGCCGGCCTGTTCATCGTGGCCATCAAGGTCCATCGGATGGGCGTCGCCGACGCGATGGAGTTCTACGGCCCCGTCCGGGAAATCCTGCGCACGAAGCTCACCGAGGTGGTGGGCGCCAAGGCGAAGGCCATTCTCGAGAAGGAGTTGGAGGTCAAGGTCCCCGCTGCCGAAGAAAAGGCGCTGGGGCAGATGCTCGGCCCGCTTTCCGGCGACCAGCAGTTCGAGAACATCGTCAAGTTCATGTCCGGTTGCGCGCCGAGCGACTGCGCGCCGGCCACGCGCAACGAGCCCGGCAGCGAGAAGTGCATCGCGCTCGTGTATGAAGGCCACGAAGCCGTCCGGAAGATTCGCGACGTGCTCGGGCCGACCGATCCCTTGAAGGCGCCCCCCGGCTCGATCCGGCGTGAGTTCGGCTCGACCATCATGGTCAACGCCGCGCACGCCAGCGATTCGCCGGAGAACGCAAAGCGCGAGATGGGCATTGTCCGGATCGGCCAGGAGAATCTGCTCGGCAAGGTCGTCCGGGAATTCTACGGGAAGTCGTAGTGCGCCCGCCGGTGACGGTTCCGAACCGACGTCGCCACCCGGTCCCGGCAGCGGTCAGCTTGGCTCCCACAAGGCGGAGTCTCGCCCGAGACGTTCCAGCAAGCGCTCGTCCGCCGGCGGGAATCGATACTGGTTCAGCCCGGCCCGCGTTACCCACGCCCAGGCATCGCAGCCGAGCGCCCGCGGTTCGCCCCTGATCCAGCGACAGCGGTAGAATCGCAGGTGGACGGTTTTCTCTGGATAGGTGTGGGTGAGGGCTTCGATCAGTTCGATTACCTCCACCTCAATTCCGAGTTCTTCCCGGAGCTCCCGCTGCAGGCAGGTTTCAAATGTCTCGCCCGCCCGGCGCTTGCCCCCGGGAAATTCCCACAAGCCTCCCAGGTGATCCCCGGGGCGGCGTTGAGCGATCAGCAGACGCCCCGCCCGGAACGCCAAGCCCGCGGCGACCTCGATCTCCGGCAGACTGGGCGGTGCCGGAAGGGCTGGTGGGTTATCGCCCAATGCTCTTGCAGATGAAGCCGAGGTCCACCGAACCGTCCGGCAGCCGGGGGGTGGGCACGGCGATGAACACCACCTGGGAATGATCCACCCCTTCCTGGGTGCTCGTCGTGAAACGCAGGCGGCCGGCGGCGACGTTCTTGTTCACCAACTCTTCGAGCCCCGGCTCGTAAATCGGGATGCCTCCCTGCTGGAGCACCTTTACCTTCTCGGCGTCGCAATCGACGCAGATGACCTCGTGACCCACTTCGGCGAAGCACGTGTCGGTGACCAGACCCACGTAGCCAGTTCCAATCAAAGCGATCTTCATGGCTTTCTTTCTTCCAGAAGCAACCGGCCCCGACCGCACCCGGCCTAGCGCGCGGGGGGAGACGCGGCGACCTTGTTGGACAGGCTTGCGCTCAACAGGCCGGTGCTGCCGACCGGGGTTGGGAGCGGCGTGAGCACCGGTGTGTTCGTGGGCGCCAGCTCCGGATGCTGCCGCAGCAGGTTCTCCCGGCGCATTCCGGCCTCGATGCCCCAGGCGGTTTGTTGGCCAGGTGCGGACAACTCGCCATAGAGTTTGACCGCCGGCGCGAGTTCCTTCCGGGACTCGTGAAGTCCGCCCAATGCCAGCTTGGCCTGGTTCGCCGCCGCGGAACTCGGATAACCGATGATGACCCCTTGGTAAGCAGCCACGGCTTCATTCGCCTTCCCCTGCGCATCCAAACACGCTGCGACGCCAAAGGCGGCGGTGGGAGCGAACGAACTGTCGCTTGACTCCCGCAAGAAAGACTCGAACTGCTGGGTCGCTTCGGCGTATTTCCCTTCCGTGTAAAGCGCCTCGGCAGCCAGCAACAGGGCCCGACCCGCGGCGCTGGTGCCCCGGAAGTCATTGGCCACCCGGAGGAACGGTTCGGCGGAGGGACCCTGGCCCGCACCGTTGCGCTCGGCGGCGCGCTGGGCTTTCAGCAGGGCCGTGTTGGCCTGCAACTCCCGCTCGGCGTGATGCCAGCGGTAGATCGCCACGGCAGAGGCCACCACGGCGATGACCGCCGCGGCGACAATGACCCGCTTCTTGTTGACTTCCAGCCAGGCCAGAAACTCAAGACCGTGGCTCGTTTCCGTCGTTTCCGAAATCATAACAGGTGCGCAAATGAACCGGCCGCCGTCCGAAAAGGCAAGCGGTAAATCGGATGCAGCCGGAAATCGGATGCTCGGGAGAGGCTCCGGCTAGTGGTCCCGCCGTGCGGCAATGGGCCGCACGGCTTACCTCCGACTCTCGGAGGTTGGTGCTCGACGGGTCTAGGGCTTGACCACCAGCACGTTGAAGCCGGCGCCCAACGGCATGGTGGGCACGGCGTCGTCCATGCTGTAGATCGCCCACTTGTTGGCGAGCACGCCGGGGAACCGCGCGTTTTGTGAGCCCGTGTAGAACACCCCAATGGGATGGTTGTTGTTGATGACCACCAGGCCGGTGGCATCTCCCGGGTTGGCAGTGAACGTGACCAACAAAATGGCGTTCCGATCGCCGTTGCAGAGCGGATGGTCGATGACCGTGCAGTTGCTCACCCGGTTGGCGGCCGACACGCGGTGGATGAACACCGGCGTCTGCGCGCCAGCCAGGTGCGCGTTGAGCACCCGGATTGAGCCCTGACGCAGCTCCAGCGCGGGATCCGTGACTGCTGCTGAAAGGACGGACACCCCGCCGGTTGCCGTCAAGGTCACGCCCGCGACCGTCCCGCCCGTTCCGTTGACCCGGGTGACGAACTCGGTGCCGCCGGTCGCCCGCACCCTGAACTGGTTGCTGTACGCTGATAGCAAATCGTAGTTCAGGCCGTCGGCCCAAACGAGCGCGCCGGAGTGGCGCGCTTTGGCGCGATGTCCCGCGGCGAGGCTGAACGGCGCCTCAGCGGAGTTCTCACCGCCGCCAGGCACGGTCGCGGCCCGACCGCGCGCCTGGTTGCCATAGCCGCCGCCCACCGCGCCGAAGTCGTCCGTGACGGAGTTCGGATACGTCGTGGAACCCCCGCCGGCGATGGTGGCACCGCCCACTCCCGCCAGCGTCGCGTTGGAGCTGATCCCACCCACGACGTTGGGGTTGCCGTCACCCGGCTCCAACCGCAAGGCCCGGGCGCGATTCACCTTGAACTCCAGCGGCTGGCTGTCGGTCGTGCCGACGAAGTCCGTGCCGGCCGCAGTGCCGCTGTTACCCCGAAGCTGCCAGAAGCTCGCGGCGGTCAGACCGTCGAGCAAGTCAGCATTCAGACTGGGGACGAGAGTCGCGCTGTCCACGGCGAACGGCGCGCCGCTCGGCGGCGCGAAGGTCGCCAGGCCGCTGAAGGTTTGGGCCCGGTTCAGCAGGGGGACGTTCGGGCTCAGTCGCCCGTCCGCCAACACGCCGGTCAGTTGGGCGGCGTTGAGATTGGACAGCCCCCCGCCATTGCCTGTGAAACTGCCGGTGAAACGATTGCTGGCGCTGCTAAAAGTGTTCGTGCCCGTGAAGGTCTGCGTCGCCGCGATGCGGGCGACACTGGCCGGGAGACGTTGGTCCGGCAACGGACCGGACAGATCATCCGCCACCGCGGCGTGGATCGAGCCGGGAGCGGCCGTGACCGGCTGGCGTGGGCTGAGGACCGTGAATCCCCCGGTGCTGCCGCCCGGCCGCACCCCGATGTCCAGGAAGCGCAGCTCTCCATCCCAGGCCGAGAGGCCGAAGTCGAGCGTGGCTGTGAACAGGCCGCTCGTGACCGACACGTTCGTCCTCACGAGCGAGCTGCCAATCTGGCCACCCGCCGCGTTGCGGAGGATGAACCGGAGATCGTAGTTGCCCGTCGCGTTCGTTCCGCCGTCAGTCAGCGATCCCTGGTAGGTGATCGTTGAGTTCTGAGCCCGGCCGGCTTCGGGGAACGCCGCCAGCAACAGAAGGGCTGACAACGCACTTGAGATCAGATGTTTCATCGTCATTCTCTCCAACTTCATTCGAGGGGATCTTCTGCGCTCCCGGTGCATTCCTTGATGCACCGGGAGGTTACTTGCCGGTCGCGCGAGGTTGTTGGTTGCGCTTGGCCGCGGCGACGCGCCGATCCGCCAACCGCGTGGGCTCGGGCAGGCGATATCGAATCGCGCAGTCCAGAACCACTTGACGGGCGCTCACCAGGTCAATCCGGTAGCCGATGCTGACGAACACCGGCTTCACGCCAGTCTGCGTGCGCACCACTTCGCCGATCACCTCCGGCCCGTCGGTCAGCTCAACCCGGCTGCCTCGCTCTCGGCCCGGTTCACCGTGTCGCCCGGTCAACCGGCTCTTCGCGCAACCGACCGCCGGCAGCTCACAAATCACACCCAGATGACAGGCAATGCCGAAGCGCCGCGGATGGGCCAAGCCCTGCCCGTCGCACATCAACAGGTCGGGCGTGCGCTTGAGCCGTCGTAATGCCGCCAGCAATGCGGGCGCTTCGCGGAACGAGAGCAAACCGGGAATGTAAGGAAAGCGGAGTCGCCGGCTCGCCGTGTGTTCTTCCACGGCCTGACGCTCCTGCACATCCCAAAGCACGACCGCCGCGAGACAGTGCCGGCCATCGGCGGTGAGCGCGGCGTCCAGACCGGCGATCCAGCGCGGCTGGGTGTTCAGCGGGAGGCACTCGACACGCCGGGCCAGCGTCTTCTGAAGAGCGATCGCCTCGCGCGGCGTCAGCCGCCACGAATGGAGTCCGGCGGGGATCCTCATGGGCCTTGCCCGGCAGAGCCGCCTTCCGGGACGTCCTCCCGCGTCCGGGGCGCCGGCCGGCTGAAGGTGTCCGGCTCAGAACTTGACGCCCACGCCGGCCGAGACGAAGAGCGAATGTTTGAAGTCAATCGTCGCCTCCTTCTCATTGAAGGCCTGGCTGAAGTCACTGAGAAAATTGTACTGTGCGCCCACGGTGGCGACCACGTGCTCGGTGAAGTGGAAAGCCAGGCCCGCCATCGCGTAGGCCCCTCCCACGAAATCCGACTCCGAATCCGCCCCCGACCGCGTGACGTTGATGGAGCGGTAAGAAACTTGTTCGGAAAAACTGAACTCGCCGTCCACGAAGGCGGCCAACCCGCCGCCGCCGAACTGCAGCCCAAGCCAGTCGTTGAACGGAGACTCGTAGAGGATCCCCAGCCGGAACGTATACACGCTTGCGTCCAGACGGTAGCGGCCTGCCGTTACCGCTTCGCCCGGGAGCGTGGCGACG
>Ga0315286_10004463_pt1 | contig 13426 bp, 16 predicted proteins | sample YL17G10_0_MG_FD_205038 | JGI IMG/M metagenome (GOLD analysis project Ga0315286, IMG submission 205038) | Sediment microbial communities from Yellowstone Lake, YNP, Wyoming, USA - YL17G10_0 | ecosystem: Environmental > Aquatic > Freshwater > Lake > Sediment | place: USA: Wyoming | collected... | reverse complement strand
CCAGACCTTCCTGATGGAGCAAGACCGCCAGGGCGGGGTTGATGAAGGCCTTGCACGCATAGATCACCTCACTATCGGGATAGCGTTGCGCCACTTCTTGGCGGTATTCGAGGCACCTGTTTCGCAAAGTAGCCTCGTCGAAGACATAAAGGGGGCTCCCAAATTCGAGAGCCAGTTCTACAGTGTCACACCCACCAATAGTGAGGTGATTTTCATCGTTGATCCCTGCTGTCTCAGGGAAAAGGCAAAGCTTGGGTAACCTTTCCTTCTGGTTCATTTGATGGTCAGACCTGTTATTCGTCCTCTACGCCCAAGTTCAAAACATAGTCAACAGCGTTTTTCACAGTCACTATTTTCCTGGCATCTTCATCGGGTATCTCGATCTTCTTGTTAGAACTGCTGAACTCCTCCTCAAGAGCCATCATCAATTCCACCAGATCAAGAGAGTCGGCATTGAAGTCCTCAACAAAAAAAGCAGAGGGTATCACCTCCTCCTCTTTTACTCCCAACTGATCTACAATTATTGCCCTCACCCGTTCGAAAACCGAAGCCACTATTTCACCCCTTTCTCTCTTCTACTGACAAGCTCGACATAAACCGAACCCAAGACACCGTTGACAAACTTGGAAGAACTATCACTGCCAAAGGCTTTGGCTAGCTCAACTGCCTCATTGATAGCTACCTTAACCGGAACCGTTTCAAAAAGAATCTCATACACTCCCAGTCGCAAGATATTTCTATCAACTATAGCCATCTGCCGCAATGGCCAAGCGGGAGCGAACCTCTGAATCAATTCATCGACAGTCTCTATGTTCTCCAGCACTTTCGATACCAGTCCCCGAGCAAAGGCGACTGTATCCTCCGACAAAGAAGTATTTCTAACCAGCCAGTCCAAGGACTCGGTGAAATCATGACCTGTGCAATCCACCTCGAACAGAGTCTGGAGCACCAGGGCTCTCGCCTTTCTTCGGCTGGCTAGGGACGATGTGCCTGTCATGGCTCTAGGCAAAAGAGTCTTCTGCTAACGAAGATCACAGTAAAGTCCTCAAGACCAGTGACTAAGTATAGCATCGGTTATCTGACAAGTGAAGATTTCTTCCTGAAGACAATCACTGCTTCGGAGGTGCACCTGTTGTCATATGGGTGCCATAAACCCCAGAAGGGACCAGTCCTTATCGTTCCCTCCTGCCCTCCAGGCTTATGGCCTCCACTTCTTTGCTGGTCCGCTTAATCAGTCCGGTCAGCACTTGCCCTGGCCCCACCTCAAAAAAGGTAGAGACCCCCTCTTGGATCATGTGTTCTACAGACCTCTGCCATTGGACACAATGGCACAACTGATGCAGAAGCTCCGCTTTCACCGCCTCACCATCTCTCATCAGCCTAGCAGTGGTATTGGCTATGACAGGAACAAGAGGATCACGGAAAGCGATCCTGGAGATGGCTTGCGACATGCCCTCAACAGCCGGCTCCATCAAACGGGTGTGAAAGGCTCCGCTAACCTGGAGAGGGACAACGCTTCGTGCCCCTTTCGCCTTGGTCAGCTCCGCAGCTCGAGCTATGTTCTCGGCAGCACCACTGATTACTATCTGCCCAGGACAATTAATATTGGCAACTTGAGCCCCCGTGGACTGACACACCTCTTCCAGGGAATCTTCCTCCAGCCCCAGGATAGCCACCATCCCACCGGGAACCTTGTCCCCCGATTCCTGCATCAAACGGCCACGCTCCCTGGCAAGATATAACGCCTCAGCGAAGTCCAATACATGGGCAGCCACCAGAGCAGTGTACTCGCCAAGGCTGTGGCCAGCCACGAAGGCCGGTACTATACCCTGGAGCTGTGGACTAGCTTTGAGATAGGCTACGCTGACTACCAATATGGCCGGCTGGGCATTGTGTGTCTGGCGAAGCAACTCCTGGGGGCCTTCGAAACAAAGCTCCGTAATTGGAAAACCTAGAACAGAGTCGGCTTCTTCAAAGACTGCTCTGGCCTGAGGTGAGCTGTCGTAGAGATCACGCCCCATACCCACCCGTTGTGAACCCTGGCCAGGGAAGACATAAGCCACTTTCCCTTCTCTGAGCATAACCTTTCTCAATTCCTCGAGGGGCTGAAGATGCCAATTGCTGTGTCAGCCTGAGTCATTATTCCCTCAATTACTTCTCTGGCCATCCTTCCGCGGTCGGGCCGATCTGCTCCCTCGCCCAACATGGCAAGGTATTGGCAGTGCCAAGAACATCAGCCCGGTAAACCCCGACCACAAGCTAAGCACATGCCAGATATCTCATTCCGTCCCGGATAATAGGACAATCAATGCCTACAAGTCCACCCATGGCGGTCCCCAGCCAGAACTGCCCCTACACTACTTCTGTTTCTTGACCTTAGCTTTGACCACCTCTTCACCACCGTAGCTCCCGCAAGTGGGACAGATGCAGTGGCACAGCTTCATCTTGTGGCATCTGGGGCAAGCTTCAACGGCTGGCGCATTTAACGATAGATGGCTTCGCCTTTTACCATGGCGCGCCTTAGAGGTTCTTCTTTTGGGTAGTGGTGCCATTTGATTACCTCAACTTTCTTCCTGAACTAATTCTCTTCACCTCGTCTCCTTAGTAGAGTCTACAGAACGGAACAGGCACTGGCAAGTGCCCTGATTCAGGTTAACTCCGCACTGAGGGCAAAGTCCAGCACAATCGAGCTGACATAGAGGCTTCATCGGCACGGCAATCAAGCCATATTGACGCAAAGCTTCACTTAAGTCCAATACATGATGACCGTCTATGACAAATACACCCGGATCATCATCCGCGTCAAGGGATAGGGCAATACCGGTGTTGACATCTATCGAGGGAAGAAATTCCTCCTCAATTCTGAGGAGAAGCGGGCTTTCGAATATGGCCAGGCAGCGACTGCACATCAGGCTGACCATCCCCACGAAATTACCTCTAACCAAAATACCCCTATTGGTGCGTATTAGCTCTGCCTGACCTTTGACAATACATTCTGCTATCTCGTCAAGATATAGAGTATCATCAACTTCACACCTGCGAGTTGACCCGGTACTCTCTTTCAGCAATTGAGCAACATTGGTCCTCATGTCTGCCTATCTTTGAACTCGGTTGTGCTGGCCCAAACTATTTCACCAGGTGAACCGACCAATCTCCTTTCTCAGGCTAGCTCTCTAATACTCACCAGAGCAGCATTAACATCAGAAGTCACCAGTATCCACTCTATCCCAGATGTGTCCAGGGGGAGTGACTTAACCCGCACCGCCTTCAATTGTCCGGTGTTCAGATAAACACCGAATTTCTCATGTCGCATCCAGGCCCCTTTTTCTTATCTGATCCAATCTCAGCATTACTTCCTGTGTCAGTCTGTCCGGTATAGAAGTGCCAGTAGTCACACCAACGAAGGTCTTGTTCCCGAACCATTCCTCCTGGATCTCCGCCGCCGATTCCACATGGTGGGTTTCTGTCCCGGTAGAGGAACACACCTCGGCCAGACAACGGGTATTGGCGCTGTTCCGACCTCCCACCACTATCATCAAATCCGCCTTCTCAGCCAGTTCCATGGCCTCCGTCTGCCGCTTCTCCGTGACATTGCATATGGTATTGACAACACGCAGTTCCCCGATTCTAGGGAGTAACAGATTGATGACATCATTCGTAAACCGGGCAAACTGGCTGGGATTCCGGGTGGTTTGAGAGAGAAGCCCCAGTCGATGGGGGAGATCACTGAGTTTGGAAATAGCCTCGCTATCCAAAGTAGCTACTCCCTTTCCTGCAGCCCAACCGAGTATCCCTTTCACCTCAGGGTGGTGGGGGTCTCCAAATACAATAACCCAGAAGCCAGCCTCCGACAGCTCTTTGGCAGCTTTCTGCGCTCTTTGCACATTGGGGCAAGTAGTATCAATTATGGTGAGCCCCCTGGCTTTTAGTTCGTGGGACACCTGAGGAGGCATACCATGTGACGGAATTACAGCGATCCTCCCTGCCACCTGGTGGGAAGATTCCACCACCTTAACCCCAAGCCGTCCTAAGCTGTCTACCACCCTTTCATTATGTACCACGGGACCCAGGGTCTCTACCTCCCCGTACTTATCAACAGCCTCCTCCAGAATCTTCAAGGCTCTTTTCACGCCAAAGCAGAATCCTGTCTCCTTGGCCTTCTCAATCAAGACTATTCTGGAGCGTTTCATGATTGCGTCGGCCGTCATCACAGCACAATACGGGCTTCTCTCAGCACATCTTTCGCCTGACCAGGCAACGGTCCAAGATCAGCACCAAATAAACGACCATCAAGAATTGGCATGATCACTGTATACTCCCCGATAAGCTTCGGGAAGAAGCTCGGCCACACGCCTCATTATGATCTCCGTGCAGGATGCCAGATCCTCACGACTCGGAGTACCATCGACCTTGGGCAACTTGAAAGGCTGCCCAATACTGACTACTACTTCAGGCCTGAACAGAAACCGCGCTTTGTTCCTATGTCTCTGCCTGATCTTCTCCGTGCCAGCGATGCCCACAGGAAGGACAAAGGCATCGTTACGAAGAGCAATGAAAGCCGCTCCCAATTTACCCCGCTGTAGCTGCAAAGTACGGCTTCTGGTTCCTTCAGGGAATATCCCCACAGCAGAGCCATTCCCCATTGCCTTCTCCGCCAGTTTGAGTGCCGTCCTGTCCACTGTACCACGCTCTATTGTGAAACCGCCAAAGATACGGAAAATAGCGACATGAAAAGCAGAACGAGCGTACTCCTTCTTTCCCATAAAGGCAATCCTCCGAGGGATGCACACTCCCAGTAGAGGAATATCGATCCAGCTAAGGTGATTCGAGACTATGATAACCGGCCCCTCAGGCATGGCTTTTATCCTATTCTTGATCTTCCGACGACACAGTAGCCTGAGCAGAGCACCTACCGGCACTTTAGCAATATCGTAGATAGTTAGAGACAATTACTCTCCCTCTGCAAGCTCGACTATCCTTTCAGCCGCCTGCTCTGGAGTGGGACCTTTGGTATCGACGGTTCCAGCCTCCGGCGCAGGGCACAGTGGAGAAAGCGACCGCTGGCTACCAATCTCAAGGACGGAATTATATCCTGTCTCGTCCTGGCATGCAAACTCTATGCTTCCTTCGGCGGCTGGCCCGCCGAGCAAAGCCTGATCGCTGATATCAATGCTGTCATGGAGGGCAAGCCATGCCAGGACGGGAGACATCTCGCCAGTATCTACGAAAGAGTAGCCCGGCTTTTCCGCTACAATCCTACCTGATGGGCGATTGCCTGCTGCTCCAGTATTACCCGTGGCAATCACCGATGGTAGAGACATCCACCAACGCTGCTATCTGTCCTTGAATTGAGGCAGTTTTTTGTCGGCGAACGCCTTAATGGCCTCTTTGTGGTCCTGTGAAGAGGTAGCTATGGTGACGCAGGCCATAGCGAAGGCAAGGGCAGTATCCAGATCCATGTCTAATCCTTTGTACACCATCAGCTTGGACAATCTGAAAGCTATCGGCGAACCGTTAGCTATCTTGCGAGCCAGTTTCTGAGTCTCTTCCTCCAACTGCTCAGAAGGCACCAGCCGGTTCAGAATGCCTATCCGGTATGCCTCATCGGCGGTACAAGTATCACCGGTAAAGATGTACTCCAGGGCTTTTCCCAACCCCATAACACGTGGCATCAACCAGGCGCCACCGCTGTCCGGTGGAATCCCAGCCGTGGTGTAGCCAACGGTGAACCTCGCCTTGGGCGAACCTATCCTCATATCGCAGGCCAGAGCCATATCGAAGCCCAAGCCAGCAGCAAACCCGTCTATCACCGCAACGGTCGGCTTATCCAGATTTTGCAGCCCCAGGATTATCTGCCTTTGCGGTTTCGGCGGGAGCTTGCCCCTCTTGACCTGCCGCTCCACCTCCGGCCATACCTTCAGATCTTCCAGAGCGACCTCGCCCGTCCTCACCTTGCTGTAGTCGAAATCTCCACCAACACAGAAGGCGCGACCCGCCCCTTTGATAACCAGCACCCGGCTCTCTTCATCATCAGACAGATCCGCCATAGCTGCGGTCAGGTCATTCGCCATTTGCTCATTCACCGCGTTCATGGCCTCGGGCCGGTTCAGTGTGAGCGTGGCAATCTGGTCCTTCTTCTCCAGGGTAATGGTCTGGAACTTCATGTTCACTCCTTTCCACTTTCATTTACAGTCCGGCGCAGAGCTTGGATGATGCGCTTCATCCTCTTCAGCTTGGAGCCACCGCCAACGGAGTTGGTGCTGCCAACAAGGCAGGCTGAAGACTCAAACATTATATCAATGATCTTAAGGTCGTGCTGAGCCAGGGTCCGACCAGTCTGGACATTCTCAATGAGCAGGTCCGCATCTTCGGGCAAGAAGGCCTCGCTGGCTCCCCAAGTGGGGATCAAACGGTAAGGACTAAGATGATTGTCCCGCGCATATCTATCAGCAATACTAGTATACTCTGATGCTATCCTCAACGCACTGAGTCCATTCTTCCTCAGCAGCTCTCTCAATCCCTGCGGACTGTCCACGGGCAGCTTGTTGCTCACCACAGCCACTATCCTCACCTTACCCACCCCCAGCTTCAGGATTTCTTTCACAGGACTGCCCGGGAAGCGGTAAAGGTGGTCATAGAGCCAGTCCTCCCCGGTGATGGCCAGATCGAAGTTGCCGTTGGCCACCTGAACGGGCATGTCTTGAGGTCGAACCATCTTTATGCTGACCCCGTCCATGTTCGTGGTGGGGCGGCGGGGACTGCCAGGCTGTTCCCAAACTGCTATCCCTGCCTTGCTCAGCAGTTCCAGTGTCGGGCCCTGCTGGTGCCCATCAGGAAGACCAAGCCAAAGGTCACCATCACAAAAAGGATGGCCAGCCGGGGTTTCCTCGGTACGATCGGGCTGGCCTGCTACACTCTCACCCTCCGCCTCATCCACATTGCCAGCCGAGTACAGGCACTGAAGAACGGGGCTCAGGTCCTTGGATTCCCAGCTACCACGGTTGGCAATCAGAAAGGCGCTGGCAGAGAGGATCGAAGACAACGGATGTAGTCCCCCATCCAAAGGGCTGCCAGCCGGTAATGATACCAGGGCCAAGTCAGCATTCTCCGGAGGATATGCCTCGGCTGCTCCCCAGAGGGGGAATACCTTGAACCGCTTAAGTCTGAGACGCAGGGCGAAGGACTCGGCCAGATTAGGGTATTCCGTCGCCAGGCACACTGCCCCCGCTTTAGATCCCAAATCCTCTATTGACCTCAACGGGCTTCTTTTGCTCGCCGCCACACATAGACTGCTCCTGCCATATTTCAAGTCTCGTACCTTGACCAGAGCGCTGCTGGTATATTTTGCCATGAGCTCTTCAATCCAGTCCAGGCCGCAGATGCCCAGATCGTAGTTACCGATGGCCACCTGGATAGGCACATCCTTTTCATGGAATACTTTCAGAAAGAGACCGGGAAAGCTGGGGCACTGGGGGCGGTAGGAGCGAGATTGCCCATCGTAGCCATTGAGGTCCAGCCCCGCGTTCTGCAATAGCCGGCTGGTGGGTGAAAGAAGGCGTCCCTTAGGAAGAGCTAGCTTTACTTGCATCTGCTGCCTGCAATGCGTCGATGATCTCAGCGGATGAACCTACCTTCATGACGCGGCTGCCAGACCGGTCGGTTAAGACGAGGACAGGTTTTTTCTTGGTACCCTGGATCGAGAGGACCCACTCATGATCGGTCGCTCCAGCGTAACCTTGATCCAGATCGGCTATATACCCGGCTTGGCGGAGGAGGCCAGCCACTTCAAAGCAGACCTTGTGTGCGCTGGCCGTGCTGGCCTTGCTTCTGACCAATACCCGCGGTGTGCTGTCCTGCCAACCCTTGACCAGATTCATCAGTTGGTCAAGGCGCAGGGCAAAGCCGGAGGCAGAGACATTTCCACCCCCTAGCAAAGGTATCAGATCGTCATATCTGCCACCCCCTCCCACCTTCTCCCCACCAACATAGAATCGGAAAATGAGTCCCGTATAGTACTCGAAGCTCCTGGCAGAAGTCATGTCCACCTGATATTCACAACCCACTTCGCTCAGGCGACGGGCGATATCAATAAAATCGTCCATGCTGGCTCCCAGGCTGGCGCTGGAAAGGGTTCTAGCCAATGAGGCCTTCAGGTTCTGCAAGAAGCCAGCTGATTTGCCCTTAGCCTCAAAGAGCAAAGGCAGGGTATCCCCAAGCTGAGGCTGTGCGCTCACTATTCTGCTGAACATCTCGGCATCGCCATCCAGTATGCGATGAAATACTTCGTTGTACTTGGTCGGCGTCAACCCCAGCTCATTGAGCACGGCTCGTATCACGCCAGCGTGAGATAGATGCAACTGCACATCTTCGAAACCCAGCCTTCCCAGAATCTCCAGAGCGAGCAGGATCAGCTCCACATCAGCCGCTGGCCCGGCACCGCCTATCATTTCCGCACCACACTGCCAGCGCTCTCTTGACTCCTTTCCTGTCTCCTCAAAGCTAAAAACATTTTCCACATAGAAGAGCTTGGCCGGGCGAGCAGGTGACATATTCTCGATGTAGAGGCGGGCGGCCGGAATGGTGCCATCAGGCCGCAATGCCACCCTTTCCCCACTCCAGCCATCCCAGTCGAGGAAAGAGTATACCCTGCTCAGCATGTTGGGGGTCAGGGTGCCGGTAGAGGTGAACAGGTGCAGGTACTCCAGTGTGGGTGTCCTCGTCTCGCGGTATCCCCACCCTGAGCAACAGGACCTGAATGTGTCCTCGATATGGCGGAATCGGGCCATGTCCTCCGGAAGAAGGTCACGGCTGCCTTTGCATCTTTGTATTTTCATAGTCTAATACAATCGCCAAAATCTGCTGGGAAACGTCAGAGGCTATTCCTCAAGGAAGCACTGTGAAGAGGCATCCACCCAGAGACTGCAAGGTATTCTATCATGCCCCAAAAACTATTTCCAGGAACTGCTTCAGTATCCTGGCGGTAGCCCCCCAGATCACCTTCTCGCCGCAATGGTAGAAGTACTGAGGCACAACCTCCCCACCAATGGGCTGCATTTCCTCCCTGAAGTTGGTCTTGTCCAGGAGCACCTCGAGGGGCACGAAGATCACCTCCTCCACCTCCATCGGGTTGGCTTTGAAACCGTAGGGATAAGGTATGGCTCCCACAAAGGGCGAAATAGTAAATCCAGTGGTGTAGGTCGCAGTGTCATCCAGCTCGCCTAGAATCTCCACATCCTGGGGATCCAGCCCGATTTCCTCCCAAGACTCTCTCAGAGCCGTATCCCGGAGGCTCCGGTCACCTTTCTGTCGAGTTCCACCGGGGAAGGAGATCTGCCCTTTGTGATAGTTGACCGTCTCCGTCCTCTTGGTCACGACAAGATAACACTTTCCCTCTTTCTCATAAAGGGGGATGAGAACCGCCGCCGGCTTCATGCCCTCAGCTCTATAGACCTTCTTCTCTCTGCTGGAGAGAACTTGCCTTATGAGCTCTTTGGTTGATCCCGCCAGGCAAAGCCGCTTCCTCCAGGCTTCCCTCACCCTGGCTCTTACCTCGTCCAATGAGACATCGGTGTTGATCACCACATCAGCATATTTGGCTCTTTCCTCCGAAGAGAGCTGGGAGAAGATGCGCGACCGAGCCTGGGTTTCCGACAGGCCGGAGCGCTGGCAACACCGTTGTATCACCGTTGATTCACTGGCTATCGTTACCCACACCTGGTCCACCAGGTCCAGCCAGTTGGCCTCTATCAACAGGGGTGCTTCCAGCACTATCACCGCCGCTCCCTGCCGCTTGAGTCTCTCAATCCTTTCCCTGGCCACCTGGTGCATAGCCGGATGCATTATCCCATTCAGCCGTGCCAGTGCCTCAGGATCATTGAATACGATCTCACCCAGCTTGCGGCGATCAATCTGGTTGTCCCCTTGGACAACCTCCCTGCCAAAAGCATTTACTACAGCCTGCCATGTTGCCGTAGAAGGCTCCAGGGCCTCGTGGCCGATCTCGTCAGCACTCAGAGTCAGCGCACCCAGCTCAGCCAGGAAATTGCAGACGGTGCTCTTGCCACTGCATATACCCCCGGAAAGTCCTATGACAACCATCGCCTATTCACCACCTATTTTCCCAGTTAACCTGGACAAATATCAAGTGACCGATCAACATGACAAAGGAAATCAGCCAAGGTAGAATAGAACTGGAAGAAATAGTACCCAGGCCTGGACTCCAGTCTGAGGATCGGGGAAGGGGCCAAAACGAAGACCGATAACTCAAAACAGATTGAGGAAGGTGCAAACCATGAGTCATGTTTATGTCCACCCATCACCAAATGAGTATGTCGGCGCTGAGGACAGACAGTACAGCGTTACCGAGAACACACTGGACTATCAGGGTCGACAGGTGCTCTATCACTATGTCGAGTCCTTTGGGGTTACCTTCTGCACTGGCAGCTATGTCTCCCATGTAGCCAGCATCAATGTGAAAGGGTATGTCACGAGATGGAAATACGGGACGAATGAAAGGGGCGAGTCGCTATCTGAGATTCAGCCCGTGGCAGATAGAGAAGAGCAGCAGGCCATAAGCAGACTCCTGTGGCCTGGCTACAGCATACCCAGAGTGAACTTCTCCTAGTGCGCTCTTCAACCGACAGGTTTCCCAAACCACCCAGAAAGGGGCAGAGCCTCTCATGTCAAGTCCACCTTGACGCCACAGGAAGGATGAGAAACGGTATTTGCGCAACAGTGACAAGGCACGCATGTTACACTACCTGTCATTCCCGTCCTTCCAAGGAAGGAGGAATCCAGAGATAGTGGACGATGACGGGATTTCGTGGGTTCCTGCTTCCGCAGGAACGACATAGATGTAGCAACCGCATTTTCAGACGAATGACAACTACTACCAGAGGTGAGAGATGGAGCAGATGAAACTGGAGGAGCTTTCCAGGGACACCCTGATAAAGCTAACCGAGATGTACGCCCGGAACTGGCAAACACTGGACGGGCTCTGGTTTGGAAATGTGGAACAGGAATATGGCCTCGAAGCAGCAGTGAAGCTGGACCTGAAAAACTGGGAGAGACAGTCCACGATAGAGGCACAGAGGATAAAGAAAGTGCTGGGACTCTATGGGGGTGGCCTATCATCTATCATCAGGGGTCTGAGCTTCATGAGCTGGCAATTAACCTCTCCCAGTTTCACAATCGACGAGGAGAGCCCAAACACAATCGTCTTCTACTATCCCCGATGCGCCGTTCAAGAGGGGCGAAGGAAACAGGGCAAACAGGTATTCCCCTGCAAGACTATGAAGACGACGCTTCTCTCCAACCTGGCCAGGGTCATTGAGCCCAGGGCCAGCGTCAGATGTCTTGCCTGCCCCCCCGATCCCCATCCCGACGAGTTCTGGTGCAAATGGCTGCTTACCATGGACAGGGCCTAGCCTGAGGCCTGCACACTGTGCAGTCCACCGTCAACGATAATCGTCATTCCGGTAACATAATCGGCAGCATCAGAGGCAAGATAGACAGCCGCACCGGCGATATCCTCGGGCTTCCCAGCGCGCTGCAAGGGGACCCTTTTCAAGGCACTGCTGACGAAGGGTGCCTGCAGAAAGCCCCGGGGGCTATTGAATGGGGTTTCGATCCAACCCGGAGCTATACAGTTCACCCGAATATGGTGAGGTCCCCATTCCACAGCCAGGCTCTGGGTCATATTGATAACGCCAGCCTTGGCCGCGTTGTAAGCGGTGAACCCAAGAGGAGGAACTACACCACCTAGAGAGCTGATACTAATGATGCTCCCCTTGCCTTGCTTCATCATCTCTTCTGCCACTGCCTTACAGCACAGGAAAGCGCCCTTCAGGTTCGCCTGCAGGAGGGAGTCCCAGTCCTCCCCGGTCACTTTCAGAGATGGCGTTTTGCGACCGAAAACGCCGACATTATTGACCAGGATATCGATTCGATGGAACTCATCCAGCGTTCCCTTGACCATATTAGCTACCTGCTCATCACTTCGCACATCTGTGGGCACAGCCAGGGATTTCCTCCCCAGAGCTCGCACTTCCGCTGCCGTGTTCTCGGCCTCCGCCGCCAGCAACTCCGCAACTACTATATCAGCCCCTGCCTGGGCCAGCCCCAAAGCTATACCCCTCCCTATCCCCCTGCCAGCCCCAGTCACAATCGCTACCTTATCTGCCAGGGAAAACATCGAGCTCACAGTTGTTTCTCCTTTCCAATTAGATTCAGGTCCTGGACAACCGACTCCAGACCCAGTCGCCTTAGAGTTTCAGGGAGAGGTCTGCCTTCCTTGTCCCATCCCATAGCTTCATAATAGCAGTCAACGATCTTTCCCCAATCAGCCGCTACATTCATCCCCTGGGCCGGCCCGTCTCGCGGCGCTTCCATCATTCGGGGAGAAGCGGAATCGTGATCCCGGCTGTATCCATGCTTGAGATTGAAGGCCCGCTGCAAATTCAGGCTCCTCTCACCCACATCAGCGCCCTCCCTCCAGGAGAAGTCCCAGCCAGTGGCGGCAGCCACAGCATCGCAGATGGTCTCCAGCTTCACCCAGGAACTGGTGAACATGCATACGCCCAGACTATCCGTGAGAACGCCTCTCCGGGAAATTATGGCCTTGCCCTTAGCTGTGAACTCGGCGCTGATTGCCCTGGGGGGATCGAAAACGGAGGCACGGACCTTGGGCAAGTACTCTCCCACATCTCCCATACCCGCCGGAATGCCCCCAAAATCGGTGAGTGCCGCAAAAGCCACCGCTGCCGAATTCGTTCTGAGGTCTACGACATTAGGGGCATTGCCCTTGTGGGTATAGACGGCAAACTTGGGAGCATCGCCGCCGATCCTCTGAGCAGCTCTCACTACCCCCTCTGCGAGTATATCGCCGAATCCGTTGCGTGTGGCAATCTTGTGTAGCATGACCTCTACTGCCTGGGCATTTCCCCAGGTCATTTCCACCCCGTCGGTATCCTTCTTGGTGATAAGCCCCTTCTCATAGCACTCCATGGCAAGGCCCAGCAATGCAGATTGCTCTTTGGCATCCATCCCCAGGCGGTCGTTGAGGTGTGTCAGCCACAAGGCCGCATCGACATCGGTGTTGCCAATAAAGCTGCTGAAAGCAGCTACGGCCTCATATTCCGGTTCCTCGAAAACCTCGCCTTTGTGAGGGCCAGACGCAAACTCCATATCGTGGAGATGATCTAGCCTGCAAGCGTAGCATGGCGTGCGTCTCAACATCTTATAGTTCGCCCGAAGGGATTCTCCACTGAACTTGGGATGATCGGGGAAAATGTTAGTTTGGTAGTTTTTCACTGGCAACATACCCACAGTGGCTTGAAGGGAGTACTGGCCGCAGGTACCTCCCTTGTCAAGAAGCACGCCCCACAGCGATTCATGCGCTTGCTTCCACCAGTCCTCGACAAGAGCC
>Ga0315286_10004462_pt1 | contig 13429 bp, 8 predicted proteins | sample YL17G10_0_MG_FD_205038 | JGI IMG/M metagenome (GOLD analysis project Ga0315286, IMG submission 205038) | Sediment microbial communities from Yellowstone Lake, YNP, Wyoming, USA - YL17G10_0 | ecosystem: Environmental > Aquatic > Freshwater > Lake > Sediment | place: USA: Wyoming | collected... | reverse complement strand
ATGGAGAGGGTGGTCCGTGAACGGATGACCATCACCGACCCGGAGACCACTTCCCCCAGCGCCCTGTTAAACATCAGGCCAGTGGTGGCGGCCGTTAAGGAGTTCTTCGGCGGCTCCCAGCTTTCTCAGTTCATGGACCAGACGAACCCGCTGGCCGAGCTGACCCACAAGCGCCGGCTTTCGGCCCTGGGGCCCGGCGGCCTCTCCCGCGACCGCGCCGGTTTTGACGTGCGCGACGTCCACTTCAGTCACTACGGCCGTATCTGCCCCATTGAGACGCCGGAAGGTCCCAACATCGGCCTCATCGGCAGCCTGGCCACCTACGCCAAAGTCAATGAGTACGGCTTCATCGAGGCGCCCTACCGGCGCGTCATCCGCGAGTTGCCCAACAACTCGCCTGAGCTAGTGGGGCGCTTCCTGCGGGCGGACGTCAAGGACGAAAAAGAGAAGGTGGTGGCTGCCGCGGGCAAAGAGGTGACGCCAGCACTGGCCAAGCGCCTGGCCGATCTGCCTCCTACCACCGTTGCCATACGGCCCTTCGTCTCCCAGGAGGTGATCTACCTGGATGCGGACGACGAGGAGCGCTATGTGGTCGCGCAGGCCAACGAGCCGCTGGACGAGCGCGGCCATTTCATCGAGGACAAGATCGAGTCGCGGTCCAGCAGCCGCTTCATCACCGCCACACCCGAGAAGGTGGATTTCATGGACCTGTCGCCCAAGCAGGTCGTGTCCGTGGCCACGTCCCTCATCCCCTTCCTGGAGCACGACGACGCGAACCGCGCTCTCATGGGCTCGAACATGCAACGCCAGGCGGTGCCCCTGGTTCACCCAGAGGTGGCTCTGGTAGCTACCGGCATGGAGCGCCAGACAGCCTTCGACTCCGGCCAGGCCATCTTCGCCGAGGACGATGGCGTGGTGCTAGGCTGCACCGCTCGCCAGATCCGGGTGCGCTACGACGACGGGCGCGAGAAGACCTACGAGCTGTCCAAGTTCGTGCGCTCCAACCAAGGCACCTGCATCAGTCAGCGCTCCATCGTTCGCAAGGGGCAGCGGCTGCGGCGGGGCGACGCTCTGGCAGACAGCTCCTCCACCGACCAGGGCGAACTGGCGCTGGGCCAGACGCTACTCTGCGCCTTCATGAGCTGGGAGGGCTACAACTTCGAGGACGCCATCATAATCTCCGAGAAAGTGCCCCGCGAAGACAAGTTCAGCTCCATCCACGTGGAGAAGCACGAGCTGGAGGCTCGCGACACCAAGCTGGGGCCGGAGGAGAGCACCCGCGACATCCCCAACGTGGGCGAGGAGAGCCTGCGCAATCTGGACGAAGAAGGCATCGTCCGCATCGGCGCCGAGGTGCAGGCGGGCGACATCCTGGTGGGAAAGATCACGCCCAAGGGCGAGACGGAGCTCACCGCGGAGGAAAAGCTGCTGCGGGCCATCTTCGGCGAGAAGGCTCGCGAGGTGAAGGACACCTCCCTCCGCGTGCCTCACGGCGAGCGGGGTAAGGTCATCGACGTCAAGGTCTTCTCCCGCGAGAACCACGACGAGCTGCCCCCTGGCGTCAACAAGATGGTGCGCGTCTGCATCGCCCAGCGGCGCAAGGTGGCCGAGGGCGACAAAATGGCCGGCCGCCACGGGAACAAGGGCGTCATCGCCCGCATCCTGCCGCTGGAGGACATGCCCTACTTGGCCGACGGCACACCTGTGGACATCATCCTCAACCCCATCGGCGTGCCCAGCCGCATGAACATCGGCCAGGTGCTGGAGACCCACCTGGGCTGGGCGGCGAAGATCCTGGGCTTCCGCGCTCTCTCGCCCGTCTTCGACGGCAGCAACCCGGAGACGGTGGAGGACGCCCTGGCCCGCACCTGGCTGGCCCAGGAGGCAGACGCCGTGCTGCCCGGCCCCAATGGCCACGACCACTCCGCGGGCGAGAACCTGGACTGGGAAAGGGCCACCGGCTGGCTCGCCGAACGAGGCTACGACGGCGCCGCCGTCTTCGATGAGACGCGTGTGGGCGAGGCCAAGCGCGCCTGCCTGGAGCTGTGGCTGGAGCAGCAGGGCCAGGAGGACGTCCGCGGCCAGCCCTTCCATGATCTGGAGAAGCGGGCCGAGGGAGTGCTGCTGGCCGGCGGGCCCGCCGTGCCCACACTGGGCAAGCAGATGCTCTTCGACGGCCGCAGCGGCCAACCCTTCGACCAGGCGGTGACGGTGGGCTACATCTACATGATGAAGCTGGTGCACCTGGTGGAGGACAAGATCCACGCCCGCTCCACCGGCCCTTACTCTCTGATCACGCAGCAGCCGCTGGGCGGCAAGGCCCAGTTCGGCGGCCAGCGCTTCGGGGAGATGGAGGTGTGGGCCCTGGAGGCCTACGGCGCCGCCCACATCCTCCAGGAGCTGCTGACGGTCAAGTCCGACGACGTGGTGGGACGGGTGAAGACCTACGAGTCCATCGTCAAGGGCGAGGACATCCCCGTGCCGGGCGTGCCCGAGTCCTTCAAAGTGTTGGTGAAGGAACTGCAGGCCCTCTGCCTGGCAGTAGAGGTGTTGAACGAGGAAGAAGAGAGGGTGACCCTACCTGAAACGACGGAGATCCCTGAGTTGGGCATCAACCTGTCAGGTTTCGAGGGGGAGGACCTACTTGGCTCTTGAGGTTCGCGATTTCAACGCCATCCGCATATCGCTGGCTTCGCCGGAGCAGGTGCGCTCCTGGTCCTACGGGGAGGTGACCAAGCCGGAGACGATCAACTACCGGACGCTGAAACCGGAGAAAGACGGCCTCTTCTGCGAGAAGATCTTCGGGCCGACCAAGGACTTCGAGTGCTACTGCGGCAAGTACAAGCGCGTCCGCTACAAGGGCATCATCTGCGACAAGTGCGGCGTGGAGGTGGCCCGCAGCAAGGTCCGCCGCGAGCGCATGGGCCACATCGAGCTGGCGTCGCCCGTGGCCCACATCTGGTTCGTCAAGGGCACCCCCAGCCGCATCGGGCTGCTGCTCGACATCTCCCCCCGCACCCTGGAGCGCGTCCTCTACTTCGCCCAGTTCATCGTGATCAGTGTCGACGAGGCGGCGCGCAACCGCGCCATCGACAGCCTGCGCGAGGAGATGGAGCAGCAGGCAGCGGAGCGAGAGCTCCAGTTCGCGGAGAAGATCTCCGCTATCGAGGCCGCCAGCGGGACAGCCATCGCCCAGGTAGAGCAGAAGTTAGCGGAACAGCTCACCCGCCTCGAGGACGAGGAGAGGCGTGGGCTGGAGGCGCTGGAGAAGAAGCTGGCCGCCCTAGGGAAGGCCCTGGACAAGGGAAAGGGCAAGCCCGCCGCCAAGGACCTGGCTCTGGAGGACGAGGCCATCCTCGCCGCGGGCGAGACGGCGGATGCTGAGACGCAACAGCGGCTGCAGGCCCTCGCCGAGAGGCGGCGGGCCGAGCTTGCGGCGCTCTTTGTCCAGCGGCGACAAGAGGCCGAGCTGATAGCCCCGAAGAAGGCCCAGGAGCAGCGCGACGCCGCCTTGGCGGAAACGGAGCCCCTGCGGCAGAAGATGCAAGAGGAGCGCCGCAAGGTGGCCGAGGAGTACCGCCTGCGCATCGAGGAACTGGAGGACCTGAAGGACCCCGTGCGCGACGATGCTGCCACGCTCCTCTTGGAGCCCAAGTACCGTGAGCTGACCACCGCCTGCTCCGACGTGTTCGAGGCGGGAATGGGCGCCGAGGCCATAGTAGACATCCTGCGTCGCGTAAACCTGGACGAACTGGCCGTTAAGATGCGGCAGGAGATCCAGAACTTCAGCGGTCAGCGGCGCAAGAAGGCCACCAAGCGCCTGAGGGTGATCGAGGCCTTCCGCAAGAGCGGCAACCACCCCGAGTGGATGGTCGTCTCCGTGCTGCCGGTATTGCCGCCCGACCTGCGCCCCATGGTCCAGCTCGATGGCGGCCGCTTCGCCACCAGCGACCTCAACGACCTCTACCGCCGCGTCATCAACCGCAACAACCGTCTCAAGCGCCTGCTGGAGCTTGGGGCGCCGGAGATCATCATCCGCAACGAGAAGCGCATGCTCCAGGAAGCGGTGGACTCCCTCATCGATAACGGCCGCCGTGGGCGAGCCGTCTCCACCGCTGGCAACCACAAGCTGAAGAGCCTCTCGGACATGCTCAAGGGCAAGCAGGGGCGGTTCCGCCAGAACCTGCTGGGCAAGCGGGTGGACTACTCCGGCCGCTCCGTTATCGTCGTCGGGCCGGAGCTGAAGCTGAACCAGTGCGGCCTGCCCAAGCGCATGGCCTTGGAGCTGTTCAAGCCCTTCGTCATGCAGGCCCTGGTGGAGCGCGGCCTGGCCCACAACATCAAGTCGGCCAAACGCGTGGTTGAGCGGGCACGGCCCGAGGTGTGGGACATCCTGGACGAGATCGCCCGCGAACGGCCCGTGCTCCTCAACCGGGCGCCCACCCTCCACCGTTTGGGCATCCAGGCCTTCGAGCCGGTTCTCATCGATGGAAGCGCCATCCAGATCCACCCCCTGGTGTGCGCTGCCTTCAACGCCGACTTCGACGGGGACCAGATGGCGGTGCACATCCCTCTATCGCGGGCGGCGGTGGCCGAGGCGCGACAGATCATGCTCTCCTCGCAGAACCTGCTCCTGCCCAGCAACGGCGAGCCCACGGTGGCCCCCACCCTGGACATTGTCCTGGGCTGCTACTATCTCACCCTGCCCAAGCCGGTGGCCAAGGGCGAATACCGCGAGGGCATGCCGCCGCAGGGTGTCTACGGCAGCTTTCGGGAGGCGAAGCTGGCCTGCGATCTGGGCGTGGTGGACCTCCAGGCCCGCATCCGCGTCCGTGACGCCAAGACCAACGGCGAGCTCATCGACACGACCGTGGGGCGCATTATCTTCAACGAGGTGCTGCCTGATGAGCTGGGGTTCCGCAACGAGGTGCTGGACAAGAAGGGCCTCAAGGACCTGGTGGCCGAATGCTCGCGCAAACTGGACATCGAGCGTACGGCGGAGATGGTGGACCGGATCAAGGACACCGGTTTCCACTACGCCACCCAGTCGGGCATGACCATCGCCATGAACGACCTGAAGGTGCCCGAAGAGAAGGCCGTCCTTCTGGCTGAGGCCGACGCCCGCATCGCCCAGGTGGAGCAACAGTACCAGAACGGCCTTATCACCGAAGAGGAGCGCTACGACCAGGCGGTGGCCATCTGGCGCCAGACCACCGAGCAGATGCAAGTTGTGATCCAGCAAGGGCTGGATCACTACGGCGGCGTGTACCTCATGGCCGTCAGCGGCGCCAAGGGTAACATCAGCCAGATCAGCCAGATGGCCGGCATGCGCGGCCTGATGACCGACCCCGCCGGCCGCATCATCGACCTGCCCATCCGCTCCTCCTTCCGCGAGGGGCTGAGCGTGCTGGAGTACTTCATCTCGACCCACGGCGCCCGCAAGGGCCTGGCCGACACCGCCCTGCGCACGGCGGACAGCGGCTACCTGACCCGCCGCCTCATCGATGTGTCCCAGGAGGTGATCGTCCTAGACGACGACTGCGGCACCACCACCGGCATCTGGCTCACGGAGCCCGGCGACAAGGGCGTGTTCGAATCCCTGCGTGAGCGGATCATCGGCCGCTGGGCCGCCTCGGACCTGGTTGACCCGGAGACCGGCGAGGTTATCGCCCGCCGCAACGAAGAAATCGTGGAGGAGGCCGCCGACCGCGTCCAGGCACTGGGCATCGAACGGGTGCACGTGCGCTCGCCGCTGACCTGCCAGACCAAGCGGGGCATCTGCGCCTTGTGCTACGGGCGCAACCTGGCCCGCGGCCGTCTGGTCGGCATGGGCGAGGCGGTGGGCATCGTTGCCGCCCAGAGCATCGGCGAGCCCGGCACCCAGCTCACCATGCGCACCTTCCACACCGGCGGCGTCGCCGGCCTCGACATCACCTCCGGTCTGCCCCGGGTGGAAGAGCTGTTCGAAGCGCGGGTGCCCAAGGGGGCGGCCATCATCTCCGAGATCAGCGGCACGGCGGAGATCATGCGCGAAGGCGAAAGCCGCCGCATTAGGGTGGTGAGCAGCGAACTCTACCGCGACGACTACGCCTTGCCCGAGGGGGCGGAGGTGCTGGTGGAGCACGATCAGTTTGTGGAGCAGGGAACCGTTCTGGCCCAGACGGGCGCGCCGGAAGCGGCTCCGGAGGGATCAGAGGCCACTCTTCCCGTGTCCGCCGGGCAGGTCGCTGCCCGCATCGCCGGACGCGTTCTGAAGGAACGGCCCGACCGCCTCTCCATCCTCTATGAGGAACGGGAGGAGCGGGAGTACTCTGTGCCGCCCACTTCCCGCATTCGGGTGGAGACGGGGCACTACGTCCACGCCGGCCAGCAGCTCACCGACGGCGCCGTCAACCCGCAGGACATCCTGCGCGTGCAGGGGCCGGAGGCGGTGCAGCTCTACCTGGTTGAAGAGGTGCAGAAGGTCTACCGCTCCCAGGGCGTCACCATCAACGATAAGCACATCGAGGTCATTGTCCGCCAGATGCTCCACCGCGTGCGGGTAGACTCCCCCGGCGACACCGCCCTCCTGCCCAGCGAGCTGGTGGACCGCTTCCGCTTCGAAGAGGTGAACGCCAAGTTCCTGGCGGAAGGGGGCGAGCCCGCCACCGCCCAGCCCGTTCTGCTGGGGGTGACTAAGGCCTCCCTGAACACCGACAGCTTCCTGGCCGCCGCCTCCTTCCAGGAGACCACCCGCGTCCTCACCGAGGCCGCCGTGGCCGGCGCTGTGGACCACCTCATTGGCCTGAAGGAGAACGTCATCATCGGCAAGCTCATCCCGGCGCGCGCACAGGTCACCGTACCGGAGCGCCGCCCGCCGGCAGAGCTCCTGGGGCCTGCTGCCTCGTTCTTCCCGGGTGAGACCGCGGAGCTGATGGACGAAGGCGAGCGCCCGCCCAAACTGCCGGAAGGCTTCGCCGAGGAGCTGGCCCGTGAGCTGTCTGAGCTGCGTGCGGGTTCCAGCTACGGCGACTTAGAGCACGTGGTGGAGGAGCCCAAGGAACACCTCGAGGGCGAGATGGAGATCGGATCAGAGCCGGAGGAGGGCGAAGAGGCCGAGTAGTCGCGCCGCTCGCAGTAGAGTCGAAGGGGGCCCTGGGCTGTCCGTGACAAGGCGCGACGCCCAGGGCCTTTCATCAGGGAGGAGGACGCTCATGTCCCAGATACCCAACCCCTGGGTGACCGCGCTTACCCAGTTCGACGACGCCGCCGAACGCCTGCACCTTGACGACGCCCTCCGCCAGATCCTCCGCTCCTGCAGCCGCGAGCTCACCGTCCACTTCCCCGTTCGCCTCAGTAACGGGTCTACGGCCGTCTTCCGTGGCTACCGCGTGCAGCACAACGTGGTCTTGGGTCCGGCTAAGGGAGGCATCCGCTACCACCCATCCGTCGATCTGGACGAGATGAGGGCCATGGCCATGTGGATGACCTGGAAATGCGCCGTGGCCAAGATCCCCTTCGGCGGCGCCAAGGGCGGCGTGGCCGTCGACCCCGCGAAGCTCACACCACAAGAGCTGGAGAACCTGACCCGCCGCTATGCCACCGAGATCGCCCTCCTCATCGGCCCCCAGGCGGACATCCCAGCGCCCGACATGGGCACCGACGCCCACGTCATGGCCTGGATCATGGACACCTACAGCATGCACCGGGGCTACTCGGTGACGGGTGTGGTCACCGGCAAACCCCTGTCCATCGGTGGGACGCTGGGTAGGCAGGAGGCCACGGGCCGCGGCATAGTCTACATCGCCCAGGAGGCGGCCCGTCGCGGGCTCACGCCCTTCGAAGGCGCCACGGTGGCCGTCCAGGGGTTCGGCAAGGTGGGCGGCGTGGCCGCCCGCCTGCTGGCCGCTGAGGGCTGTCGGGTGGTTGCTGTCAGCGACATCTCCGGCGGCCTCTACAACGAAGGCGGCCTGGACGTCGAGGCTCTGAACCGCTGCGCTCAACAGGGGGTCAGGCTCGCCGACGCCCCCGGCGGCGACCACATCAGCAACCAGGAGCTACTGGTCCTGCCGGTGGACATCCTCGTCCCTGCAGCCATGGAGAGCCAGGTGACAGGCGCCAATGCGCCCCAGCTAAGGGCCAAGCTAGTTCTGGAAGGGGCCAACGGCCCCCTCACTCCAGAAGCCGACGCTGTACTGAGGGAGCGGGGGATCCCGGTAATACCGGACATATTGGCCAATGCCGGCGGACTCGTCGTCTCCTACTTCGAGTGGGTGCAGGACATCCAGTCCTTCTTCTGGGAGGAGGAGGAGATCAACGAACGCCTGCGGCGGGTGATGGTGCGGGCCTTCGCCGAGGTGAAGAGCCTGGCGGACGAGCGGCACGCGACGATGCGGGAGGCAGCGACGATGCGGGGCGTGCAGCGGGTAGCCGAGGCTACCCTGGTTCGGGGGATATATCCCTAGTCAGGAACGAGTCGCTTAGGCTGATCATCCAGCTGGCGGTGAAGATGGAGGCCAGCGCCACGCAGTAGATGCAGATGGCCTCCAGCACGAACAGCTCGACGTAGGTCAGGTAGACGGCGAAGGCCACGGACGCAGTCGTCAGGCCGAGGGTCGCCAGGGACGCCCATTCCACCGCCAGCGGCAGCCCACCCAGCCGGCTCAGGGCGACAGCCACCAGCGCGGCCGCAGCCAGGCCGCCCAGCAGAGCCACCGGCACGCCGGCAATCGTCGAGTACTCGCTCTGCTGCACCGCCTCGCAGCGGCCCAGGCCGCCGCAGGCCACCACCTTATCCGCGTAGTGGGTGTAGGTCAGATAAGCGGCCACGCCCATTCCGACCACGCCCAGGACTGCCAGCGCGCCCCAGCGCATTAAGCCACCGACGCCCAGGGCGGTCTCGTCCGCGGGGGGTGCCGCGGCTGTCCTCTTGGCGGCCGCCTTCCTGGCGCCGGCCGCTTTCGCCACCCGAGCCGTCCTAGCCACCAGGGGTGCCTTCCGCCGTGGGGGTGGCTGCCGGCGTGGCCGTGCCTGCCGCCGGCGTAGCCAGCGCGGCGTCAATGGCCTTGCTGATGGCGTCGTAGGTGCTGTCGACTGGGTCCTGGCCCACGAAGAAGGTCGGCGTGGAGTTGACACCCCGCCGCTCCGCCTCCGAGATCTCATCAGCGATCTGGCCCGTGAACTTTCCTTCGTCGAAGCAGGTGTTGAAATCGCCTTGCTTCAGGCCGATCTCCTGGGCGAAGCGCTTCAGGTTCTCCACCTTGAAGGCGCCCTTGTTCTCGCCGTTCTGCTCCTCGAAGAGCTTGTTGTGGTAGTCCCAGAACTTCTCCTGGTCGCCGGCGCAGGCCGCGGCCTCCGCCGCCCACTTGGACTCCTGCCCCAGGAAGGCGAAGTTCTTGAATATGAGCTTGGCCTTGCCGGTGGCCAGGTAGTCCGTGTCCAGCCGAGGCACTACCTCCGCCGCCGTTCTGGCACAGAAGGGGCACTGAAAGTCCGAGTACTCATAGATGGTGACCGGCGCGTCGGCCCTTCCCAGCGTCATGCCGTTGGCGGTAGCGGTGTGGTCGGGGATATCGCCGATGCTACCGTTGCTCGTACTGTTGTCGTCTCCCTGCACGACAGCCACGATGATGACGAGGGCGACGGCTGCGACTACCGTCGCCCCCAGGGCCGCCACAGAACGCAGGTTGCGAAACTGCCCGATGGTCCGCCCGGGGCGGCCGGGCCGCGCGCCAGGCCGCGCGGGCGGCTTCGCCCGTGGCCGCTTGGGTGGCTTGGCGACTGCGGGCTGCACTGAAGAGGTGGGGCTTCCTTGCTTGGAGCCCGCGGGGGCTGCGCGAGCGCGTGCGCGGCTGAGGGTGGCATGATACTCTGCCCTCTTCCCGACATCGCGAAGCACCTCATAGGCCTCGTTCAGTTCCCGCAAGCGGTCGGCCCCATCGGCGCCCGAATAGACATCCGGATCGTATTTCCTGGCCAGACGCTTGTACGCGGCCTCGATGACCTCTTGCTCGGCGTTGCGGCTGACTTGGAGAACGGTGTAGTAGTTCCTCGTCACAAAGGATCCCCCTGAGGCCAAGATAGCAGCGCATCGCAGCCACTGTCAACGCGACTCGAGGCCGCTCCCGCGGGTGCGATCGGTTGTGCATCTCATCACGAAGAGATACGATCCGGGCATGAGGACCAGCAGACAGGTCGACGTCATGGTCCTCCTGCTGCTCCTGACAGTCCTGGCCATGGGGCTGTACTGGGCCTGGGACTCGGTCCGGGCGGAGCGAGCCGAAGAGCGCCAGGCCGAGACGGCGGCAGAGAGGGGGGCCCATCTCTTCGCGCAGAACTGCCGCCTCTGCCACGGCCGCACCGGCAAAGGGGTGAGCGAGAACCCTGTCTTTCCGGGCATTCCCCTGAACATCGAGCCCAACCGGCCCACCGACGCCGCCGAACTGAAGTCCCTCCAGCTCCGCCTGGGCGACACGATCCGTTGCGGGCGCGCCGGCACGATAATGCCTCCCTGGCATCTGGACTACGGCGGCTCGCTGAACGACGAGCAGATCCGCCAGCTAGTCGTGCTCATTACCACCAACGCTGGTAACGCCTGGGAAAAGGAACTTAAGTACAGCGACGAGTTGGACGCTCAGTTCGAGTTACCGGCGCCTCCCTCCGCTACCGACCCCACTCAGATCAACACCGGCTACTGCGGCGCTGTAGCCCGGGCGGCGACGGCGGCCACGCCCGTCGGCGAGCCGACAGAAGTGCCGCCGGCCTGGATCGCTCAGGGAGAGAAGGTGGCGATAAGCTTCGCCTGCATCAGCTGTCACACGTCAACTGGAGCGACCGGCGTGGGGCCCACCTGGAAGGAGCTCTACGGCAGCACGGTCACCCTGAGCGATGGTTCCACCGTCACCGCCGACTGGGCCTACATAACGGAGTCCATCCGGACGCCGGCAGTCAAGATAACGCAGGGCTTTCAGGCGGTGATGCCTACCTACACCAGCCTCAGCGAGGCCGACATCAACGCCCTCGCCGCCTACATCAAGTCGCTCGGCCAGCAGTAGCGGCCGGACTACTGCCAGCGGAAGACGCGCAGCGAGATGACGTAGCCGGCCGCCGCCCAAGCGGCCAGGACGACCCAGTTCCACCAGATGTCGCCCAGCCCGTCTCCCTTGTTCACGATGGCCCGCAGGGCTTCGTTCAGGTGGGTCAGGGGGATGACCCGAATGACCGGCTGCAGGAAGCCGGGCGCCGAGTCCGAGGGGAACCAGGAGCCGCCCAGGAACATCATGGGGAAGGCCAGCAGGTTCGCGACGGCGCTGGCCGAGGTGAGGGTGTTCAGGAAGCTACCGATGATGTAGCCCAGGGCCAGCATGCAGACGATGCCCAGGAGCAGGGTGACGGCGAGGAGCAGGTAGCTCCCGTGGATGGTCACGCCGAAGGCCAGCCGGCCCACCAGGAAGATGATGGCCACCTGCACGAAGGAGAGAAGGGCCAGCGAAGCGCCCTGGCTGGCGATGAGGACCGCCGGCCGCAGGGGCGTCACGCCGAGCCGGCGCAGGATGCCCATCTCCCGCCAGCCGGTCAGGAAGGCGATGCCGCCGAAGAGGGCCCCCCAGAGAAGGGTCAGCCCGGCCTGCCCGGGCGTCAGGAAGTCGATGTATTCCACCCGGTGGGTGCCCACGTCCTGCCGTTGGATGATCACCGGGCCGCTCTCGCCGACCAGCCCCGCGTTGAAGGCGTCCACCACGGCTTCTACGGTGGTGGAGGCGTAGGAGGTTCTTACGGGGTTGGAGGTGTCGTAGCGGACGTCCAGGGTCGATCTGCCCTCCGCCAGCGCCGCCTCGAAGCCCTGGGGTATGACGACCACCGCCGCCCGATGGCCGTCGTCCAGGGCGCTCAGCTCGTGGGAGCGGGAGCCCTGCTTTAGCTCCACGTTCTCGAGGCCGTCGAAGGCCTTCACCAGGCGACCGGACGCCTCGCTGCGATCCTCGTCCACGACGCCCAGGGAGAAGGCCTGAGTGCCAACCTGGAACAGCCAGCCAAAGACCATCATTACGATGATGGCCAGCCCCAGGGTGGGGATCCAGTAGCTCACGTTGCGCCGCAGCAGCGTGGCCTGAGCAAGAACGAGGCGAAAGATTCCCCGCATGCGGCCTCGCTCCCCCTAGTCCCGCAGACGGCGCCCGGTGAGGGAGATGAAGACGTCCTCCAGAGTGGCGGTACGCACCTGGAGGCCCTGCACCGCAAAGCCGTCCCGGCCAGCCAGCTGCATGAGCCCGGCCAGCGTGGCGGCGATATCGTTGGTGTGGAGGAAGTGGGTGCCATCGCCGCAGCGGGCCCTGCGCACGGCCGGCAGGTCGGCGAGGGCTTCCATCTGCACCTCACCCTCGATCTGGGCCTCGATGGTGTTTTCGAACTGCAGACTGCGGACTAGTTCCCGCGGCGAGTCAAGGGCGATGATGCGTCCGTGGTCCATGATGGCTACCCGCTGACAGAGGGCCTCCGCCTCGTCCATGTAATGGGTGGTGAGGATGACGGTCTTGCCCTCGTCCCGCATTCCGGCGATGAGCTCCCAGAAGCTGAGGCGGGCCTGGGGGTCCAGGCCCGTGGTGGGCTCATCCAGGAACACCAAGTCCGGGTCGTTGACCAGGGCCGTGGCCACTGCCAGGCGTTGCTTCTGTCCGCCCGAGAGGTGCTTCACCAGGGCGCCGGCCTTGTCGGCCAGGGCGAAGCGCTCCAGGATGGTGGGCAGGGGGACGCCGCGGGGGTAGAGGCTGGCGAAGAGCCGGAGCGTCTCGGATACGGTGAGGTCGGGCCAGAGGGCCTGGGCCTGAAGCTGCACGCCGATGCGCTCCTGCACGCGACGGCGCTGCCGGACGGCATCGAGGCCCAGTATAGTGATTCGGCCTGCGTCGGGGCGACGCAGGCCTTCGATCATCTCCAGGCTAGTCGTCTTACCGGCCCCATTGGGGCCTAGGATGCCGAACAGCTCCCCCGGCGCGACCTCGAAGCCGACATCATCGACGGCCACCAGGTCGCCGTAACGCTTGCGCAGGCCCTCCACCTCCAGGGCGAGCATGATTGCCTCCTCTGAGAGGAACAGTGTATCACGAGCGTGAGCGCGTGCCGACCAGCTCGGCCTCGGCGGCCTCTTTGTCCAGGCACAGGCCCAGGTCCACCAGCCGCCGGGCCAGTCGGGCGCGAAAGCTCTCGGGCTCCCCGATCTTGGCCTTGCGGGCCGCCTTGCGCTCCGCCTCCTGCTGCTCAGGGCGGAACACGCGCTCCACATAGTACTCGGGCAGATAGACCTCCCACATCTCCCTACTCCTTCCCCTGTATGGACCGGGCCTGGTGTGATTGAGAGCTCTGACTCAAGTGATCCCAAGCCTCTTGCCAGATGAGGCCCCGCATAGTGTCGTAGAATCGGCGTACGTCCACCAACTCTGGGTTGCGGGCC
>Ga0315286_10004458_pt1 | contig 13433 bp, 13 predicted proteins | sample YL17G10_0_MG_FD_205038 | JGI IMG/M metagenome (GOLD analysis project Ga0315286, IMG submission 205038) | Sediment microbial communities from Yellowstone Lake, YNP, Wyoming, USA - YL17G10_0 | ecosystem: Environmental > Aquatic > Freshwater > Lake > Sediment | place: USA: Wyoming | collected... | reverse complement strand
TCATCTTGTGCATGCCGTCGGCCGACTTCAGCGAGATGCCGCCGGCATCAAACGTCACGCCCTTGCCCACCAGGCCGAGCAGCACGCCCGGCCGGGCATGCTCCGGCTCATAGCGCATCACGACCATCCGAGGCCGTTCGGCGCTTCCGCGCGCAACGCCGAGCATCAGCCCCATATCGAGCGCCGTCAGCTGCTCCTCTTCGAGCACCTCGATGCCAAGACCGCACCCATGAGCGATGTCACGCGCGGCATCGGCAAATGCCGCGGGAGTGAGCGCGTTGCCGGGTTCGTTCGCCAGCGCCCGGGCCAGATTGCTGCACGCCCCAAGCATTGACCCGCGGCCGGCCCTCGCCCGCACGGCCTCGGCGGCATCGCGCGTTGTACCCTCAGGCATGACGATGGTCGCCTTGAGAAAGAGAGGCTTCGATTCGGGATCGGTCTTGTAACTGCCGATGTGATAGGCAGCCAGCGTCAGCCCTTCGGCGACGGCCTGGACTTCATCGACCGCTGCGCTGGCACCGGAGAGCAGGATCGCGAGGCTGCGCTGCTTCCGATCGCGAGCGGCGAGCGCCGCGGCCGTGGCGGCGCGACGCGAACGATCGGTGGTGTAGGACGAACGGGATCCAAGGCCCACGAGCATGATGCGCCGGGGGCGCCATCCCTCGTCGTCGGCGGGCGTGACAAACAGCGTGCCCGGCTTGGCGGTGAATTCCCTGGAGGTGATCGCCTCAGACGCGCGCCGGGAGACCACCGGACCGGCCCCGGCCATCGGAACAGTGACGTCCCCTTCGAACATGGGGACCGCCAGCGTGTCCACATCGAGCAAAGACGCCGAGGCCGACACAACGTCAATGGGAAGCGGCATGTCGTCGAAGTGCATCCCCTGATTATGCACGACGCCGTGAGGTTGACCGAAATGGGGTCGGACCTATTTTCGCCGGACCGGCAGCCAACACAGGCCCGCCCCCATTTCCTCCCCAAACCGCCAAGTACCCTCGCCGACAGTCGTCGCCGGAAGAGGTCCTTGTGCCGCGTCATTCCGGCGAACGCCGGAATCCAGCACTGGACCCCGGCTTTCGCCGGGGTGACGAGACACGTGCTTCAATCGGCAAGATGAAGCTCGTAGAAGATGTCTGGGGTCCCGAGTCCGAGCTTCGGTGACACGTGGCCCCGGCGATCAGCGCCGACCGAAACGGCTGAGGAGCACACCCCCGAGCCCAATGGTCCACGCCGCGTACTCGACGACAAATCCGACCACCAGCACGCCGCCCACGACTACGCGCAGCGGCATGCCCGCCAGTCCCACGAATCTCGCGACCAGCGTCAGCGCCCAGATGATCGCCAGCCCGACGACAAGCGGTACGATCAGATTCCGAATCTCCACGGTCCCCCCGCGGCTGATCCGCTGACCAACGGCGCACCCGACGCCGGCAAACCCAAGCAACAGCGCCGCCAGCGCGGTCACCAGCGCGAACGGCACCAGCAGCAGGAGCGGGATGCCGATGATCGACACCGCCAGCACCAGCACTGTCAAGACCAGCAGCGGCACGAACACCACCTCGGCTGCCAATCCTGTCAGCGCGGCCCGCCACGGCTCGGCCGCCACCCGATCGGAAACCCGCCGAACGGGCACCGGGAACACGGCGACGACGAGCGCGGCCAGCAATCCGATCACGCCGATTCTCACCAGCGTCCCGACCAGTTCCACCGACGCCCCAAACGGCGTCGTCCACCACGTCCAATTCCGCCAAGGACTGAAGTGCACAAAGGGGCGAACCGATGGAATCGTGATCTTCACCTCGTTGATCTGGCCGGACACCCTGGCGTCGGCGGACCGTTCGATGCCGCCGCCGACACTGGTCACGTCGCCACCCACATCCGCCTTCGGCCCGAGGTACACGCCGCCGCCGACGGCAACCACTTCCCCATTCACCTTGCCGTCGATGTAGACGGACCCGAAAATGGCGACGACGTCGTTGCCAACCTCTTCGTTCTCCCTGACTCGAATGTCGCCTCCGACTCGCACGCGAGCGCCGCCGTACCGGTGGCGATCGCGGCTGTTCGACTCGTCATCCGACGAGCGGGACACCGATGGCGCGGAAACCGCCGGAGGCTCCGGCGTCTTCGGCACGCCCTTCGCGCGGGCCGCTGGCTCAGCGGGAGCCGCAGGCGTTGGAGTCTCAAACAGCTGACGTCTCACCGTGGCATCAAGAAACGACAACTGGACGATCAGATCGGTGTCCGCGCCAACCCGTTGCTTCAGTTCCAATCCTGTGACGGGACTGCCATCCAGCAGCACTAATCCGTCGGAGAGCTCGATGCTGCCGACATTCTTCAGCGGCGCCTTCGGGACAAGGACGAAGCTCTGTCGCAGCAGGAGGACCTGGAACCGCTGCCCGACGCGGGTCTTCAGTTGCTGCAGTTCGGGGCGGGAGCCGGGCGGGTTGTCGCCGCCGGCCTGCGCCGACAGACCACCAGTCACGCCGGCGGCCATCACTGCCAGCACAAGAAGCGCCGCGCGCAGTGGACGGCCGAGGGCAGCACGACGAGCATTGGTTCGCATCCGTCACTCCTCCTGCGATGCCAGCAGACGCTGCAATGCGGCACACGCGCACGCGGCAACGGCCAGATTCGCGGACACCAGCATGGCGGGGCCTGGTGTGATGAGCAACCGCCCCACCACAGCCGCCGCGTGAGCCACGCTTCCCCACATCGTGAGGGCGATCTCGATCCAGACCACGCCCCCGGTCACCACCTGATCGAGTTCCCACGCGAGGGCCTGGGCGGTAGCCACCGCCGCGAAGAGCATGGAGCGCGCCGACCAGGTCCCGAACACCACTCCGAGCGTCACCAGGGATGCCGCCACGGCAGCCCGCACGCCCCACGCCGTCCACCAACTCGCCAGCGGCTGCGTGCGCGGCGCAACCCGCGCCATCACATTGGCGGCAAACCGTCGCGACGGAGACAAGATCGGAAGGGTCCGGGCGATCGACGCGAACGCCCGGTCGGCCTCTTCGGACCTCCCCGCCCGTTCGGCCTCCAGCCAGTCGCCCAGTTTGTCCGGATTCTCAGTACGCATCGGTCTCTCGAACCGGTTTCATATCCCGCCTCGCGAACGGGCTTCAAGGTCCGTTCCGATGGCCAGGGCGCGGGCCCCTCACGCAGGTCCTGAAACCCTCCCCAGTAACTCCTACGAGACGGACCCCCCGGAAGGTTGCATCGGCCCAGATTTCGAGGCCGAGCCTGGTGCCCAGCCGGCCTTGGTCATCAGCCGGGCCAGCTCCTGCCGGGCCCGGTGGAGGTGGCTCTTGACCGTGCCCAGCGGCAGGTCCAGCGTCTCGGCAATCTCCTCGTACGCCTGGTCTTCCTGGTAGCGGAGCACGATGAGCCGACGGTATTCCGGACGAAGCTGCGCCAGTGCCCGTTCGAGATCCCGGGCCAGATCGACGCCTTCCGCATGGTCGTACGGCGTCGGTTCCCGCTCGTCAGCGAGCAGATCGCGCAGATCTCGGCCCGGCGCGTCTGCGTCGACCGATACGGTCGGCAGCCTCAGCCTGCGCAGGTGATCAATGGCGGTGTTGTGCGCAATCCGGAGGATCCAACTCGAGAACTTGCAGGCGGGATCGAAGCTCTTGAGTGCGCCGAAGGCCTTGACGAAGGCATCCTGGGCCAGCTCTTCAGCCACGCCTGCGTCCCGGACCATCCGCGCAATCAGATTGAAGACGGCCCGGCTGTAGCGATCCACCAACTCGCGGTAGGCGTCCTGCCGCCCACGAAGCGCCCGCTCGACCAGATCCGCGTCGGCAGGGGGCGCTGGCTGAGTCTTCACTGACGCGCTCAGAACGTCCCGGGCTGGCCGCTCACCAGGAGATGGGCCTCCGTCGCAGCGCGGACCTGATCAACCGTCACGCCCTCGGCGACTTCGCTGAGCCGGAGGCCTTCCGGGGTGACCTCGATCACGGCCAACTCAGTCACGATGAGGTCGACGACCCCCATGCCTGTCAGCGGCAGCGAGCACGCCTTGAGAATCTTGGGGTCGCCTTCGCGCGTGGTGTGTTCCATGGCGACGATCACGCGTCGCGCGCCGGCCACCAGATCCATCGCGCCGCCCATGCCCTTCACCATCTTGCCGGGCACCATCCAGTTGGCGAGGTTGCCTGCCTGATCGACCTGCAACGCTCCCAGCACCGTCAGATCGATGTGCCCACCGCGCACCATGGCAAACGAATCCGCACTGCTGAAGTAGCTGGCGCCGGCAAGTTCGGTGACGGTCTCCTTGCCCGCGTTAATCAGATCGGCATCGATTTGGGTCTCGGTCGGATAGGGCCCCACGCCCAGCATGCCGTTCTCGGAGTGCAGCGTGATCTGCACATCCGAAGGCACGAAGTTGGCGACCAGCGTCGGCATGCCAATGCCCAGATTGACGTAGTCACCATCACGAAGCTCCCTGGCGACGCGCCGCACGATTCGTTCCCGCTTGTCCACGTCTGTGCTCCTCCGCGCTCCGCGCCGGTCTACGTCTTGCGCGTCGTCCTGCGTTCGATGCGTTTCTGGTAGCCCGAACCCTGGAACAGGTGCCGGACGAAAATGCCCGGCGTGTGGACGCCATCGGCGTCGATGCCACCCGGTTCGACCAGGTGCTCCACCTCGGCAATCGTCACCCTGGCGGCCGTGGCCATCATCGGGCTGAAGTTGCGCGCCGTCTTGCGGTACACCAGGTTGCCGGCATGATCGCCTTTGTAGGCCTTGATCAACGCGAAATCCGCCTTGAGCGGCATCTCGAGCACGCAGGGCACACCGTCGATGACGCGGGTCTCTTTGCCCTCCGCCACGATCGTGCCGTACCCGGCCGGCGTAAAGAACCCCCCGATGCCCGCGCCGCCCGCGCGAATCCGCTCGGCAAACGTCCCCTGAGGCACCAGCTCGACCTCGAGTTCGCCGCTCAGATACTGGCGCTCGAATTCCTGGTTCTCGCCCACGTAGGTGGCGACAATGCGGGAGATCTGCCGTGATTCGAGCAGGACGCCCAACCCGAACCCGTCGACCCCGGCGTTGTTGCTGATGATCGTCAGGTTGCGCGTGCCACGTTTGCGCAGCGCGGCGATCAGATTCTCGGGAATCCCGCACAGGCCGAATCCCCCGACCATGACCGTGGCGCCGTCGGGAATGAGTGCGACCGCCTCGTCTTCGCCGCTGATGACTTTGCGCATAGGCGGAATTATAGCCCGGACCATTCACGAAGGTGATTGAGATACGCAGCTATCTCATCGTGTATTTCGGCCGTCATCTCGACGGGTATGGCCCCAACGCCGCGAACAAACTGCGAGAGACGAGCCGCCGCCAGTGACGAACCGTCCAGCGGCGTGAGCACCCAGGGCCGATCGGCGAACAGATCGGCCCGTGCCGACTCGATGCCCCGGCGTGGCGCACCGGCAAGCGGGTCGCCACCAATGAACCTCAGCCGGGCGGGAAGCGACCGGGCCGCGTCGACAATGGTCCGCTTGGACGCCCCGACATCTGTGACAATGCAGTCCCCGTTCACGTATCCGGGGAGGTCGGCCAGCAACTTCAGGTTTACGGCCACTGGGGCGGCGAGCACCACCAGGTCGGCATCAGCAGCCACGACCAGGTCGTTCGCGCCGAGGTCCACCGCGTGCAAGTGGACGGCACGCTCCAGCACATCGTTGGTGTCGACGCCGATGACGAGCGCCTTTGGCCAGGCCTGTCTCGCCGCCAGCGCGAGGGACCCGCCGATCAACCCGAGACCGACAATGGCGATCCGCTCGAACAGGGGCTCCGCTTCGGGCAGCCGGCCCGCCTCGCGCAGCGGCAGGCGTCGTCCGCCCTCCGTCATTCCCGCCCCCACCCGCGCCGCGCCACTGGCTCAACGCAGACGGATCGGCCGATGGCCGGCGCGATGATCCTCAACTCGGCCATCAGCCGGTCGAACTGCGACGGGAACAGCGACTGCGCGCCGTCGCTCAGCGCGCGGTCGGGATCGACGTGCACTTCGATGATCAGTCCGTCGGCGCCGGCCGCCACCGCCGCCCGCGCCATCGGCGCCACCTTGTCGCGGCGTCCCGTGCCATGGCTCGGATCGACGAAGATCGGCAGATGGCTCAGCTTCTTGACGATGGGAATCGCGGAGATGTCGAGCGTATTGCGCGTGTAGGTTTCGAAGGTCCGGATCCCGCGCTCGCAGAGGATCACGTCCATGTTGCCGCCGCCCAGCAGGTACTCGGCCGACAGCAGCCATTCTTCGATGGTCGCGGAGATGCCGCGCTTGAGCAGCACCGGTTTGCGTGTCTTCCCCAGTTCGCGCAGCAGCGAGAAGTTCTGCATGTTGCGGGCACCGACCTGGAAGATGTCGGCGTAGCGTTCGACGACGTCGATCTGGGAGGTGTCCATCACCTCGGACACCAGCTTCATGTTCTGGGCCCGCGCCGCGTCACGTAACATCCGCAGGCCTTCCTCACCGAGCCCCTGGAAGCTGTAGGGCGAGCTTCTCGGCTTGAAGGCACCACCCCGCAGCACCTTGGCGCCAGCCCGCCTGACGGCGGCGGCGCTCGCGTGGACCTGTTCCTCGGTTTCCGCTGAACACGGCCCGGCCATCACGATCACTTCGTCGCCGCCGATGCGCACATTATCCAGGTTGATGACGGTCCCTTGCGGACGGAACGCGCGGCTCGCCAGCTTGTAGGGCTCGGAGATCTGGACGACCTCCTGCACGCCGTCGAACATCTGGACAAGCAGCGGATCGCCGCGCGGGCTCTCGCCCACTACGCCGAGAACGGTACGGTTCGCACCAATGGAACGATGCACCGCAAGGCCCATCTGCTCCAGGTGCGTGACGACCCGGTCCACCTGGTCGGGAGCCGCGCCTTCTTCCATGACGACAATCACCGTTGGCCACCCTCCGTGTGCATCAAGCCTACATCTCGCACTCCTCAGCCGCAACGCGCGTCAGGAGGAACCACCCCTGAGCTGGCGCGCGTACTGCTCCACGCGTGCGGCCAGGTCGGGAGACGCGCCGTATTGCTCGATCACCTTGACGATCGCGCTTCCGACAACCGCTGCGTCTGCCCATGCGCAGACCTCCGCCACGTGCGCGGCTGTCGACACGCCGAAGCCGACTGCCACCGGCATGGTCGTCGCTTCGCGAATGCGTCTCACGAGGTCCGGGATGCCGAGCGCGAGGGCGTCGCGATCCCCGGTCACGCCCAGACGCGAAATCGCGTACACGAATCCGCTGCCGAGTTCGCCCACCCGTCGCATGCGTTCGGGGCTCGTCGTCGGGCTGAGCAGGAAGATCATGTCCAGGCCGACGCCGCGCAGGCAGCTTCGAAGATCCTCGGATTCTTCCAGCGGCACGTCCAGAGCAAGGACACCGTCAACCCCCGCCGCGGCCGCACGCGTCGCGAAGCGGCCGAATCCCATCCGGTAGAGCGGGTTGGCGTACGAGAACAGGACGATCGGCGCGCGAATCCCCGGGCGAACCTGCGCAACCATCTCCAGCACGCCATCGAGCGTGGCGCCGGCCGCCAGCCCGCGTTCACTCGCACGCTGGATGACAGGACCATCAGCCAGCGGGTCCGAAAATGGCACGCCGACTTCGAGGACGTCGGCCCCGGCCCGATCGAGTGCCTCGAGGATCTCGCCACTTCTGGCGAGATCCGGATCGCCGGCTGTGGTGTAGGTGACCAGTCCCGGGCGGCCCTGCTGACGAAGGCGATCAAACGTGCGCGCGATTCGTGACATCGGCGTCAGTCTCCGACCACGCCGAATCCGGCGGCCACCGTCTGAACATCCTTGTCGCCGCGTCCGGAGAGATTGACGAGGATCGTCCGGCCGGGACCAATCTGCCTGGCGAGGACCGACGCGTGCGCGACGGCGTGCGCCGATTCGAGCGCCGGGAGAATGCCCTCGAGCCGGGCCAGGGTCCGGAAGGCATCGAGTGCGTCGGCATCGGACACATGGGTGTATTCGGCACGTCCACCCGCATGCAGCCACGCGTGCTCGGGGCCGATGGCTGCGTAGTCGAGACCGGCCGAGATCGAATGGGTGCCCTGGATGTTGCCGTGCGGGTCCTGGAGCACCAGCGTGTGGGTACCCTGGAAGATGCCCCGTGCACCGCCGGCCAACCGCGCGGCATGTTCGCCTGGAGCAATGGCGCGCCCCCCGGCTTCGACGCCAATCAGCCGGACCGACAGGTCATCGATGAAGGCGTCGAAGATGCCGAGCGCATTGCTGCCGCCTCCCACGCAGGCGACAATCGCGTCGGGCAGGCCGCCAACAAGCGCCTCACATTGCTGTCTGGCCTCGACGCCGATGACCGATTGGAACTCACGGACCATCAGCGGGTATGGATGAGGTCCAAGGACCGACCCGAGCAGGTAGTGTGTGGTCTCGAGGTTGGTCACCCAGTCGCGCATCGCCTCGTTGATCGCGTCCTTGAGCGTCTTGCTCCCCGCCTCGACGCGGGTGACGCGCGCGCCCAGCAGCCGCATCCGCACGACATTGAGCGCCTGCCGCCGCACGTCCTCGGCACCCATGTAGACGTCGCAGTCCAGACCGAGCAGCGCACAGGCGGTCGCGGTGGCGACGCCGTGCTGTCCGGCGCCGGTCTCGGCGACGACGCGGCGTTTCCCCATCCTGACGGCGACGAGCGCCTGCCCGATGGCGTTGTTGATCTTGTGCGCGCCGGTATGTGTCAGATCTTCGCGCTTCAGCAGGATTCGCGCGCCTCCGCACGCCGCGGCAAGACGGCGGGCGTCGAAGATCGGTGTTGGCCGCCCGGCATACGTCGTCAGCAGTCGGCGCAATTCGTCTCGGAACGAGGGGTCCGCGCGGGCCGCCAGGTACGCCTCCCGCAGTTCCGCGATTGGCGCCATCAACGTCTCTGGCACGAAGCGGCCACCGAACTCGCCGAAGTACCCGCGCGCATCCGGATCGCGAAGGCCGAACCGCGGCTCGACCGCCCCCTCGAAAACACTCATCGCAGTCTCCCGCCATCCAGCATCATCTGCTCCCACCATCCAACATCATCCGCTCCCACGATCCGGCATCGTCTGCTCCGACCATCCGGCATCATCTGCTCCCACCATCCGCGCGGGCGACGGCCGCCACGAACGCGCGTAAGCGGCCGGCGTCCTTCACGCCGGGTTCACGCTCGACGCCCGACGACACATCGACCGCGTACGGTGCGACCATGTCGATGGCCCGCTCCACGGTGTCGGGCCGAAGGCCACCCGCCAGCACGACACGCCTGTTCTTCGCTGCCGCGGCCGCGCGCGTCCAGTCAATCGACTTCCCCGTTCCTCCACGGCGTTCCGGGTCGACCACGTCCAGCAGCGGCATCACCGTGCTGGGCCATGCCGTCAGGGACGCGGCGTCAAACGCCTCGTCTATGCCGACGGCCTTGATGGTCTGGCAGGTCATCGTCGTCCAGTCCTCGGCCGGTTCGTCGCCGTGCAGCTGCACCGCCCCAAGTCCCACCTCATCGACCACGCGCCGGATCTGGTCTGGCGGCTGATTGACAAACACGCCAACGGCTGTGACAAACCGCGGGAGCGTCGCGACAATCAGGCCGGCTCGTTCGATCGTGATGTAGCGTGGGCTGGCCGGCCAGAACACGAACCCAACCGCGTCCGCGCCCAGATCGACCGCGAGTTGCGCATCGTCGATGCTGGTCAGGCCGCAGATCTTGATTCGGGTGCGGCTCATCGTCGATCCCTCCTGTTCGCGCTCGCTGCGCCATCGCCACGCTCCAGCGTGGCCGGGACGCCGATGCCCGCAATCGTCCGGAGCGTTGCACGGGGATCGCCCGCCGACATCAGCCACTCGCCAATCAACACGGCCTGGTAGCCAATCGCGTGGAGATGACGCACATCCTCGATCGATCGAATGCCGCTCTCGGCGACAGCGACACACCCGGACGGAATCTCGCCGACCAACGCGTCGCAGGCTCCCAGATCCACCGCCAGCGTTCTCAGGTTTCGGCTGTTGACGCCGATGATGGTGGCGCCCGCATCGACGCCCTGGCGGATCTGGTCGGCTGTGTGGGCCTCGACCAGTGCAGCCAGCCCCATCGCCCGGGCGGCTTCGACCAGGACGACCAGTTCGGAGGGCAGGCACGCCGCGACAATCAGCAAGACCGCGTCCGCGCCGGCTGCTCTCGCCTCCAGCAACTGGTATGCGTCGATGATGAAGTCCTTGCGGAGGACCGGGAGCGTGACCGCGGCCCGAACGTCCTCCAGATGCGCAAGCGATCCGTCGAAGAAGGTGGGCTCGGTCAGTACGGAAACCGCCGACGCGCCGCCCTCTTCGTACAACCGCGCGATGTCGCCAGGCCTGTAATCACTCCGCAGCACGCCGCGTGATGGTGACCGGCGCTTGCACTCCGCGATCACGTTGATCTGTCCCTCGCGGGCCAGGGCTTCCCGAAACGCCACGCCCCGTGGCCGATGCTGCGCCGCGCGGTTCGCCAGCGCAGCCGCTGACTCGCTGGCGCGCCGCGTCTCGACAATGCGCCGCGACGCCGCCACGATGGCATCAAGGAGATTCCCGGAGGACGCGGCGACGGCCTGCCCCACGTCTATGCCCCGCCTGTCACAGACGAGCCGGCCGCGCATTGTGACGCAGACACGAGGCGCTCGAGCACGGCCCGCCCTGCGCCGGAGTCGATCGCTTCTCCTGCCCGTGCGAGCCCTTCGCGAAGGGTGTCCGCCCTGCCAGCCAACAGCAGCACGGCACCGGCATTCAGGAGCACGATGTCGCGCGCATGTCCTCGGGTACCCCGCAGGATGTCTCGCGCAATCTCCGCGTTGACGGCCGCGTCGCCCCCGGCAAGGGACCCAGGCGTGGCTTTCGGGAGGCCGACGTCGCTCGGGTGCAGATAGAACGTGTTGACCGTGCGGCCACGCGACTCTGACACCTTCGTGTAGCCGGTGGTTGAGATCTCATCGAGCCCGTCGGCACCATGCACCACCCACGCCCGCTCGGAACCGAGCAGCGAGAGCGCCCGGGCCATCAGTTCGGTGAGCTCGGGCCTCGGCACGCCGATGAGCTGGCGTCTGGGCTGGGTCGGGTTGGTCAGCGGGCCGAGCAGGTTGAACGCGGTTCTCACGCCCAACTCTCTTCTCACCTCGGCGACGTGTCGCATGGAGGGATGGAACACCGGGGCGAAAAGAAACGCCATGCCGTTCCCGGCCAGGCACGTCTCGACGACCGGTGGCGGCGCCGCGACGTTGACGCCCAGGGCCTCGAACACATCCGCGCTGCCGCACCGGCTCGAGACCGACCGGTTGCCGTGCTTCGCCACGGTGACGCCGCAGGCGGCCACGACAATGGCGGCGACAGAGGAGATGTTGAACGTGCCGGCCCCGTCCCCGCCGGTGCCGCACAGATCGACCGTGCCGCCCTCCGGTGCGCGAATGCTGACGGCCCGTGCCCGCATGCTGCGGGCGAATCCGACGATCTCGTCCGGGCGTTCGCCCTTCATGGCAAGTCCCACGAGCAGGCCGGCCACCTGGGCGCCGCGCGCGTGCCCGTCGATGATGGCGTCCATCGCGGCCCTGGCTTGATCCGCGGTCAGATCCTGCCGCCGCATCACGGTCTGGAGCAGATCGCCCAGCATGGCTGTCGCCTCCGCTACCTGAGATTGAGGAAATTGCGAAGCAGGTGCCTGCCTTCAGGGGTCAACACCGACTCCGGATGGAACTGCACGCCGTGTACCTGCCATGTCCGGTGCCGCAACGCCATCACGACGCCATCCCCGGCGGCGCGCGCGGCCACCTCGAGGTCGGCCGGCCAATCTTCCTCGGCCACGGCCAGCGAGTGATAGCGACCGGCGTCAAACGCGCCCCGCAGTCCCTGGAAGAGGCCCTTGCCGTCGTGCTCGATCGACGACACCTTGCCGTGCCGCGGCGTTGGCGCGCGCACGATGCGGCCGCCAAACACGTGCCCGATCGCCTGATGGCCGAGACACACGCCGAGAATCGGCGTCTTGCCGGCAAAGGCCCGGATCACGTCCTCCGACACCCCGGCATCCTCGGGCCGGCCAGGTCCGGGCGAGACCACGATGCGCCCCGGCCGCAACGCGTCGATGTCCGCGACCGTGATCGCGTTGTTGCGGAACACGACGGGCGTTGCCCCAAGCTCGCCAAAATACTGGACGAGGTTGTAGGTGAACGAATCGAAGTTGTCGATAATCAACAACACGTCGTTGCCCCTCTCGCGTCAGGCGTCGCGACCCTGCCGAAGCCCGACTCGTGCCGCCCGTCCTACAACCCCTGCTGAGCCAGGTTCAGCGCGCGAACCATCGCACGCGCTTTGTCGAGCGTCTCTTCAAATTCCGCCGTCGGGTTCGAGTCGGCGACAATGCCCGCCCCGGCCTGCACCATGGCCCGGCGGCCCACGATGACGACGGTGCGAATCGTGATGCAGAAATCCAGATTGCCCGCGAAATCGAGGTACCCCACCGCACCGCCGTAGGCACCGCGACGGGATGGCTCGAGGCTCGCGATAATCTCCATCGCACGAATCTTCGGCGCGCCAGATACCGTCCCCGCCGGGAAGCAGGAGACCAGCGCGTCCAGCCGATCGCGATCCTCGGCGAGCTTGCCCTCGACAATCGAAACCAGGTGCATCACGTGCGAGTAGCGTTCGAGCGCCATGAACTGCGGCACGCGCACCGACCCGTACTCGCAGACCCGCCCGATATCGTTGCGGCCGAGATCGACCAGCATGACGTGCTCGGCCCGCTCCTTCTCGCTGGCCTTGAGTTCCTCCGCCAGGCGCTGATCCTCCTCGGCGGTCCGCCCGCGCGGACGCGTCCCGGCGATCGGATGGGTCTCCACCTTCCGGCCTTCCACGCGCACAAGCATCTCGGGCGACGCCCCGACCATCGACACGTCGGCCATCCGCACGAAGAACATGTAGGGCGACGGGTTGACGTGGCGCAAGGCCCGGTAGACGGTGAAGGGATCGGCGTCGAGGTCCGCCTCGAAGCGCTGCGACAGGACCACCTGGTAGATGTCCCCCGCCGCGATCAGTGCCTTTGCCGAGCGCACGTGCTGTTCGAACTGCTCGCGCGTCATGTTCGCGCACACATCGATTGGCGCGGCCGCCTGGCGCTCTCCCTGTGACAGGTTGCGCTCCAACTCGCGCTCGAGGAACTCGATCTTCGCGCACGCGAACTGGTAGAGCGCGCGCAGGTCGTCATCGGCGGAGATCCGCGCATTGGCGATGATCAGGATGCGGTGTTGCACGTGGTCGAAGGCGAGTACCGTGTCAAACAACATGAAGCCGGCCTGATCGATGACCGGATCGGCCTCCGAAACCGGCTGCAGCGTGACGGGCTCGAACCAGGAGGCCGCGTCGTAGCCCATGAACCCGACGGCTCCACCGGTGAACCGCGGCAGACCGGGCACGTA
>Ga0315286_10004456_pt1 | contig 13434 bp, 17 predicted proteins | sample YL17G10_0_MG_FD_205038 | JGI IMG/M metagenome (GOLD analysis project Ga0315286, IMG submission 205038) | Sediment microbial communities from Yellowstone Lake, YNP, Wyoming, USA - YL17G10_0 | ecosystem: Environmental > Aquatic > Freshwater > Lake > Sediment | place: USA: Wyoming | collected... | reverse complement strand
GGTTTCGGCGCGGCCGTTCACCGGCGGGAGCGCCGCCAGGTTGTCCTCACCGATGCTTTCCACGGCATCGGCCAGCCGGAGCAGCGGCCGCGTGAGGCGGAAGACGAACACCTGGCCGGCAACCAGCGCCAGCGCGAGGATCGCGAGCGTGATCAGGCTCATCTGGAGCCAGAGCTGACTGACCTTCTCCCGATAAGGCTCCTCCGAAAATCCGATGCGCAGTGTCCCGGCCTTGCCGCCAAAGATGGGCCAGGCGATGTCGAGGAACCGCTCCCCCTTTTGGGAGACGATTTTTTCAAGATGTCCTCCGGCACCCTCCGCCGCCGCATTGCTGCCGATCAGTTCGACCGGCACGCCCCCGGAGAAGGTGTGGCTGATCACGGAGCCGTCCCGCACAATGAAGATGTACGCCACGGCCGGGTTGACGGTCATCTGGGCATCGAGCATGCGCTGCAGGCCCACCAGGTCGTTGATGAGCACCTGCTCGGCCGCATCCAGGGCCAGCTTGTGGGCGGCATTTTCGGCCTGAGCGATGGCGCCCTCCATCAGGCTGACGCTGTAGCGGTGGGTGACCAGCTGCGAGATCAGGATGCCGCTGATGAGGACCAGGACCGCGAGCGCGAGCAGGAGCGTGTGTCTAAGGCTTTGAGGGCGCATGGGAGGATCTCACGCTATCCGGCAGGCCGGCGATCATGGCGCGCACGGGTTCATACCACTCTTCGCGCGGGGCGAGAAACTGATCGATCAGGAGCTTGTCCAGGATCGCTCTGCCGTCGGGCTCCTGGTGCATGGCCAGGAGAATCCCGCGGATTTTGGTTTTTAAATCGTCCGGCAGCCGGCCGGAAGCCACGAGCGGGGGGCTGCCGTAGGGTTCGGATTTTCGAATCACCCTCGTCCTGGATGTGAGAGCGGGGGTGAAGTGCTGGAAGTATTCCCACTGGTGCCCGTCCACAGCGGCCCCATCCACCAGCCCCTTGGCCACCGCCAGGATCGAGTTGTCGTGGCTGTAGGTGTAAACCGTTTTTTGGAAAAACGTTTCGGGGGCCTCCCCGATCTGCGCGAGCCAATGGCGCGGAACCAATGTCCCGGTGTTGGAGTCGGGGTCCGTGAGGGCGAACACGCGGCCCCGCAGGTCTTCCAGGTGCTGGTAAGGGCTGTCTTTCTCGACGATAAGGTAGGACTGGTAAAAGGGTTTCCCACGCACCTGCGGGGTCGCCAGGGCCTCGAACCCGTATTTTTCCCGGGCGGCCGCATAGGGGCCGGTGCAGATGAAGGCCAGGTCGATCTCGCCCTTGAGGAAAAGCGCGTTGATCTCATCGTAGGTTTTGCGCTGGATGAGCTGAATGCCTAGGCCCGAATTCCGGCCGATGTAGTCGAGGAGCTCCCGATAGTATATAAAGGTTTCTTTAGGCGATATCATCGCCGCGACGGCCACGCGCAGCAGCTTGTCCTGGGCGGGGTGGGTGTCCGGGTAAGCGATAGCAACGGTCTTTGAGAAATCAACCGGCTTGTAATCGGCATCGCCCCCACATCCGAAAAATAACGCAGATAGCGCAGCGCCTAATCCTAATAGTATGGATACACATGGCGATCTGGATCGCATCAGGACTCACCTTGGCATCTTTGGCGCTGCATGATAGCACAGATAATAAGTCGCGTTCATTAAATTCAAATAGATCATGCGAGTATGAAACTAACAGACGACTTAATCTGCGTCAACTGGGAAAAATATCTTGACAGAGGATTTTGTTTTGCTATATTGCCATTTATGAATATATGAGGTGCGCAATGAAGTCGTTCATCAAAATCATGAAGGCGTTATCCGATCCGAATCGGGTCAAGATCCTGAAACTGCTGCAGCACAAGAGCGGCATGTGCGTCTGCGAACTCAAGTCCCTCCTCCAGATCGCCCAGCCCACGGTTTCGAAGCATCTTAAAATACTGGAGGAAGCCGGTCTGGTGGAATACCGCAAGGACGGGCTCTGGGTGAATTACTCGCTGGCGAACGGCAGCGCCAACCCCTATGCCGCCGGCATCCTTCGCGAAATGCGCAACTGGCTCGAAGACCAACCTGAACTAATTGAAATCATGAATAAAGCTCCCTTTGCTTCCCGCGAGCAGATCTGTCGCAAGACCTGATTTTTCCCGAGACAGGACAGCGCCAAGCGTCGTAGCCTGTTTTTTTTTGAAGCCTTTAAATTCATGTATCAGAATATGGCAATTTGGCTGTAAGCATGTTAGGATTGAAAGGAGTAAGATCGAAATGAACACCACCTGTGCATGTTCAAGCGGAAACCGGCCTGCTGCTTTATCCGATTCGGAAACGGCGGACATAACGACCCCGGAACCAAGCCAAATCGACTGGAAAAGTATCTGGAAGCCGCTGGCCGCCATCGCCGGCGCCTTCCTGGTGTTTTTCTGGTTGCCGGTCGACAGTTTGCGTTTCAAAGAAGCCGTCATGTCCTCCCTGGCGCTGACCAAGTGGTACGCCCAGGAGCACGTACTGCTGTGCCTGGTGCCAGCCTTTTTTATCGCCGGGGCCATATCGTGCTTCGTGTCCCAGGCGGCCGTGATGAAATACCTCGGGCCCGGCGCCAATAAAGTCTTGGCCTACGGTGTTTCATCGGTCTCGGGGAGCATTCTCGCCGTCTGCTCATGCACGGTGCTACCGCTGTTTGCCGGTATCTGGAAGCGCGGCGCCGGAATCGGCCCGGCCATCGCGTTCCTGTATTCCGGTCCGGCCATCAACATCCTGGCCATCGTCATGACCGCCCGGATCCTGGGCCTTGAAATCGGCATCGCCCGGGCGGTGGGCGCCGTTTTTTTCAGCGTCGTCATCGGGCTGATCATGTACCTGATCTTCCGCAAGGAGGAGCAGCAGAAGGCCGAGGCGGCCATCCACATGCCAGCGCCTGAGGTGGAGCGGCCGCTGTGGCAGAACGTTGTCTACTTCGCGACCATGGTGGCGGTGCTGATTTTTGCCACCTGGGGGAAGTCGACGGACCCGGGAGATGTTTTCTGGAACGCCGTTTACGGCGGGAAGTGGTGGCTGGCAGGGCTTTCCGCGGCTTTCCTGGGGTATCTCTTCATCGCCTGGTTCCGGGTGAAGGCTTATAAAGTCGTCTTGGCCGGGGCGGCGGTCCTGGTTCTGGCATTGCTCTTCCCGCACCAACCCCTGATCGCGTTCTCTGCCGGAATCGTCGCGACGACTTGGCTCTTGACCACGACGCGGGGTGAAACCGAAAAATGGTTTCTGTCGACATGGGACTTTGCCAAGCAGATCACCCCCCTGCTGCTCGGCGGGGTGCTCGTGGCGGGTCTTCTGCTGGGCCAGCCGGGGTCCGAAGGCATCATCCCCTCGGAGTGGGTCAGCCGTCTCGTGGGCGGCAACTCGCTCTGGGCGAATTTTTTCTCCGCCGTGGTGGGCGCTTTCATGTACTTCGCCACGTTGACGGAAGTCCCCATCCTACAGGGGCTGATCGGCGCCGGCATGGGCAACGGACCGGCGCTCTCCCTGCTTCTGGCCGGACCGGCCCTGAGCCTGCCGAGCATGCTGGTGATGCGCAGCATTATGGGAACCGTCAAGACGGTTGTGTACTGCAGCCTGGTGGTGGTGCTGTCGACGATCTGCGGCATGATCTTCGGCGCCTATTTTCCTTGAAAAAACAGAGGGCAGGTTTCTACGCGCTGCGTCATCCTAATCGGTAATGAGGTGTCGTCCTTGTGGGAGTGGCTTCCAGCCACGATGATCGCGGCAAGATGCCGCTCCCACAAAAAACAGTTGTAAAAGAAATAAATTCGATGAACGCTCAATACGTCTTTCGGAATGAATCATGGCGGAACACAATGTCACGCAGATTTCGGTCGGCGGGCACCGCATCGGGATAATCGGGCTGAAGCCGGCGCTCGAGGCGGTAGCACGAGAATTCGCAGAACGGCCTGAGGTTGAGATTAAAGCCGCATTGATGGAGCGACTGGGCAGATCCAACTACATCGTTCCGTCGGCCAAGGCGGCCTACGAAGCCGCTTTTTTTCGGGAATACAAGAAATTCATGGGCGAACCCATGCCGGAGGACCCAGCCGGACAAATCCAGATAAGGGTGCTGGGGCCCGGCTGCCCGAGCTGTGACAAACTTGAACAAGATCTGATGGCGGTGATGACGGACCTTAAGCTGTCGGCGGACCTGGACCACGTGCGCGACGTCAAGGAGATCGCCTGCTACGGCGTGATGGGCAACCCCGCTCTGGTAATCAACGGCAAGGTGGTCGCCGCCGGCCGGGTGCCGTCGAAGTCTCAGCTGAAAGAATGGCTGCAGACAGCTTCGAAAAATAGTACCGGAAATTGAACGAAACTGAATCTGCTTTTTCATTGAGATTTGTGGGAGCGGCTTTCAGCCGCGATTCAGCCGTCGCAGCCGGAGCTGCTTTGGCGAAGTCGGCTCATCGCGGCAAGATGCCGCTTCCACAGTTAAAATGTGCTTTTATCAAAAAACAATACGAAAGGAAAAGAACATGGACATCAAAGTGTTGGGACCTGGCTGCCCCAAATGTGAGCAGACCGAGAAAGTCATCAAGGAAGCCTTGGCAGAGGCCGGCGTCAGCGCCACCGTCGAGAAAGTCAAGGACACCCTCAAGATCGCCGAATATGGGGTCTTCGGTACCCCGTCGGTGGTGGTCGACGGCGACGTCAAAAGCGTCGGCAAGATTCCGAGCAAGGCAGACGTCAAGAAGTGGGTCACGAAATAGGATCCGGCCTCACCATGTCGATGATCGTGACGAGCCTGCCCGAGCTATGGGCATGAGCTTTGCATTCGCGATGGTCTACCTGAAAACCAAGGGCTTCAAACGCCAAATACCTGGAAGACGGCCTGGTGGGGTTGGCGGAGGCCCTGAGAGGGAAACGGCAAGAGAGCTCGTGAAGAAGGGCCTGAGCGAGACGACCTGATCGAGGCTTAATCGGCGCGATTGACAATTCAACCAAAACGCGAGGAGATAGAACATGGAAAACAAATGTTGTGCAGCCAACAATGACATCATGCTCCTGGCCTGCTCGGGCGGCTCCAACGTGGGGCAGCTGTCCAACCGGGCGGCCGTCGAGCTCACCCAGGAAGGGTTCGGAAAAATGTACTGCCTGGCCGGCATCGGCGCGCAGCTCAAAGGGTTCGTGCAATCGGCCAAAGACGTGCCGGTGATCGCGGCCATCGACGGCTGCGCCGTGGGCTGCGCCAAGGCCATCCTCAAAAATGCCGACATCCCGAACTACAACACCATCGTCCTCACCGACCTGGGGATCGAGAAGAACAAGAACTTTAACTTGAGCGACGAAGACGTTCGCAAGGTCAAGGACGCCGTCCGCGCCGCCTGCGCCGGCCAGCAGCCTGGGGCCTCGATAAGCGCCGCCCCCGCCAAAGGGGGGTGCTGCGGATGACAGCTTGCGCGAGGTTTTTTAACATCCGGAGACGGGCCGTCGGAATCGCTCTCGTTTTGCTTGCGGTTGTCGCATCGTGGGCAGGGCTGGCGGCCGGTACGGCCCAGACCCAGGATTTCAGCCAGGTGCCGGTCAAGGGCATGGTCACCATGATCGACCTGGGGGCGGACCAGTGCGTGCCGTGCAAGATGATGGCCCCGATCCTCGAGAAGCTGAAAAAGGCCTACGAGGGCAAGGCCGCCATCATTTTCATCGACGTCTGGAAGAACATCGACCCGGCTCGCCGGTACGGAATTCGTGCCATTCCCACGCAGATATTCTTCGACGTCGACGGCCGGGAGGTACACCGGCACGTAGGCTTCATGAGTGAAAAGGACATCGTCGGACAATTAACCAGAATGGGGGTAAATTGAAACGAATGAATCGCGAATGGATTAGACACATCACCGCATCACTGTCGCTGGCAGCTTTTTTCCTGATCTGTGTTTTTGCTTTTGCGAGTTGTTCCGATGACGGCAAGATCGCAATCGTAGAAGAGACCTATCCAGGCCTCAGCCTGGGTATGTTGAAAAACGCCAAGCTGACAAAGATGAAACCGGAGACCCTGGCTGAAGCCGGCGGCGCCCAGATCACCAGCACCCAGCTGCAGTCGATGCTGGGCGAGCTGCCGCCGGAACTCCTCCCGCAGCTCAAAAAAAATCTCATCTTTCTGCTCGAGCAGCGGGTGGCCAAGACCGTCCTGGTCCAGGAGGCCAAGAGCGCCGGGGTCGCGACCGAAGGGGCGGCCGATGAGGACGTCATCCAAGCCCTCGCGCTGCACGTGACCAAGAGCGCAACAGTTCTGGAGGAGGATATCCAAAAATTTTTCGATGCCAACCAGGCCATGATCGGTGAGACTCCCTATGAGGAGGCGAAAGCGCCCATCCAGGCCATGTTACTTCAAGAAAAGCAGCAGGAGGCCCTCAATGCCTACCTCGAGCAACTGGAGCGGCGCGTCGACATCCGCGTGAACCGCGATTGGTTTGAAGAGCAGAGCCGCCTGGCCCGGGACAACCCGGTCGACAAGGCTCGTTCCTCCGGCAAGCCGTGCGTGATTCAATTCGACGCCGCGACATCGCCGCCCGGCGAAATGATGCAGCCCTTCCTGGAGAGCCTGCAGAAAAAATACCCCGAAACCCTCAACGTGGTCTTCGTCAATTTGGGCGAGGAGCAGATCCTTGGCGCGCGTTACGGCATCCGAGAGGTCCCGACGCAGGTGTTCTACGACAAGTCGGGTAAAGAAATCTCCCGGAACGCCGGCATGCTCACCGCAGAGGAACTTGCCCAGCAGGTCGCCAAGATCGGAGTCAACTGACGCGCTGAGGTCACCCCATGCTCGATAGTTTCTTTCTCACGGTCAATGAGTGGATGGTCGGCGGCAGCGTCCTGGCCGCCGCGGGGTGTTTCCTGTGGGGCATGATCAGTGTCCTGTTCAGCCCCTGCCATCTGGCGTCGATCCCCCTCATCGTCGCCTACGTCGGCGGCCAGCAGAAGGCCCTGGTGCCGCGCCAGGCAGCGGGTTACGCCGTGGCCTTCAGCACGGGCCTTTTCATCACCATCGCCGTCATCGGTGCGATCTGCGCCCTGCTGGGACGCATGCTGGGGGACGTCGGCAATTACTGGCAGATCCTGATCGGCGCAGTACTCATCTGGGTCGCTCTCGGCATGCTGGGGGTGGAAAAGTGCTCAATGTCCGGTAGCCTCCTCTATCGCCTGAATTTCAAAGGCCTTTCCGGCGCCTTGGCCCTGGGTCTGGGCTACGGGATTCTCTCGGGCTCGTGCACCTTCGGCTTCATCGCGCCGATCCTGGCCATCATCACGGTGCAGCAGGAAGTGGCGACCGGGATACTGTTCATCCTGCTCTTCGCCGTGGGCCACTGCCTGCCGATCGCCGTCGCCGGCAGCTCCACCGCCGTCGTTCGGAAGCTGGTGGAAAACAGCGCCTGGCAGGGCGCCGGCGGCTGGTTCCGCAAGGCCGCAGGCGCGGTCATCTGCTTGCTGGGGGTGTATTTCATCCTCAATCCTTTTCTGGGGAACCTCTCCTCTTGAAAGTTAAGCCAATGACATCGGCACCTTTTTCGGCCGACAGGGATCCGGGTCCGGCAACCCCTCCTCGAGCCTCCAACCACCTGCGCTGGGGAGCACTCGCGGCGCGGCTGATCCTGGCCGGCATCTTCATCTACGCCAGCTTGGACAAAATCACCCATCCGGCAGCGTTCGCCAATGACGTCTACAACTACCAGATCCTGCCGGATGCCCTGATCAACCTGACGGCGCTCGTGCTGCCGTGGCTGGAACTGTTCCTGGGCCTGTGTCTGCTGGCCGGCATCTGGCTGCCCGGCGCTGTGCTCACCGTAAACGGGCTTCTGATCGTCTTCCTGGCCGCCCTGATTTTCAACCTGGCCCGGGGGCTCGACATCAACTGCGGCTGCTTCAGTACCGGCAGCGAGGCGCCGGCGATGTCCGCCGGCTGGTACCTGCTGCGGGACATGGGGTTTTTCGCCGTAGGGGTTTTTCTGTTTTACGCGGTGTTCTTGCACCGATGGCGGGAGCGGCCGCAAAGCATATCGGCCCGGAAGCGCGACAACGAAAAAGGAGAAACAGTTCGATGAGGAGTCGGTTTTGCAACATCACCCTGACGATTGTCTGCTTTTTGCTCGTCCCCCTCATCGCCGGCGCGCAGGGAGGCTCCCCGGCAGCGGTCCTGCCGGAGGTTCATTACCGGTTCGGCACGGCCATCGAGGGCGAGACCGTGCGGCATGATTTCATCCTGCAAAACAAGGGCAGCGCGGACCTCACCATCGAAAAAATCAAGACCGGTTGAGGGTGCACGGCAGCCTCCTCCACGAGGCTGATCCCCGCCGGCGGCGAGGGAAAGATTACGGTTGAAATCAGGACCTCCGGTTACGGCGGACGGAAGATTCAGGAATCCGTAGTGGTCCACACCAACGACCCGCGCAATTCCGTTATGGAATTGATGGTCAGCGGCATGGTGGAAAAATTCGCCGAGATCCGACCAGAACGCGTGAGGCTCTCCGGGAGGGTGGGCGAGCCCGTGACGGCCGTTGCCGAGATCGTGCCGCGGCCTGACTACCCTTTCAAAATCAAGAACATCCGCGCGATGAACGGCCGCCACATCCGTTTCAGCTTGGCGAACAAGACGGCCGCGGGCAACACGATTTACGAAATCACCGTTACCAGCACCCGGCAGGACGCGGGGTCCATTTCCGACGTGGTCTACCTGGACACCGACAGCCCGATCCGCCCGACCCTGCAGGTGACGGTGTCCGGCACGATCATCGACGCCAAGAAGGAAACACCTTGAATGCTGCTTGCAACCTACACCAAGAAAATTTTCCGGGCGGAGTGCAACCCGCAATTCGAATCCCTGCACTGCATCGCCCGCCTGGACCAGGATGTGTCGGAGGCCTTGCCGTATCTGAATGCAGTCTTGGGCGGCTTCGAGTACCTCAAGGATCCGCCGGCCGTGATGTTCCGCTCCAGCGGCCGACTGATCACGGTGCACGCCCGCGAAATAGCCGTCAATGCACTGAAGGACGAGGAAGAGGCAGACAAGATCCTAGAGTGGCTCAAACGCGAAATCAACCAGGCCTGGGACAACCGCGCCACCATCACTCCCAGCACCGAGGGGGCGCCCAGGCCCCTGGTGCTCGAGATTCTGAAGCTTCTTCCCCGCACCAACTGCCGGCATTGCGGGGAGCCGACCTGCATGGTGTTCGCGGCCCGGGCGGCCGAAGGCGTCAAAAGCGCCACAGACTGCCCACCGCTCACTGCGGAGTCTCAAAAACGGCTGGGGGATTATCTGGGCCGGTTCAATTTCGACGTTTGACGACTTTGATAAAAACCCAACTTCTGCGTTGGGCATCATCTCGCTGGCGCTGCGGCGTAGCTCAAGCAAGCCTCGCGCCACGAGATTCGCGCACCTTGAATTTGCGCTTTTTGCAAAGTCGTCTGTGATCGATTTGCAGCGAGCTAATTATGTTTATAGGGAGCCTTTTTATCGTGGAGTCGAAAGCCATCTGGGGCCGGGCGGCCCGGCAGATAATGGTGCTGGTGATTCTGAGCGCAGTTGTGGCAGTGGCGGTCAACGCCCTGCGCCCGGACCGCCTGCCCCTCGTCGGCGACTGGTCCGTCGCCGCGCGCATCACCACCTCCACCGGCGAGCGCATGGACATTTCCCTGGACGAGGCGGAAAAACTGTTCTTCACCGACGCGGCGGTGTTCATCGATGCACGCTCCGAGGAGGATTATGCGCGGGGCCACATCCAGAACGCCCGCTGCCTGCCGTGGCACGAGATGGACCTCAAGTTCATGGGCGTTACGGAGGCGTTGGATCTGGAAATGCTCATCGTCACTTACTGCGACGGGGAGACCTGCGAGTTGAGCCATGACCTGGCCCTTTTCCTGCGCGACGCCGGCTTTGTGAACACGCGGGTGCTGGTCAACGGCTGGACGCTCTGGCAGCAGGCGGGCCTGCCGGTTGAGTCCGGTATGCCGCCTGCACAACGGTAAAAAGACCTCCGAGGAAGTAGATCTTCGCTGCATCCATTTTTTTTGTGATAGAGGCTTCCAGCCTCGATTCAGCCATCGCAGCCGGAGCTGCTTTGGCGAAGTCGGCTCATAGCGGCTGGAAAGCTGCTCCCACAACAAACCGATCGAATCCCTGAAAAGTCATCGAAAGGGGGAAAAGTTACAATGAGGTGGACGAGCTGTGCTGCGGGGTTGGGGATTCTGGCACTGGTGGCCTTTGGGTTTTGCGGACCGGCGCACGCCGAGTGCCCGGCTCAGAAACGGGTCGAGGAGGTCATCGCGAAATTCGAGGCCCAGGATAGACGTATAATCTCCATACAGCCGACGGATTATCCCGGTTTGTGCGAAGCCCATGTTCAGCTTAACGGCAAGACCCACATCTTTTACACGGGGCCGGGCGGCGACTTTTTCATCATGGGCCAGCTGTATGATTCAAACTCCGGCCGCAACGTGACCCGCGATACCCTCGAAGCCATCACCCTGTTCAGCCCCGAGGAGATGAACCGGCTGGCCGGTCTCAGCGCCTTCACCCTCGGGCAGCAGGGGAAGGTCCTTTTTTATGTCACGGACCCCCAATGCCCCTATTGCAAGAAAGGGGTCGAAACCCTAGAAAAAATGGCTGCGGCCGGCGAGATCCAGGTCCACTTTCTTCTCTTCCCTCTGGACGCCCACAAGGGTGCCAAAGAGCAATCCGTTTCCACGATATGCGACAAAAAATCGCTGCATGAATTCGAAAACGGCTACCGCTCCGACAACCTCTGCGCCGAGGGCACACAGAAAATCGAAGTCACCCGCGAGCTGCTTTCTCAAAAAGGCGTCACCGGAACCCCGGCCTACATTTTCCCGGACCGCCGGTTTCACACCGGCCTGCTGGAAGAAGCCGAGCTTCGCCGCCGTCTGGGGTTGACGGCGTCGGGGGCCGTTCAAAAACCCTCCGCTAAAAAATCTCCCTAAAACATGCGAATGTAAGCATCGCAGACTTGAGCGCCGATACATGGAAGAATTTTCACAGGAGACCCTCAATCGGACTGTGGTTCTTCATTTCGGTTAAAAGCGAGGCGCAGAAGCATGGACGTTGAAAACTGTTTCCCGGACGACCTGATCAGAATGAGGGCTTGCCTGTTGGTGGCGAAAGCGATCCAGGAGAATCTGCTGCCCCAACAACCTCCGCGTGTGGAAGGCCTGGATATCAGCGGACGATCCGTATATTCCGGCCTCATCGGCGGCGATTACTTCGATTACATGGACTACTCCGAGGTCTGTTGCCGAAGCCCGGAGCATATCGCTACCGTCGTGGGCGATGTGTCCGGGCATGGGGTCAGCGCAGCGTTGCTCATGGCCACCATCCGGGCCTACATCCGTTGTCGAGTCACTTACACCGGCGATCTGGGGGAGGTCATGACCGACGTCAATCGGCTGGTCGCGAAGGACCTGGGGGCGAGTGGCCATTTCATGACGCTTTTCTATCTGGATATCAACCGTAAGCATGGCGAGCTTTCATGGGTACGGGCCGGCCACGAACCTGCCTGGTTATATGATCCGGCCACGGATTGCTTTGAAATCCTGATGGGAAATGGAAAGGCTTTGGGTGTGGATCCCGCTACCATCTATCCCGTCAATTTTCGATCCGGCCTGAAAGAGGGGGAGGTGATCATGATCGGCACGGACGGTATCTGGGAAGCTCGAGACCCCGGTGGGAGGATGTTCGGCAAAGAACGTTTAAAAACGCTGATTCGGGAAAACCACCGCAAGTCTTCAGCGGCGATCATAGCGACTGTAATGGATTCACTCGCGGCTTTCCGCAATGATGCCCGGCCGGAGGACGATGCCAGCCTTGTGGTGGTGAAAATTGTTCCCGGCCGATCCTCGTGAGTTTCACTGTTTGCCTCTTTTGAAGACGGCATACTTCAGGTGGTGGTGATCTTTAAAAACCGTGCTGGCAAAAAAACGGAAGCTATTATGAAACGATTCTTCGCGATTGTTTTTTTGTGCCTGTGGGGATTCGGCATTTCAGCTTGGTCGATGGACATCACCGCGTTGCTGGACGCGGCGGCCCGGCAGCCGGGAAACGAGGTGAGCGAACTCGCAGAACAGGAGAGCGCCTTGCGTGCGGAGGCGGCTACGGCCGCTTTGTACCCCAAGATCGCCGCATTCGGGAAAGCAGAAATCTACAACTCTCCGACCAACCTGCGGCCTCTGCCGCCGACCGAGGTCAACATCCCGGCGGGGGAGTCGATTCCGTTTTCCCGGGAGATCCTGCGCTACGGCCTTACACTGGAGGCGCCTCTTTATGTGCACAAACTTTATGTTCTGCGTGAAAAATTGCTGCTGCTGGCCGAGGGTGCTTCGCTGTCCAGGCGGATCAGCACGGTCAGCCGCGAGGCTGCCGTCGTTTCTCTGAACAGCGTTTATCGTTACCTGGCGAGCCTCGACCAGGCCATCGCCGGGCGGTTGGAATCCCTGTCCAGCACCCGTGAAAGCACCGCGCTCAAGGTGAAAACCGGACGGCTCCCCGAAGCGGAGCTGATCAAGATTGAAACGTCGCTCAATGATCTTGAGCAGCAGAGAAACGATTTGAGGGCCAAGATGCTCGATACCCGCACCGGCCTTATCAAACTGACCGGCATGGCCTTGGATGAACCGGTGCCCATGGCTGCGAAAGCGGAGATCATTCCGGAAAAGCTGGTTGAAGTTCAAAAGAGCCAAAAAGATGTGGCGGCGGCGGAAAAAGAGGTCCTGGCGCGTCGCGCCGCCCGGTATCCGACGCTGTCGGTTTACGGGGCCGTTTCGGGCAATGACGGCGAAGCCTACAACACGAATGACCATATCTACCGAAGCTACAACTTCGCCGGGTTGGTCCTGAGTGTCCCGCTTTTCGACAAGACCCTGACGGCGGATGAAGACATCGCCCGAGTCCAGTTGAAAAAGGCCCGAAAACAACTGGAGGATATTCAACTCGAGCTGACATCGCTGGAGGCCAACCTGAAAGAAAAATTGCCGATCATCGACCGGTCCCTGCAGCTGGCGGAAAAATCGGTTCAAAATGACGAGCAACTCCTGGCCATCGCCAAAGTCGCCTATGATTCGGGCCGAATGACCAGCGAAGAGTATCTGCGCTACGAAAGCCAGGTGCTCGCTTCCCAGGCTACACTGAACAAGGCCGTCGATGACCGCTGGCAGATCGTGGCCAGGCAGGCGGTGCTTTACGGAGTCGATCTCCGAGGAGTCGTCCAATGAAAAAAATAGTCGTGGGGGTTCTGATTGCCGCACTGGTGCTGGGAGGCGTTGTACTGCTCATGCAGCGCAAGGCGCAGCTGGCCGATGCCAAACCCGCCCCCGTCCTGCCGGTGGTGGTGGACACGATGGTTATGGCGACGGCACCGGTCTTGCTGACGCTGCCAGCCATGGGCGTCGTT
>Ga0315286_10004455_pt1 | contig 13436 bp, 13 predicted proteins | sample YL17G10_0_MG_FD_205038 | JGI IMG/M metagenome (GOLD analysis project Ga0315286, IMG submission 205038) | Sediment microbial communities from Yellowstone Lake, YNP, Wyoming, USA - YL17G10_0 | ecosystem: Environmental > Aquatic > Freshwater > Lake > Sediment | place: USA: Wyoming | collected... | reverse complement strand
TCTCACCCTGAAACGGTATGGGGTTCTGAATCTGCCTACCGATAAAGATACCGTGCTGCGCACCAGGAAACGTCAGAGACAGATTCTGATCGATTGTGATTGCGAAATTTCCATGGGGAGTAAAGATAGCGTCAGGTTGCAGCGAGACCTCCCCTGACAGTCCGTAGGTCGCTTCGGTCGATTGTCCTGGCTTGACGTATTCAGGAACGTACAAAACCATTACTGGACAGATCTTGGAGACCCCAGGTAAACGAAGCAGGGTCAGGGGTGGGGTAGCGCGGACTTGCTCACGGATTGAGCAGTCCTGCGTGGCTGAGAAGTACAGCACGTCGCCAGGGAACTCCGTCACGACGCTGACAGCATCTCCCGGAAGACACGCGATCGTTCCGATCTGAGACGTTACGGAACATCCAGAGAACTCCAAGCGAGATTGGTTGATCGCTACATCCACGGGAGCGGGATAGTTATCGGGCCTGATCTGGATATTACAAGCTGCGAAAATTAAGAGGAACAAGAGGGGTAGGAAGCGCATAAGAGGGTTTTACCAAAGCCATCCTTAAGATATTATTACTGTACTTAAAGGGTCTGTTTTAAATTGACATTGGGATTAATTCGAATTATTCCTAGAGACCTAAAACACAACCATCTCTAGCAACCTTTTCAATAGGCGCTTTGCCACACTTCGTACTAGGTTGCTGAGCCGGTTTAAAACCAAGGAGTATCAGATGTCTGTGCCTAATGCATTGCCTCGTCCTTCATTCGTGGGATTGTACCATTCACTCAAAGAACTAGAAACTAAGTGCCTTCAAATGGTTATTTTGTTCTGCCATCTAATTTTGATGGCTAGAAAGAAAAAGACCACCCCATACATAACCCCAGCACGGGCAATGGGCGCATTTTCGGCAAATCTAGGAGATAGCTACTTAGATGAGTTATTTACGATCAATAAGGAAATGGGAGACCCCTTGTATGGATCGTTGGTCGTCAATAACTCAAAGGGGATACCCGGTGTGGGGTATTTTGCGGCAGCAAAACGACACGGGTTCCTCAAGGAAAATACCAGCGGCGAGGAGGATAATCTGTTTTGGCAGCAACAAGTTCAAAAAGTTTACGCCTCGGAAGTACCCGTCGATTTGAAAAAACTTTTTGGTAATCTCACCGAAATTCAAAAGAGAGATTTAAAAACTTTACTGGATAGCCCATTGAGTCACTAGGCCAATAAGAACATAGCCCATGGAAGGGTTATGTTAAAAAATAGACTCCGACATAAGATGGGCTACGTGATTACTTTTTCTTTTTAAATTGCAACGTTGGTTGCGGAGCCCCCAAGAGTTTCTCAATCACATTAATGATCGAAACCCAAGTAGGTCCAACGCCTGGCATCAGTTTGACCGCATCCATGAGTTGCGAGATACCGACTGCCAGCACACCGCCTGCCAATCCCTGCAGAACGCCTGCCCATGACATTGGACTGATCGATAGAATACTCACGATCAAACCGATGGCGGGCGCTACCAAAGCTTTCCAAGGTCCGCATTTATCCCAAAGAGGTTTGAGGAGGGAGGACTTTACCAATCCGATCAGGATCACCAAACAACCGGCGATCTTGCCTGCAATCGGGAGAGATGGGAACGAGTGCCAAAGATCCATAATCGACGCTAACAATGCTGTTAAATCCATAAAGCCTCCTTAGGTTTAATGCAATGCCTTTATTGATAATAAGCCCCTATCAATATTTAATTACTTTGTTGAACACGATTGAGGGCTGCATGTTGTTGTGAGAAGTTCCGCCACCTGTTCCATTATCGGTTGTAAACCCATGGGTATGCCTAGCGGAGGCTCCTCCAGTATTTACTGTAGATGCGCCACCAATATCAGAAAGTCTGGTTAGCCCTCCTTGGTTTCCAAGATTCCCAGCATACGCTGTAAAACTATGTATATGATCCGGAGAATCATTTCCAGTTGTGCCACTATGGGTATGCGCAGGTATTTGAGCCGTTGTTAAAAGTTGAGTTTCTCCCCCAATATTCTGAGTCCCCACCGTTCTGGTCGTTAACCCCGTACCCGTACCTGCACCAATAGCGGCACGCCCACGCGCATCTGGAACATTGAAAGTGGTAGACCCGTCTCCAACTCCCCACACCACGCCGATCGCGGTGAAGAGCGCCGAATAGGTAGTACGGCTGACAGCAGATCCATCGCAAAGAAGAAACCCTGCGGGTGCTGAAGTCCCTGCAAAATCCATAATGGAGCCTGGAGGGAATAGCGCCTGTTGAACTGGAGGTGCCAACGAAACGTAAGTCACGCTCCCAGGAATCGCGGCAGCGCCGACATCCAGCGACCCTGGTGGGATGAAAAAACGGTCATCGCTCTGTTCGGGCTGCTGGATCGTAAAGCCTTGTGGGAGTGTCGTGTTCTTTGGCATGGTTCCTCAGTACTTAATAATAAACTGAATATAAGCATTTAGTGGACGTGTTTCTGAATCTCCTGTCCCCAGCGATACATTGCTAGATGTAGTATCAGTATAAGGATTGGCCCCTTCAGGACCATCAGAACCACAAGTAATTTTTCCACTTCCGAGCTGGGTTTGAGAGGTATTACTTATATAATGAAAATGCCCTGCGTCGCTTATTGTCAATCCATTTACAGCAGTCGAATTGCTTTGAATGGAACCTATTAAATTACCTACATTGCCCCCAATATTCATTGCGGTGCGCGTAGTTTTATTAGGATCATTAGGTGATACGCCAGAAACTCCTCGTAAGAATCGCCCTCTAAAGTCAGGGATATTAAAAAACCCTCCAGAGATTCCGAAAGAACCGCCAATACTAGAAAAAAGTGCGGAATAGGTCGATTGAGAGATTAAGGAGCCGTCACAGAGCAGCCAACCGATAGGTGCAATAATCCCACCCCAGGTATCAATCGTACCTGGAACCGTTACGATAGAATTGTTTTGAACAAGTCCGAAAATAATCGGCATTCATTTCCCTCTAGTATTTTATAATAAACTGAACGTAAGCATTTAGGGGACGTGTTTCTGAATCTCCTGTTAGGGATACGTTACTTGAAGCAGAGTCAGTATTGCTAGGTGAGGGCTCATCGGCGGCTCCCCCTACTGCGGCGGCTCCGCTACCTGTATCACTGTTTGCATAATTACTTATGTAATGAAAATGAGTCCCGACACTTATCGAAAGTCCATTCTTAGCAGTAGCATTTCCCTGAACTGACCCTACTGCATTACCAGCATTACCACCGGTGTTCATCGCGGTTCTGGTAGTTCTATTTGGATCATTCGTGGAAGCCCCCGATACACCTCTTAAGAATCGTCCCCTTAAATCTGGTAAGTTGAAAAACCCTCCCGAGATTCCGAAAGCACCATTAACTGCACTAAAAAGAGCCGCGTAAATAGTTTGAGAAACTAACGAACCATCGCATGAGAGCCAGCCTGCGGGCGTGCTGCTGCTTCCCCATGGTTGGATTGTGCCAGGACTAATCACCACCGAATTGTTTTGAACAAGTCCGAAAATAATCGGCATTCATTTCCCTCTAGTATTTTATAATAAACTGAACGTAAGCATTTAGGGGACGTGTTTCTGAATCTCCTGTTGTTAGGGTTAAGTTAGCAGTGGATGAATCCGTATTGGGAACAGCGCCCTCTGGGTTATAACTACCCACCGTAACTCTTCCTACCCCGTTCTGTGAATTTGATTGCAGACTGATGAAATGAAAATGTCCTGGATCACTCAAAATTAGTCCATTCTTAGCAGTAGCATTTCCCTGAACTGACCCTACTGCATTACCAGCATTACCACCGGTGTTCATCGCGGTTCTGGTAGTTTTATCAGGATCATTCGTGGAAGCCCCCGATACACCTCTTAAGAATCGTCCCCTTAAATCTGGTAAGTTGAAAAAATTTCCACCCGCTGTGCCGAAGGCCGTGCCAATGTTGGAAAAAAGAGTTGCATAAGTCGTTCGAGATACCGATGCGCCATCACAGAGCAACCAACCGATAGGCGCAATAATACCACCCCAAGAATGGATCACCCCCGGCTCGAATATAATCGTATTATTTTGAGTGAGCCCAAAAACGATTGGCATCAATCCCCTTTATCAATATTAGGCTCAGTTGGCACAGGAACCGCTTCCAATGCCCATTTATCGCCATCCCACTTGGCCCGTTGTCCTTCTGGGATCGCAGGAGGTTCGACCAACACGCAGCCTGCTGGAATCAACCACACACCGGGTTCCAAGGGAGATTGCTGCCTTGGGCTGGTTCCGATGTAGTATCCTTGTTCATTGCATTGAAATGCTTGCATCGGTTCTCCTTCAATACACTTTGATCACGAAATTAACATAGGCGTTGAGGGGGCGGGTTTCGGGATCACCTGCACCCAAGGTTATGTTAGAGACAATGCTCGCAGTATCGTACCCTGGTCTATTATTAACTCCACCTGAAGTTCCTGCGGGTGCTCCACCCGTATCCCCATCTCCTTGATTGATATGATGGAAATGTCCTGGGTCGATTAGAGTCAATCCATTCTTCGCAGTCGCATTTCCCTGCACCGACCCTACCGCATTCCCCGTAGCGGAGTTAGAAAAAGTAAGCGTTACGGTGCCCGATGCTCCTGAGTTATTACCCGTCTGAAACGTCGTCAAAGATGGAATACTCACAATTACGGAACCCGGCAGGACCCCTGTCCCAGCGACCGTCATTCCGACTGCGAGGTTTGTAGTGCTGGGTACTGTGATTGTAGGAGAAGCCAGTACAGTGACGCAAGAACCTAGCGTGAAGGTTCCCGCTACCATTGCAGTTCTGGTAGTTTTATCAGGATCATTCGTGGAAGTCCCCGAAACCCCTCGTAAGAATCTACCCCTCAAGTCAGGAATGTTGAAATTAGATCCCGATACCCCGTAAGCACTTCCAATAGCCTTGAAGAGCGAAGCGTAGGTCGTTTGAGAAAGCAAAGTACCGTCACATATGAGCCAGCCCCCAGAAGGCGCGACGCCGCCACCCCAAGATTGAATGGTTCCGACAGGAGGCCCTAAATTGCTTACAACCGACGGCATACGGCACCTCTCATGTGATATTCACTCCGCTGATACTATTCCCGGTCCCAGAATCAAAGTAGTCCGTGCTCCAGAAACAAGAATTGATAATATTACCATTCGCCCCTGAATTAAGAATAAACTGCGTCACGCGGATCCCGCTGATCTGCGTGAAGCTGCATCCGACCTCGCACGTAACGGTTCCGTTGATGAACGAATCGTAGCCGCCTACGCCACTGATGTTGACTCGCTTACTGATCGTAACGTTCTCCGTGATCGATACGCCCGTCAGCACGACAATCACGGCGCCCGTACCGGCTGCCGTCACAGCAGACTGGAGACTAGAATACTGAGCGGTCCCATTCGCCACGTCGGAGGTCGTACCGACCATGATGTTAGCTAGCGCGTTAATGCGGTTCGAATTAACTACACTTCCGTCATTTACACCTTGACGGCGAACCCCTTGGATAGCCATCGTCGGTTGACCCGTGATGATGTCCTGGCTGAACCCGATCGTGTAGTTATTGATCTCGGTGTAGTAGAGTTCGGTCGCGGGCATCGCGCCGCTACCGACGAACCGTGGAACCGTCTGACCGTTGAACTGAACCGACAAATCCCCATCGGCAGTTCCTGCGTTCACGTTCATGATGTACGGAACCTCCATCTGCCACTGCGTCAGGCCCAGTACGTTGGTAGGATTGAAAGAATTGACCGGAAAGTACCCGTTCGCAATACCCGAATTGTACGCGTAAGCCGAACTCAACACCCCACCGTTAGCGATCGTGTTCAATTGATAGAACGAAATATCGTACCGAATCAGGTTGACGTTCGTATTACCGCCCGCAGTAGGCACCACGAAGTACACGACACTCAGGAGTTGGTTATTCGCGTTAGAAGCCAGGATGTAATCCGGGATCATGTTCGGAGCTACGGGCCGCTTATAAAGAGTCGTGAACGTGCTGCTGAGCGGAGTTGTGGGAGATGCCGAAAGTCCCGCATTGGAAGCTGACATCGCAACCACAGGCTGTGCCGTCATGTCGGGGATATCGTTCCCAGATCCCACACTATCCTGGTAGCTCGTGTTGATCACCGTAATCGAAGTGTTCGGAAACATTTCGACGGGTTGATTGCCCGAAGCAGGATCTCCAAGTGTGACTAACTCCTTCGTCCAAACCGCCTGCGAGACCATGCAGGAACCGTTCGTGAAGTTGCTTGGGAAAGCAGCATCCAACGTCCCGATCGCTCCCGTGACCGTTACGATCGTCCTAAAGATGTTATAGGCTGGATCCGAGGGATTCAATGGGTTGGGATAACGGAAGATGATGTCGCCCACTTTGACCGTGAAGCCCGTGATCGTTGTACCGATCACAAACGACGTACCGGTTACGGTCACCGAAACGGATTGCTGCGCATGGATGTTGAACAGATACTTCGCTGGATTCCAAGTCGCGTTTGTCCTGGACAAGTCCACTTGCCCGTTCGGATCAGTAGGGGATGAGAAGAAGCCGTTGCTCATCATCGCCTGGTAGCCACCGGCTGGTGTGAGATCCGCCACCTCCTCGGGAGCCGACACGACCGTCACGCCCGTCCCTGTACCGCCCTCGACTCCAACCGCCCCACCTTGATCGGGAAGCAGAGTCAGGAAGTTTCGGACATCCTGCTCTGCCGACATATAGAGAGCAGATGGATCGAGCGTTTGTTCATTGTACTTCTGGATTTGATACGTCGGAGCATTTTCCCCAAACGCCAAGACGCTCAGTTGAGCGTTCGTTACGGTCTGGAGCGGGAGCGTGACTCGAACCGTATAGCGATCCGATGGCATCGAATAGCCCACAACGCGAATCAGATTATCGGTTGCCCCCATCGGGTAAATACCAGTCGTTGTATTGATCTGACCCGCAGGAGAATTGAAACCGCTAAAATTAGTGCCGTTGAGATCCAACCACACAGGGTTGGTAGAACTGATCGCCTCGAACTTCAACGTTCCTGGAGTCCCTGTATCGAGAATATACAACTCGAACATCGTACCGATGAAATCGAACGTGAAATAATCTAAGTTGGTCGTCGTAGTCGCGTAATACCCAAACCGTGAATTGACCGTGAAGTCTTGGATCAGCGACCATCCCGCAGATGCGCTATGGAAAGTACCGAACCGTGTCACGTCTCGAACCACAACCCCTGCGGAATTGTATTGAACGGGGATTGTCGTCGGGCCTACCGAACCATCAGAACCGAAAAGATTCGAAGTAGGGAGTGGGATCGAATACTGGGAGATTGGAACTCCGTTGTATTCTGGATCCTCTAAATCGTAGAATGTCCATTCCGCCACCACGACCGTATTGGCAATGTTTGGATTAAAGATACGGGCCGTGTGGACTTGCTGCGGAGCATTGTAGAAAATCGTATGCCGTTCAGGGCCTCCAGTACCGTTGATCGTGATCGTGTACGTGAACTGTCCGTCCACCATGATCGATACGGTCGAGGGGCCTGACAGCCCTGCAAACACCACGTCCATGCGGGTTCCGTAACCCTGGATATTCATCTCAGAAGTAGTGCTCGATAACGACAGACCGTCTTTATAACCTGCAATGTTCGTATTGACGCGAGTGCAGTTCGTAACCGCAAGAGTCGTGATCCCGTCATTCAAAACCGTGACGAGCGAGGTCTGAAGACCTACGGATGCGCTCGTGATGTCATTCGCGTCGCCCGTATCCCAATCTTCGAACAAGAGATTCGTGTACTCAATATCAAGAGGAGAAGCGGCTGCACCCAAGACAGGAGTACCGCTCGCATTTGACGTGATGGGGATTCTGAATAGGTAGCTAAGTGAAGCGCCCGACCCTGGGGCCGTGACGTTACCTAATTGTACGGAAGCAGCGCCCTGATAACCTTGCGTGACTTGTAAGTTTTGATATTGAAGTGCGGTATTTTCGTACCGAACCACATCTCCACTCTGTACGTTTGGAACATTGGATGGAACCGTCAAGACTCCGCCAGCCGTCAAGGCTGGGGATAGCCACCTATAATACTTCTGTGCCTGGTACGCTAATGAAACGACACCTGCTGGCGTAACGTACCAAACTCCTTTGAACGGTAACCCACTGAGTGCAAGGCCATTATTCAAAGTCTTCGTGACGCTCGCAACCGAGAGAAGATCTGTATTGGCAAGATCCTTCGCGTCGTCGATCAAGATGCTGTTGAGAGCAGTGCTAAAAAGTTGAACACTCGATAGTTGGAATGGGGACGTACTGCTTCCTGCAATTTCGATCCGAACCGTGTGGACACCTAGCGGAAGGTTAAGCGGGAATCGAATCACTTCAAACGGAGTGCCGTTAGGCGTAATGCCATCCGAAGTGGGTTGCACCGCCATACGGTAGGAGCCGTCCACGAATACATAGAACGTGAAAGCGCTGGCCTGCGCGACCGACATGTGCGTGACGAGCGACACTTCTCTCAGGTAGCCCGTGATCTCGATCCCGCAGGGGGATGCGGAGTTTGTCCCACCGCTGCTATTGATCGCTGGAGATCCCTCGACCCAAGGTCCTGACGCGTTATTATCCCAGGAACCAATCAGTACGATTCGTTCATCGTAGAAGTTCTGATCTCGCTTAGGCAGAACGTTGTAAATAGGACGGCCTGTGCCGGTTGCGTAGAACTGATTATTGGTACCGTTGTTATTAAGAATGGCCTGTCCGATGAACGTTGAAGCTTGGGAACCTATCCCGTTAGCATTCCCGCCAGGAGGCAACATCTCGGTTTCATTTTGTGCTAAAAAATCCACTCCCGTGATCGGGATCGTCTGCGTACCCTGCCAAACCCTGTGGGAATTGGTGAGTTGAAGCTCACGGGGGTTGTTCCCCGCTACGATCTGCCCAGGAGCCGTGTAAGGTCCTCCAGCGCTGTAAGGTGCAATCGTCTCGCCGCCCGTATAGATCAGAACGGAGCCAACGATCCCGCTGTTCAGCATGCGCCAGCGAGTCCCTGCTGAATCGATAAAGAAAGATCCAAGCGGAATGGAAGTCAGGTTAGGTCCCGATGCGTAAATGATAGACGCAGTCGGGCCAACATCTGCTGACGATAATCCAAATGCGACGAAATTGCTTACGCTATAATCGATCGTATAGGGAGAGCCCGCGTACAGAACAGTTTGGTCAATCTGAACTGGAAAATTAGCACCGAAATCTGTTTGAGAAAGTCTCTCGAACTGGCTCGGATGAACCGTCATGAACCCAGCGGTGGAGGCGATGTTGAACTGGGTTTCGGTATTCAGATCCACTCTGAGTTGAAGATTCGTTTCGTCTGGAGGGATGCCTTGATCGAATACTCTCCCTGAGATGGCTTGTGTTTTTAGGATCATTTCCTGCGTGGATTGCGCTGAGAAATAATCTACATTCTCGAAGGCCGCAGGATTGATGTTGAGCAGTGTCTTTTCATTTGCATAACGAACTAACGCAGGGGACGTAAGACCTGGCGATACCGTAAGATACAGAGTTCCGTTATAAAACCCATTGCTCGCGATAACCGAAGGGTCCGAACTCGGAATGAGAGGTTGAGTCAACAAATTATCTTTAAAAACACCCACCGTATTCGATACCAGCCCAGTTATAGGGTCAACGAACTCTCGCGGAGATCCGTTCACGTAGAGTTTAAAGTATTGATAAACCGAAGCCGCGTTGCCGGTTCCGACATAGAAGGGGCCTGTAGATAACGTAAAGGGTCCGACTCCTGATGTCAGAAGTGTCGAATCAGGGGATGCGAACGTATAGGCGCCCGTGACGAAGGGATTGGTAGAGGAAGGCGGCGGAATACTCGGTACACCGAATACAAAAGGGCGTCCGGCCAACCCATCAAGCGCACCAGCGCTTTCAAAGGGAATCAATCGTGGATCAGTTGAAGTGACGTATTTGTTTTCAGCAAACGTTGCGGTCTGAGTTCCTGATTGGGTTCCTAATAACTGGATCGCGATGCTTGCTAAAGCATTGTCTAAGGTTGTGGCAACCTGGAATTGCGTTTGAGTCATCACGATCACGTAATAGGTAGACGTGTTGTTGATGCCCGAAGGGAGTGTTCCGGTAGTGGAGAACTGAATCACATCCCCTGTAGTCAAATTGTCCGTCGAGATAGGCTCAGATAGAAAGAAAGTGCTGGTCGGAATATTGATCGAAACCCCGAGAGATTCGACGCCTGGAGTTCCGTAGGTTCCGGTAGCTGCGATTGCTTGTTGATCCGTTAAGTGAATCTCGTTCGGATAAAGATTATTTCGATGTGCGCTAAGTATGGACGCAATGTCCAACGTATCGGTAATGTTCAGCCAAGCCGTTCCGCTCCAAGACCAAATGGCAGGTGCTAAAGTCGTCGAAGTAACGACGTACAAATCCCCTGCGCGATTATTGGCAGTTGGCAAATTAGCCGAATCAGTCAAAACTCCACGGATGATGTTGCGACCGACCGCATCCAGTTCACTGCGCTCAGCATAACTAATCTGAGTCGCAAGGACTTGAGTCGCACCGAGCGGTAACGTGACGGTGCAGAACACCGTCATGTGGTCTTTATCTGGCGAAGAATTGTAAGCGGATGCCGACAGTACCTGATATTCAGCTATCGCAGGGCCGTTCGGAATGTATTTGGAAAGGAATACGACGTAGTTCGTTTGATTAGCGAAAACTGCTAACTGTTGGACATTAACGTCTTCCAACACGACCATCCCGTCAATCCCGATCAATTTGAACGGGTTGACGTTGACCGCAAGAATCCCTCCAACGGGAGAGACTTCGCCACCCGAGATCAGACCCTGTTGAAAGAACTGCGCAAGCTGGTTATTGAGATCCAGCGTCGAGTCGGGGTTCCTGAAGTGGAGTAGTGTTTGGAGCATTTCGTTAATCCTTTATGTCTGCAGAGTAATGTTAATGACAAACTGATCCGCGTCCGTCTTGACCTTGAGCGGGGTATTTCCAATCGCGAAAAGGAAAGGTGTTCCAACTAGGGGATCATTCGGAATGGGAGAATAATTAATCACTCCAATTAAACCAAAATTAGATACCTCACCGTTGGCTTCCGTGAAATCTAGAAACCCTGTAAACTCTGGGCAGAAAGGTGTTACCAAAACGCCCGTGTAGGGAGGATTGGTTTGCACAAGCGGCTTAGGACCGAACGTCTGTTGAGGGAGCGTCACGTCGGTTGGATCAGGAGTGAGTGCGACGGTCGGATCACCGGGGTCGTGTCCCCCTGAACCGACGACGAATTCCATGATCTGAAAACCACGCCCGCTCACCGTCATATCGGCGATTCGGCTGCGTCCTACGTTCGTGAGTGCTGCGATGATCGATATTGCCAAAAGTTTTTACAATCAACCCACCCAATAATTGGATGTATTGACTGCCTCCTGATAAGGGAATCTCCAAGGATTATTACAAAGTTTAAGACGTACAGTACGGGTCATATTTTTATTTTATACCACAATTTTTACCAGTCCTACCCTAGTTCCTTACGAAGATACTTCGCAAATGCCCGCTGTGCGTGATCTCCCATAAGACGCGCCGCTTCACGATCGTTCTTGACCTCCCCGATCTTTTCGCCATCTCCATAAACATGAATCATCGGAGGCTTCTTGCCCGTTGCCGCCTGGAGTTCGCAGTGGGCTTTGTACTTAAATCCCCCACCGAAACGACTGCTGGAACGGACTGAGAACTCAGGAAGGCGACTTTCACGGGCTTTGGTTTGAGCCTTACGCGCCGCAGTAACGATCTCGCTCACGGCGCCCGTTGAGGCAAGGGTCGCCTGTGCGTAGCGATCGATCTCAACTCCAGCTTCTGAAAGTTTGTCTTCAATCTGTTTGAGTTTGTTTGCGTCATCCGTATAGCAATGGATCGTCTCCGGATCATACAGGCCCATCTCGACGCCTGTGGCTTTCTCGATCTCCGACACGACCGATTCACTCGTATTATCTCTCAGGTAGTAAGTCGTGAGCGGTTGATTTCCATAGGAAGCGAAGACGACGTTGGCTTCATCCAGATTCCGAAATCCAGATTGATTCCCAAGATCCACAGGATTTCTCCCGAGACCTTCAGGCTTTTCTACAGAGCCATCCACGTTGCACACTAACAAAAGGTTTCCATCGGAAGGAGTTGCATCGTCATGGAAGTAAATTCTCATCGGTATGCCACGGGCATACGCACGGTAGGTGCCCATCAAGATGGCATCTTCTTCCGTTTCAAATGTATTCGAGCGAATCATCCCGGCTTCAGACCCGAGGCGAAAAAAGGGCTTCATGAAGTTTCTCCTAAGATAAAAATAACCCGTGTGTGATAGGAAACTTCCATGCCTAGTGATCTCTGCCAAATTTGTAACAAGCAACCCTCCACCATTGGAGGGCATTGGGTACATGCAGGGATAGTTTATTCGGAATATAGTTGTGCCAAATGTTATGGAGAACGACGCGGCAACATGTCAGTGAGAGAATGGGAGCGCTTGGAGGGTAATGCGCAACCTACACCCAAACGGAAAACCCTCACGCCCGTTACGCCTCTCCCAGAAAAACCTATCAAATTGTGGCAACCGTCATTCCCCCGCCCGAGTTGAGCATCTTTTTAGTTGCGAACAACGGGGGCCTATGATTGAGAACAGTTCTGGCGTTTTTCACGCTGGGATTAATTAATCACTCATAAGGAATCTACTATGCTTAAGTCTCTACTTTTTGTTTTCGCGTTGGTCGTTTCGGCTAATGCCCACGCCTATACCTGTACTGCCTCGGGGCAAACTGGCGCTTTCGGTGTCGGCACCAGCCCCTTTCTTCCGACTGCTCAGATGTTTGCTTTGAATTTCTGCCAGCAGAATAACTTCGGAATGCCCTGCATGTTGATGGGCTGCAATCCATTTTCTCCAGCGGTTGTAGACCCAGCGTCTCCTGAAACTGGAACCGAAGCGACTCTGACTGAAAAAACTGAAGATGTCCTCTACCCTGAACTAGGCTCCCTTACGGGAGCTGCATTTGGTTATGGCAAGACTTGTGTAGAAGCGAGTCAGAACGCTCTCAATAAGAATCGCTGCTACCATGGAACAGGCGATTGGAAAATGACGAGCTGCACTGATAGCGTATTCTTCGGCAAGAGATCCGTCGTAACGTATACTTGCAGCATTGGTGGAATTGGTGAGATTAAAACTACTGAAGTTACTGCTGTTAAGGAAAACGTCCTGAGTGTTGTAACTTCTAGTTCGAGTGGATCTTCTTGCGCAGCCGCCGCAGGTACCGCAGCTTCTCTGTGCAATTGTGCTAATGGCATGAGTGACTATACGCAAACGGGTTGCACAGGACATGGCAATTGGTGGACCGCAACTGTGAAGTGCTATTGTAACTAAGTAAATTATTTGGAGGGGGTCTTGTGCAGAGTACA
>Ga0315286_10004453_pt1 | contig 13438 bp, 7 predicted proteins | sample YL17G10_0_MG_FD_205038 | JGI IMG/M metagenome (GOLD analysis project Ga0315286, IMG submission 205038) | Sediment microbial communities from Yellowstone Lake, YNP, Wyoming, USA - YL17G10_0 | ecosystem: Environmental > Aquatic > Freshwater > Lake > Sediment | place: USA: Wyoming | collected... | reverse complement strand
TCTGCGATTATTACGCGCGGCGCTTCAACCTCGACGTCCGCGGCTGCCGCTTCCCCGGTATCATCAGCCATGAAACTCTTCCGGGAGGCGGAACGACCGACTATGCCGTCGCGATTTTCTACGAGGCGGTCAAGAACAAGAGATACACCTGCTTTCTTCGGGAGGACACCCGGCTTCCGATGATGTATATGCCTGACTGCCTGAAATCCGTGATGGACCTGATGGCCGCCGATTTCGCCCGGCTCCGGCACCACGCCGATTTCAACCTCGCGGCGATGAGCTTCACCCCGGGCGAGCTGACCGCGGAAATCAAAAAACATATCCCCGAGTTCGTCTGCGATTATCAACCCGACTTCCGCCAGGCCATCGCCGATTCTTGGCCGATGTCGATCGACGATTCCGCGGCCCGGGCCGAATGGGGATGGGCGCCGGAATATGACCTCGCGGCGATGACCAGGGACATGGTCGAAGTCCTCTCCCGACGGCACGCCGCGGGCCGGCTCAATTATTAGAATCTCAAGGAAAAGCCAAGAGACGCTTCGATTCCCCCGAGATTGACGCGCGGCTCCAGGCGCGCGCCTTTCCCCGTGTCCACGAACGAATATTCGATGCGGGTGAAGAATGAGAGCCGCCGGTCGAGCGACACATCCGCTCCGGCTCCGGCGAAGTATCCGAACGTCTTCGCTTCGACGGAAAGATCCGTATCCTCCCATTTTTCATGCGAGAGGTTATAGCTTCCGCCCCCATCCACGAAAACCGCCCAGCGGCGGAGCGGGAAGGATAGCCGCCCGCCCAGCTTCAGCGAGGACATTCCGAATTGAAGGGGATGATGTTCGTTTCCATAGGGAGGAGCGGCGATCATCGTTGCACCGCTCGTCCGGATGGACCGGAATCCGGCGATCACGGCCGCGTTGCCGAAAAGGCGGGCCTGCGCCCCGATATTCCAGGAAGCCTTGACGTTTCCATAAAGATCCCGGAAGGCCGCCTGGTTCGCCCGGAACGCCCCGGCCGCGAGAGACAGCCCCAGACGCGCCGGCGGGTTATTCGGGCCGGCGTGAAGAGGATGGACGAAGAAGGCGGCCGCGCACAGGATCATTCCGACCCTGAGAAGGGTCCGTTCACTGAATCCACGACGCGTTATTCTGATCATCGCGAACCTCGATCGACGGATTGCTCTCCCGATCCTGGTCGTCGACGGCCGTGACGACATAGAAATACCAGACATCGGGATTCAAAAAGAAATCGCTGAACGTCGTTTGCGTCACGAGCGAGGAATTGATCTTCTGATAACCGGAGCGGGACGTTGTCGTCCGGTAGACATTGTAGCCGCGGATCGAGCCGGGCGGCGCGGTCCATGTCAGAAAGACGGACTTGACGCTCGAAAAGAGGGAGCTGCTGATCCGGGAGCGGGCTTGAAGGCCGGACGGCGGCTGAAGGGCGGGCCGGACGGCGCCGCCCGAAGGTTGAGCCAGCTCCGCGGCGGAGGCCAGCGATGCTTTCGTCACGGACGTGGCAAAATCCATGTTGAGCGTATGAAGCAAATCCAGCGTCGTATGGTAATAAGGATTCCGAACAGGGTAGTCATCGATTCCAAGGAGGGCGCTGTAGCCCTGGTCCCAGAACGGGGATTGATCGCTGCCCGTGATGGAGCTATTGACGACATGATTCGTGAGAAGAGGAGCGTATCGATTCGCGGCCGAGATGAACTGCAACGCCAGCCAATCCGAGTTCGGATTGACGATGACTTCCAAGTCTTCGGGGAGGACATCGGCATAGGCGATCATGTCCATATTGATGACCCCAGCAATGATTTCGCCGGCCGCTCGAGCGCTCTGGGCATAATGACGGCTTCCATACATGCCAAATTCTTCGGCCGAGAAACAGATGAATTTCAGGGTGTAATCGAACGTGTAATTCTTCATGATCCGGGCGATCTCCATGACCGCCGCCGTTCCGCTGGCATTGTCGTCCGCCCCCGGAGCCAGCGTCGCGGCCGAGTTTGAGCTGTAGGAATCGTAGTGGGCGCAGAGGATGATCTCCCGCTCCGGAGCCGTCCGCCCCGGAATCTTGGCGACGATATTCCGCGAGGTGTATTGGGAGAAGCTGAAAAGATCGAATTCACAAGCCAAGCCGAGCTGGGTGAAATAGCTATAGAGAAAATTCCCGGCGTTTTGGCAGTTGACCGTGGAGGCATACCGCGTTTGGAAATCCTGCAGGTTCGAAATGTCGGTGATCAAGTTGGACTTCGCCACCTGGGCGACCATTTCCGTGATGAGAGGATCGAGCGGGAAAGGCTCGGAAATTTTTTCCGGGCCTTGGCGCATCCCGGCGACGGCGCTTCCGGTGAGCCCGAGCGGAATCCGGATGTCCCGGGAGAGGTGTTTCAGCTCGAAATATGCGGGAAGGATTTCCCGGGCTTCCCGGCCGTCGTCCGTCCAGAAAAGGCTGACATCATCGTCCAGAAAGACGGCGTGGCCGAAATTCCGGAGAAGCTCTCTCCGGGCGGGATCGGGCGCGGAAACGAGAAAGTAGGATTTGCCTTCGGGCTCCGGATCGAGAAGCGAACAGGCGAAGCCCGCGGCGGCCAAGTCATCCATGAGATCGGCCGGGATTTCGACGATCCAGGACATCCTGAGCTCTTGAATCGCTTTGATCCGGGTCAGCCACTGTTCCGGAATTTTTGCCCAGGGCCGCTTTTCGAGCTTGGCCAGGACGGCCCGGGAAGACGCCGATCCTTCCGGGAAAAGCCCGATAAGACAGAAAAGGATCAGCGCGGCCGACAGGATTTTGGATCTCTTCGTGCTCATGGCGCTCCTCGTAAAAAACGGACAAGACAAATGTAAGGGATTCGGGCCAATAACGCAAGGACGGATGGTCTCCTCGGTGCCGGGATCACCCTCGGCCCTTTGGGAACCAGTCCCGTCGGTTCCCTGCTTCGGCCCCTCTCCGCTATGGGGCCTAAGGGTGATCCCGGCACCGAGTTGAGATCATATTTATTAGACAGGCACCGAGAATGCTGTCTTTCGCCAAGCGTCTCCTTTTGCACGTTTTGATATCGGCACCGGAATCTCCTCGGCCTCTTGGAAACCAGTCTCATCGGTTTCCCCGGTCGAAAACCGACGAGGCCCCCCGCCGCCATGGGGTTTAAGGGTGATACCGGCACCGAGTTGATATCGGGGCTGGCCCGCCGTTCGAAGCGCGGTCTCTTTTTGTGCCGGAGGACCGATTCCTGTAAAATCTCCGACGGAGGTCGCGGATGAAAAAAATTATCGGCCTTGTTCTCATTCCATTTTTCGTTCATGTTTCCTCAGGCAAGGCGGATGACATCCGGCCGCAATCGAGACCGGTTCACACCTATTCTATAGTCGCCCGGGACAAAAATACGGGCGAGCTGGGAGTCGCCGTCCAGTCCCACTGGTTCTCGGTCGGGTCGGTCGTGCCTTGGGCCGAATCCGGAGTCGGGGCCGTAGCCACGCAGTCATTTGTCGAAACCGATTATGGTCCTCTCGGGCTCAGGCTCATGAAATCCGGGAAAAGCGCCGAGGAAGCCCTTCGCGCCCTGGTCCGGGCGGACAAGAACGAATCCGTCCGCCAGGTGGGCATGGTGGATGCGCACGGCAAGGCGGTCGCCCATACGGGAAAAAATTGCATCCCCGAAGCCGGCCAATTCGTCGGGGACGGATTCACCTGCCAAGCAAACATGATGCTTAAAAACACCGTCTGGAAGGCCATGGCCCATGCGTTTGAAACGACCAAGGGAGAATTGTCCGACCGATTGCTCGCCGCCCTTGAAGCGGCGGAGAACGAGGGCGGCGACATTCGTGGAAAGCAATCGGCCGCTTTGATCGTCGTCAAGGGGAAATCTTCCGGCAAGCCCTGGAAAGACCGGATCTATGACCTCCGGGTCGAAGACCACCCGGCTCCCGTGCCGGAGCTCAAGCGGCTTCTCACGCTGAATAAAGCCTATAACCATATGAACATGGGCGACGAATTCATGACCGAGAATAAAATCGTCGAGGCCATCAAGGAATATACCGCGGGCATGGACATCTATCCGGATAATCCGGAGATGCTCTTCTGGCCGGCGGTGACGATGGCCTCGACGGGAAAGGTCGCGGAAAGCCTGCCTCTATTCAAAAAAGTATTCGCCCGAGACCCGAATTGGGCCGCTCTTCTCGCCCGGCTGCCCAGAGTCGGCCAATTTCCCAACGACGAAAAGCTGCTGAAGACAATCCTCTCCCTCGCTCCGAAAAAATGAACGCAGAGGAAAATCTCTTGATCGATCCTTTCTCGAATGTCGCTTCATGTTCAGCGCCGAGGTTGCCGGAATGAACGAACACGACATCATCCCTGCTCCACCCGACCGCATCGCCCCCCGGTTCCTTCCCCTCCTCCTCGTTTTATTCGTCGGCAGCGGGTGCGCCGCCCTGATCTATGAAATCGTCTGGTTCCAGCTTCTGGAGCTTGTCATCGGCTCGTCCGCCGTGTCCCTCGGCGTCCTGCTCGGAACCTACATGGGCGGCCTATGCCTGGGCAGCCTTCTTTTGGCCCGGCTCGTGTCCGCCCGCCGTCATCCCCTCCGCGTCTATGCCCTCCTCGAGCTGGGGATCGGCGCGATCGGGATCGCGGTCCTGTTCGGAATGCCGGCGATCGACCGTCTCTACGCCTCTCATGCCGGGAGCGGATGGACCGGGATTCTTATCCGCGCCGCCATCGGCGTGATTTGCCTTCTCCCGCCGACAACCTTGATGGGCGCGACCCTGCCGGCGATCGCCCGTTGGCTCGAAACGACCCCCAAGGGAGTTTCGCGGGTGGGATTCCTCTACGGGTCGAATACGGCCGGAGCGGTCTTCGGCTGTCTCCTCGCCGGCTTCTATCTCTTGAGAGTTCGCGATATGGCGGTAGCAACTTATGTGGCCGCCTCGATTAACGGACTCATCGCTTTGACCGGCCTCGTCCTTTCGATCTTCGTTAAACATCGGCCCCGGGATTCGAGGCCCGCCATAAAACCTTCCTCCGACGTATCCGGCGCATGGCCGATCTCGGTCGTGATCGCGCTCTCGGGGCTGAGCGCCCTGGGCGCCGAGGTCATTTGGACCCGGTTGTTATCGCTGCTTTTAGGCGCGACGGTCTATACGTATTCGATTATCCTAGCCGTGTTTCTTGTCGGACTGGCGATCGGCAGCGGCGGCGGATCTTTTCTCGCCCGCCGGACCGGGCGGCCCCGGGAAGCTCTGGCGTATTGCCAAATTTTTCTCACGGCAGCGATCGCCTGGACCGCATACGCCATCGCCAAATTACTGCCTTACTGGACGGTCAATGCCCAAATTGTCGCCAACCCGTGGCATCGCTTTGAACTTGACCTCGTCCGATGCCTATTTGCGGTCCTGCCTGGCGCGTTGCTCTGGGGAGCGAGTTTCCCTCTAGCCCTCCGGGCCGCCGCTTCGCCTGACCAGGATCCGGGACGGACGGTCGGACGCGTTTATGCCTCCAATACGATCGGCGCGATCATCGGCTCTCTCGGCTTCAGCCTGATTCTCATCCCCCGGATCGGAACCCGGCAGTCGCAGCGGCTGTTGATCGGAATATCCGCCGTGGCCGCGATTCTGGCCTTCGTTTCGGCTAACTCGAGTCGATTGGCTAAGCCTATCGACTTGGAGGCTGTTGCCGGTCCCCTTCGGCGCCGCGCGCGGTGGATTCCGATAGCCGCCTCGCTCGCGCTGGGCGCGCTGACGGCCTGGATGGTTCCCCAAGTCCCTTGGGAACTCATCGCCTACGGGCGCTATCTCCCGACAAAAACCGGCCAGGCAAACGTCCTCTATGTCGGAGAGGGCATGAACGCCTCGGTCGCGGTCACGGACCTGGGTAACGGTATCCGGAATTTCCACGTGAGTGGCCGCGTCGAAGCCTCGAGCGACCCCCTGGACATGCGGATGGAACGGATGCTCGGCCATCTCCCGGCGCTTTTTCATCCCAAACCGCGTTCCATCCTCGTCGTCGGATGCGGGGCGGGCGTGACCGCCGGGACGTTCGTCCTTTATCCGGGAGTGGAAAGAATCGTCATCTGCGAGATCGAGCCGCTGATCCCGCGGGTGGTCGCGCGGATGTTCCGGCTTGAGAACTATGGCGTTCTGGACGACCCTCGGGTCCAGGTGATCGCCGACGACGCCCGGCATTTCATTCTCACAACAAATGAAAAGTTTGACGTCATCACCTCCGACCCTATCCATCCCTGGCTCAAAGGCTCGGCCCCCCTCTATTCCGAGGAATATTTCGAGCTCTGCCGGCGCCATCTGAATCCTGGAGGGGTCATCGCCCAGTGGGTTCCGCTTTACGAAAGCACTCCGGAAACGGTCAAGAGCGAACTCGCCACATTCTTCTCCGTTTTTCAGGGAGGGACGATCTGGAGCAATGATAATGTCGGCTGGGGCTATGACGTCGTCTTGATCGGCACGGACACCCCTCAAAGAATCGACGTCGGAGAGCTCCGTAAGCGACTGGCCGGCGATCCCTACTGGCCGGTGTTCGAATCGCTCAACGAGGTCGGGTTCTATTCGATCATGGAAGTGCTCATGACGTATGCCGGCCGGGACTCCGACCTCAAGCTCTGGCTCAAGGACGCGGAGCTCAACCGGGACGTGAATCTCCGCCTCCAATACCTGGCGGGAATGGGATTGAATACGAATGCCGGTTCGATCATCCTCGACAGCATCGTCGGTTTTCGAAAATATCCCGAGGATCTCTTTATCGCTTCGGATGAAGACAGACGAGCCTTTCAGAAAGCTTTCGGCCCGGCGAAATAGAAAGGGCCGGTTTCACTCGCCTAAGGATGCCCGACGGAATTAAGGGAAGTCCAATCCGCGGGTTCGAACTCAAGGCCTGATGCTCAGAGTGATCTTGAAAACACCGCGGGCGGCGAGCGGAAGAAATCGGAATTCGGCTTCGTCGTCCTCCGCTCATTCCGGAATTCAGATCTTCAATTTGGCAATGAGCGTGTCAAGATAGCGCGATTTCATCTGCTGGCTGGCCAGGGCTTGTTGCAGCGGCGGGAGCTTGAGAATCACGCCCAGGACGGCGGCCATGGCCCGGTGGCTCCACAAAACCTGATTGTCGAAGACAAGGTTCTGCAATTTTCCACGCTCGATAGCCATAAGGACTGTTTTGTGGGTCGAGTTGAGAGGCGTGATCACTCGAACGGGACACGATTTAAGGCTGAGGCTTTTCGTCCGGCAGACCTTGACGCAGACGCCGCATCCGAGACAAATCTCCTCGTCAAGCTTGGCTTTTTTCTTCTTCGGACGGCGCGGGTCCTTGGCCGAGACCAGGGCCATGGCCTCGACGGGACAGACCGATGCGCAATCTCCGCAGCCGTTGCAGGTGGAGAAATCTGCCACTGGAAGGAAATTCGTGGTGTGGACGGGATGGAGGATGCCGAACCGTCGCGCCGCGAGCATCGCCTCGCAGCAGCAGCCGCAGCAGTTGCAGATGAAGCTCACCCTTTTCCGGATATTCTCCCCGAATTGGACGAGGTTGTGGCCATAGGCCTGCTGGAGCAGGTCGAAGCCCTCCTCGACACTCACCCCGCGGGCAAAGCCGTGGCGGATCAGAGAGGCCGCCGTGGCGTTGAACGTCATACAGATATCGAGCGGCGCGGAACAGGCTTTTTCAAGATGTCCCATCTTATGGCGGCAGTAGCATAGGCCGACGCCGCGATGGGACGCGGTCTTGATGACTTCGCTCGCCCGTTCATAATCCAGAACATGGAGGGCGTTGTCGCTCGAAAGAACGGGCTCGTGGACGAATGTCCGTCCGAGCTGCGTTTCCCCCTGGACAAAGAGCTGCTTGATGAAATCCTCCTCGACCGTGATGTATTGATAGTAGAGCTCGGCCAGCAGCTTCTGATCGACGTCGCCCCGGACGCGCATCATCGAAAATTCGAAGAATCCGGCCATCGGCGGGGGGAGGACATAGTACTGGTTTTTCCGGCCGGCGATATCCGTGAGAAGGGCCCGGCTCGCAAGCGCGTCGAGCGTTTTCTGCGTTTCGACCGCGCTCATCTTCCAGGCCCGGGCGGCGGCGGCCGCAGTAAACGGTTTGATCGGAAGGAGGGCGACAAGCCCGGCTTCCTTCTCGCTGAAGAGCAGCCCCAGGATGCGATACAAGAGCTCGGAAGGCGGAGCGCCCTGGGGGAATTTGTTCAGCCGCTTGACGAGCTGGGCGTAACCCGATCGAGCCGTATGATGGGCCATTGTCATCTTTTCATACCAGAAAGCGCCGCTACGCGCAAGATTAAAACTCGGAGATACTTGCAAGGGAGGCATCTCTCATTCGAGAAAAATTATGCACAGATATCTAAAATCTGGGAAATCCGAAGGTTGACAAGCGGTTAATTATCCTATCAAGAGCGAGGGGTATACCGCTCAGAGCCCATCCGAGGGCGAGAGCGGGCACGGATCGGAAAAACGCAGTTTTTCCGAGAGCTCGAGAACGAGGGCGAGCGGATTTTCCTCGCCGGGGAAAATCCGCGTGGCGATGAGCGGCGTACCCCTCGCTCCATGTTTGATTTAGCGGAGGATTCTCTCTATAATCGGGCCTTCGCAAAGGAGCGCTCCATGGCCGATCGCAACGGGAAAAAGCATCTGGAACTCAGCCGCGAACTGGGACTCGTCGCCGCCGTCGCCGCAGGCGTCGGCTCGATCATCGGCTCGGGCATCTTCAAGAAGCCCGCTCTCATGGCCTCTCAGCTCGGCTCGCCCGAACTCCTGATCCTGGTCTGGGTCGTGGCCGGGATCATGACCCTCTTCGGAGCGCTGAGCATCGCTGAAATTTCGGGGATGTTCCAGGAGCCGGGCGGCCAATACATTTATTTCAACAAGGGCTACAATCGTTTCATCGGCTATCTTTACGGCTGGGCGGTCTTCATCGTCATTCAGACGGGTTCCCTCGCGGCCATCGCCTATGTTTTTTCCGATTCCCTGGGAACCTTCGTCAGATTCCCGAGGCTGTCCGCCGCCTGGGAGGGTTTCTCTATTTCGATCCCCTTCATCGGCACCATGACCCCGTTCAAATCGATCGGGCTGAAGATTTCGACGATCTCCTTGATCGCCATTCTCACCACGATCAACTATCTCGGGGTGAAGTTCGGGAGCGCGGTCGCGGTCGTTTTCTCCAGCCTCAAGGTCGCGGTCATCGCCGCCATCATCGTTCTCGCTTTCGCCTTGGGACACGGCAGCTTCGCCAACTTCACCGCATCGGCGCCCCTGGCCGCGGCGGCCGGGTCTCCGTCCGTCTTCCTCATGTTCATCATGGCCATGGCCGGCGCATTCTGGGCTTATGACGCCTGGATCAACATCACCTACATGTCGGGCGAGATCAAGAACGTCCAGAAAAATCTGCCGAGGGCGATGGCCATCACGGTCGGGATCGTCATCGTCGTCTATGTCCTCATCAACCTGGCTTACATCTATGTCATCCCCGTCTCGACCATGGCCGCCAAATACTCGGAGAGCTACCTGGTCGCCGTCGACGTCGCCGACAGCTTCCTCGGCCGCTGGGGCGGGGCGCTGATCGCCGTCGCCATCATGGTCTCGACGTTCGGCGCGGTGAACAGCATCGCCATGATGTCGTCCCGGGTCTATTTCGCCATGTCCCGGGAAAAGCTCTTTTTCCGGCGACTGGGGAACATCCACCCCCGCTTTAGGACGCCGGGAGCCGCCCTGATCGTCCAGGGATGCTGGGCTTCGATTCTCGTCTTCAGCGGCACCTTCGACCAGTTGACCGACATGCTGATTTTCGTCAGCTGGATTTTTTATGCCATGGCCGCGGCCAGCGTGTTCACCCTTCGCAAACGGATGCCCGACACGCCCCGGCCATACAAAGTCTGGGGCTATCCGCTGACGCCCATCATCTTTGTCCTTTTCGCTTCAGTCTATATCGTCTTCACCCTCTATTCCGACATCTCGAACTATGTGAGCGGAAAAGCTCCGATCATCAACTCGGTCATGGGATTATTTTGGGTAGCGATCGGCGTTCCTGGCTATATTTACTGGAATTCAAAGAAAAAGAAAGAGTCGGCCGTTCAATAAATCTTTTCGAGCCGGATGCCCCGGTAGTACTTTTTAAGGATATCCTCGCCGCTCGCGCCTTTTTGAGACATCCGGTAAGCCCCGACCTGGCACAGCCCGACGCCGTGTCCCCATCCCTTTCCGCTGAAAATGAAATGGGTGACGCGTCCGTCCGCGTCCGCTTCCTTGTCGATGACGAAAAGGTTGTCCCGGAGGTTCAGGACCTGGCGGATTTTCATCCCGATGACGCGGACCTGGCTTTCCTGCCCGATGACCGACATCTCGATCACCCGCTTCGACGGTCCCCTCTTTTGGGGGACGAGATCGATGAGCTTCCCGATCGGATAGAACTGGTTGATCCTGTCCTGGAGGTCCGCGACCGGGACCCGGGTCTGCCAGCGATGATACTGGGAGGACTGGTCCAAAATTTGGGTGTTCGAGGCAAGGACGACCTGGAGAAGCCTGATCTTGCCGTCGCTCTCGATCCACTTGACGAGGTCGCCGCCCTCGACGCTCAGCGAGGGCACGACCGAAACCGATTCTTCCAAGCTCCGAAGCAGGATCAAGCCCGGTAAAAGCTCGAGCATCTTCGTTTTCTCGTCTTCCATCAGCTCGAGCTTGTTCTTGGACCAGTTCTTGATGTATCCCTGATGCCAGAAATCCTTATAGGTGGACATAGCCTTGGCCAGATAAAGAGCCGCTTCGGCCCTCGTGAGAGGCTTATCAAGATCCGCGATTTCGGGCGCCGGGGGAACGATCCCCGACGTCAGGAGATAAGCCAAAGAAGTTCTTTCCTCGGGCTTGAGCGCGGGAAAATCCCTGGAGACGCGTTCCTCGTCGCTTCGCCCCACCAGGTTCCCGGCCCGCTCCTGCCATTCAAAGGCCTCAAGGAACAAGCCGGCCAGCCCGGCGAGATGAAGCGGCCCCGGTTCGGGGGAAGAGACGCTGCTCTTCCTTCCGATGAGCGGCAGGGCGTTTCGGAGCCATTCCGCGACTTCAGCGGACGAGGCTTTTTCCTCGAAATAAGCGGAATGCTTATCCTGGGGAATAACTTCCAAAGCGGCGAGAAAGGCCAACTTGGGGCTGATATTCGTCCCGGCGACGAATATGGGAGGCAGCGCCGCCGCGCTTCGCAGAATCCAATCGTCATTTTCCATAACGCATTCCGTGCTCTTGAGATACGGGGCGGGCGCTCCCTCAAACATATTTTCGACGTCTTCGGTCGCTCCCCCGCAGGTGCTGGTATAAAGAGCATTGATCAGCTTTCCGCCATAGACCGCGACTACTCCGGCCGTCAATTCGACCGCCCGCGTGCTCAAGTGATGTTCGATGTTCATTCCGTCGTATACCTGGGAGGCGGGCGTGGCGAACACATCGAAACCCAAGTCCTTGAACTGCCCGACGTTTTTCAGAGCGTATGTCCGGGCGGCGATGGCTTGGGCTTTCTGCGCCTCCAATTCGCCGAAATTGTAGGGAGAAAGCTCCCCCGGGACGACGCCTTTCAGGTAATCCTCCACATTCAAGATATTGATGAGGAGAATCCCTTTCCGGCTTCCCCTGAGGACCATAATTCCCCGATAGCTTTTGCCGCGATAGGAGAGGTAGCTCTGGGCGGAAGACGGGATGAAATAGAGCGCGGTTTCGTCATTGAGATTGATCAGCTCATCGTTGACCAATACCCAGGCGGGTTTTGACTCCGGTTCCGTGACTTCTTCCCTGATGATCCAAGCGTCCTTGACGCCCTTTTGCCTGATTTTTTTGATAAAGGCAAGGGCGTCGCCCCTGGTCAGGAAGTCTCCGACCCGGACCTGGAAAACGCCGTTTTCGTTATCTTCTTTATTTTGAATAAGATAAATCCGCCCGCCTATGTTCGATTTCAACTCCCGGACGGCTTCTTCCGCTTCCTCTTTTTTTCTCGCTTGAGCGACCTGGACGACGAATTTTTCCGAGATGAGCTCTTTGTGTCCCTTGATCCTGACCTCGCTGACGTCATCGGCCATGAGCTTATAGCTCTGATCAACTTGATATATCTTCATTCCTGAGGAAGCTTGGATTAGGACATCCTCGATATTGATGCCTATTCCGACACGGATGACGGGTTGCGCGATGCGGAAGCCATGGAAAAAGACCTGTTCCTCGCCGAATTCGGGAGGTCTGCCGCCGAAAAGATATATCAGCAAAAAGCTGATAACAAAAAATTTATAGTTCTTGCGGATGATTCTCGGCATGACTGTTACCTGGACTTGGTTGGATTATACGCTGATTATATCGGGTTTGTCAAGTAAAATATTCTATATGTGCTACCTTAAAAATATATATACCACATATTGTATTATTCGTCCGTTGGAGTCAGTCTAACTATACCCGAAATGTCTCCCGAAGTCAAATTCCGCAGCCCAATTTCTCCGCCTTTGACTTTTGCCGGGAATCCGCTATAATTTCTTTTTTCTTTCATTTCGCGAGATAAAGGACGGCCTATGCATAATATGGGATCCTATGAAGAACGCTATGCCAATTTCGATTGGTCTATCGCCGAGAAAGAACTTGGATACAAGTCCGGGGACATCATCAACATCGGCTGGTATTGCTCCGACCGGATCTGCAGGATGGGCAAGGCCGATCGAGTCGCCCTTTTCTGGGAAGGCTTGAGCGGAGCGGAAAAACGTTTCTCTTACAACGATATCCGCCGCGCTTCAAACACCATCGGCCATTTTCTCCGCGGCCTTGGGATCAAGGCGGGAGACAGGGTCTGCCTGTTAATGGACCGGATTCCGGAGCTCTATATCGGCGTGCTCGGCATCCTCAAAATCGGGGCGATCGGACAGCCTCTTTTTTCCGCCTTCGGCGACGAATCACTCTACGTCCGCCTCGAAAACGCGGAGACTTCAGCCATCATCACCCAGCGCAAACACGCTCCGAAGGTCCGCAAAATCCTGGACAAACTCCCCCACCTTAAACACATCATCATCGTCGACTACGACGGCAAGGCTCCCCTCAAAGATAGAGAAATCGCTTTTTCCCTCGAGAAAGCGGACCCGGTCGAGCACCTCGATATTCATCCGACGTCGGCCGAATCTCCCTCTCTCCTTCACTACACTTCGGGCACGACCGGACTTCCCAAAGGGGTCAAGCACGTCCACTACTCGCTCATCTCTCAATACCTGACGGCCAAATGGGTTCTCGATATCAGGGACGACGACATCTTCTGGTGCACGGCCGATCCCGGCTGGGTCACGGGAACTTCCTACGGAATCGTAGCGCCGTGGAGCCTGGGAGTCACCCAATGCGTTCTCGACGGCGGATTCTCGGCCGACGCCTGGTACGCGTTCATCCAAAAGCACCGGATCTCGAACTGGTATTCAGCGCCGACGGCC
>Ga0315286_10004450_pt1 | contig 13441 bp, 13 predicted proteins | sample YL17G10_0_MG_FD_205038 | JGI IMG/M metagenome (GOLD analysis project Ga0315286, IMG submission 205038) | Sediment microbial communities from Yellowstone Lake, YNP, Wyoming, USA - YL17G10_0 | ecosystem: Environmental > Aquatic > Freshwater > Lake > Sediment | place: USA: Wyoming | collected... | reverse complement strand
GGCGACATGCTGGAGACCTTCAACAACGCCGCTGCCGAGAAGTGCCCGGTCTCCGAGAAGGAGACGCTTCCGCCTGATGTAGTTCAGAAACTGATGGAGCGCTAGTGGCCATTCGACTGACGCCCAGACTGAAGTACCCGTTCCCCGACTTCCTTACGGGAGACGAGGAGATCGTCCGCCCGTACTGGCAGGCGTTGCTGCGGGCTAAGTTGGGGGTGCTCCGTGGCAATTAGGCTCACTCCGCGCCTTCGCTACCCGTTCCCCGACTTCCTAACCGACCCGTGGTTCGACGAGATCACCTCGTTCTTCCTCGGCGTGGACGGGACCAACTGGGCGGTGACCGAGGACCGGAACCTGTTCACCACCGGCGGTGGTACGCTGACGCTGGATGGCGCCGCCAACACCCTGACGTGGACGATGCCGATCTACCTCCAGACGTTCTCCGTGGGAATCAGCTGGCGCCTGGAAGCCACCACGGTCACGATCTTCCCCGGCCAGATCATGTGGGTGCAGGTGGACCGGCGGACCCTCGTGGAGAATCCGGCGACGACCCGGCCGGTGACGGCTGTGATGTCGAACGTTCTGCTGACCTCGGATCCGCAAAAGCTGCAGGACAAGATCATCCTCGGCTTCCGCAGGGGGAACAAGTTCTACTGGCGCACGGGCTGCGTGCTGGCCGACGGAGTCCCGTCCACCTGCTTGGAAGACGGGTGCTGCGACACCAGCGGTCTGGCCGACCTGATGGTCTACAACGAGACCCCGGCGACGCCTCCGGATGGGTTGGCCGTGAACTTCACGACAGTTCAGGCGTATGAAGCCGGAACCCTGCGCGTCTACCAAGACGGCATGCGGCTGCAGAAGGGGACGGACTGGATCGAGATCAACCCGACCACGTACCAGTTCACCACAGCCCCGTCGGTCGGCATGACCATCGTCGTCGACTACATCAAGGACACGGCAGGAGCCACGTTCGCCAACCTTTTCGTCTACAACGAGGTCCCGACCGGCCTGATCGACGGGATCAACGCGAACTACACGACGGCCTTCGACTACATCGCCAACAAGATCGAGATCTATCTGGACGGCATGCGGATGCAGCGCGGGGTGGACTGGGTGGAAACGGGGTCCGACACCTTCCAGTTCACGACGCCGCCCGCCGTCAGCCAGATCCTTCTGGTAGACTACCTGAAGTTGACGCCATAGGAGAGGTGGGGGAAAATGCCTAGAAACACGTTCATTCTTGGCCAGCACGACATCAAGGACGCCACGTTCGTTGATTCGAAGCTGGATCCGACTTCGCAGCTGTACGCGCTGCTGAACAAGCGTGTAGAGGATGCCTTCGGGATCTTCGCCAAGTCGGTCAACGGCGGCAGTGTGCGCCTGGACCTGGAACTGGCGGCTGAAACGCCTTCGTTGCTCCTGAGCACCACCGGGATTGCGGTCGGTCCGGCTTCCCCGGAGAGGCACAACATCTACGAGGCCGGGACAGACAAGGCGATCGATGGCGGCTCGGCGACCCACGTGTGCGGGGTCCTGACCTACACGGCCTCCCAGCCTGGGTACGCCTTGGCCTGCACGACTACGTTCGCGACCATCCCGTACGTCGGATCTTCGGCGGCCATCGCGGCCGGGGATGTCCTGAAGATCTACAATGGTCCTTCCCTGATCCAGACGGTGACAGTCCTGATCAATACCGTCGCTACTCTCACCAGCGGTACCCTGACCGTCGATGCTCCGTTCGCGGCAGCCACCGGCGCCTACTCGGGGATTCGCGGCCCCCGCTGGAGCATGGACTTCCAAGTCGCGGAGACCGGCGGGGCCTACTCGTTCGGGGCTGCGACGCTCGTCGACATCGGCCTTCGGAAGCGCGTGCAGCTGCAGGATCACAGCGGCGGCTTCTTGGTTCACACCCCGCCCCTGGCAGGTACGCTTGGCGAAGTCGGCGGGGGAAGTGCCGTTGATACCGCAGCGCGCACCGAAATCGACAGGATTCGCGCGTGGATCATCGATGCGGGCGGCCTCCCGACTGGGATCGACACTTCGTGCATCTGCGTCCACATGCACATGGAGGAGATCTTCGTCACGCAGGTCCCGGGAATCACGCACCTCAAGCTGACAAGCGTCCATCTCCAGAAGACGGAGTACTTCGCCGATCCCGGCTCTGTTGAGGGGGTCACGGAGTACGCCGAGATCAACGTGTTCCGCAACGGCATGGAACAGCAGATGGTCGAGGACTACACCTGGACCTTCCAGAAGGACCTGGTGACGTTCAATCCTCCCTCTGGCATCGGCGAGGTTTTCGTGGTCAAGGCCATGGTGAAGTGCCCGGAATTGCTGCCTTTCATCCCGAACTACTTCGGCTTGGGCCCTCTTCCGACCCGGACGGCCAACCAGCCGCCGCTCGTTCCGGTGTTCGTCGGCCAGTTTGTGGCCGGAGTTCCGCTCCCCATCAGCAATCCCGTCGTGGTCGGAACGGTGGTCGACATCCAGGCGATCGTCACCGACCCGGACTACGTTCTGGGCGGCTGCCTCGTTGGCGTCCAGCTCCAGGCGGAGGTGGTGATCTCGCCGCCGGTCTTCACGGGAATCCCCCAGTGGCAGGGGAGCTACGTGATCCCCGGCGATACGGCCACCGTGTCCATCGACACGACGGGCTTCCCGCTGGGGACGTACAACTACCAGATCAGGGCCCGGGACACGAACAACGCCACCAGCGCGTTCGACGCCCCGGTGCTCGGCGCCTTCATCGTGGTGTAGGAGGATTAAGTGCCTGCGATCGGTTTCGGAACGGTCCCCTTCTCCCTCGGTCAGTTCGGCATTGCCGACTGGGCGGAGGAGGAGCTTTGGAAGACGATTCCGCTCATCTACCGTGAGCTGGACAAGTCTGACCAGGACAACTTCCTCCGGAAGACGGTCAACGGGTACAAGCCGCCCTTCAACGAGCTGCGCCGGTACATCGACAAGATTCCCAAGCAGGCCGACCCCCGGGAATGCGTCCTCGACATGCTCAACCTGCTGGGGGCTAATTTCTTTGTCAAACCGGACGACTTCAAGCCGGACCTGTTCCGCAGGTCGGCGGTCATCCACATCGTCCAGCAGCTGCTCCTGAAGGGCCAGGACAAGGGCTACAAGGTCTTCGCGGCCATTGAAGGCTACCTCATCGACATCGAGCGGTTCAACGAGACGGAATGCGACTCCGGGGTCCTGACGCTGAATCCGCCGGTCTTCATCCCGGACTTCGACGAGACGCCCCCGGACTTCTTCGGGTACGAAGTCAACGAGCTGCTGACGGCCGGAACCGGTTTTGCTGGCCCGTTCGTCGGGAACTTCAGGAAACAGGGCGTCCTTCCTTCATCGATCACGATCACGACAGTCACCTCCGGGATGACGGTGACGGACGACGGATCCGGAACCTTGGTCGGCAACGTGAACGTCGGATTCCCCAGATCGGTGGACTACGATGCTGGGACGTTCGTTTTCACGTTCTCCGGCCCCACCGTTCCCGGCGAGCGCATCCAGGTCACGTACACCTGGACGATCCACACGGACATCACGTGGGAGGACGAGTTCGGGCTCTGGGACCGTCGAGAGACGTTCTTCCCGGCGCCTGCGACCACGACTCTGACCTTGGCCAACACGCTCTACGTCCGGTACGTCCACGTGTTCAAGAATGGTTCCCCGCTTTTGCAGGGGCCCTCACCTGCCGGGCAGTTTGAGTTCGACGGGGTGGACACGATCACCCTCGCGGTGCCTTCTTTGGCCGGGGATGAGTACCAGGTGCAGATCATCGATGGCTTCAAGATGCACAATGCCCTTGATCCCAACCCCCGGTGCAGAAGCCACAGCCTGAAGGGTACCATCACGCTTGGACCCCCCATGGGCTGGATAACCCCGCTGAATACGCTCGTGGACCGGCTGCAGAACAAGGTTAAGCCGATCCATGTGACCTTCGAGGAGCTGGTCTACGTTGTCACGCTGCCGACGATCTATACGCCGACCAGCGTGGTCCTGCAGAACGTCAAGACGATCCTCATGACGGTCGAAGAGGAGCACCTGTTCGACGTCAGCGCGGCCGATGTGGAACCGATGGACACTGGTCTGACCGTTGACCTGGAATAGAGGACGCAGATGCCTACGAATGAAGTCCGGGCTGTACTGACCCAGCGCGGGGCGAATGCCCTGGCCCAGATCCAGCTTGGCAAGATCACGACCACGGGTCTGTCGTTCTTCCGGATCGGGGAGGGTGGCTACACGCTGTCTGGTCCCACGTATTTCCCCAAGGAGCCGACGAACGTCCAGACGGTGCTGGATTCCGACGATCCGCTCCTGATCCCCGGAATCACGCTCCAGATCGGGCACACGCCCTACGTGTTCCAGAAGAGCTTTGTCCCGGCTGATCTCTTCGTGGAATCGACGGTCATCGCCCGCGCGAACGCCCTGATCGACTTCTTGGAAGCCAACGACAACGGGATTGGCGGGGCGCCCGAGTTCTTCGAGATCGGGTTCTACATTGTCAACCAGATCACCTCCGTGCAGGTGGCCACGGGTGACGGAGTGGCCGCCTCGTTCACCTTCACGGCGCCTTCCCTGCCCGTCAATATCGGCGGATTCACCGTGTCCTCCAGCAGCCCGGTGCAGGTTGCGGCGGATAACGGATCCGGTCTTCTGGTCCCCAGCCCGACTCCTGGGACCAGTGGTACTATCAACTACCAGACTGGGGCCGTGACGGTAAACTGGCCCGCACCGCCGGTGATCGGGGACCTGATCACGGTCACGTATCCGTCCACTCCGCTGTTCCTCTACGGCACGTTCCCGGTAGAGGCCAAGACGTCCCTCGTCCAGATCCTGAAGATTTCGAGGGTATCGTATTAATGGCTAGCCATCTGAATCCGTTCAGAAAACTTGGCCAAGCCAAGATTCTTTCGACTACTCCGAAGAAGCCGGTCAGCGGGCCTGTATTGGGCACCACCGGCGAGAAGGTGTCGAAGGACATCTTGGCCTTCCAGTTCTGGCCGGAAAGCTTGTCGGACACTAAGAGCGTGGAGTACGCCAGAAAGACTGTCCTTGGAAGCTCCCATCCGCTCTACCAGTTCGTAAATTCCGGGGAGCGTGAGCTGGCATTCACGGCGATCTTCAGTCGCGATGTGAATCCGATGCCTCAAATCGTGCAAAACGGTCGCGGGCAGACGTCCACGCCTACTGTGGAAGCCGACAAGTACAACGTGGACATCAATGCGGCGGTTTGGGCTCTGCGGCGGTTCCTCTACCCCAGCTATGGGGAAAGCGATCTCAAGGCGTTTCCTCCGGAAGTGATCCAGCTCCAATTGGACAATACGGCCATCGGCGGTTACAACAAGAACGGCGCGGTTGACATCATGAGTTGTATAATGGGCCACTGCAATGTGACCTACCACGCTTGGTTCCCGGATGGCACACCGAGACATGCGACGGTGGATTTGAGCTTTTTTGAGACGGTCCAGTCAGATCCGGCTGAACCGGCTGACATCAGGTATGTCGACCGTATGAGTTTTGCCAGCGCTTGGACCAAGTTTGCCCAGAAGCAGGGGACTCTTCCCAAAGCGCCTAGTTCCGGCCCCGACAAGAACGGATAACGGAGGAGAGAGTGGCGACGTATTTGACCCAGAGCCTTCCTGCAGAAACCGTGCAGATGGGATTCCAGCAACCCTTCGTCTCCAACTCCGTCAACCGGAAGGACGCAGGAGTTCTCCCGTCCGGCATCTACCGTGGATTCACGCCTGGAGCCATCGGCTTGACGCTGACGCTGGCGAAGGACCCTGCGGAAGGCGATTCGGTGGCTGTGGTGAACGCACTGAGCGCCATCTTGGTTTCCTCCAGATACTCGACCACGGTCAACTTCGACGAGGACGTGGTCCTGGATTTCACGGCCGTGCCCAACGGCACGTACGTGGTGGTTCTGGAGGTCAGGTACGACCTGATCGGCCTGACTCCGGTCACCGGTCTGACGGAAGTCCGGATCAAGATCGTGGACCCCATCGACGTGCTTCCTCAGCATGTGATCCTCCTCGGGGTCACGCGCCTCGGCGTTCTGCTCACGCTGGACCTTACGATCCGGAATGAGACGGGCGGCATTCTCACCGGAACGGAGTTCCAGACCGCCTTTGAGGGCCGCCTGAAGATCGCCATCGGCACGAACCCGGCCTATCCGGGAGTGAACGGCGGGGCCTATAATCTGGCTGTCATCCACAATTTCGGACTCTCGCCGGGCTCTATCGTCCCCATCGACTCGAAGAACGTTGGGTTCCTGACGGACAAAGGTTTCATGCTGGTCCAAGCCTACGCGACTGGTTGGTCCGGGGCGCAGCACTACTCAAATTCCGGGGTGGTCTACGTGCTTCCTCCCGGTTCGTGGGGTGATCCGGCCAATCAGATCGTGGTCACCTCCGGAACTTCCGGAAAAGGCGGGATTGCATTCGTGGTCGTGATCCAGCTGCACCCCGACGTGATCGGCGTATCGAACAGCTTCATCCCGGGACCGTATCTGACGGCCACCCCGGATCCTGTGATCTACCCGAACACCATCACCGGGATGTTCAGCGACATGACCATCCAGGTTGGGAATGCGGGAGACACGGCGTTCACCGTGACGAGCGTCACGTTGCCTGCCGTGCCGTTCGTGACCATCACCCCGTCCATCGTCGGGACCGTAATTCCGCCCGGACCCGGGACGGTCCCGATCACTGTTCGCTTCTCTCCGATTCTGGCCATAAATTACACCAGCAATATCGTGATCACGAACAGTGCGGCGCAGGTGGTGGATGTTGGTTTGGACGGCACTGGAGTTTAATCGTAGGAGTAGCGGGGGACAAGAATGGCGACTTTCCTGACGAACCCTCTCCCTGCATCGGACGCCAAGATCCGGTTCATGGAGCCTTACGTTTCCAACGGGCTCAACCGCCGGACGGTCGGCATCGTCCCCGAAGGCATCTACCGTGGCTTTAATGTCTCGGCCATCGGCACTGTCGTCACGGTTGCGGCGGACGTCGTGACCATGGACTCCGTGGCGGTTTGCGAGACCCTCGACGAGGCCTTGGTTCCCAACCAGTTCCAGCTGACGGTGCGCCACGAAGGGGACTTCATACTGGACTTCAGCCCGCTCGGCCCGGCCGACTACCCCAACGCCATCGTCCTTGAGACGGTCTACGACCTGACCGGCACGGCCCCGCTGACCGGGGTTACCACGGTGACCGTCAAGGTTCTGGATCTGGTCGACGTCCTGCCGGAGCACGTGGTCCTGTGCCAGACCACCAAGGTCGGCCCGAACGTGATCATCGACAACACAAACCGTGAGGATCTGGGAGGCCCGCTGGTCACGCAGACCCAGCTTGCGGGTGCCGGTGGCGGTACGACATTGGCGTTTACCGACATCAATTACACTGGCGGAACAGAAGGTTTCGGGGCGATTGCCGATGTGACGGGCGTGACGATCGCGTTCAACCTGTCTGTTGACGGGGCGGTGCAGTTTTTCGGCTCGGGAGCTTCGCTCGCGAACCCTTTCATACAGGGGAACTACCTCGGTCTGGCGGTCAATGTCAACGGCACGGATTACATGCTCAACGGTACTGGGGCGCAGGGTTTTAACGCGGTTGGCGGCGGTAATCTGGTAACGTTCGGTTTCACTGGTGGTAATGCGATCAGCGGCCAGAGGGCTTTGAATCTCGTGGCTGGTCCGTACACCGTCAAGCTGAGGGCCTTTGGCAACGGCTATCTTAATAGTTCAGTAGACTTTCCGACGAGGCTTACTGCGGTCTACCCGGTTCTGACCGGGTCTGCGGCCACGGCTTCTCCGATCACGACGCAGGAAGCTGAGAATGTAACCGGCGGCTCCATCACAAATTCAGGCGCGATCGGGACGTACGCGGATGTTCCGCTCACGACAATCGCCTTCGCGCTGTCCGCTCCGCAGACGATCTATTTTAGCGGAGAGGCGTACGCCTTCAGGGATGATGCCCAGCTCGGAAGGCAAAACACCCAGCTCGGCCTGAGCGTGGACGGCGTCGACTACAACGGAACGGCAGCCGACACGGCAACGCTCTCAGAGTACGTCTCGACCGGCGTGACGGTGACAAAAGGCATCTCTTTGCCCATTGGGCTTCATACGGCCAAGCTTAGAATTCGGCGGCATCAGGTGGGGAACTCGGCTTCAGCGATCGTTGTAGGCGATGCGACGCATCCTATCCGCCTGACGGCGCTTTACACGATCCCTCAGACGGCGGCTGCGTCCTCACAGTACACCGAGGTGATAGACGACACTTCCGGCACGTTTGCGCTCGCTTTCGGCCCTGCGTTTCCGATCTTCTCTCCCATTCCGTCTCCTGTCGGGGCTTTCGTGCAGGGCGGGGCGATACCGTCGGATGTGGCAGTCGCCGTTTCGGCCACCTCTCTTTTCGGCACTGCATTCCATGACGGGTCAGTCCTTGGGATCAGCTTGGATGCCGGGCCGATTCGGGTGGTTGCTTCGACGACGAACACCGGCTTGGGCGACGGTCGTGGCGTTGTGCTCAGCAGCACTCTCAAGTTCCCGGCGGTGCCCCCGGGCGCTCATACGTTCAACTTGCACCTGAGCATTGGCTACGGCTTGCTATCGGCGAGTGTTCTTCGAACTGCCGTAGCTCCGTTGCGGATCTTGATCTCCCACCAGTAGAGGATTTTATGCGCAAAGTTACAGTTAGCGGACGGGCGATCCAGAACCTTGTCGGACTGCGGGAGGACCTGCTGTCCAAAGGATTTCAGGTCGAGGGCTTCGTGCTCGACAACAACGCCGTCTGCATTTGCCTGGCTGACGGGGACTTGAAGGATCCTACGGCAGCAGTGCAGGCGTTCACGGACACTCCGACGCAGGGCAGCGCGGTGACTCTGACGGCCCCGAACGGCTACAAGTGGGTGGTCCGGGTGGCCAACGACGGAAGCCTTACGACCTCCAAACTGACCTGAACGGACATGCGATGACCGTCAACTGGCCGGGTACGGTCCCGGTGATCATCCCCACGTACGCGGGCGGCCCACGGCTGGCCCGGTGTCTGCGTACGTTCCGGGAGCACCACCCCCAGCGCGACCGGTGGGAGCTGGTGGTGGTCTTGGACGGCGGTCCGGACTGGGAAGGCACGGAGCGGATCGCCAAGGACTACGGCGCCCGCTTCATTGGGAAGACTCGGAACTCCGGGTTCGCCAAGACGGTCAACACCGGGATCCGGGCAACTGCACAGTGTGCAGTCAAGATCCTCCTGAACGATGACGTGTACTTCGAGACCGGTGCTTGTGAACGGCTCGTGGCGGCCTTCGAGAACCCGGACATCTGGGTGGCGGGAATCCGCCTCCTATACCCGAACGGGACGATCCAGCACGGCGGAGTTTCCTGCGACTTCTGGCACCGAAGCGTGGGTAAGCCCGCCGATGACCCGGAAGCCGGGCAGGATCGTGACGATTTCTCCGTCACCGGTGCTCTGATGGGGCTTTCCGGGAAATTGCTGGCCAAGATCGAAGGCTTGGACGAGACGTTCGGCATGTCGTGGGAAGATGCCGACCTGTGCATGCAGACCAACGCCTTTGGCAAGCGTGTTCGGTACGTCGGGACTGCGTGGGCCTATCACGAGGAAGGTGGTACGCGGGGACGCGGGGAAGCCGAAAAGGCCAGCCGAAGCAAGAACTGGTCTGCATGGGAGGCCGCCGGAGCCAAAAGATTTGAGGAGAAGTGGGGCCCTAGGGCCGACTGGAAAAACACGCGGCTGCTGGAGGCGTCACCAAAGCCTGTCAAGAGGCGGGTGGTCCTTCGCCGGGCGGCGGCCATGGGCGACGTCCTCCTGACCACTCCGTTCGCCAAGCTTATGAGACAGCGCCATCCGACAGAAGAGCTGATCGTGGAGACGCTGTGCTCCACGATCTACCGCGATAATCCGTACGTGGACTGCGTGACGTCCCCAAAAAGCGCGGCCGGTGACGTGCTGTACGACTTGGATCTGGCGTACGAACGGGAGCCGAGCAAATCCATCCGGCAGGCGTTCATGGACGTCTGTCAGCTTGTGGAGCCGCTCGAATCGCTTCGTCCGATCATCTACCCGCGTATGGAAGATCGGAAGTGGGCCGCTGAGACGATGCCCAATGTCGTACGCTGGGTAGTCATCCACCCCGGCCCTTCTGGGTGGCAAGGCAGGGATTGGGCGCCGGAGAAGTTTGCGTCGCTGGCTGCCAGCCTGCGCAGGAACGATACTAAGGTGGTGGTCACCGGAGTGGCGACAGGGCACAAACTTCCGTGCGATATAGATCTGCGCGGCAAGACCAGCCTGCATCAATTGGCGGCGATTATCGAGCGCGCGGCGCTGTTCATCGGCTTGGACTCGTTGCCAGCCCATCTGGCCCAAGCGTCGCGGCGACAGCTGCTGCTGATCTCCGGCAGCATTGACCCGGCGCACACCATGATTCTGGACACCAAGACCCAGTCCGTGACGGCCGACCCTAAGCTTGTGGACTGCCTCGCGTGCCATCATCGGCTCCCTCCGCCCGTAACCTCCGGCACCTGCGTCAGGCATCGCGTCATGTGCATGGAGGACCTGGATACGAACACTGTCTTGGCCGCCGCCAACAAACTTTTGGGGTTCTCGGCATGACCACCGGACTGACTGCGCACACGCTGGCTTACAACCTGAACAAGATCGTGTACCCGTGGCGGGAAAGCATCGCTTCGGTTCTCCCGATCGTCGACGAGCTGATCGTGTGCGAGTGCTTTTCGACGGACGGCACGTACGAAGACCTGCTGGCGATCATGGCCAAGGAGCCTAAAATCAGGATGATTCGTAGGCCGTGGGGTACGAAGTGCGAGATGCTCGGAGATCTCGTTAACGAATGCATCAAAGAGGTCCGTACACCGGTCCACTTCCAGATTCAGGCTGACGAGGTGCTGCACGAGGATTCCTACCCGGAGTTCGCGCGGCTGAGCGTCGAGTTTCCTGGGAATGCCGCCATGGTCCACTACACGCATTTCTTCAACGATTTCGACACGACCTACGACTTTTGCTACCTGACGATCCCGCGAGTTGCCAAGACCAATTCCGGCTGGAAATCTACCGGGGACGCATGTGCTCTCGGCGGCCCTCCTCCTGTAATCGACACCAAGATTCACCTGTACCACTACGGCAAGGTGACATCCGGCCGGGAGGTGGAGGCGGCAGTCAAGGAGTTCGAGTTCCAGAGCATGTACAAGCACCACGGCTTTCCGGACCCGATGATTATTCGCGCCTACGAAGCCGGGCGTTTCAGCATGGGCAGGAGCCATGAAGCCGAAGGCCGACCGGTTAAAGGCAAGAAACCTTTTGTGGGAACGCACCCTGCCGTCATGACCGAGTTTATTAAGGCTGGCCGAGAAAGAGCGAGAAACGGAAGATGAAAAATGTCTTGGGCGAGGCTTTCGACGTTGCGCTGAAGTCTGTCGGCACGCTGGCCCCTGACGTAGGCGCGATGTGCGGCCACCGCTACCGTGCGTTCTTGAATCACCTCGCTTCGCAGGTTCCTCCTGCCGAGGCGTATTTGGAGATCGGAATTCACATCGGGGGCACGCTGATCTCCGCGCTGATTGGGAACAAGACCGTGACTGCCTATGCCTGCGACAACTGGTCTTTCAAGCAGTCGCTCACCGGAAATCCTAAAGCAGAGTTCACGGCCAATTGGACCAGGAACATAGCGAAGCTTCCTCCGATCGACATCAGGGACATGAGCTGCTGGGAGCTGCTCAAGAATCCTGGGTTCTCCAAGCCCATCGGGATGTACTTCTACGATGCCGGGCATTCTGAGGAGGACCAGTACAAGGCCGTGATGGAGGCGTTCCCGTACTTGGCAAAGACCTCCATCGTGGTGATCGACGACTTCAACTGGCCGGATGTTCGGAAGGGTACGGCCCGCGCGCTGGCGGCACTGCTCCCGAAGCTTAAATCCGTCGATTATCGCAGCGTACGCACCTTGAAGGACGGCGATTCCGAGTGGTGGGACGGGGTCGGCGCTTTCTTCCTGGAGAAAGAATGACCGGAAAAGTATTCCTGTACGGGGCCTACCAAGACGGGACGATGCCCAGCAACGTGGCTACGGACGTCAATTTCGGTGACGTGACCATTCAGCGTACGTTGACGAAGGTCCTCACTGGGGCTGGCTTCGTTGTTGAACCGGTGCTCCCGGACGACAACGACAAGCTGCTGGCCATAACCAAGGACGATTATCTGGTGATCGGCGGCGGTGGCCTGCTGCACCCCAATTGCCTCAACAGGCCCGCCCTCGAACCGTGCCAAGCCAAGAAGGCTGTTTTCGGAGTCGGAATCAACTGGGAAAACGGTACCAACCGTCAGACGGTCAAGGATCTCCAAGAGGTGGCCGGTTTCTTTGCGGATATTCCGTTTGTCGTTGTCCGGGACTGGCAGACGAAGGCAGTGCTTCGGCTAGAGCACGCCAAAGTCTGTCCTGATCCCGTACTCTCGAACTGGATCGGGCCCGGAGAACCGGGTACGGAGAAGGCCCTGGCGATCGATCACGGGCTTGAGGCGGAACCCGACGAGAAGACTATTTGCCTGAGAAAGTTGTACTGGGATCAGAAGGCTGAGCTGATCACCGACATTGGACAGCTCACCAAGTTCGGCAGGATCCGGACCAGCGCCTATCACGGCATGCTGTTGTCGTTGGTCGTCAACGCCACAGCCGACGTGTACGTCCACAACGCGAAGCACGAAGCCTTCCTGATGTCATACTGGGACAAGCTGGACGTTACTTACGGCGCTAACTTTGTGTCGGTCAGCAGCACCAAGCAGGAGTGGTTCAAAGCTGAGGCGGACAAGCACCTGGCAATGCTAGTGGACTACTTGAAAGGATAACCGTGGAAAACGTGTTGCCGGAAGTTATCGCCAGCTTGGCGGCCTATCCTCCGTCCGACGGCGTCAACATCCCGGGTTTTACGTCCGCCAAGGTCAAGGCTCTGCTGCACCGGTTGATCGCAAAGCTTCCGGCCGACGAGTGCTACCTTGAGATCGGGTGTCTCTGCGGGTCTACCTTGGTATCTGGCCTGCTTGATCACAAGGACGTTTCGGCTTACGCGTGCGACAACTTCAGCGAATTTGAGGCGAGGTTCGACGCGAAGAAAAATCTGCCTGCTAATCTGGCGGCATATGCGGCCAGGCTGCCGAAGATCGATTTTCGTAACGTGGACTGCTTTGATCTGGCCAAAGAATCCGCCCCCTTCGCCAAGCCGATCGGGATCTACTTTTACGACGGCGCACATGACGCGCAGTCTCAAGCCAAGGCGATCATCGAGTTCGAACGCCATCTTTCAAGGAACGCGATCGTTCTGGTTGACGATTGGAATCGTGAGCACGTCCGCCAGGGCACGTGGTACGGCATCGATCGCATCCGGCCTTTTCGCGCGACGTTT
>Ga0315286_10004449_pt1 | contig 13441 bp, 12 predicted proteins | sample YL17G10_0_MG_FD_205038 | JGI IMG/M metagenome (GOLD analysis project Ga0315286, IMG submission 205038) | Sediment microbial communities from Yellowstone Lake, YNP, Wyoming, USA - YL17G10_0 | ecosystem: Environmental > Aquatic > Freshwater > Lake > Sediment | place: USA: Wyoming | collected... | reverse complement strand
CACTGGCGGAAGCAGGTCGGCCCCTACAAATCGTACGCCGCCGCGGGCGCCGAGACCGTAACGCTGCGTCGCCCGCGCCAGTTGCCTGCGGCGGACCTATGGCAGGCCCTCCGCACGCGCCGCAGCGTCAGAGACTTCGTGCCGGAGCCGCTGCCGCAGGAATCCCTCGCGGTGCTTCTCTGGGCCGCCCAGGGCATCTCGCAGATGGGGTCCTGGCCGCGGCGGACGGCGCCGTCGGCGGGAGCGCTCTACCCGGTCGAGACCTACGTCTGTGCGATGCGCGTCGAGGGTCTGAAGCCCGGAATCCACCACTGGGAACTACCCGAGGAACATTTGGCGCTCGTGGCCGCCCGCGAGGACATTGCCGCCGCAGCCTGCGATGCCTGCCTGGGCCAGGAGATGGTCGCTGCGGCGGCCGTGACTTTCGTCTGGTCGGCACTCTGGGCCCGCGGCGGCCAGAAGTACGGCGACAGGGCGCTGCGGTATGCGTACCTCGACGCGGGCCACCTGGCCGAGAACATGAACTTGGCGGCGACGTGCCTCGGCCTCGGGGCGTGCATGATCGGGGCGTACCTCGACGACGCCATGAATGCTCTCATCGGCGTGGACGGGCAGGACGAGGCGGTCATCTACGCTGCCTGTGTCGGCAAACCGGGGGCCTAGCAACTTGGCATGGTGTGCGTGTGCGGCGGGTCTCGTGGCCCGCCGCGCAAAGGTTCAGCCCTGAGTCGCTCGAGCCCATGAGCAAGTCGGCCAAACCGCGAGTCGTAGTCTCCAAGTGCCTCGGCTTCGCGCCGTGCCGGTATGACGGTACGATGGTTGCCTGTGATTTCGTCCGGCGGCTCAGACGCCGCGTGGCGTTCTGTCCGGTGTGTCCGGAGATGGCCATCGGCCTCGGGTGCCCGCGCGACCCCATTCGGATCGTGTTGGTCCGCGGCCGGCGTCGGCTCATTCAGCCTTCGACCGGCCTCGACTTGACGGCAATCATGCAGCGGTTCGTGCACGACTATCTGGACTCGCTCGGCCCGGTGCACGGATTCCTCCTCAAGTCGCGATCTCCGTCCTGCGGCCTGGCGGACACGAGGATCTTCGCGTCGCAAGGCGGCAAGTCGCCCGTCCGCTTCGGCAGCGGCTTCTTTGGCGCAGGGATCCTGAGGAAGTTTCGAGGCGTGCCCATCGAGGACGAAAGCAGGCTGAAGGACGCGGAGACTTGCGGGGAGTTCCTGGCAAGGCTGCTGGCCCGCCGCCGGCCCTAGCCGGCAGGCGATTGCCCCGACGCCAGGCGACGCAAACGCTCAATGAAGGCCAGACGCTCGGGTGTCAGGTCGCGGCGGACCTCCGCAGTCGGCCGGTAAACCTCGATCAGGAACGTCCCGCCGTAACCCACCTCGGCGAGGGCCCGCGCCACGTCCTCGAAGGGAATCACCCCCATGCCGGCAATGAGATGGTCGTCCTGCTTTCCGCGGTTGTCGTGCAGGTGCACGCCCCACAGTCGCGGCCCCATGAGGCCGACGACGCCCACCGGGTCTCCCGCCAGCATGGCGTGGCCCGAATCGTAGGCGAGGCCCACGTGGGGGCTGGCCAGCGCATCCACGGTCCGGCGCAGTGGCAGGGCATCGGAACCGAAAAACGGCGGCGGCATGTTCTCGATGAGGAACCTCACGCCGAACTCGCCGCCGAGACGGTCCAGGCCGCGGCACGCCTCGGCCAGCGCCGCCTCGCGCCAGGCGTCGGTCATCTTCGACTCGGCGCCCACCGGGTGGACGACAATGTCGCGGCAGCCGAGGGTCCGGGCGAACTCGGCCTCCAGCCGCATAAGGCCGAGCGACGCCTCGCGCAGGCTGCGGTCGGCGGCCGAAAGGTCGCACGGGGGCCCCGGCAGGTCATCCGCCTGGAAGTAGCCGTGAAGGCTGTCAACCACGAGGCCCGCTTGCTCGAGCGTTTCGCGCACGGAGGCCGCCGTGATGCCCTGGACGTAGTTGCGATAGACCTGGACGCGCCCGACGCCGGCGGCATCGAGCAGGGCGATCTCATCCCGCACGTCCCAGGCCTGAAAGTCGAAGGCGATGACGGCGCCGAGCGGAAGGTCGGGCATGATCAGGTTGCACCGAGGCGCTTGCGGATGTACTCGGCCCGCGCGATGTCGCGCTGGGGCTCCGAGAGGTCCACCCCGCGGATCTTCTGGATGTGCCCGGGCCGCGTCATGAGGAACAACTCGTTGACGGCGGCGATGTCGATGCCCTTCAGCCGCCCCAGGTGGATGCCCAGCCGCACGGCCGACAGAAGCAGCAGCGTCTCGTCGCTGGAGATGGTGCGCGCATGGGTCAGGAGGCCCCAGGAACGGTAGATGCGGTCGTCGACGAACATGGGGCTCTCGGCCGCCAGCACGTCTCGGGCCTGCCGCTCGTAGGCGATGATCTGCGGGATGACGCCGCCGAGGGTCTTAAGGATGTCCTGCTCGCTGCGCCCCAGCGTCGCCTGGTTGGACATCTGGTAGATGTCGCCCGTGGCCTGCGTGCCCTCGCCGTAGAGGCCGCGCACCGCCAGGCGCATCCGCGACACCGCCCGGAAGACCTTCTCGATCTGCTTCGTGAGCACGAGGCCGGGCAGGTGCAGCATGAGGCTCGCGCGCAGGCCCGTGCCGACGTTGGTCGGGCAGGCGGTCAGGTACCCCAGTTTCGGCGAGAACGAGTAGGGAACCTGCTGCTCGATGCGGTCGTCCACCTCGTTGGCATCGTGCCAGGTCTCGTCGAGTTGCAGGCCGGGGGAGTAGACCTGTAGACGGATGTGGTCCTCCTCGTTGGTCATGACGGCGATGCGCTGCGAGGGATCGATGGCGACGCCGCGGTGTCCCTCGGCGGCCGCCAGTTCGCGGCTGATGAGGTGCCGCTCCACCAGGCACCGCCGGTCGATCTCCGGCATGCCGTCGAGTTCGAACCACGAGACGTCCCTGGCCGCGAGTGCCTTGAGGACCGACGCCTTGAGCCACGCTTCGAGGTCCTCGCGCTGCTCCGGCGCGAGACGAGTCAAGAACGGCCGCCCGGCGACGTTGCGGGCCAGGCGCACTCGCGTCGAGAGTATGATGTCGGACTGCGGTCCGCCCGGTTGGAGCCAGGGGGTCGGGCGGGCGATCAGGTCATCGAGTTTCACCCGCGGTTTCCTTGTCCTTGATGAGGTCCCGGAGGCGTGCGGCCTCTTCGTAATGCTCCGACTCGATGGCCTCCTGGAGTTGGCGCCGCAGTTGCATCAGTTCACGCTGGGCGTACGAATCGGCGCCGGCGCGGTGCGGCAGTTTGCCCACGTGCTGCCCGGCCCCGTGGATCTTCTCGATCACCTCGCGCAGCGGCTCGGCGAACACCTCGTAATCGTGCGGGCAGCCCAGGCGGCCCCCGTTGCGGAACTCGGCATACGTGATTCCGCAGTCCGGACAGGTCAGCGACGCCTCCTTGCCGGCCTCCTGGTGGGCCTCGAGCATCCCCGACAGGATGTCTTGCAGGTTGGCCTGGGCCTTGATCGCCACGCCCTCCTCGCGCGCGCAGTCCTCGCACAGGTGGCGCTCGCGCTTCTCGGTCTGCAGGATTTCCGTCAGGTGGATCGTAGCCTGCTGCTTCTTACACCGCTGGCAAAGCACGCCTGTTCCCTTCACTGGGGAGGGCGACGGCACCCCTCGCCAACCGTCTATCGACCACTGACGACCGCGTTCATAATACTTCCCGGCGGGCGCATAGTCAATTGCGGCCGGCGAGCCAAGACTTACGAACTGCCGGGGCGCGGAAGCCAAACGACGGAGGCGCGAGACCTGGCGGCTACTTCTTCTCCCATCGCTCGAGATAGGCGACCTGGCTGAGCGTCCGGCCTTCGCGGATCTCGGCCCGCATGCGGTTCTCAGCCTCCAGCACGTCCTGCGCGCGGTTGGCCAACTCGACCACGTGGTCCTTCGCGAGGACCATGACGCCGTCGGCGTCGCCCACGAGCCAATCGCCGGGTAACACCTCGACGCCCGCCAGGCGGATGGGGGCGCCGATCTCGCCGAAGCCTTTCGGATACCCCGCGTGGCTGGCCACGAGGCGGGCATGGGCCGGGAAGTTGAGGCGGCGGATCTCGTCGGTGTCGCGGATGGCCCCGTCAATGACCACGCCCGCCAGGCGCCGCTCGAGGGCGCTCTCGGAGGCCAGTTCGCCCCACACGGCCGGGGGCACGCCGCCCGCGTCGATGGCGATGACGGCGCCGGGGTCGGCGCGGTCGATGGCCTCGACAGGCTTGGCGAAGTCGCCCGGCGCGGTGCGAACCGTGAGGACCGGCCCGACGAGTTTCGCCCCGGGCGTAATCCGCATGAGGTCGGTAAGGCACGGCCGATGGTGGGCGGCATCGCTCAGGTTGGCGGTGGAAACGCGCATGAGCACCTCTCGCACGCCTTCGAGGCCGGCGCGCCGGAACAGTTCCGTCTTGACGCCGCGGCCCGTGTCGATGGCCTTGCGGATGTCGGCCGTCGCCCGCGCCGGGTCGTGGGCCTTGATGATGGCGCCGCCGACGACCACGATCGAAGCGCCGGCCGCAGCCGCCTGCGGCGCGGTTTCGGAATTCAGCCCGCCCGCGGCTGCCAGGGGAATCGCCGTGATCTTCGCCAGCCGCTCGATGACCGCGAACGGGCTGCCGCCGGCCATCTGCACGTCGATCGGGCAGTGGACCGACACGAACGCCACGCCCCAGTCGGCCATGCGTTCGACCAGGCGCTCGGGCTCTGCCACGCCCAAAATGTCGACGCCGATGCCAAGGCCGAAGTTGCGGCCGACTTCGGCCGACTCGCGGATGGTCGACTCGCTGGCCGCCCCGAGGACGATGGCGTAATCCGCCCCCGCCTTGGCCGCCGCCTCCATCTCAACGCGCCCGGCGTCGGCCGTCTTCATATCGGCCACGACCTTCTTCTCGGGGAACCGGGCCCGGAGGGCACGCACGGCGTCCAGGCCCTCGCTCTTGATGAGGGGCGTGCCCGCCTCGACCCAGTCCACGCCCTGCGGCACCGCCAGGTCGGCGATCCGCAGGGCCCGCTCGAGGTCCAGGAAATCCAGCGCGAGTTGGAGCGTGACCGCCATGGTCAGGCCTCCTTCATTGATTCTCGGGTGGCATGGTTCGCCCCCGCCGGGTATGAGCACCCGGCAAGCCCCCGGCACCGCCGGGGGATGCCTCAACCCGGTTCATCCCCACGCGGTGCGTGGGGCTTGTGAACGATGCCACCCATCGAATGGCGCTTGACGGAGCGCTAGGGCCGCCAGGTGGCGCCGCAGCGGTCCGATTCCCAGGCCGTGACGGCCGCGACGCGAACGTGAGCGGGCAGGCGCTGCGCGACAGCCTCGGCAATCACGCGGGCCAGGTTCTCGCTCGACGGGTTCAAGCGGTCGAACGGCGGCACCTCGTTCAGGTACGCATGGTCGAAGCGGTCCAGCACGTCGCGAAGGATCTCCCTGGCATCGCGGAAATCCAGGAGCATGCCGTCCTCGCCGACCTCCTCGCCCGCCAGCCGCAGGTCCACCCGCCAGTTGTGGCCGTGAAGATGCTCGCATTTGCCTTGGTAGGCGCGCAGGTTGTGCGCGGCACTGAACTCGTGCTGCACGAAAAGTTCGTACGCCATCTTGAGGTTCCCGGGCAGCACTCGGACGATGCGGCGGCCGCCCCGAGCCGGAACTCACATTCTAGAAGTCCGTCGCGGGTGACACAAGGCCTTTGTGGGCTTTCGCGCGGGCGCTTGGGGCGGGCACGGATGACAAATAGCCCTTGACGCAGTCTCGCGAATCCTTAGACTGCGCCGGACTTTTTCCGGGCACCGGGAATAGAAAGAGGACGACGATGAATCCGCTTCACGGGTGTGCCAGGCGTTTGAGAACAGGCCTTCTGCCGACCGCCGCGGCCTGCCTGCTCGTGGGCGCCGCCACGGTCGCCATGGCCGGCGAGGCCGACATTAAGTTGCCCGAACTGGGCAAAGTGAACTTCGAGATCTTCGGCGCGACCGTCAACGGCGTCCACCTGATGTACGCGGGCCTGGCGGTCTGCGTTATCGGCCTGCTCTTCGGCCTGGTGCAGTACAAGCAGGTCAAGGCCCTGCCGGTCCACAAGACCATGGGCGACGTCTCCGACACGATCTGGGAGACCTGCAAGACCTACCTTCTTCAGCAGGGCAAGTTCCTTATCATTCTCTGGGCTCTGATCGGCGCGTGCATGGTCTACTACTTCGGGTTCCTGGAGAACTTCTTCGGCGAAGGCAAGGTCGGGGCGCTGGCCCTGATCCTGGTGACCTCGATCATCGGCATTCTGGGTTCGTACGGCGTGGCGTGGTTCGGCATCCGCATCAACACGCGGGCGAACAGCCGCGCGGCCTTCGCCGCCCTGAAGGGCTATCCCATCGGGGCCATGACGGTGCCGATGCGGTCGGGCATGAGCGTGGGCCTGCTGCTAGTGAGCGTGGAACTGTTCTTCATGATCTGCATCCTGGTGATGCTGCCCGACGAACTGATCGGGCCGTGCTTCATCGGCTTCGCGATCGGCGAGTCGTTGGGGGCCAGTGCCCTGAGGATTGGCGGCGGCATCTTCACGAAGATCGCCGACATCGGGTCGGACCTCATGAAGATCATCTTCAAACTCCCCGAAGACGACCCGAAGAACCCGGGCGTCATCGCCGACTGCACGGGCGACAACGCCGGCGACAGCGTCGGCCCCACGGCCGACGGTTTCGAGACGTACGGCGTGACGGGCGTGGCCCTCATCACCTTCCTGGCGATGGCCCTCTTTGCCCCCGTGATGGGCAAGTTGGACTCGCCCGACGCCGCCGTCAAGGCCGAGGCCGGCGCGCAGGCCATGCTGTGCGCCCAACTCATCATCTGGATCTTCGTGATGCGTATCCTCATGATCCTCACGTCGCTGGTCTCCTACTACATCAACGAGAGGTACACGATCGCGAAGTACGGCGAGCAGAAGCACTTCGACCCCGAGAAGCCGCTGACGCACCTGGTGTGGCTGACCTCGATCATCTCGATCGCCGTCACGTTCGGCGCGTCGTACCTGCTCTTGGGCAATGATGCCAGGCACCCGACGATCTGGTGGGTGTTGTCGGTGATAATTTCGTGCGGCACGGCGGCGGGGGCCCTGATTCCGGAGTTCACGAAGATCTTCACGAGCACCAAGAGCCGCCACGTCGACGAGGTGATGAAAAGTGCACAGCAGGGCGGGGCGTCGCTGTGCATTTTGTCGGGGTTCGTGAGCGGCAACTTCTCGGCCTTCTGGACGGGTTTGCTCATCATGGGCCTGATGTTCCTGGCGTTCCTGGTTGGCGGCGACGTGCGCGGCCTGATGCCGCCGGGATTTGAGTTTGCCGCCCCCATCTTCTGCTTCGGACTCGTGGCGTTCGGATTCCTGGGCATGGGGCCGGTGACGATCGCCGTCGACTCCTTCGGCCCGGTGACCGACAACGCACAGTCGGTCTACGAACTCTCGCAAATCGAGCGGTTCCCGAACGTCAGGGACCAGATCAAGAAGGACTTCGGCTTCGAGCCCGATTTCGAGAACGCCAAGCATTTCCTGGAGTCGAACGACGGCGCCGGCAACACCTTCAAGGCCACAGCCAAGCCGGTGCTCATCGGGACGGCCGTCGTGGGCGCCACGACGATGATCTTCAGCATCATACTCCTGCTGGGCCACAACGTCGTAGGCGGCGTCGACAAGGTCATCAGCATGCTGAGCCTCGTGCAGCCCGAGATCGCCTTCGGCCTGCTGATGGGCGGCGCCACGATCTACTGGTTCACCGGCGCGTCGACCCAGGCGGTCGTCACCGGCTCGTTCCGCGCGGTGGTGTACATCAAGGAACACATGGACCTTACGAAGCACACGGCCGACGTGAAGGACTCGAAGGAGGTCGTCAAGATCTGCACGCAGTACGCCCAGAAGGGCCTCGTGAACATCTTCATCGTGGTCTTCTGCCTGGCGCTGGCCCTGGCGTTCTTCAACTCGTACTTCTTTATCGGCTACCTGATCGCCATCGCGTTCTTCGGCCTGTTCCAGGCCATTTTCATGGCGAACGCGGGCGCCGCCTGGGACAACGCCAAGAAGATCGTCGAGGTCGACCTGAGGCAGAAGGGCACGGACCTCCACGCGGCGACGGTCATCGGCGACACGGTGGGCGACCCGTTCAAAGACACTTCGTCGGTGGCCATGAACCCCGTGATCAAGTTCACCACGCTCTTCGGCGTCCTGGCGACGCAGATTGCCGTGACGATTCCCAAGGAGCAGGAACACGTGAAGTGGCTCATCGGTGGCGTCCTCTTCCTGGTGGCGCTGACGTTCATCTACCGATCCTTCTACGGGATGCGCATTCCGCAGGACACCGCGAAGAAGGCGTAGGCGGGACCCGAACCCCAGGGGTCGATTGGATGAGATCGCGCGGCGGCCTCTCGACGGCCGCCGCGCTTCTTCATGCAGGCAGGGGCAACGCCCTCAGCGGCGTCATTCCGAGCGAGCGCCGCGAGTCTGGCTACAGCGGCTTCTTCTCCTCCACCTTCACGTTCATGTCGCCGCAGCCGACGAGGCGGATCCAGTAGTCGCCGGGCCTGCTGCGCATCATTTTGGCGCCCGTGCTGCCCGTGAAAGAAGCGACGTGCACCGACGAGGTTTTGACCGTCCACGTTTCATCGACGCGGTAGATGTGCACTTGAATGGGCAGCCCGATCCGGGCGGGTTTGAGGTCCCACTGGATCCGCCACTCCTCGGAGGTCAGTTTGAACGTCTGGCTCGTGGCGCCAAGCGAGTCGCTTCTGTCGGCCGAGAGCGGCACTTCCACCCACTTGAAGTCGGGCTCCTTGGCCGTGGACTTCCCGGGCGTCTTCGTCGGCCCCGGCTCGGGCTTCGTGACGGGGCCCGGTCTCGTCGCCGGCTCCGGCTTGACGGCCACAGCCACCGGGGGCTTGTCGGGATCGGGATAGCGTTTCGCCAGCGATGCCTTGAGAAGCGCCTCGTCGAGCCATCCTTCCTTGGTCCAGATGCGGACCCGCGTCTCCTCGCCCGGCCCGGCCTTCCGCGGGCTAAATGGGAAGACCCAGACCGCACTGCCTGCCAGCGTCTGGACGGTCACGGCCCTGGCGGCCTCGCGCTGCGCGGATTCCAGTTCCTGGCACGACACGTCAAACAGGCGGGCGGTCATGGGCTTCCCGTCGCGGGTGATCTCGAACAGGTCGCCTTCGATCGTGCGGCCGATCATGCAGCCGATCGCCGGCGGCACCGGCGGCGGGCCCTTGTTGGTCATCCCCGCGGCGTCGGCGGGGCCTTGCACCTGGGCAGACGGGTCGGCCCGGCGCTTGGCATAGCCCGCCCGAATAAGGACTTCGTCGAGCCAGCCTTTGTGGGTCCACACGCGGGCCGCCAGTTCGCCCTCCGTCCCGCCTTTCACGGCGCCGCAGGGGAACACCCAGAACGGTTGCGGTTCCAGGAGATCCTTCGCGACGGCCTTCGCGCTGGACCGGGCGGATTCGCCGAGGCCCTCGCACTGTGCGTCGAAGAGGCGGACCCGGATGATCTTGCGGTCTTCGCGCTCGAACTCGAAGGTGACGCCGTCGATGTTGCGGACGCGGCTTATGGCCACGGTGTAGAACGCCGGCGGGGCAGGAAGCGCGATGGGCCTCGGGACGGGAGGCGCGGGCTTCACGGGCTGCTCGGCCGGCTCGGACTCCTCCTCGGCAGCGGCGACGGCTGCGGCAAAGCCAAGGACGACTCCCGCCAGCGCCGCCGCCAACCAGGCGGCCCTGGACCGGCGCTCAGCAACGCCGCAGGCGCTGCGAAGCCCCGGCGCTGTGCCCTGACGTGGCCTCATGGCGGATCTCCTGCTACACCGCTCCGCACTGGACGTCGAACGGACGACAAAGGCGGGCGCACGCTTCCCCCGTCTCTTAGTATAAACACCTGCGCGCATGAGCCAGATTGCACAAAAATCCTGTCTCGCGACCTCTCGCTTGGACTCGGCGGCGGCGCGCGGGTTCCATCCGTCCGGGCCCACGGAACAGGGCCGGCGGAATTGGCTGGCACGCGCGGCGGGAACCGTGCGAAAATGGCCCGGCCCCGGACAATGCCAAACACCACTTGAGGTTGTGCGGCGGGTCAGGAGACCCGCCGCGCAAGGTGGCGTTGTGGGACGGAGGAGCCCCGCCATGCCAACCTGGAAACCCAGCCGCCGCGCGAGAATCTGGTTCCTCGGCGCTTTGGCCATCGCCGGCGCCGCAATCGGGGGTGCCGTCGTGGCCGCAGAACTCAAAGCCCCATTCTCCTGGACCCTTTCGCCGCCCCTGATTACAGCCGTCGACCGGCCCGAAGACGCCTACGTCTCGGTCAAGGACCCGACGGTGGTGTTCCACGAGGGCCAGTGGCACGTCTTTCTGACGGTCCGAAGCGCCCAGCCGCCCGTCCACATCGAGTACGTGTCTTTCGACAAGTGGGAGAATGCCAACAAGGCGCCGCGGCATATCCTGAGGTGGCACGACCGGTATTTCTGTGCCCCGCAGGTCTTCTACTTCCGCCCGCACAAGAAGTGGTACCTCGTCTACCAGGTGGGGGCGCCGAACCGGCAGGTCAAACTCCAGCCGGCCTTCGCTACCACCGGGAACATCGCCGACCCGGCCTCCTGGTCGCCCGGCAAACTGTTCTTCCCGGAGACCGACCCGAAGGGCGCCCCGACGTGGATCGACTTCTGGGTCATCTGCGACGCCGAGCGCGCGTACCTTTACTTCACGAGCCTCAACGGCAAGATGTGGCGCATGTGGACGCCTATCGAGAGGTTCCCCGAAGGCTTCGACCACCTGGAACTCGCCCTCCAGGCCGACATCTTCGAGGCAAGCCATACGTACCGCCTGCTCGGCCAGAACAAGTACCTGACCATTGTCGAAGCCCAGGGCAAGGAAGGGCGCCGGTACTACAAGGCCTACACGGCCGACCGGCTTGACGGGCAGTGGAAGCCCCTGGCCGACGCCGAGGACCGGCCGTTTGCCGGGGCCGCCAACGTGCGGCAGCCTGATCCGCCCTGGGCCGACAACATCAGCCACGGCGAGTTGATTCGCACGGGCGTCGACGAAACGATGACCGTCGACCCGGCCGGCCTCAGGTTCCTGATCCAAGGCGTGATGAATGGCGCCAAGGGCGACAAGGGTTACGGCGGCATCCCCTGGCGGCTGGGAATCCTGACGCTCGCGCCTGCCGCTGAGTGAAGTACCGGAAGTCCAGGCGTTCCAAGGCTTCAATTCGGGGTTCCGACGGTCCCGGCGTTCTCGGCGGCAAAAAGGCTTGATGCCCGCCCGCAAGACGCTATACTACTTTGCCTTGTGTCTCGTGATGTGAGGACATGGAGGCTACCGTGCCAGCGAAATGTGACATCTGCGGCAGGACGTCGGCTATCGGCAACAGCATCAAGCGCAGGGGCAAGGCGAAGTACCTGGGCGGCGTCGGCCGCAAGATCACCGGCATCACGCGCCGACGCTTCGGCCTGAATCTTCAGTGCGTGCGCGTGGAACTGCCCGACGGCAGGCGCATGACGATGCGCATCTGCGTCCGGTGCCTGCGCAGCGGCCGGGTGACCAAGCGCACGAAGCGCGTGGTGCCTCAGCCTGCCCAGTAGCCGTGTCCTGTCGTTGTCGGCACCAGTCAGCCGCCGCGATTGTCAAAGGCCCGACGTGCCGGGCTCGGTGCGTTTCCTGAGGCGCAGCGATTGCGAGGTGGCCCATGGCTCTTTCGGCGCAGGAAGTGCTTAAAGTCGGCACGCTCAGCCGCATCAGCCTGACCCCGAAAGAGATCGCCAAGTTCTCGTCGCAACTCTCCTCGATCCTCGAATACGTTGACAAACTGCGTGAACTGGATACCCGCGGCGTAGAGCCCCTGGCCCACGCGCTTGCGCTGCACAACGTTTTGCGCGAGGACGAGCCCCGGCCCGGTCTCACGCCGGAGCAGGCACTGAGCGGCGCGCCCCAGTCCGACGGAGATTTCTTCCGCGTGCCGCGAGTGCTCGACGAGGGGGCCAGCGCCTGACCGCCCCGGAACCCTTCGCATGCCCCTGACCGACCTGACAGCCTGCGAGATGCGCCAAGCGGTGCTCGAGCGCCGCGTGAGCGCCCGCGAGGCCGCCGACGCCTGCCTGGCGGCCATCGAGCGGCTCGACCCCAAGGTCAAGGCATTCCTCTCGGTCGATCCCCAGAACGCCCGCCGCCGCGCGACCGACATCGACCGGCGTCTGGCCGCCGGCGAGAACGTCGGCCTGCTGGCGGGCATCCCCGTGGCGGTCAAGGACAACATGTGCACGGCCGACGGGCAGACAACGACCTGCGCCAGCCGCATCCTCGGTAACTGGCGGGCGCCATACGACGCCCACGTGGTCGAGCGCCTTGCGGCCGAGGGCGCGGTTATCGTCGGCAAGACCAACCTCGACGAGTTCGCGATGGGCTCCTCGACCGAGAACTCGGCTTACGGGGCCACGCGGAATCCGTGGGACCTTGGCCGCGTGCCCGGCGGCTCGAGCGGCGGAAGCGCAGCCGCCGTGGCGGCGCGCATGGTGCCCATCGCCCTCGGGTCAGACACGGGCGGTTCCATCCGCCAGCCGGCGGCCCTGTGCGGCGTCGTGGGGATGAAGCCGACCTACGGCCGCGTCAGCAGGTACGGCCTGGTGGCCTTCGCCTCCAGCCTCGACCAGATCGGCCCCTTCGGCCGGACCGTGGCCGATGCGGCACTCCTTCTCAGGGCGACGGCGGGGCATGACCCGCGCGATTCGACCAGCGTTCCCGAGCCGGTGCCGGACTACCTGGCCTCGCTCGAGGAGCCCGTGCGGCCGCTCCGGATAGGCGTGCCGCGAGAGTTCTTCGGCGAGGGGCTCGACCCCGAGGTCGGGAAGATTGTGCGCGAGGCGCTCGCCGTGTACGAGCGGCTCGGCGCCAGGCTCGTCGAGATCGCGCTTCCGCACTCGACGGATTACGCCATCGCCACGTACTACATCGTGGCCACGAGCGAGGCGTCGTCGAACCTCGCCCGGTACGACGGCGTGCACTACGGCTACCGCTCGTCGGACCACACCGACATGATCGACATGTACATGCGGAGCCGGGCCCAGGGCTTCGGCGACGAGGTCAAACGCCGCATCATGATCGGCACGCACGCCCTGAGTTCGGGCTACTACGACGCCTACTACAAGAAGGCCCTTGCGGTGCGGCGCCTCATCCGGCGCGATTTCGAGGAGGCGTTCCTGAAGGTCGATTGCATAATGGGCCCCACCAGCCCGACGGCCGCCTTCCGCATGGGCGAGAGGACCACCAACCCGCTGGCGATGTACCTGTCGGACGTATACACCGTGAGCGCCAACCTGGCGGCCATCGCGGGCATCAGCGTGCCGTGCGGCTTCACGGCGTCGGGGCTGCCGGTGGGCCTCCAGATC
>Ga0315286_10004448_pt1 | contig 13442 bp, 9 predicted proteins | sample YL17G10_0_MG_FD_205038 | JGI IMG/M metagenome (GOLD analysis project Ga0315286, IMG submission 205038) | Sediment microbial communities from Yellowstone Lake, YNP, Wyoming, USA - YL17G10_0 | ecosystem: Environmental > Aquatic > Freshwater > Lake > Sediment | place: USA: Wyoming | collected... | reverse complement strand
CTGCGTCCTTGCCCACAGTCAGGGACACGGCATAGGAGCCGGGCGCAGCGAAGACGTGACTGGGGTTCTGCAGATCAGAGGACCCACCGTCTCCGAAGTCCCACGCCCACGTGGCAGGCCCGCCCATGGAGAGATCGGTGAACTCCACCTCCAGAGGCGCTGCCCCCGCCAGCGGCACCGCCACAAACTCCGCCTGCAGCGGCACCTCGAGCTCAATATCATCGATGTAGTAGCCCGCGCCTTCGGTGAACCACATGATCCCGAAGCCCAGACGCACGGCCTCGCCGGCATAGGGAGTGAGATCGGCCGAGTTCTGTACCCAGCCACCGGAGATGGCGGTGTCGTGCGCGATCGCCCATGGCAACTGCGACCAGGCCGACCAAGAGCCGCTGCCGGAGTCCAGCACTGAGATGTGTCCACCGTTATAGCTGTACGGCGCTGTCAGACTCCACCATTCCCAGACCCTGAGGGTGATGCTCTGTCCGGCCTCTACCGCGGGGAGCCGCACCGTCGGCGATACCAGCTTGCTCAGGGCAGCCCACCAAGGCAGGTTGGCATCGAGAATCGTGCCGGCGCACTGGGTCCCAGCATGCGCGCTCGGCGGCCCAACGGTAGGGATGCCCACCTGCCACACGCCTCCGTCAGTGTGCCAACCCTCCCATCCGCCCTCGAAGGTCTGGGGGAACGAGGGGGCCGGGACGCCGGTGGTCACGCTGATGTCATCCAGGTAGCAGCCGAGGTTCGGGCCCTGCACGGCGTCGCCGACGTGGTAGAAACCGAGCTTGATGGTCTGGCCTGCGTATTGCGTCAGGTCCTTCGCGATCAGGCTCCAGGGGGAGACGTGAGGATAGCCATCGTTTGCTCCGCCTAGCTGGCCGTCAGGAACGTAGCTCCATGCGGACCACGTGCTGTCCCAGTTCCTGGTCTGCACCTGCACGTACGTGTCGTCGTAGCCGTTGTAGGCGTACCAGGCCCAGAACTGCACCCAGATCTCCTGCCCGGGCGCGCTGGGGGGAAGGGTGATGGGTGGACTGATCAGGCGGCTCCTCACGCCAGCAGGGAAGTTGCCGGCAAGCACCGTGGCGGCGCACTGCTCGCCAGCGTAGGCCGCCATGGGGCCTGAGGTTGGTGGCCCCACTTCCCAGACGCCATTGTCCACCGTCCAATCACCGAGGCCGGACTCGAAGTCTTGCTGCAGCAGAACATCGGCATGGAGGCCGCAGGCCGCGACCAGGAACAGTGAGCACAACAGGATGCACGTCGTGAACGCACGGAACGAACTCAATGCCAGCACTTGCAGATCCTCCCTTGGACGGCGAAGTCCCTACTTGACGAGAAACACAACGCTGATGGGGACACAAAGACCTTCGACTCGCCTGCTTCGCAAGTTCGGCTCCTGCCTGCGCCTTTCCTTCTCCTGCCGGGGCCCGCGCCTGCCTCGCGCTCGGCTGTTGGGTGGCGGGAGTCTCGCCCCGATGCCACGGCGGTGATTCGCGGGCATCTCAGCCACCTGAGCCTGCAGGTCCTCCATCTCCAGGTGTGTGTAGCGCTGAGTCGTGGTCACCCAGGCGTGGCCGAGGAGTTCCTGCACCGCCCGCAGATTGGGCCGGGCGCGCAGCGCATGGGTTGCGAATGAATGCCTGAGTATATGCGGGCCTGAGCGGTCGGTGATGCCGGCCGCCCGCAAGTATCGGTTCACCAACAGTGCAATGCCGCGTACCGAGAAGCGGTGCTGGCTGCGATTCAGGAAGAGCGCTGGCTCACTGTCGTCGCGGTCAGCGAGGTAGGCCAACAGCGCGTCCGCCGCGGGGCGGTTGATGGGCAGCCGGTGGAGCCGCCGCCCCTTGCCCACCACCTGGAGTGCTCCCCATCCTTCCGCGGGCAGAAGCACATCATCGCGACTCAGCGCACACAGCTCCCCCACCCGCAGGCCGGTGTTGTAGAACAGCATCAGGACCGCGTGGTCGCGACGGCCAGTGCGCGTATGGGTGTCAGGCAGGGAGAGCAAGCGCTGGACCTCGGGGACAGTGAGATGCTTGGGCGCCAGCGGCGGACCCAAGCGGATGGAGCGCAGGACCTGGGCGGAGTTCGTCTCCAGTCGGCCTTCCTCGAAGAGGAAGCGGAAGAATGAGCGAGTGGCCCCAATGGCGCGGTTGATGCTGGAAGGCGATCTGCCCCCCTGCTGCTGGCGGCGGAACACATCCCGGAGGTCGGCCGACCGCACATGGTCGAGCGGCGCGGGTATGCCCGCCAACAACGCACCCAGATCCCTGCGATAGGCCCCTATCGAATGTGGCGACCTCCCCTCCAGCGCCATCGCCCTCGACCATCTCACTCTGGCGGCTCGCGCGGAAGGACTCGGTACCTGCTGGATCGGCGTCATCGGCAGCCTGGAGGTGAAGCAGTTCATCGGCCTCTCGGAGGACATGGACGTGGTGAGCGTCACGCCCCTCGGCTACCCCGCCTCCCCAGACGCCTTCCACGCCCCCGGCCCGCACGTGCCGATGGATGAGTTCGCCCGACGGGAGCGCTGGGCGTAGCTACCCGTGTCGACCGCCAGTGAAGCCGGCCTGAGGGCACTCCCGACTCCGGCCACCCTCTCGGCTGGGAAGCGGCTGTCTCGATGAACTCCACGCGTACACACTCCACATGGGAAGACCGCGCCCGAAAGCGCCACCCGAAGGTTTCCGATGGTAGGATGTCCAGGACTTGCAGACACGTCGACAGAACTACCAGAGGTGTTCCGTCGCCACTTGGCAGGCACAGGTTCTGGCTGCGAGTCTCTGACATTGGGCTTCGCTAGGAGAAGACGTATGGATATCGCATGCGGGTGTGGTGCGCGCATCAGCCTGCCTAGGATCCGTAGCTGCCACGCCCAGGCAGCGAGTGCGGTGCGGTGGGCAATGGCGAGGTGGCTCGGCGGATTGCTGGCGTTAGGCTTCATCAGCGCGATGACGGCCGGAATCCCGGGTACCTCGAGCTGGGCGGGAGGCGGCAAGCAGTACTACGTCGCACCGAACGGTTCGGATGCGAACGACGGCTCGGAGAGCCATCCCTTCGCCACCATAGATAGAGGCGCAGAGGTGGTCAACCCGGGCGACACGGTGATCGTCCGCGACGGCATCTACACTGACCTGGACGAGGAAGGAACGATGGTGCGGGTGCGGCGCTCGGGCACGCCGGAGGCGCCCATCACCTTCCGCGCTGAGCACAAGTGGCGGGCGGTGCTCGACGGCCAGAACAACAAGGGCGAGTACGCGTGGAGTCTGTGGCACGAGAAGGAGCTGTGCCACGTCAACATCGAGGGCTTCGAGATCCGGAGCTTCGCCAGCCACGGGTTCTCCTTGCAGAGTAACACCCACCATATCCTCATCAAGGGAAACCACGTCCATCACATAGGGAACATCGAGACTACGACCCACTATGGGCTTGACGGGAGCTACGACAGCGAGAGCTGCAGCTACATCACCTACGATGGGAATGTCATCCACGACATCGGCCGCATCGGGCCACCGACGGTGAACTTCAACCTCGACCATGGGATCTACACCTGCGGCGACCACAACGTCATCGCCAACAACGTGTTCTACGACAACAAAGCGGGATGGGGCGTGCAGGTGGCCGGCTACGATACGGTGGACGATCTCGTGATCAGCAACAATACCTTCGCGGGAGGAGAGTCGCGCGGACACATCGTGCTCTGGCAGCCCTGCCACAACCTGGTGATCCAGAACAACATCTTCTATCGGCCGGCCGTACCCAACGCGATCAACTTCTATGAGGCTGACTTGCAGAACGTGATCATCCGCCACAACCTCGTCTTCGGAGGCGGACTGAAGGACAATGACGATAACGGCGCCTGTCTGGTCAGCGACACCATCGAGGGGCGCGACCCGCTCTTCGTAGACCCGGCCCAGTCTGACTTCCGTCTGCAGGCCGGCTCGCCGGCGATCGACGCGGGCGTTGCCGTCAAGGCGCCGGACCACGACTGCGCAGGGAAGAGGCGGCCATACGGCGCGGGCGTGGACCTGGGCGCATTCGAATGGCATCCGGCGAAACGGTAGCCTCGCCCGGGGAGGGAGGCGAGCCGAATACCACCCCGGCAAGCGAGGGCATCCGCGCCAGGGCGCTTCTGCTCGGGCTCGTGCTGACGCCCCTCAACGTGTTCTTCGTAGTCGCGGCCTCCCTGCTCCAGGGCGGCTTCCGCTTCACCGGGCGACACAGCCTCTTCGTCAACGCCGTCGCCGCGCTCTTCGCGCTGGTGCTGGGGAATCGGGTGATCCAGTCGCGTTGGCCCCGCTGGGCCCTCCGCCGCGCCGAACTCCTCCTCGTCTACGCAATGCTGGCAACCAGCACTGGGCTGGTTAGCAGCGCCTTCGACTGGGGCGGAGCGCTCGCTGCCACCATCACCTATCCCGTTCGCTTTGCCACACATGAGAACCGATGGGCCGAGCAGGTGATCCCTCATTTGCCGACTTGGCTCATGGTGCACGACCGTGCCGCCTTGGCCGGCTTCTACGAGGGCGGCCAGGACCCGTACACTTCGGCCGTGCTGCACGCCTGGATAGCCCCGGCCCTCTGGTACACCGCCTTCGTCTCGGTCGTGCTGGCAGGGTGCCTCTGCTGTAGCTCCATCGTTCGCAGGCGGTGGGAGGAGGAGGAAAGGCTGCCCTACCCGATGGTGCAGCTCCCGCTGGCCATGTCCGAGGAACGAGGTGAGCTATTCCGCAATCGGCTGTGGTGGATCGGGATCGGAATCAGCCTCGCGGTAGGTCTCTGGGGCGCGCTCGCGCGCTTCTTGCCAATGCTCCCGGCACTGCCGCTGGCCGTTGACCTGAGCAGCTTCGCCAGGAACCGCCCTCCCTGGGACAATCTCCCCTGGATGTCTCTGGAGTGGCAACCGTTCGCGTTGGGGCTCTGCTATCTTATCCCGTTGGACCTGGCCTTCTCGCTCTTCGCCTTCGACCTGCTGTGGGTGGCCGAATACGTCCTGGTGGCCCAACTGGGATGGACGGCAAGCGGGAACGCGGACTTCCCCTACGGGCACCAGCAGGCCGCCGGCGGTGTGTTCGCGCTACTGCTGACTGTGCTCTGGCTCGACCGCCGGTACCTCGCGCGAGTGCTGGCGAACGCTCTTTCTCTGCGCTCTCGACCGCGCCAGCCCGAGGTCGAGGCCCTCTCCCACCGCGGCGCCCTCCTCGGGGTGGCCGCTTGCTGGGCATTCATCTACTGGTTTCTGCGCCGCGGAGGGATGGAGACTTGGGTGGCCTTCGCCTACCCGGGCCTGGGCTTCGCCGTGCTCATGACCATCGCGCGGATCCGCGTGCAACTGGGTCCGCCGGCGCACCAGCTAGGGCTCTCCATGCCGAATTGGATCATCCCCATCCTCACGGGCACGCGGGCCCTCACCCCAGCTACCCTCGGTATGTTCACACTGCTGACTCCGGTGATCGGCCAGGAACAGCGCAACTGTCCCGTGCCCCTGCAGTTGGAGGCCTTCCGGATGGTCCCGGGGGGCCGGAGCGAGCGACGGCGCGTCGCCCTCGCGCTGGTCCTCACCCCGGTGCTGGGGATGCTGGCCTACTTCTGGGCCTCGGTTCACGTCGGCTATCACGTCGGTTTTGCCAATCCCGCCATCCCCCAGTACCCCTTCCTCGCCATGGCGCGCGGCAACATCGAATCCCTTTCCGCGGCGCTTGAATTCCCGACTGGCCCCGACAGGTACGCCCTCTCCGCTGTCGGCCTTGGGTTCGCGCTTACACTGCTGCTCTATTGGGCCAAGCTCTCCCTGCCCTGGTGGCCGCTCCACCCGGTGGCATTCCCTATCGCCTTGTCCTCGACCGTGCAGTCCATGACGCTGGCGATCTTCACCACCTGGCTGGTCAAGGCCCTGTTGCTGCGCTATGGGGGCTTGCGGGCCCACCAGCGCGTCTTGCCGTTGTTTCTGGGGATGCTCGCGGGAGGGGCCTTGGAGGCCACCCTCCGCCGCATCCTCTCCATCGTGTCCGGCACCGACCTCTCGTACATGGGGACGTAGAGGGATGTCTTGCAGTGCTGGATGGGATTGGAAGCCGCGATCTGGCGCGGCAAAGGCGACGGCCTCTGCGCCGTCGCCTCTCCGTCCTTGGTGCCGGAACCAGAACCGAACTGGGGACACCCGGATCTTCAGTCCGGTGCTCTACCAGCTGAGCTATCCCGGCACGCGGTCGCGATCATCGCCCCACACCTCACAGGAGGTATGGCACCCAGGCCTCAGGGACATTGACCGCGCGGCTTGCTTCCTCGGCGAACTTCGTAGGTCGGCCAGCGCAGGCGACTCCGCGCTGGCCGCGAAGTGGAGACTAGGCACCGATGAAGTACAAGAGGGGATCGTCGAAGTGCAGATGGGCTAGGTCTGGGGGCGGAGGCGGAACGGGAGGTCCCTCAATGATAACGGGGCGGATCTCCGGAGGCGCGAGGTCATCCCCGCTCTTGCGTTGTAGAGCGTACCGCGTCTCTTTCAGCACCCACTCTGACTGGCTCGCAGCGCGCGACCAGAAGAGAAGAAACAGATCGCACTCGTCGATGTGGCGGTAGATCTCCCGTTCCCATCGGTCTCCCGGGCTCAGCCGGACCGCGTCTAAGAAGTACTGGATGCCAACCGCTCGCAGCATCGGCACCCGCCTCATTACCTTCCGCCTGTCTTCCTTGGCGTAAGAGACGAACGCGAGCTGGTACAGCTTGGCCTGCTCACCCATAGGTTCCAGGACCTGTGAAGCCGCGCTGGCCGAGGCCACCACCTCCAAGCGGAACTTGATATGCCCAACCGGTACTGAGTCCTGGCTCACCAAGACAGTTCCAATCGTGGTGCGCAGTGGGCAGTCCTCTGGGATGAAGACGCTGAACTGCACGGGAGTTGGACGACCTCGCCAGGTCACCTTCCTTACGGGGTCATCAATGACCATTCCCGGGAGCAGAAGATGGAACACCAGTGTAGAACCGTGGGCGACCTGTGTCTCAAGAGTGGCGAACGACCGAGGTCTGGCGGTTTCGTCAAACTGAACAGCCATCGCTTGCACAGCTGCCACGTGTTCTGGGGTGTACGCAAACACCTGGACCAGTAACGAGGTCCCTGCCGCAGCGCTCGGGGGCGCGAAAACGCCGCAGTCCACCTCTTCCCGCGAGCGGTCCTCGCGTGATCCCTCACGCCTGCTACCAGGGCGAATCACCCTACCGACTCGCCCAGTGACGACCATTGCCAGTCGTCTCAGAAACGAGGGCGGCGACGGAGCCCATGGGGCCCACTCGGTCTCGGCGGGCCACCTGGTGACGCGCCTTGCCTCACAGATTCTGGCGAGCGCAGTTCGCACAGTAAGCGATGCGCCGGGTCCGCGCTCGGTCTCGCCGCCACGTGTATCCTCCGCCGAGTTACCCCACGCCGGGGCCCGGGCCCGGTCGAGTCGGGCGCCGTATCCACGCTCCATTCTCTCTGCGTGCAGCTGAAGCTCGCCCAGAGACCGTTCGAGGAGCCTGGACGCTAGGGAGACCCGGTCGCACACTTCCTTGAGTGCGCCCTCCAGTTGGGGCCAGAGCGCGGCAGGAGTCGCTTCTGATTCGACGCGCTTGCGTTCGGCTAGGTAGCCCAGCGCCGCCACCGCCCGCTCTAGCTGGGCTGATGACTTGACCGACTCCCTTGCAGCCGACTCTAGGGTCTCGGCTAGGCCCTGCGCTGCAGACAGCAGCCTCTCGGACGCTTGCGCCAGAACGGCCGCGGACACCCGCTCCGGCTCCGTCACTCCCTCCGGCTCGCGGCTGCTCCGCGACAGCAGTGAGTGGAGAATAACCGCGCCGCCGGCTGCCAGCAGCCCTATCCCAAGGACATCGACGAGGTGTGCTATGGCTCCCCACCGCGGTGCCAGAAGGGACGATGCCACCGTGAGCAACGCCCCCGCGGGGAGCCCGATCCAGGCGATCAGCAGTGGCCCACGCCCTCGTCCCAGTGGGTGCATCTTTCCCTCTTGCCTGCCGACGTCCGCCTCGCCCGACACGACCTGACGTCCATCATGCGTAACGCCCCTCTAGGCACCGTCGTTGCACACAGCATCAGCTGACTCGTATTCTAGCGGGCGGTCAAGTGGGAGTCAACGGGACAGTAACTACACGGACTGCTCAGCCGGCCGGTGCCGCGCTGTCGGCCTACGTGCGACCGGCCTGTGTTGGGTGACCAGAGACGATACCCGCTGCCCCGGAGCAGGTCGAGATTGCTGACAGACGGCCAAACGGCGGTGTTCGGCTGTGACACACTGCTGGTCGCGTTCCAGGCAGGCCCGGCTGGCAACCAGTTACGTGAGGAACAGGTTGCTGGCTCCCCCGGTCACGCTGCCCGGGCTGCTTTCGCCCGGAGCCCGGACAGCTCGACCCGCTTCGCCATGAGGTGCGGGACGGCTTCGAGTTGTTGCAGTGGGCCGGTTCGGAGCGGTCTGACCTACCGCGCCCTGTTTTGCTGCTGCGCTTCTCGCCGCGGGTAGCGACCAGGAGGGATCGCCGCATCCCGCACCGATCACACCGCCCATCTGCCATGCGCCTTCAGCCCGGCCAGCTCGACGGTCTTCGCCATGAGCCAGAGCGGTACGGTTATTGCCGCCGCCTTGTTTGAGTTGCCGTTGTAGGTGGGACCCCGGCGGGGTCGCCGTGACCGGCGATCCACTTCCGGGCAGTGCCAGGTCTGCCTGGTTCAGCCCTCTGGGTCTGGGGGCGGTGAAGGGAGAAGGGGCTCGAGCTGCGCTAGAAGCTTGGGGATGTGCTCGCTGATCAGCAACCACATCTGCCCTTGGCGGATCTCACCGTACTCCTGTGCGAGAACATGCCGCTGTGCGATGATCCTTCGCCACGGGACTTCGGGATGCGCATCGCGGAAGGTGGTAGAGACGCGGCCAGCGGCTTCCCCGATCACCTCGACGAGACGCTCGATGGCTAGCTGAAGCATGCGATTGCGCAGGTATCGCTGCAGGTCATAGCCTCCAGTGAGATCGAGAGCGGTCTTCGCCGCCTCGAGCATATCCCACAGGTAGCCGGCATCCTGCTTGTCAGGCCGCATGTATGATCTCTCGGGTGCTGAGGATCTCGTGCCTGCGGAACGGATTCCTCAGGCCTGTCTTTTCCACCAGGTCTACCTCACGGCCGAAGATCGCTTTGAGCTCATCAATCATGTCTACCCAGTCGAACAGGCTCCAGGGAGCATCCTCCGCCAACTCCACCAGCACATCCACATCGCTCTCCGGGCCGAAGTCTTCCCTTAGCGCCGAGCCGAAGATCGCCATCTCCTTCACCTGCCACTTGCGGCAGAACTCGGCTATGCGGGCCTTGTCTATAGCTATCGCCAGTGCCATTGCGCCAACCCCGTTCACCGAGGCGGCGCAGCGCCCCAGCTCATCCCGCATTATGCGATGTCGTCATGGCAGTGTCAAATCGCTCTTGACGCTGAGCCTGCTGTCTGATATTCTTCGGACGTCAGGACGTCGTCGGTACCTGGTTGCCTTTTAACCCAGTCCAGAGAGGCTGAGAAGGGTGTGCCCAATCCCTAGGCGGCAAGGCCGGGATGGCGGCCCGCCGGAAGCGGGCCTAGCCACATCATCGGCAGGCGATCAGCAAGCGCGTGCCCCCATGCGTGAGGGCAGCGCTTCTTCTTTGGCCCCGGCCGAGGTCAGCCGCATCCTCGACGAGGCCGATATCAGGCGCGCCCTCACCCGCATCGCCCACGAGATCCTCGAGCGCAACAGAGGCGCGGCGAATCTCTGCCTGATCGGCGTCCACACCCGCGGCATCCCGCTGGCCTTCCGACTGGCCCGCCTGATCGAGCAGTTCGAGGGGCATCACGTTCCGGTGGGCCAGCTCGATATCGCGCAGCACCGGGATGACCGGCCGAGGCAGGAGCAAGCTCCTGCCCAACAGGCCCGGGTTCTTACCTCCATTGCCTTCGACCTGGCGGGCAAGCAGGTCATCCTGGTGGATGACGTGCTCTACACCGGGCGAAGCGTTCGCGCCGCGCTCGACGCGTTGATCGAGCACGGCCGCCCGGCCGAGGTTCAACTCGCGGTGCTGGTGGACCGCGGGCACCGCGAGCTGCCCATCCGCCCGGATTACGTGGGGAAGAACATCCCCACCTCACACCGGGAGCGCGTGACTCTCCATCTCAACGAAACCGACGGCGAAGAGGCGGTCTACATAGAGCGCCCTTCGCAGGAGGGCTGACCGATGGCACTGCAGGGACGCGACTTGGTCTCGATCTTCGATATGAGCGACCGCGAGATTGAGGCGATCTTCGAGCTGGCCGACGAGATGGACGAGTACCGCCACGGGTGCCTCAAGATCGCCGATGGCGCGGTGCTCTCAACCCTGTTCTACGAGCCGAGCACCCGCACGCGTCTCTCGTTCGAGGCCGCCATGCTGCGGCTCGGCGGGGGCGTCATCAGCGTCGCCGATGCCAGTGTCACCTCGGTGGTGAAGGGCGAAACCATCGCCGACACCGTCAGGATCGTGGGGTCATACGCCGACATCATCGTCATCCGCCATCCCCTGGAGGGCAGCGCCCGCGTTGCCGCCGACTACGCCGACGTGCCTGTCATCAACGCCGGCGACGGCTCTCACGAGCACCCCACCCAGACGCTGCTCGACCTCTACACGATCCACAAGGAGAAGGGCAAGCTGCGGGGGCTGAGCGTTGCGCTGGTCGGCGATCTGCGCCACGGCAGGACCGTCCACTCGCTCGCCTTCGGGCTGGCGCGGTTCGGAGCGAAGGTGACGTTCGTGTCTCCCCGCGGTCTGGAGATGCCTTCCCATCTGGTCGAGCGCCTTGAGAAGGAGTTCGGTTGCACGCCCGCTCAGTACCACAGTCTGGGCGAGGTGGTGACCGACCCGGATTCCCTGAAGCGGCGAGGGGGAGATCAGAAGGCGCTCGCAACCGAAGTCGTCGCCACCTTCGACGCACTCTACCTGACCCGACTGCAGAAAGAGCGCTTTGCTTCCAACAACGCCTACCAGCAGGCGAAGAAGGGCTACGCGGTCACCGAAGAGCTGCTATCGCGGGCGCGGCCCGACACAGTGGTCATGCACCCGCTGCCGCGCGTAGACGAACTCGCCCATGACCTGGACCATGACCCGCGAGCCGCCTATTTCAGGCAGGCGGCCTACGGGCTGCCCGTGCGGATGGCGCTGCTTGCGGCGCTGCTGGGCAAGCGGACGCCCAAGGTGAAGCCAACGCGGAAGGGCGACTACCGCCCGGCCCCTCGACACGAAGTGGACTTCCGCCGGATCACCGAGCTGCCATGCCCGAACGAGCAGTGCGTGACCAATCATGAGGCCTACCTCAGGCCGCATTTCCTGTTCGTGAAGCACACTCCTGATGCCATCGCCTGCGCTTACTGCGAGCATGAGATGACGTCGCCTGTCAGGCAAGGGGGGAGCCGGTGAGCACCCCTTCGGCTGCGCCCGGGGCAGGCCTGCTGATAACCGGCGGCCGGCTGTTCGATCCCGCCTCCGGCCTCGATGGTCCGGGCGATCTGCTGACGAGGAACGGCAGCATCGTCGCCGTCGGCGACGTCACGCCTGCCGGAGCGGAGGAGGTCATTGACGCGAGCGGCCTCTGGGTGCTGCCCGGCCTGATTGACCTTCACGTTCACCTGCGGGAGCCGGGCCAGGAGTACAAGGAAACCATCGCCACCGGCACCCGCGCCGCCGCTGCCGGCGGCTTCACCACCGTTGTCTGCGAGCCGAACACCGCGCCGCCGTGCGACACGCCGGAGCGGGTCGGGCGGGTGATGCAGATCGCGGAACACGACGCGATTGTCCGAGTGCTTCCGAAATGCACCATCACCGTAGGGCAGCAGGGCGCGGAGGTCACCGACCTGGCGGCTCTTCGCAGCGCTGGCGCCGTAGCGGCAAGCGACGATGGATTCGCGGTCGGCAGCGCCGCCGTCATGCGAGAGGCGTTCGCGCGAGCGAAGGCCGCGGGCATGCCCCTCACAGTCCACGTTGACGGTCCCGCGATGGTCGAGCGCGACATCGGGCTGGCGGAGGAGCTGGGATGGCCCATCCACTTCTCCCACGTCAGCCTTGCCGAGGAGGCCGAGCTGATCGCCCGCGCTCGCTCCCACGGTCTGCCTGTCACCGGGGAGGTCACGCCACATCATCTCGCGCTGTCCCGCGATGACGCGCCATCCAACGACGCCAACTTCAAGATGAACCCTCCGCTCGCCTCTGCCGCCGACCGGGCGGCCGTGCGCAGCGCGCTGGCGGCGGGCGTTCTGACGGTGGTGGCGTCAGACCACGCACCTCACTCCTCCGAAGAGAAGGCGCGCGGGTACGACAAGGCGCCCGCCGGCGTCATCGGCCTCGAGACGACGGTCGCGGTGCTGTGGACCTACCTCGTTCACACCGGCCGGGTTACACCCGACGTGCTCTGCCGCGCGATGACGGCCGGACCGGCGAGTGTGCTCGGCATTGTCGCTCCCGCGCTCCGAGAGGGCGCGCCGGCCGACCTCGTGTTATTCGATCCTGAGCGCGCCTGGGTCGTTGACCCCGAGCAGTTCTACTCGAAGGCCCGCAACTGCCCGTTCGCAGAGCGCAAGCTGCAGGGCCGGGCAGTCATCACCATTCGCAGCGGTCTCATCATCATGAGGGAGGGAAGCATAGTCGAACCGGGAGCGACCGCGTGAAGGCAATCCTCGTGCTGAAGGACGGTACGGTCTTCGAGGGCGAGAGCATCGGCGCGCCCGGCCGCGCCCTCGGCGAGGTGGTCTTCGACACCACCATGGTGGGCTATCAGCAGTGCCTGACCGACCCGTCCTTCCGTGCGCAGATCCTCGCCTTCACCTATCCGCTCATCGGCAACTATGGCAGCAATGGCGAGGATTTCGAGTCCGGCCGCTGTCAGGCGGCGGGCATCGTGGTGCGAGAGCTGTGCGATGAGCCGAGCAACTTCCGCTCGGAGTTCTCGCTCGGGGCGTTCCTGAAGGAGCACGGCGTGGTCGGCATTGCTGGTGTGGATACGCGCGCACTGACCCGCAAGCTGCGCACCGTGGGCGTGATGATGGGGGCGATCTCGACAGATGAGACGCCGGCCGAAGCGCTCAGGCGAATCGAGGACAATCCGGGCTACGGGGACATGGATCTGGTGGAACTCGTTAGCACTCCCAAGCCCTACGAGTGGACGCGAACCTCACCCCCCTGCCCCCTCTCCGCGCGCGGAGAGGGGGCAACGACGGCGGACGGACCGGCATTGGATCGACCCGGGGTGAGGTTCGGCCCCCGCATCGTCGCCGTGGACTACGGCATCCGCGAGAGCATCCTGCGGAACCTCGATCGGCTGGGCTGCCGCACGGTCGTCATGCCCTGCCGCGTGACGGCCGATCAGGTGCTGGAGGAGAAGCCCGATGGGGTAGTGCTCTCACCTGGCCCCGGCGACC
>Ga0315286_10004447_pt1 | contig 13443 bp, 20 predicted proteins | sample YL17G10_0_MG_FD_205038 | JGI IMG/M metagenome (GOLD analysis project Ga0315286, IMG submission 205038) | Sediment microbial communities from Yellowstone Lake, YNP, Wyoming, USA - YL17G10_0 | ecosystem: Environmental > Aquatic > Freshwater > Lake > Sediment | place: USA: Wyoming | collected... | reverse complement strand
CTTCCACTTCTATGGTCTTTTCCGATGGGACGCTCCAAGGTCAGGCACAAACCCCTACCCTTGTCTTGCCCTGTTCAGATGTTTCGGCTACCTTCACGCTCAGAAAAGCTAGGGAAAAGCGACGTTCCATCACTGGTGATATTACGCTCCTAGAGCACTTCGCACAATCTCGCGCATCATGCGAGAGATTGCGAGAAGGACACTCTCGAAGGATGTTTTCAGAAGCCTCTAACGTGAAGGAGGTTCTCACTAGGGTTCTATCCATCACCGAGAAGGACATGCCCGTCCTGGACATGCTCATCACCAAGAACAAAGCGAGCGTCACGGACAAGGACATGCGCGTTGTCAAGGACGTGTCCATCGCCAAGACTGCGACCTGCCTATCCTGGAGTAGAAGAAGGATCTGCTGCGGATGCTCACGAGCTTCAGATCGGGACTCGGGGATGATGGACTTCACCAGAGGGGGCGAGGCTGACACCGCTCCACTAGGCAGAGAAGAGATCTCTATTCAAAACTCGATAGCCAGTCATGTACAGTCATCATTCCGTTGGTTCGAGGGGGATATAGGTATGTTACTAACACGTAGGAGTCTACGTCTGTCTGTGAGTGTCGGACATCATACATGCTTGTCGTTCTTGGTGTGCTGTTGCCTGAGCTCGCGTATGGCAACTTCGATGCCGTGAGAACGGGAATGAAACAACCGTTCACCGACTTTCATATCGAGCCAGATGACTTGGTTCTCATCTAACGATACGGTGACACGGTGGTGCCGTCTCTTGAAGATGAGACTATGTTTTCGTTCTCGCCGCTCGGTCATCATTGCACCTTTAATGACCTTGAGGATGATAAGCGTTTGTGTGCGTGAGTGCGACAAATGCGCAAGGTCGCATACTCCTTTTGGTGAGACTACAGATCGCATGAAGACCAAAAGAGAGCGTTTACACAATAGCCAGTTGTGTTGACCGCTCGACCCTGGTATCATATGATGGCGTGGCAAAAGCCTATACGAGAGGGCAGAACAAGACTTATGTTTCGGAGAGCGGATTCAGACAAAGATGCCAGAGAGGAAATGGGCAAGGGACGAAATCATATCAGAAATCAAGAGACTTCATTCAAGCGGTCAGAACATCTCCTGCAACTACTGCCTATTCAATCGTCGTGAGCTCTACGAATCAGCGAGAAGACGCTTTGGAACTTGGGAGAATGCAGTAAATGCAGCTGGAATCGATTACGACACTATCCGAAAGAAGCATAAGAAATTCTCAAGAGAGACGATCCTATCGGAGCTAAAGGAGTTGCACTGCAAAGGGAAGAACATCAGACCGAGAGCTTTGACCAAGGAACATCCTGGTCTAATGGCTGCAGGGATAAGGATGTTCGGCGATTCTAGAGGGATGTACAAAGCTGCTGGAATAGACCCCATTGATATTGGGGCGACGAGACAATGGAGCCGAGAGATCATTATCCAGAATATCAAGAAACGGCATCAAGCTGGAAGGCACATGGATTTGACGGCTGCAAAAGGGGAGTACAAGGAATTGGTTGTTGCAGCCAGGGAGTATTATGGGGGATGGTATCCAGCTCTGAGAGCAGCTGGGATTGAGCCAGATAAGTATCGTCTGAGAAAGCCCAAGCACTACTGGTCAAAGCAGACGGTCTTGAGTGCGGTCCGGACTCGCTACGAATCAGGAGAGGCTATGGACGGACCGGCGGTTCGAAAAGATGATGGAGCACTCTCAGCAGCCGCGCATCTGCTGTTCGGAAGTTGGTATGGCGCACTGGATGCGGCAGGCATAGCCTCAGGAGACTACAGGATGCTGAGGCCTCCTGAGCACCGGGTTGAAGAGATAAAACCTCATGGATACTGGACAAAGGAAACAGTCATTGCGGAGATTCGCCAAAGGCACGAGGCAGGAGAGGGTATAAGTGGGGATGTGGTTAAAAGGGAGGCTGGGCAGCTCGCATCCGCTGCTTGTAGGTATTTCGGGAATTGGTATGCAGCGGTTGAAGCTGCTGGTATTAAGTCGGAGGGAATCAGAAAAATCAAGGCAGTTGACTACTGGACGGACGAAGTCATTCTCGATGCAATTAAACAAAGATTGAAGGATGGCAAGGATCTCAGGACTAGAGCTGTGAGCAGAGAAGACTCCGGGCTTTTGGTTGCTGGTAATAGAAGATTCGGAAACTGGTATTCAGCGGTTGAGGCGGCTGGGATTTCGCCTGGTTGGAAGGAGAAGCCACCGATCGGCTACTGGACAAAAGAAAGGATAATCGACGAGATAAAAGCGGTTCATTCCAAAGGAGAAGACCTTTCTGACCGCAATATCTCCATTACTCATTCCAAACTGTATGGTGCCGCTTACCATCATCTAGATTCATGGCAGAACGCTGTGGAGGCCGCAGGGATCGACTATGATTCTTTCAGACGAATGAGGAAGGATTATACCAAGGACGAGCTGCTTGAAATGCTGAGAAAGTGGCACTCAGAAGACATCCCTTTGGCGAGGACCGCAATTGAGATGATTCGACCAGGATTGACTGTAATAATCGAAAAGTATTTCGGGAGCTACAAGAACGCAATCGAAGCTTTGGGACTCGATTACGACAAGATTAGACGAGACATTGACACCGAATCATTCAAGGGCAATGTCTTTGAACTGTATGTCCGAGAGGCTCTCACCAAGCTTGGATGGGACATCGACTATCGGAAGAAATTCCGATTTGGACGGGAAGTATGCATTCCTGATTTTGTCAATAGGCGAACTGGCACATGGATTGACGCAAAGCTGAACTCTCATGGTATGGGCGTGGCAATTACATTAAGACAGTACTTGCCACACACAGACGAGATTCTCATCATATATCTTCAAGGGAAGAATCCTTCATGGGACAAAACTGGAGTTGAATTCATGCCAATCTCATACTTCTACTCAGAACTCCGTGCAATAGGAGAAGAAGAGTTGGTCGAGAACATCGAGTTACTCAGGAAGGGAATTACAAAGCCAGAACAGCAACGACGGATTCTCGACTATGTTTCCAGAATAGCACAAGATCGTGAGATAAGGCATGCGTTCAAGCGAGCAAGATAGGGTAACACAGCCTCGGAAAAGACCTCTATGTTGAAGTGTCCCCTCGCCTTCATCATAACATCCATAGGGGAGGAAAGGCGCGCAAACGGAGAGAGAATTCGTCGGAGGCTGATTCGAGAAAAAGGAGTAAGAAAGGGATTTGGATCGGACTCTACAACAACCAGCATTCCAAAGAATTCGACCCGTATACTGCCCGCCAATCGCCATTGACGCCGTTGTCGCTGTACCCGTTCCAGCTATACCAATTGAAACTAGGTGGGGCATGGGGGCGAGCAACCCGGACACCGTATTGCAGGGATTGGAACCACACATGAGCAGAACAACTGTCAGCAGTGTCCTTGGATTCTCCCTGAACTTGAACATTAAGGGCATTGGCGTCGCTTGAACCCTGGTTTGACGCATAGACGGCCACGCCATCAAGGTAGCAGGTCCACACGTTCAAGGACCCCGAAGTGCCAGTCCAATGAATGTCATATGTATGCGTCGACGGAATTAACAAGGTGTTAAACATGGTGACAACACTGACAGTTCCGCTTCCCTCTTCCACATATACGGTCGGGGCTGAGGCGAGATTCAGCCCGCCATGCGGGCTGGGATAATACCAACCTCGTATGTAGCCGAACTGGACCCAATCTCCACTGATGAAATTCACGGTCAACGAATACGATACCTGCCCTGTATTAGGGGCATAGTACGCACCGACCGTGTTGATTGTGGCTTTGACCCCTTTCATGTTCACTGGGCCGCTCTTTATCTCCCATGCCCAAGTGACTACATTCGAGGCCAAAACGGCCGGGAGAACCATGGTCATCGATACCGCAATAGCCAATGCGGTCATTACACACGCTCTAGCTGTCGAGTTTCTCAACATTTCATCTCCAGCAACCTGTCCAGCTGCCCCATCTCATAGGCATCTAACTAGAAGGAGCTTTCCACTTGGAGTCTTGAACGTGCTGTCACAATTGAAACTATCCCTCGTGTAAGTAATTGAGCGAAATCAGGTCAGAAGTATCATGAAGAAGCTAGGGGACCTCGAGCGCACTGCTCCCCATGCATGAGAGCAAGCTCGGCGAGAACAGATTGTTCATCTTCCGAGTAGCAACATGCGCAATTGCTCTGGTGGCCGCGGCCGTCACATTGAGAAAGCGGAAAAAGGTAAGCGGTTTGAGCCTCGCCTCGGAAATGCCTGTAGGGGGGGAATTGCGATTTGGCTATGGGGAACCTTCGAAATAGGATTTATATGGGGGCGCGACCGAGTTTAGGGCAGAAAGCTTTATGGCGCCGGGAACATACCAGGTTCTATACGGGAAGCGAGCGAATGGAGCGTGCGTCGCCGAGAGAAGCGTTCTTGATGGTATTCAAGAAAGAAAATGCAGATGCGGTCATTCTGGCCTCAGGTAGATTGATTAAGAATCGCAAAGTATTCGAAGCAAGCGGTGAAGAAGCCAAGTGCTCAATGTGTTCAAAAGCATTGACAGTAGAAAGAGTGGGTAGAATCCTACCTGGTTCTACAAAGCTTTGCTGCGACGATCCCACCTGTTTCAATGAATTCTCAGTAGAACTAATGTGAGCGTGGGGACTTGGGAGCCCTTAGAAACTACTTCACTGGGCTCGCAAAGAAGTGCGGGATCGACCTGGAAAACGTCCTTGTGAAATTCGAGTACAAGAAGGACGTGGGAGTGGTAGCAAAGCAGGGTAGTCATTCCTCAATGACCGTCAATTACATCATGCCTCACTTCACGAACGAGGTACTCTCACCATCGAGGATCCAAGAGACAGTTAAGCTGACAAAGGATGAACTCTGTTTCCTGACAAGAGAGGATCTGGCGCCCTATGATGCAATCGCAATCGCTGCGCAGGAATCAGAATACGATTTGATGAAGGTTTTGAGAGACATCGTGTCTCATGAGGACTTTGTCGCTCTCGCCGCATCCGTCACGATAAGACGATTTGAACTTCTGGGACAGGGACAGAGGGCAATGGAATTTAAGACCGCTCTCAAGAGACGCTTCAAAGAGAGAGGAAACCGCATACTTGTGTTCTATTCGACGGGACTTCTTGAAGATATATTGGGGTTCATGCTGAGATGGATTACGTACGCCGGTACCTACTCGGACAGAATTCGGGTTAGGGAACTCTGGGACAGATGCCTCGAGGGAATGGACTACGCCATCTTCGTCAATGCTGGAATGGCGATTGAGGGAATCGTATCCAGACTCGAACAGGGCTTCCACATTGAAGGGTTGCCAGTTATGCTTGTTTTTGGCAGAACCGAGCCCATAACAGCAAAGATAGAGAAAGCGCTCAAGAATTTCCAGTTGGCGGAGGAAGCCAGACAACTTGAGAGACTCGGCTATCAGATTGAGAAGCAGGAGTACGAAGTTGGAGATCACAACGTGATGGTCGTCAAGATAAGCGTGACCGCAAAGTTGCCTGCCAATGGCTGTGATTGAGTCTAGGTCATCCTCTGACTGTGAAAACCTCTGCCCAGGAGACCAGAGAAGAGAAGGTCTTATTTCTGGGGGCAACTATCCTGGCCAACAAGGTTTGGTGAACGAAATGGAGGAGTCTTCTTGGCAGATCATTGTCGCAATCATTGCAGCCATTGCTGTCATCTCAGGCTACATGTACAACTCCTGGCAACATAGAAAACTCGAACGCAACAAGATTCAATATGAGGCGAAACTCGCCGCCTTCGGGAATCTCATTGCTGCATCCCGCGGATCAGTGGATGCGTACGAGATGTTCCGAGCACTGGTTGCCCGTATTTCAGATAAGCACGACCCCCTAGAGGCGATAATTGTAGCAGCCGCCTTGACACAGGATCTAGAGAAGCCACTGGAGTCAGCTTCGACGAGACACATGCTTGAGCGTGCGACGCGAATCAACGATGAATTGGTGAGTAACAGAAGTCCTCGCATGGAGGAACTCAAAACGAAATACAAGGATGAAGTCCAAGGGTTGGCTTCAAGCCTGGGCGTTCTACTCAACCGGATATTCCATTTTCACCACGAACGATTCGCTGTCGCCTATGAGAGTGCGACCTTGGTGATGGAAGAATCAGAAGAGTTCGTCGCCTCAGTGAAGAACTTCGTAGAATACCTTTATCCAGCGTTCCTTGAACAAGACAACCGAATCATTGAATTGATCGATGAATTGGGCGAGGATGGGTTGAAGACGAAGACAAAAGGATATTCAGAGGACGAAACGCTGAAGATGCGCTGGGGAGAGATGCTGCGGGTAATGAATGGCAATCTTCGCGATACCCTCTGACTGTAAGCACATTTACATCCCTCACCGAAGAAGAGATGCTGGACGGACTCAGGTGAGGACATTATTTGGATGTAGGGGACATAGAGGGGTTTGAGCCTCGCCTCGGAAAAGCCCTTAGGGGAGGAATGGCGATACATCCCAGAATCTAGATATAGGCAGGTGGTAAGATCGTAGACTACGAATTCTGGACCTTGGTTATCCTGGTCATTGGCTCAATCTTGACACCTTTGGCAGCGTGGTACAAAGAACGGCAAGCCAGGAAAGTTGACATGGAGAAGATTGCCACTCTCCAGACCACACTAGAAGCATTGAACAAGCAGGCCGACAAGTATCTAAAGCTCCTGAAAGAGCGACAGGATATTGAGTTACCTCTTCAAGTGGCCGACCGAATAATAAAAATACAGGAATCGAAAAAGTGAAGGGGTTTGGCTCCGGCCTCAATCCCTGCTGATTGACGCGGTCTGCCTCATTACTGGCTGTCGACTGACTGTCTCGGAACGGAGAGGGTAGGAAAAGACCATAGAGGAGGAAAGGCGATGCCGATACTGACTTGGTGCTCATGAGATGTAACAGGTGCGGCCGAGAGATTCCGAATGATGTGGTTTTTTGCAGTCACTGTGGTAACAGAGTTGGACCGACTTGGGGGGCAACAATTCCCGATGGAGCCGCTGAATCCAAGAAGAAGACTAACGTGATTGTGATCGTGTTCGTTGCACTGGTGATAGTGATTCTCGTCGTAGCAGGCATCTACGTTGTCGCGATAGCCGCTCGGGAGGCTACCAAAGACATTACAACAGCGAAGGTGGAAATCACGGTTCTATCTTCCGGGGCACCCAATGATTATACTTTCCCGCCAGATACGGGAAGTAGGTATGTTCAGCTGACCGTTGTTCTTCTGAACAAGGATGACAACAGCCGTTCGTTGTCTTCTTTTGAATTCAAGCTTGAAGTGGTCGGCGGTGCACGATACAGCAGTACTTGGAACGTTGATGACACGGTTCCGAGCTCTATCGCGCCGAGCGGGTCAGCTACCTTCACGATAGCTTTCGAGATTCCTAACACCGCAACCCCTCAGAAGTTGATCTACGATTCGCTGTTCGAGAATGAAATTGAAGCTCCAGTTCCGTGAGCGAGCACGGTTTCTTGTGAGGTGAGGCTGGTGCCTTTAGGCTGCCGAAACCGAATCAAGAGGGGGTGCGAGCGCGTCATGTCGGAAAAGACCGTAGGGGGGGACAATGTGCTTACTTCTTCTGGGGAGCTCCACATGACGAACAACGATTCGATGTGACCTCAATTAGCGCGTTGCAGTATGGGCACGGATACTTCACAATTTCCCTCACTATTTCCTTCACATGGACCCGCTCAGGCGATTGAACTGGCCGTTCCTGGATCTCTTTCATTTCGCTCTGTATTGAACTAACCCATGGCCCTGGAGCATCGACCAGAAACTCGTGACGAGGAATCCCTGAGAAGGATGAGGACTCCACCGTTATCACAAGCACCGGGCTTCTTGCATATCGGGCTTCGACCGACCTTATTGACGTGAGCGGTATCGTCTGAATGATGTACTCGCTCTGGTCCAACAGGCCGCCCTGTCTGGAGAAGACGAGCTTCCCTCCGTCCAGAGTCAGTACACCTTTGTTGGCTCTGTACCGTGCCGGGGATGAGTAGGACAGATGGCTCACCTATTTCTTCATCATCCGACCGCACTTGGCGCAAACGGGCTTCTTTACAAAGCCCATCTTGGCAGTGCATTTGTAGCAGTACAGTTTTCCGAAGTTCTCGCACCCCTGCGTCCCACAAATACATCCTGTGTTTGCAAATGAGGTCGGCTGCCCACAATTCACGCATATGCCACTAACCATTGTACCACCGCTTCCAGATGGCAATTCCGTCCAGGCATATAAACTAGCTCTCCCTTGTGGTGCTGGCCTCGCGAAAACGGCATGATACCGTCATATGGAACATGATGGGGTCCTTGGTGCTACGTCCGTGGGTCATGGCCCAGAGAGAAGAGACTGGCGAGAAGACTCCTTACGAAGATGCCGAGAGGCTAGCTCGAATGCAGGAAACGGCCCGGACCCTCGCCTCGGAAAAGACAATAGGGGAGGAAAGACGATGCAACGGACGGAGAGATGGCGGTGAAGTGTCCGATCTGTGGAGCTGAGAATCCAGAAGGAAAGACATTCTGTGGCGATTGTGGCACTAGGATGCCGGAGCGGACTCCGGACGAGCCGGTCTCACCAATCCCGCAGCAGTGGGATGCTCTCAAAGCACGTTGGTATTCTATTGCCTCTCCAAGCACAACAAGGAAACTCATAGTTGTGGCAATCGTCCTCATGGTAGTTGCTTCGGCTCTCGCATACTACTACCAACCCGTGCGAGGGACTGGGTCGGCTTCACGGTCAACAGTCGTTAGAGGCGGGATCGTGGAGTTCGATTTCACGCCAAGTCAGGGAGTCGCGCCTTACGGATACTCATGGTCATTTGGGGACGGGAACCATAGCTCCGAAAAGAATCCGACTCATAGATACAGCACAATCGGAACTTACACGGTGACTGTTACAGTTGCGGATAAGGCTGGAATAAAGTGCCATTGGGCTACGACAATCACAGTGAGGGCTCCTCTGGTCTTCATAGACACGGTCCAAGTGACATACTTTGCAATTCTTGGTATGTCCAACAACACGCCTGCTTACTACAATTTATGGGTCGACGGGGTCCTTGAAGTTCACAATGGCGCTCGTAGCGGCTCGTATATCATCGCTCTGCAGCCAGGCACTACGCACGAAGTTAAGGTCCAAGTAGGGAACATGCTCTACCAAGATGAGGTAATGGTCCTAGCATCCGACAAAGGCTCCATAACAACGCCGACGACCGAGGTAGATTTGCATTGCATACTCTGGTATGAGACATCAGGCAACATCTTCACGACTGAAAATTCAACCTTCACTCTCCTACCAGTATGAATGAGGTCCTGCTGATTGACGACCTGTCCTCATTCACTGGCTGCGAACAGACTGTCTCTGAGCGCAAACAATCGGAAAAGACCATAGTATCGACTAGACAGTCCTCTTGTGCGCTGCATATTCATAGGACCAGGTGAAGCCGAAACCAGATGCGACTAAGGCCAATCCGATCTTGACAAGAGCAGCTCTCTCCCGCAAGTTCCAGAGAATATTGTCGTCGACCGCTTCTTGGCTGAGAATATAGCCAAGCCCATCAAGAGCCAACAATGCGGTCACGGCGAACACCACGAGCGCAATCCCGAATAGAACCACGTCGGTAACTACCCACATGGTCTTGGTCTTCTCCCAGTCCCTCCGACGCCTGTCAATCAAGAAGAGTAACGCGACAACCAAGAAGCCAGCGAATGTGGCGGCGACTTGAGCAGTCGTTGACGTGAGAGTCGTAGCGGAATCGACCGTTGATATGTTCAGCTCGTCCCAAGACGACCATATGTAGGCCGAAGTGAGCATTAAGAGGGAGATGCAGAAGACAAGCCCCTCTTTCGGCTGCTTCTTCAACCACACAACAATACGCAAATTGTCAATCCGTTTCAATATTCCACCCTCCAAGAACGAGGATTGTCTTGGGCGGATGTTTCCTTTGGCTATCAATCAGCTCCTCCACAACCTCTTCGCATTCGATGGAACCAAGAGCGAGCTCAGAAAGACCAAGAGGGTGTGCCGCAGAGACGGGTCGCTCCATTACGTGACCTTTGTGAGGCAAGTTGAATACTTCGAGCTTCTGAAATGATGAATGAACAAAAATGGACATCGACGGACGACGACAGGGTATACATTTGGTTGCCGATAGCCAAGTGTGTACATTGAAATAGGGTGGATGTATACCTCTGTCCAATGGTCGGAAGTTCGAAAAATGATGGGATCGTCGCCTCGAGAGTCCCAAAGGATCTCATCGTCGGCCTCGACGAGCTCGTTGCGAAAGGAGCCTTCGAGAACCGATCACGAGCAATTTTGCAGGCAATTATCAATCTGCTGAGACAAACAGAGGCAAGCGAGAATCGAATCGCAGAGCCTACTGTAAACCAAGCGAACGAAGGTGACGACATATCGAGAAGCCTTGAAGAGCTGTTTTCATTGCAGCGCAAATAAACACACGCTAGGGGGGATGGGAATAGAAGAAGAATGTAAGAACGGACAGATAAGCGACGGGTTCACGGGCAGAAGGGTTTTCGGAGTCGTCGCTAGGGGATTTCCCGCTGATATTGAGACGTGGATCGAATCCGCGAAGCTTCACGGAATCTACATCATTTTCTCGAAGAGCTCAAGGACCGCGAAGCTGGTCATCAAGGAGGAAATCTGGTGAATGTTTTTGTGCGTCTCCTCCCAGAGAGAGAGAGTAGAGAGAAAGTGTATCCATACATACATACATCCATCCATAGTCACCATCGGCGACTGTTTCTTTTGAGGCCGGTTAGAAGCTATCTGACTAGTGTATCCTCACTTGCGTATCCACGCTTGTGTGTCCACAAATGTGTATCCACACAGGGGGCCTATCATGGCTAGACGAGGAGTAGACTTTCATGTGTGGATCGAGACTGAGGAGGCAGATGCTCTTGATTCTATAGTTCCATTTCGAAAGAGGTCAGAATACGTTAGAGGTCTCATTCGAAAGGACCTAGAAGAAAAGCAAGCATTCAGAGAAACGGAAGCCAAGAGGCTCATCGATGAGCGTGAAGCTTACAAGAAGAAATACGGTCTGGAGGCCGAGGACATGGTATCGGAGCTCGAGCAGAAGCGAGAAGAGGAGCTCCTCGAGAAGGTCTATCGAGAAATCGACATGGAGCCGACCAGAATCAGACTAGCGATGACCAACTCTGAATTGAAGGATTACTTAGTGATGCGAACCAACCAAGTGATTGAGGAGGAACATCTTAAGGTAGATTCACAGGTAGCTGTCGAATACATTTTCAAGAAGGTGGGTGAGAATGCAAGAGGATGATTTCGACTCTGAGATGGAAGAGGAGGTTCTCAAGGATGGGACTGTATTCAAATTAAGAACCAGCAAGAGACTACTTCGGTACTGGTGTGAAAGACTCTATTCTGAGGATGAGAAGGAGAGAAGCCGGGCATTCAAGAGCGTGGCTACCATTCTGAATGAGCATCCAGACTGGATTAAGGAATTACCACCTGCACTCAAGGACAGATTTCAAGGCCCTGGAAAGCAAGAAGGATTCTTCAGAGCAGAACCAGGTCCCCCAGATGTCAGAGAAAGATTCAGGACCCTTCTTGAAAGAAACGACATGATGGGGCTTACGGAATCTGAGGTAGACGAGCTCGAGGGGATAAAAAAGGAGTATCCAGAATGGGGAGACTCTAATCGTTCTATCTGGGAGGCTCGAAAGGTGAAACGGAGATGATTTCCCTTCGTTCTATCATGACGATCATGCACGCGAAGGCTCCCAAAGACAGAAGGTTTTCGAGGGATGCCGCGCTCATGCTGAAGATGCACCTCGAGGGGATTGCTGAGCGGCTTGTCGAGCAGGCCGCAAGAATCCACGACAGCGAGAACGCCATGCGAAAGAAGATCGGGGAGAGGCCAAAGAAGCTGCTCGCGCCGAGGCACATGATAGGAGCCATTGAAGGGCGATTCCTTGAGGGAGAGAAGACCGATGATGAGCATTAAGAAGGGCGTATCCCATGACAGGCTGGTATGGGCCGGAGACTCATGCACTCACCAAGCGTATGTTTTTCCGGTCCATATCACCCAATGCTTAATACCCATGAATCCCATGTCTGGGTCGGTGAGTGCATGAATAAGACTAGCATCGACCAGATTGTGAGCGAGCAATTTGAACGCTTTAAGCAGTATTTGACAGCTCGGAGAAGAAGCCCAGGGACGATTAAGGTCTACACGGACCACGTCGCGAAGTTCTTGAGACTGTGCAACAAAAGCCCTGAGCAGCTCGGGCCTGAAGACGGAGAGAAGTATCTGCAACATCTCGCAGCGCACTACTCTGAGAATACGCAGTGTGTCCACGTCGCAGCAGTAAACAGATACCTTGAGAAGATTCTCAAGAGGCCTGACCTTAAGATGGACGCGCCTCGGTCAGTGAAAGTGGAACGAATACCCCTGACAAAAGATGAAGTCGTGGCCATCCGTGAGGCAGCAGCAAGCATGGGCTTCGGCAGACGCAACAAAGCCATCATCGATATGATGTACTACGGCTGCCTGCGGGTGTCCGAGGTAGCTAACCTCACGCTCTCGTGCTTGGACCTAGAGAACAACAGGCTCAGGGTGAATGCCGGGAAGGGGAAGGACTACTCCATAGTGAACCTCACACCCAAGGCTGTGCAGAGCTTGAAGGACTATATCGACAACGAGAGAACTACACCCGAGGAAGGCTCTGAAGATGTCCTGTTTCTCTCGAGGGAAGGGGAAGCTCTGTGTACAGCGCAGCTCTCGAAGATCGTGGCTGAGGCTGCCGAGCTGTCAGGCATCAAGAGAAGGGCAGAGGTGCACCCGCACCTCTTCCGCCACAGCGGGCTGTCGCACATGTCTGAGGCAGGAGCTTCGATGGAATCAGTCAGAAGACAGGCTAGGCATTCGAGCCTCGCAACGACAGGGCGGTATGTGCATCACACCGAGAAGGCTCTCAGGAACGACTACGAAAAGGCGTTTGGTGTGAAGGTATCCATAGAGCCTAACAGGCCGATTCCCGCGCAGCCTACGCCGAGGAGCTCGGAACAGGTGGCCTATGCACACCTGACACATGAGGACGTGCTGAGGGCTAGGCTCGAAGGTAAGATCGACACGCCAACGATGGAGTCAGTACTAGCACACCTTGACGGTTCTGCGGTTCCGCAGATCGTTCCGAAGGTCTCGAAGGCTCCGACACTAGGCTATCAGTGAAAACCTCTAAACCCCTTCCTCTTCTCGTTTGCTGTAAGAATCTTTTATTGACCTCGCACGCTCAAGCGAGGTTGCGAAAAGCGACGTTTCGTAAATGTTTATTTGCGCGCACGCGCATTGGAGTGCGCTCGCGAGAGCACGGGATGGGATCATGTGCAGATACAGCTATGTTAGCGGAGCTTGCGCGAACAAGCATGTCGAC
>Ga0315286_10004446_pt1 | contig 13447 bp, 17 predicted proteins | sample YL17G10_0_MG_FD_205038 | JGI IMG/M metagenome (GOLD analysis project Ga0315286, IMG submission 205038) | Sediment microbial communities from Yellowstone Lake, YNP, Wyoming, USA - YL17G10_0 | ecosystem: Environmental > Aquatic > Freshwater > Lake > Sediment | place: USA: Wyoming | collected... | reverse complement strand
AATGCCTTTGGCTTGCGCAAATTGCAGAAAATGATAGCTGAGAATGTTAATGCCAGGATGGGCTCACTGACAACAATATCCAAGAGCGCGCATATATATGAAAGGGACTGGAAGGATGCGGAGATTATCAGCCACAAGAAAGTGGCTCTTGAATGGAAGGGAGATCCCAGGGGCTATTTCATAATAAAAATAGACGGGAAGAAGCTGAAGCTTCTTCATTACGCCAACCAGGGCACATTCCTGCGGGAATATGAAGGCAATACCGCAGAAGAGCTGTATAAAATGCTTTTAGATAATAATGCTATTTCCGTGCCTGAACACTGGGTTTATATTGGAAAGGAATTGATGAAGGCGGAGATGGCGATGAGACTGGGGAAGAAATATATACAAGATAGCGATTTAGAAATCTAATGAAAAAATTGAATTAATAATGATTCTTCAAATTATTTCTTTTCAAAAATTCAATAAGCTTTAAACCATTTTCATTTAAATTGGTTAATGTGAAATCTCCCAGAAATTTATCAGCATATGTTCTTCCCTTATCTGTATCATAGATCCCATAATAATCTCCATTGCTAATAATAATGAATTTAGTGCCAATTTTCAAAGAATATCTAAAGGCTTGTTCTACAACACCAATATCCTTGTTTGCATTCAAATTCCAATATTTCTTGACTTCTATCACCGCAAGTGGCTTGTTTTCGGCTGCAAGTAGAATATCTATTCTTCCTACTTGAAACTTAATCTCATCATCTTTTTCGTAACCCAGATTAACCAGGAAGTCTTCTATTAAAGATTCGTGACCTCTTTCTTTATGGTCGTTTATTAGCTTTAATTTATTTATTCTAGCTATCATTTTGTCTAACCAATCAGGTAACTCTAAAGGTTGCTTGTTGACAATAGGCTTTTCTTTTACGACAATATTCTTTGGGGAGATATTTGAATCCAATAATTTTGAAAATTCCATCATTTCTTTGCCTGCCAATTCGAGCAAACTTTTCGAAATTATATATGGGTGCTTAGAATGGTCTTGAATAAAGTTGAAAATATCTTCATTTAGAATCTTGAATTGCATATTTTTTAAGATTATCACGTTAACCCACGGCTTCTCATATTGTCTAGCCCAACCAACTTTGTCCCCAATTTCACCTTCCGCATCTCCAATAATGCCAATTATCTGGCCGAAATAGATTACATCTTTGCAGGAAATTGCCAACATATCCCCAATATTGATCACCGCAATATCCCTTTTTCCAACATCCCAAAGATTTACTTCACCTTCCCGCCTGAATTTGGCCAGTTCAGAAATCAAATGTTTGTTCCCTAATTTGGAAATTAAATCCTCAACATCAATACTGCGATCTAATGTTCTTTTTGCGTTTTGAACCTTGCTCTGATAAATCTTAATGAACATCATATATGAGCTGATGTTCTATAAATCCTTTTAAATATTGTGCAAAATTTTCGATAATTCACAAAAATAATAATGGCGGATGTCGGTCAAATCTGCGGATTTGACCTCGCTCGCCACCCCGTAAGGGACGTCCCCCGGCTCGCCATCGCCATTATTTTTTGGAAATTGTTGCTTTTTTGACTAGTTGCAGGGTGGGGAGTTGGAGATTTGACGGAAGTTGAAATTCTGAAAATTTACACAAGTCATTGGTCATCTGCTCAAAATCTTTATAAATAATGCTACTTATTGAAAAAATAGTAGTCGAAACTTTACATGCTTAGAAAAACAGACCATTTTAAAGACATTGGGAATGAAATGACGAAATTAAAGGTGAACGAAATAACCTTGATAAAAAATGAGGCAAAAGCCAATATAAATAGACTCGTTGAAACGTATAAACTTCTAAAATCTGAAGGTAAAATTCGAGCAAATGACGAAGAACAGATAAAACAACATTTTATAGAATTGCTATTTGAATACCTTGGCTGGTCTATGCGAGACCCTGAAGAAGTTATAAAAGAGGAAAGGATTGGCAGAAAAAAAGTGGATTTTGCATTTAAACTCAATGGAATGACAAAATTTTTTATAGAAGCAAAAGCGGTCAACATAGACCTAACGGATAAAGCAGTTGTAGAACAAGCATTAAATTATGGTTGGAACGCAGGAATCACTTGGTCAATACTTTCAAATTTTGAACGAATTTTCATATTGAATTCTGAATGGAAAACAACAGGGAATGCTCTCTTAAGTAATTACAAAACACTTTATTATGATAAATTCGCAAATGAACAATTTGAAGGCCTTTGGCTACTTTCTAAAGAATCATTCTTAGCCAACCGCTTGGATTTACTAGCAGAAAAGGAAGAGCGAAAAGCAAGAAAAACTCCAGTTACAAAACAACTCTTTAAAGACTTAACTAAAATTAGAAATATACTGCGAGCTGACTTAATTAAGCATAATATTTCTCTAAAAGACAAACCGCAAATAATTCCTGAGACAATACAACGAATAATTGATAAGCTAATTTTCATAAGAAAAACAGAAGATATGGGAATTGAGGATTATCCTCTCAAAAAAAATCTTAGACTTTATATGTCAGGTGAACTTAAACATCTTGCCAAGAACATTCAACAACTATTTATTAAATTTAATGATACTTATGATAGTGAAATGTTCAAGCCAGAGCATATTTCTAATCAAGCCGATATTAGCGACAATGCAATGAGTGAAATAGTAAGTATATTGTATTCTTCTGATGAAAGATGTGAGTACAATTTTGCACATATAGATGCTGATGTGTTGGGAAATATTTATGAACAATACCTTGCGTTAATGCTCAAAGGTGGAGAAATTAGAGGAAAATATGAAGGAAGCAAAATACAAAAGAAAGAACAAGGAGTTTATTATACACCAACATACATTGTTAATTATATCGTAAAGAATTGTGTTGGTGAATGGATTAAAGAAAATGAGAATGATGTTGAAAAAATTAAAGTTCTTGACCCTGCTTGTGGCTCTGGTTCTTTCCTGATAAGAACAGTCGATTTCATTTATAAAGAAAGAATCAAGAAAGAAGGTAAGGAATATCAGTCAAAACTTGAAGATAGCAGCAAGGCAAGAACAACTCTCAAAAGCGACATTATAACAAAAAATATTTATGGAGTAGACGTAGATGAAAAAGCTATTGATATTGTCCAACTAAATCTTCTATTGAAGGCTATAGAAACAAAGCAGAAACTTCCAACTCTCCGCCAAAATATAAAGGTAGGAAATAGTCTCATTGATGATTCGGGAATTGCTCATGAAAAAGCGTTCAAGTGGAAAGAACAATTCACCAATTTAATAACGGAAAAATCTGAAGGTCTCTTTGATATCGTTATTGGTAATCCACCTTATCTAAAGGCAAGGGATACAAAAGACGCGATAGGCAGAAAATGGATAGAAAAATCGGGAGAATATGAAACCCCATACAAGATGTGGGATACTTATGTAGTTTTTGTTGAACGAGGTGTAAAATTACTTAAACCAAATGGAATATTTGCCATGATTATTCCTGATACAATTGGCGTAGCCGATTATACTCAAAAACTCGTTGATTTGTTAATAACAAGATATTCAGTTTATCAAATTGATTTCTTTCCAGATATTGTAATTTTTGATGGAGTTGGAGTTAAAAATAAAATAATTTTTGTAAAAAATACAAAGGCAATTAATAAATGCAAACGAATATTGCACGAGGGAACTGTTGAAAATGTCAGAATTATTGATGTGATTAATAATAGGAACAAAAATATTTTCAAATTAGACATTTCAAAAATAGACTTTGCTTTTCCAAATACGATTCCACTTGGAAATATTTGCTATGTAAGTTATGGCGCTCGTTTTAATAGCGATAAAAGTGACAAAATGAAATTTAAGAAATCAGATTTAATCTCGGATACACAAGATAAAATTCACAACAAGATATATACGGAAGGAAAATATATCGATTCATATAGAATAAATAAAGAATTATTTGTTGAATGGGGAACGGAACGATGTCCAAAAAGACTTGTTAGACCCACATTTCCAGAACTTTATCCTCCAGAGAAGCTATTAATGTCGAGACAAAAGCGAATAGTTTCATACACCGATAAAGGACTTATTTGTGATAATACCATTATTGTCGGAGTCCCTTATTTTGCATTGAAAGGCGTAGAAAATAACAGTATCAAGAAGTATCTGAAGAATATTAAACTGAATAGGGTTGAAGCTGAAGAAACTTCATTAAAATTCAATTTAAAATATCTCCTTACGATATTAAATTCTAAACTTGTTGCTTACTTTTTGAAGCTTGAAAATAGAAGTAAAATCGACAGTTATCCTGATGATTGGAAGAAAATTCCAATAAAACTTATTTCAGAAGAACAACAAACTGAATTAGCATCAAAGGCTGATAAAATATTATCTCTATGTGGAAAGATTAAAGATTATGGTAGTGCAAATACAGATGGCAAGGAAAGACTAAATAATGAAATAAAAAGTTTAGAGAAAGATATTGATAACTTAATTTACAAGCTTTATGGTATAACTGAAAAAGAAAAGAGAATAATAGAAGAATGATTTAATTGAGCTGTTAGGTGAACGGTTGGTGAAGGGTAATTTTAAATAGCCATTCTCAATTGTTATTCATATATGAGATTTAAGAGAGAAGGAGTAGAACACGAATCCATTAAAGAGATAGAATTAGCTGATGGAACTGTAATCGGCGTTTTTGAAGGGAGCAGGGGAGCAAATCCAGACCAGGATATTCTTATCAAATACCAAGAAAAGAACAAGAGAATAAGAACCCCTAAACATATTCATTGGGTTATTGATTTGCTCATTAAGAAAGAACATAACAGGGCATTAACGATTGAATTTATGAAACACCTGCGGTATATGTATGACAGTGTTCAAGCATTTCAAAGCAAGGAAGACAGGAGAAAGTGCGACCTTAAAGGAAGCACAAGGGAGAAATTAAAACCCTACGAGGAGCTGAATAAATACGGTGAATATAAAGTAGACTTCATAAGCCATCTGATTGAGCTTATGGCAAAAATGGAGAAAAACACACCTCCAGACAAACCTGCTCATGTTTTTAAGGAACTAATTGATGCTATGATTGATGAGAAAGAAATCTTCGTTATCGTTAGCAAAGCGACACAAATTGGTCAATAATTCTTAACAACTATCTCGTTAATTAATCCTCTGCCTGTGCCTATGCAGTTTATAGCCCTTCTTGCTTTGACCGTAATAATGTCATAGCCCTTATACAAATCCCTAATAAATTGAGTGTCACTGTTGCTTAACATGACCAAACAGCCCTTTTTATCCAATTTCTTAAAAACCTCTGATAATTGTTTTTGCTCTTTTTCCAAGAAAACACCCTTCTGATATGAAGTAAAACTCGAAGTTTTAGATAAGGGAAAATAAGGCGGGTCAAAATAAATGAAGTCTCCCCTTTCAGCTTTATTTACTGCACTCGCAAAATCAGTAGCTAATATTTCTGCTCCTTCTAACAGTTTAGAAGCTTTCCTTATCTTTTCTTCTTGCACTATGGCAGGTTTTTTATATTTGCCATAAGGCACATTGAATTCTCCTCGTGCATTAACCCTGTAAAGCCCATTAAAGCAAGTTTTATTCAAATAAATGAATAAAGATGCCTTATCTAACCCGCTTTTCATGTTGTTGAATAATTCTCTTTGCTTGTTGAAATATTCCCTTGAATTATCCCTGTCCCTATGCTCTTTAAGTAAGTCTATAAGCTGTTCAGGGTTGTCTCTCACCATCTTAAAAGTATTAATTAAGTCCTCATTTACATCAGACAACATAGAATATCTAGGACTGAATTTTTGTTTTATATCAAAAAATACCGCTCCGCTCCCCAAAAACGGTTCAAAGTAAGCATTAAATTTCTTAGGAAATAAAGGAGAATATTGTTCCAACAATTGAGCTTTTCCTCCTGCCCATTTAACGAAAGTTGGAATGGCGAATTTTTCCCTAACTAAAATTTTTTGCATTTCCATTTTAATTTATGATTCAGCTTTATATACTTAATGAGTATCAATAATTCGATATTTGCTTATAAACCTTACGTGTGACTGACCAATGCTCTTATTTCTCGTCACGAAAATCCTTCAATTGTCCAGTGGAAATTTCCCAAGAATTTGATAAGATTATTCTTGGCGACTGTTACTGCCTAATATTTTATTTTTAATGGCGTTAGCTGAATTTACTATAAAAGTGCCAGCCATACTATTTTTGATTATAACAGTTAGAAAGTAGATGGCTAAAATTGATGGAATAAAATGCTTCGCATCTATCGCATTCAATTGTATAAAGGGGGAAAACATTAAAATAATTACCAATATCGACATCACAATTTCATATATCTTTATCCCAATAGAATTGTTATGGCTATATATAAAAATCATAGATTCTACAATAAAATAAGTAATTATTAATAGCAGAATAATTGCTCCGAACCATCCTAATTCTTCATTGGGACTATAACCAAAAAAAAATGAAGGCAGAAACATACATAGGAACACTAAAAAAAATAGAATTCTCCATAGCCATTTATTTCTAGATTCCAGTATTGCTCGAATAATTTCAGCATCATACAGAACAATAACCAAAATCAAAACAATCAAATAAAGAAACGTTATCGTCAGAATAGTTAAAAGAACTTCTTTGGAATAGGTCGACATGCCATTTAATAAGTTTATGATTTCTCCGAACAAATTAAGTCACCACATATCCAACGAGCGTTACTATAATTGCCACTATTACTATCCATATAAATAAAGCAACTATGTGTAACATTAAAAGCCCAAAAAATCGCCAATTGTTTCTAATGTTAAAGATAAAATACGTTTTTCTTGAATTGTAAAAAGTTATTAGAAATAAACTTGTGCTCCAGAGGGCACTAAATATAAACATAAGAATGTAAAGCACCATATCTTTGGGACTAAGTTGTTTTATAATCAAATTCACAGCAATAGTGGAAGTTAATAAGGCACCATAAACCGCCAGTATAAATGAGATTGTTCTTAATAAGAATGCCCATCCTTCGTAATTTTTCTTCATGACACATATTAATTTGCCTATGATTTTTAAAACTTTCTTTTTATTATTAGATTCCCATTATTTGATTAATGGGCCAATTAGGTCATCACCGGCGCTGGCTCGGCTGGGGACGCGCCCTCCGGGCTACCGAGCGAGCACATTACGAAGTAATGTGCGACAGCCGCCAGTGTGATGACCTTGAAGAATATCCCTGATGCTACTAGTTATGCAGAAAATTTATAATAATAATATAATCTAGTCAACAAGGGGCTGGGATTATTAGAAGAAATATTTGGCACCATGGCAAAAGACTAGTAAGATATGGAAGCGGCTATATAGACCCTGAAGACCATGGGGGGCCAAACTTTAGACCTAGAGTCATATATCGTTTTGGAAGAAGGAGAAGACACAGATGGAAACCTCATCATTTTTCGGGACATTACAAACCTAGAGGATTTCGATTTAGATTACCCGGATTTGCCTTTTTTCTCTTAATAATACTGGTTATTCTATTGTTTAATTTTATTCCTAGGCAATTCGTATCAGATGTGGAGCTGGAAAGTGCCGCAGAAAAAATATCAAATACTTTACAAAATTTTACGAAAATTGGTACATATGAATCCGTAACTTCAAAAGAAGCTTGTGAAGAAGCATTCACTTATCTAAATGATTTGCGAATAAAGAATGGAATAACAGCTCTGCAATGGGACGATAGAGCATATAATCTTGCTATTGCTAGGGCTCAAGATATGGCAGCTAGAAATTATTATGACCATGTTACACCCGAAGGTACTTGCGCTAAGGATATGCAGGCACAATATGGTTTTAATAGTTATGAAAATGTGGCAGAGAATTTAGGAGGAATGATGCATGACGAAAATAATAATCCAGCGCCGGGCGCAAATATAAAACAGGTCGTTGATGGTTGGATGTCGAGTAGAGGTCATCGATATAATATTCTTTACGATGGCCATACTAGCGGAGCTATCGGATGCTACAAGGCTATTTGTCTTTTTTATGGGGTTAATTCAATACTTTTCGGCTTTGGCTCTGGACCATGCACTACGGGAGAACAGGGTCTGGCTTTTTGGAAATCTGCAGAAAAACAATCAGGAGAAATTACCTAAATCTTCTGCAGCCGCCAGTGTGATGACAATAAAAGAAACAAGCAACTAAATATTATTCAATCTCTTTCTTCCACTTACAATATTCACATTCTTTTCCAATATCCGGCATCTCCCCCTCCAGCACCTTAACAGCATCTTTCAGTATTCTCCCAGCATTCTCAACAGAAACATCCATCTTCTTCAATTCAGAATGAAAAACAACACTGCCGTCTTCGCTGACTTTTAAGGGATGGTAGAAAATAAGATATGCATAATCCTCTGTCTCATAGCCGTTCTTTCTCAGCAGGAAATTGTATATATCCAGTTGGTCCTGGTAATGCTTGTGCGTGTCATCCTTGCAGGGATAGCCCCTTGTCTTGTAATCAATAACTATGAGTTTGCTGCCTTTCTGCAGGATGTTGTCAACTGCGCCCCTTATAAGGTTGTGATTCTCATCAGTCCACTGTATTCCTTTCAGGTTATTTCTCCATGTCTTCAGCAGTTCGGCATTGCTAAACAGCTTAACGCCTTCCAGCTTAAGTTCAGGGGGCAGCTGCCCCTTTTCCATGAAGTTGTCAAAATGCTCCTTTAGAACCCTGTCCATTCCCGAAGGCAGTGAAGGAAATATTCCTGAAGGCCTTTTAACCCCTTTATTCATCTGCAGCCAGAAGCATCTGGGACAGTCTTTAAGGAGAGATAGGCATGAAGGTGAAAATTTGTAGGCCATTAAAGGAGTAATTTGAAGGGAATTTAAAAAGATTTGTTACTATAGCCTTTCATAGGCATCCTTTCTATGACCGAATGTCACAATGTGCACCTTGCTCCCATAAATCTGATAAATTATCCTGTTTTTGCCTATTCTAAAGCTCCAATAGTTTATGCCAATCAAATGCTTGCCAATTTCCGGATTCACTGAAAGTTCTTTGAGCCCAGCAAATATTCTCTCCCTGCTAATCTTATCCATCTTTAGAATCTTCTTCCTGATTTTGAGGGGCAATTCAAGTTCATATATCATTTTCGAGCTGCTTTAAAGTTACATACTTGCCCGCTCGAATTTGCTTCTTAGAATCCTTTATCTCTTTCTGGACTTTCTTATTTGTCAGAACGTCTATCGTGTCCAGAATCTCCTCATACTTGTATCTGGAAATGCTCACATTCTCTTTCAATTTCTTATACTCTTCCAGAGGGAGAGTAATTTTCTTTACCATTAACTCAGTGTTTGTCATTTTACCTATAAATACTTTTTGCGGGCAATAATCATTTAGTGTTAGTCTTGTTAAATCCTTCTGGTCAAAAATTGAAGGTTTTTTGTCTTTTTCTGAAAGAATTATGCTTTTATAGAGGTAAATTGGGAATATTTTCGCCTTAATGCTGAATATTCTTTTAAGAATAACCCACAAACCGCAAAATATATAAGTAAATAATTACTAACATGAGTAAAATGTTACTAAATAATGAAAAACTGGGGATTTTGGAGGATTTCCTGAAGGATTATGAGACAAAGCTTACCGGCAGCTATATTGCAAAAAAGAACAGGTTTAACCAGAAATCAGTCTCAAATTTCCTCAAGGAGCTGGAAAAAGAAAACATACTGAAGAGCGCAATGCAGGGGAAAAACAAGCTCTACAGCCTCAACCTAGACAATTACCCTGCAATAATAGATTTCCTGTCAGCAGTGGAGCATCTAAAAACATTAAGTTTTTACAAAAAACACGCTTTAATCAAAGAGATTGCTGGGAAAATCCTGCCTTACTGCAAGGGAATAGTTGCAATATTTGGCAGTTACGCAAAGAGTATTGAAAAAGGGCGCTCTGACCTGGATATATTCATTGCCGGAACATGCAATAAGGTCAAAGTTGAAGAATTTTCAAAAATTTATCGCATAGATATAAATACAAGGATTTATCCTTTATCCCTGTTTAAAAAAGCCCTGAAGGAAAGGGATTTGTTCATAGAAGAAGTAATGCAGAATCATATTGTTATCAAAAACAGTCAGGAATTTGCCTCTTCTGTGAGAGAATTCCGCTATGGAAAAGATTAAATGGTGCCTGAACATAAAAAAAGGTTTGGAGATTGTTGAACCAAGTGATAATCTCGCCAAAATCTATCTTAAGAAATCCGAAGATGCCTTAAAAGCTGCGGCTTCTTTAAAAGGCAACAGGGATTGGGAAATATCCTCGCTGTACTATTCAATTTACTTTGCATTATATTCAGTATTAATGAAAATCGGAATAAAATCCGAAAACCATTCCTGCACTATTGAGTTCATGAAGGCATTTCTTAAGAGCTATTTTGATGAAAAGGATGTAACTCTATTGGAAAAATCGCTGAAGGCAAGAGTAGATGCGCAGTATTATGTTGACAGGAAAGTAAGCGATAAGGATTATAAGAGAATGCTGGAAAACGCACCTTCTTTCTTAGTGAAATGCAAGGAAATTGTGCAAAACATAACTCAAGAAGAAATTGAGATAACAAGAGATGAATTAAAGATAATTTAAGTTAACATGAAAAAAAGCATCAACCGCAATCTTTATAAGTAAGAAATGCTTACATTCTTACCGGTGATGCAAAATGATAGTGACAATGTCGTCAAAGGGGCAGATTGTTGTGCCAAAAGAAATAAGGAAGGATTTAAGACTGGAAAAGGGAGCCAATTTTGCTATATATGGTAAAGGAGACACACTGATTTTGAAGAAAATGAAGACACTTTCTCCAGACGAAATGTTTGAGCAATTGACTAAATGGGGCACTAAATTTGCCAAGGAGAAAGGAATAAAGAGCGAAGAAGACGTCGTTAGAATCATTCACGAGGGCAGGAGAAGGAGAGCTTGATCGGAGTTGTTTTGGACACAAATGTGTTTGTTTAATCAATTTTCTGGGAAGATGGGAATTGCCGCAAAATTGTGGAAAAGGCCAAAAACAAAAAAATCCTAGTGTACATTAGCCAAGAAATTCTTGAAGAGCTCAAAAGGGTCTTGAATGAGGATTTTGATGAACCCTTGGATTCTGTTCAAATGCAAATCGATTTCGTAATGCGATTCACAAAGCTAGTCGAATCTTCTGAAAAATTGCAGATTATAAAAGAAGATGCAGATGACAACAAAATTCTGGAATGCGCTGTTGCATGCAAAGCAGACTTTATTGTTACCGGAGACAATCATCTGCTAAAATTAAGGGAATTCAGAAAAATCAGGATAGTATCTCCGAAAGAATTTTTGGATGCTTTGTATTAATCGTAATCTAAATATTCTATTAAGAATATTTCTATCAAACATTTATTTAAATAGGAATAATATCCTTAATGATTGAAAATGAAACCTCAAATCAAGGGAAAGGAATTCATAGATAGAAGAGGCAAGGCCTGGGATGTGGAAAATCTGGATGAGCTGATTCAGACTTGCAGGGATTTGCGCAGGGTTTATGACAATTTGGAGCATTATTTTGACATAGATGAGATGGATTGAAAATGAAAAACACGGCTCATTAAAGTCTCCGATAGATATAAATAGTTATATTGAGTAAGACCGATTATGGTTTGGAAGGAACTTGTTCAACCAACAAAATTGAAAGTAATTTTGTTCCTGGCAATCATACTTCCAATTTTTTATTTACCCTTCGTTTATCAAAATCTTTTTGGAACTCATCAGTGTGATTACATATACAATTGTCCCGATAGATTGGGCTTTCCATTTGCTGTTCGTAGCTCTCACGAGGCCCCTTGCATAGCGTGTGTACCTTACTGGACAACAAATTATTTTTTTCTAGGGATAGATTTGATAACTATTTATCTGTTGGTTTGTTTGATTTTTTATGTTTATAAAAGAAGATTTAAATAGCTCATCCCATGAAACAAAAAATCCCATTTTTATTCTGGAACATCCTCCTGAACATCCTATTCTACTGCATCATAATCCTAATCGTCTATTATGGCGCTCCTGTCCATGAACTATTCCATTCTATCCCGTGCAAACTGGTGGGGCTATCGCCACAAATGTCATATTTCCAGGTAAACTGCAGCGGAATAGAACACATGAATCATGCAGTCCAGTTCTTCTACTTTATAGGCCCTTATATCTTTGATTCAATCCTGCTGATAATCTTCATTATATTGGCAAACAAATACAATTATGTAAAATACCTGATTCCGATTCCAATTTTGGACATACTGGTAAATTATTTCTTATCCTTGCAGAAATCTGACTTCAGCTCTTTAATCATAAACACTGCCCCGGACAGGATTCCCTTCATAATCAGCATGATTCTTGTGGCATTAATGGCTTCGCTGACAGGAATAGCTTATTTGAGGTATAGGATTTACGAGTTTGATGGGATTATTAGGAAATATTTGAAATTCTAAATTGTTTTTTTATTAACTTCAAAGTGGTTATGGGAAAAAGGTTTATAAATAAAAGCAGATTCATTTTTAATCATCTAGCAAAACAAGGTTGAAAAATGAAATTATTTCGAAAATCATCTGGCGGTTCTGAAGAAGTTAATCAAAGATATGCACGCATAAGAGATGAAAATATAAAGAAGGGTTTTCAGCAAGCTCAGAGCAAAGGCATTGATGTTCCTACAGAACCTTTTAGGATTGCAGAGATGATACCTTTGCCTGGACAAGTCGATGGTGAACATTATTGGTCTGTGGCAGATTTCATTTTAGCAGAATATACCACTGCGCTTGGTCTGCAGGTGGCGAGTGCTTTTGGTAACATGGCTCACCAACTAGGATTTGATCCCTTTGGCAAAATAATGGTTGGAATGCAATATGTGGATAGAAAAGCTGGTTCACCAACAATGACACGACTTTCATTTATAAGAGAACATCCGGCTTTGCACTTATATATCACAGAACATGATTGCCCGGAAAGAACTGAAAAAGCTTTGGATTTTTTAACTGCCGCACTATTCCAATTTCCCAGTGCTGATCATGCTAAAAGAATATTCCCAACTTTGCTGGTCGTGCCTGAGGTGGTAGGGGGAGTGAGGGAAAGGATGTATTCTATTGATGATGCAGTCGCAAAATATGTTGTTAGATGATTAGATAGTTATGTGCTAGAAACGATATTCACATCAGACAATAAATGACTCATTTATTCTTTTGACGGGATTATTAGGAAATATTTGAAATTCTAAAAAAATAGGCTGTTTTTTTATACTATTTCATTAAAATAAATTTCTAGTTTGGCAATTGCCGTTATAAATGTCGTATGAGCGTTATTTTGTTTCGGATAAGTATCTATTTTAGGCTCTTCATATCGACTAGTGCAATACTGCCTTCTCTCTGTATAAGATAACT
>Ga0315286_10004445_pt1 | contig 13456 bp, 8 predicted proteins | sample YL17G10_0_MG_FD_205038 | JGI IMG/M metagenome (GOLD analysis project Ga0315286, IMG submission 205038) | Sediment microbial communities from Yellowstone Lake, YNP, Wyoming, USA - YL17G10_0 | ecosystem: Environmental > Aquatic > Freshwater > Lake > Sediment | place: USA: Wyoming | collected... | reverse complement strand
GTGCATCGGCACGGCGAGCACGTCCTGGTTGACGATCCGGGAGCTCGTCAGGTTGCTCGCGAGGCCGAGCGTCCAGCCGGTGTCGTCGTACACCCGCTCCTCGCCGCGCACGTACTGGGTGTCGAGCAGCGCATCGGCGAGCCGGCTGTAGGGCTGGTCCATGCGCACGACGAACGAGCCGGCCGGAAACGAGAGCGTATCGTCCTTTGGCTTCTCCTCGCCCTTGGCCGCACCAGCGCCCTTCTCGCCCTTCTTCGCAACTTCGGCCTTGCCTTCGTCCTTCTTCTTCTCCGGCTTGGCGGGCGGCCATCCGGGCTTGAGGGCGAACACCTTGTCCGCGACGTGCACCTCGACGCCGTGACGGCGCAGCAACGCCATCAGCGAGTGCAGTTGACCCTGACGTTTCTGATCGGCGGTGAACACGTACGCGGCCGGGCCCTCGGTGCGCGCCTTGGCGACCGAGCGCTGGCCGAGGCGGTAGAACTGATCGAGGAAGTGCTCGCGCTCGGCAGCCATGGTGCCGAGCGCGGTGAGCACACCGCTCTCCTGGTAGTTGACGTTGTCGCGCAGCGACCAGCGCACCGTCGGCAGCGGCGGGTTGGGCCGGTACCACGCCCGATCGGTGCTCTGGGCGCGCAGCGTGCGGTCCTCGGTGGTCGGGAGGTGGTTGCCGAACGTCTCGTAGAAGCGGCCCACCGTGTTGCGCCCCATGCCGATCCAGAACAGGTAGTTGGGCGCCCAGCCGTCGTAGAAACCGTGGCTCCAGACGCCGGGCAGCCCCATCGCGGTGAGCGTCTGCACCTCGGTGATCGCCATGCGCTCCCACTCCTGCACCATCAGCGGGTCGAGCCAGGCGTTGTACGGGCCGGTGCCGCTCGAGATGTAGAGGAACGGGATCGACTCGTGGAGGTCGTGCATCACCTGCGGGTGCCAGTCGAGGTAGGCGTCGAGCAGGTTGCGCGACAGCGCGAGGGCGAGGCCGACCGCGTCGCGGTTGTTGTCGTGGGCGACGTAGTGGCCCCAGTAGACGAACGGCGGCACGCCGCCCGCGGGGTTCTTCTCGTACCAGCGCGTCAGGTCGACCCAGCGCTCGTGGCCGTCGACCTCCAGCACCGGGGTGATCAGCGTGATGACGTTCTCGCGGATGCTCCGGACCAGCGGCGTGTCCTCGACGGCGAGCCGGTAGGCGAGCTCCATCAGCATCTCGGGCGAGCCCGATTCCGGAGAGTGCAGGCCGCCGGTGAGGTAGTAGATCGGCTTGCCGCGGGCGATCAGCGCGCGCGCCGTCGCCTCGTCGAGCGCGCGCGGGTCGGCCAGGCGGCGGGTGATCGCCTTGTACTCGTCGAGTGCGGCGATCGTCCGCTCGTCGGCGACGGCGACGGCAAGCATCTCGCGTCCCTCCTCGGTCGTGCCGATGGAGAACGCCTTCACGCGCGGCGAGGCGGCGGCGAGCGCCCGCATATAGGCGTGGATGTCGGCGGCGTAGGTGAGGTGACCGGGCGCGCCGGCGATGTACCCGTGGTGGACGAGCGGCGACGGCACCGTCGCCGAGGCCGGCAGGTGGTCGACCAGCCCGGTCGAGAGCTGCGGCCCAGTCGTCGCCGCCCGGATCGCCTGCGTATAGGCGGCGTCCCACTCGGGGTGCTGCTCGACGGGGCGCGCCGCAGCCACGGGACGCGGCGGCTCGGCGGCCGGCGGAACGGAAGGAGGCGCAGCAACGAGCAACGACGGCAACAACGCGGCGGCGGCGAGCGTGGCCTTCATGGTGTGTCCTCCAGCGGTCGATCCACCCCGGGATGGTAGCAGCGGCACGCAAAGGGTTCCCGCGCTCGGCAGAACGGGCATTCCTGCCCCGACTGCCCGTCGACGGAATGCGGCGTCGTCGCGACAAGAATCCACATGAGCCGCGGGCGCACCCTGGACCATGAAAGCGATCTGGAGGGCGGGCGCCCTCGCCCGCCCGAGCACCGCACGGCATTGCGTCCGCGCCCCCGTTCGGGGGCAGGCGGGCGGGGCGCCCGCCTGCCCTCGCAGGGGGCGCTCCTGAGTGGGAGGAGGGACTTTCTAGGCAACGTCGCTCCTACGACGTCTGACCCGGGCTGCGCCGCTGGCGGCGGGTCATCAGTGAACCAGCTTGCCGGCGAAGTGGCCGACGGCGGCGGCAGCGCCGGCGTACTGCAGGGTGACGGCGAACTTCTCCCACCCGGAAAGGTCGTCCCACTGCCGATACAGTGGCGTGAGGACGATTTTCCGGCGCCCGTCGGGGCCGGCTGCCTCGCCGAGCTGCAGCGAGACGCCGAAGCTGCGCAGCCCCACCAGCGCCGGTCGGGGCGGCCCCTGGGCGCCGCCCCACAGCGACGGCGGGCCGAACAGGGCGTCGTTCTGATCGGGCAGCCAGTTGTCCTTGAACAGCAGGAAGCGGTCGGGCCACAGACCGGTGAGGTCGCCGAGGTTGAACTGCGAGGGCATGAGGCCGGACTGCGCCTGCGCCGGCGAGGTCGACGCCGGCAGCGTGCCGGTCTGCTGCGCGGGCGCCGCCGCGGCGCTCGCGAGGAAAGCGGCGATCATCACTACTATCAGCCGAGAGCTCACGACGAACCCTCCCGCTCCTCATCCGGATTCTACGCCGGAAGGCAACCGTGAGCTGCCCGACCGGCCGCGGTAAGCTGCGCCATGCGTCTCGTCATCTCCGCCCTGCGCAAGCAGTACCGCAACGGCGTCGTCGCCCTCGACGCCGTCGATCTCGACATCGGCCCTGGCATCGTCGGCCTGCTCGGTCCCAACGGCGCCGGCAAGTCGACGCTGATGCGGGTGCTCGCCACCATCACCCGCCCCACTTCCGGCCGCATCACCTGGGACGGTCACGACATCACCCACGAGCCCGATGTGCTGCGCACCGTGCTCGGCTACCTACCGCAGGACTTCGGCGTCTACCCGCACCTCTCCGCGGCGGAGTTCCTCGCGTACCTGGCGGCGGCCAAGGGGCTGACTCCCGCCGTCGCGCGGAGGCGCATCGCCGGCCTGCTCGAGCTGGTGAACCTGGCGGACGTCGGCAAGCGGCATCTCGGCACGTTCTCCGGCGGCATGCGGCAACGGGTCGGCATCGCCCAGGCGCTGCTGTCCGACCCCAGGCTGCTGATCGTCGACGAGCCCACCGCCGGGCTCGACCCCGAGGAGCGTGTCCGCTTCCGCAACCTGCTTTCCGAGTTGTCGGGAGAGCGCGTCGTCATCCTCTCCACTCACATCGTCTCCGACGTCGAGGCCGTCGCCACCCGCATTGCCATCCTGCGGCACGGGCGGCTGGTCGCCGACACATCGCCGGAGGCCTTGCTGCGCTCCCTGCACGGCAAGGTTTGGGAGTGGGTGATCCCCTCGGCGGAGCTGCCCGCGGTGCAGCAGCGCCACCTGGTGAGCGGCACGCTGCGACGGGAGGACGGCGTGCACGCCCGCGTGCTGGCGGACGGGTCGCCTGCCGCCGCGGCGGTGCCGTTGCCGCCCACCCTGGAAGATGCCTACATCTATCACCTCTCCCGTGCCGGCGAAGGGGAGCGGCCGTGAGCCTCGCTCGCGTCGTGCTGGCGGTGGCGCGCGCCGACGCCCGCGAGCGCATGCGCCGTTACAGCTTCCTGGTCACCCTCGGCGCCGCAATCTATATCGGCTACCTCGTCAATGCCGGCTGGATGTCGCTGCGCCTGTCGGGTTACCGCGGCGTGGCCAACTCCGCCTGGGTGGGCAGCCAGATGGCGGTGATCATCTCCGCGCTGCTCACCCTGGTCGGCTTTTACCTCGTCAAGGGCTGCATCGCCCGCGACCACGAGACCGGCGTCGGCGAGATCCTCGCCACCACGCGGCTGTCGCGTGTCCACTACATGCTGGGCAAGCTGCTGTCCAACGCGGCCGTGCTGGCCGCGATCGTCGTCATCCTCGCCGTCGCCGCGGTGGTGATGCAACTGCTGGCCGGGGAGACGGGGCGTATCGACATCGTGGCGTTGCTGGCGCCGCTGGCACTGATCGCGCTGCCCGCGATGGCGGCGACGGCGGCACTGGCGGTGCTGTTCGAGTCCATCCGGCCGCTACGCGGCGGTCTCGGCAATGTCGTGTTCTTCTTCGCGTGGGGGTTCCTGCTGGTGCTCGCCGTCGAGGCAAAGGGGGTGTACGACCTCACTGGCGTCTCGTTGCTGCACGGCAGCATGCTCGCGGCGCTGCACGCTCAGTACCCGGCGGCAAGCGCCGGCTTCGCCATTCAGATTCACCCGCCCGAGCAGGCCGCGACGTTCGTCTGGGACGGTCCGGCGTGGACGCCGGCAGTGGTCGCCGGCAGGCTCGCGTGGTTTGCCGTCGCCGCCGTGCTGGCGTTGATCGCCGCGGCGCTGTTCGACCGCTTCGACCCGGCGCGCGGCGGGCCCCGCCCGCGACGCCAGGGCGAGGGCGGTACGCCCGCGGCGACCGCCGCGGCGGTGGCGGGAACCCGGCCAACTCGTTCGGCGGCGCTGCCGTTCGCCGCGCTGGCGCCGCCCGCGGTCCGTTTCTCGTTCGTCGCGCTGTGGCTGGCGGAGCTCCGCCTCCTGCTCGCCGGCCGGCGCGTCTGGTGGCTGCTCATGGCCGGAGGTCTGGTCGCCGCCCAGCTCGCCGCGCCGGCCGCGGCGTCGCTGCACCCCGCCCTCGTGCTGGCGTGGATCTGGCCGCTGCTGGTGTGGTCGCCGATGGGGTGCCGGCCGCTTGTCAACCGCGTCGATCAGGTGCTCTGGAGCGCGCCCGCGCCGGTGCGCCGTCAGCTTCCGGCCGAGTGGCTGGCGGGCGCCGCCATCGCCGCTCTCGCCGGCAGCGGCGCGGCCGTCCGCCTGCTTCTCGCGGGTGACGCCCGCGGTATCGCCGCCTGGGCGAGCGCCTGCCTGCTCATCCCGGCGCTCGCCCTCGCCCTCGGCACGCTGACGCGCGGCAGCAAGACGTTCGAGATCGTCTGGCTCGTCTTCTGGTACGTCGGCCTGTTGCAGAAGGCGCCGTTCCTCGATGTCGTCGGCACCACGCCGATGGCTGTTGGCCGCACGGCGCCGCTCGGGGTGGCGCTGGCCGCCGTTTCCCTGGTGGCGGTTGCCGCGCTCGTCCGCTCGCGCCAGTTGCGCGGTTGAACGTCCGACCGGCCCGGTTGCGATGCCGCGGCGCGTCAAAGTTGTAATAGAATCGTGACCGGAGTCTCTCGGTGGGCCTCCGAGGGAGGACATGGCGAACTCGCACCGGACGGCGCTCGTCTTCTCACCGCGCAGGAAATGCGCCGACGATCTCTTCGACATCCTCGCCGGACAACCATGGATCAGGGAGCTGGCCAGCGAGAACGGCCGGGTCTTCCGCGGCAAGGGGCTCTCCCTTCAACTGGAGTCGGTCTCCTCGGCGGAAGCGGCGCTTGCGCACCTGGCGCACACCTACTGCAATCTGGTCGTCGTCGACTGCCGCCACATGCCGGGTTGCACCGCTTCGCCCGCGCGGCAGGAAAAGGCCGTCTTCTCGTTCCTCGACACGCTGCGCCGCGAGCACGACCGCGAGCGCCGCTATCCGTTCCGCCGCATCGTCGTCCTCGTCGGCGATCCGGACGAGGCGCGCGCCGACCGCCTCGTCTTCGCAATGGGCGAGAAGCACGTCGGCGCCTGCCTGCGCGATGCGTCGCTTTCGGCCCGCTTCGGCGGTGAACGGCCGGAGGCGGCGCGCGATCGCTTCGCCGAGGCGTTGTGGACGCTCTGCAATAACCTGCTCCTCGAGCGGCCGCGCGGCAGCACGGCGATCAATCTGGCCGGCGGCGGCATTTCCGGCATCTACTACGAGCTCGGCGTCCTCAAGTGTCTCGGCGACGCTCTCAGCATCGATGTCCGCGACTTCGATCTCTACTACGGCATCTCCGCGGGCGCCGTGGTGGCCGCCGGTCTCGCCAACGGCTACTCCGTCGACGATCTCCTGCACAAGCTGGGCCGCGTCGACCGCTCATGGCCGTACCGGCTGCAGCTTGGCCTGCGCCACCTCAACGTCGGCGAGCTGCCGAAACGGCTTCTCCTCGTCCAGCGGGAGATGCGGCGTTACCTGCTGCGCATGGTCAAGGGCGAGGACGATCTGTCCGTCACCTCGCTCCTCGGCGCCTGGGGCGTGGCCCTCGGCCCGCTGTTCGACAACACCGAGTTCGAGCAGGTGCTCCGTAAGCTGCTCGCCAGCCCCGGCCACACCAACGACTTTCGCGGCCTCTCCCGCCGCCTGTTCATCGGCGCGACCGATCAGGATCAGCGCGAAAGTGTCCTGTTCGGCAGCGACGGTTTCGATCATGTGCCGATCTCCAAGGCGATCCAGGCGAGCGCGGCGATGCATCCGTTCTTCCCGAGCGTCGAGATCGACGGACGCTTCTACACCGACGGCATCGTCACCCGCACCTCGAACCTGCGCAACGCGATCGACCGCGGCGCCGATCTCGTCTTCGTCGTCGATCCGTTCGTGCCGCTGATCACCGATGAACCCGGATTCAACGCGGGCCACGGCAACATGTGGATCATGGAGCAGGACTACAAGACGATGTCGTTCACGCGCTACGAGCAGGCGCGCAACGAGATCCTCCGCCGCAACCAGCGGGTCTCCGTCTACACCTTCGTTCCGTCGAACCGCATGCGCCGCCTGATGAGCGAGCAGAACCCGTTCGTCTCGCGGAACTTCGACCTCATCGTCTGCGAGGCCTACCGCTCCACCTTCCGGCGGCTGCGCCGCGTCGAGTACAAGATCCGGGGCGAGCTACACTCGCATGGGATCGCCCTCGACCTCGAGCCGGTCGAGGAGAAGGTTCGCCTCCTCGCCGATGCCCGCACCCCGACCGTGCGCATGCTCATCGACAGCCCGGCCGAGAACGCCGGCGCGGCGTAGCGAACCTCCCGGGCTGTCGGGGCACGACGCATGTGAGGCACTGCCAGCTCACCCTTCGTGTCCCAACGGTGTCGGGCAGCGCACGCCTGCTGACCCCGACGGCCGCTCCCACTCCCGACCCCGGCCAGCACGAGGCGTCTCTTCTGTGACTGACGTCTCTTGACTCTTCAATGACGGGCGTTACAGTGGAGTCAGCAAGCACCCTTCGAGTACAGTGCCCGGCACGGCGATGACGGTTGTCCCGGGCTTGATCGGGAGGAGCCAATGAGCACAGTTTTTCCGTCATGGTGGGGCTGGCGGGCGGGAGTGTGCCTCGCCGCCGCCCTGCTTGCCGCAGCGACTGGGAGCGCTCGGCAACAGGGACAGCAGCCGAGCCCCGAGGATCTGCTCAAGAGCCTTCTGCGTGAGAGCCTCGAGGACCAGCTCGCAGGCGCCAACGGGCGTGTCCGCAGTGTGCGAGTCGGGGCGGCGGACGACGGCGGCGTGCTCCTCGAGGTGACGCTCGCGGGGGTGAAGGCGCCCGACACGGTGAGCCTCGAGTGTGCCGCGCTTGATCGTAACCTGAAGCCGATCCGCGGCTTCACTTGCGAGCACGAACCGCTCGTAATCGGGGACTCAACCGTGCCGCTGCACCTTGCCTATGACGGCGCCGGCAACGCTCTGTCGGTCGCCGTCCGAGTGACCCTGGTCGATGTCGCATCGGGCAAATCCCTGAGCCGCGCACGGGCTGCAATGGCGCGCGAATGGGGGGTAGGCACTGGCGGCGGCACCACAACCGCGTCCGCTGCCGACACCGGCAACGGCCAGGCAGCGACCGCAGCAACCGGAGAGCCGCGGACCGTCGACATCCAACCGGTCGCCGTGGGCGACACCCCCGGCGCGTCGGCGGGTGGGCTCTTGCTCCAGCCCGCGCCGGCGCGCCCCCAACTCCCGGCGGCAACGGACGCGGGCGCGCGAAGTCGCGGCTTCCCGGGAGCGAGGGTGCTCACAGCCCCGCCACTGGTCGACCTCTATCAGCTCGCCCCTCAGGCGAAGTGGTCGGCGCCGACCGGGCTGCTGCCGTGGGACGGCGCGGTAAACGACAACCGAGGTTTCGCCAAGCCACTCGGCCAGAGGCAGCTCGCCGACGGAAAGAGCTACGACAAGGTTTTGCAGACGCATCCAAGCTGGAACCCCGACGGTTACATCACCAGCTCGTTCGACATCACGATGCCGAGCAACGCCCTGCGCTTCACGGCTAGGGCCGGCTTCCTTCCCGGGGCGGACGCCTCGGACGGGGTGGTGGCCAACGTGATCCTCGGCATTCACAAGATCGCAACGCGCACCATCCGCCCGCAGGATGGCGTGGTCGAGCTTTCAGCCGACATTCCCGAGCAGCTTCGCGGCAGTCGGGTGATCCTCCACCTGATGGTGGCCGCTCGTCAGTCGCCAACCCAGGACTGGTTCGTCTGGGTCGCCCCGGCGATCCGCTAGGCCATGCTGGCTCGGCTCCTCGTCGGAATCGTGCTCTTGCAGACGCCACAGCCGGCGGCCGGCGGGCCGCCGGTGGTGTACCGCGTCGAGCCCGACACGCTGCCCGCGTACGCCCCGGTCACCCTCACAGTTCGCGGCGAGGGGTTCACTCCGTCCTGCCGCGTGCGGCTCGGCGCACCAGGAAAGCTGGTTCAGGTCACTGCCATCCTGATCGGGCCGGACGCCATCGAGGTGCGGCTTCCCCTCGGGCTGTCGCCGGCCCGGCCGGAGCGCGTCCTGGTCGTCGAGTGCGGCAGCGGGCTGACCTCGGCGCCCTTTCGCATCCGTGTCGATCGCGCCCCACCCCCAGCGACGCCTGCGCCTGACCCACGGGGTGCGTCGGGCGAGCCGCCCGCCGGCGCCAGCGCGCCTGCGGCGCCGACGAGTCATGAGGCGCCCGTGATCGAGCAGGTCGACCCGGCAGAGCTCGAAACCGGGCAGCCGGTGACGCTCACGGTGAAGGGGCATGGGTTCTCGACCGGAGCTCTCGTCCGCATCCTCGCCAACGTCAATGCCGGCACGTCGTCATCGCCTCGCTACGAGATGAAGGCGTTCGCGGCCGAAGTCCTTTCGCCGACGGTGCTCACCGTCACGCTTGACCGTGCCTTCGCACCCATGCCACGCCAGCGGGCTCTCACCGTCGTCAGCCCCGACGGCGCCGAGAGTGCACCCGTCTTCCTGGCGGTGGCCAGGAGGGTCCCATGACCGCTCGCCACAAAGTCGTCCTCCCCGTCGTGTTGCTCGCGGCGCTGGCCGCAGGCCAGGTGACGGTCCAGCGCAACCTGACGAAAACGAAGGTCACCAACGCGACTCTGCAGCGGGCAGTGATCCCGGTCGCCGAGGCGGGCCGGCAAGCCGCCGATCAGGCTCGCAGCCTCGACGGCAAGGGACCCGGAGAAGGCCTCCTCCTCTCCGATGTCGTCCGAATCGAGCAGCTCGAACGGTTCGGCCTCGAGATGAGTGATCTCTGCCGGCTCAGCCTCGAGGTCTACGAGGACACGAACCCGGCATCCGGCATCTACTACTACCGGCCCAGCCGCTACATGCTGCGCTTCGAGCCGGGAGAGGGTTACTTTCTGAGCGTCGACTACAAAGCCGGCGCCGAGAGCGGCAAGAACGTGCTCATCCAGGCTCGCCTGACGCCGGGAGCCGGGCCGGCGGACCTCGAGATCCTGCGGGCCCTGCTGCGTCGCCACACGCAGGGGCACGGACCGAAGCCGACCCTCCTCCGTCTCCCCGCCACCTACGAGGCTCATTTCGACCTGTCGGCGTTCGGCGTCGACGCGGTGAATGTCAGCGGCGTCGACACCGACACCGGGGAGGTCGTCATAAACTTCACGACCGGGGTCGAGACCAAGGAGCTGCTGACCAGCACGCTCGGCAACGTCATAGGCCTTGTCGGTTCGATCACGCTCAAGACCGCCGTCGTCTCCGACCAGCAGACGTTCCGCGGCAACGTCGATATCAAGGCGGAGATCAAGATGGCCGACATCTCCAGCGGTCCCCGCCTGGTCTGGCGCGCCTCAGGGCCCGCCGCGAAGCTCGCCAACGCGTTCCCGTTCCCGATGGTTATGCACAACCTCTGCTACTTGGTGCAGGAGGGCACAACCGGTGAGCTGCGCCTGCGCGGCTGGTCTCTCGGCGACACCCGTCTCGAACCGCTCGATAGCGCGCGGCTCGACCCGGCGAAGCTCAACACCGAGATCGGCACGCCGGCAGTGGTCGCCGCCTTCTACGACGCCACGCTGGTGCGTGACGAGGCGTCGGTGCGCCGCGTCGTGGAGGACCTGACCGGCGGCGTCGGCGCTCTGCCGGTCCACGAGCTGTGGGTCGAGGTCGTCAAGCCGCAGCAGTTGTTCCAGCAGTACAACGTGTACAAGGTTGCCGTCGAGGTGCGCTCCCAGCACTTCGATCCCCAGGGCGAGACATCGATCAGCCACACCTACGAGCTCGACGAGGCGACCGCCAAGCTCCAGTGCGACCCGCTGTACCTGCGCGGCAGCCTCGGCCCAGGCGCCTACGAGTTCCGCGTCGGCATCGTCACCACCGACGGCACCGTCCACACCGACAGCACCTGGCGGCAAGCCAGCCCCGCGCTCGCCAACCGCATCTTCGTCGGTGCGTCGCTCATCGAGGAGGTGCTCGGCAAGTGAGAAGAGCACTGGCGATCGCCTGGACGGTCTTCCTCGTGGCCCCGGTGGCGGCCGCATGGCCGGTGCTCGTGGGTGGCAAGCTCTCACCGGTCGGCGCCTGCTACCCCGACCATCGTGAGGCCGGACTGTGGTGGCTGGCGCCACCCTCGCCAGTGATCCAGAAGATCGCCGAGACGCCAGCCGTGAGCTTCACCGAGTATCGCTACTCCGGTACCCGTGCCACGGGTGATCAAGGCACCTTCTGGGGCCGCGGCCTGCTCCAGTTCACGCTCAGCTACCCGGAGAACGCGCCCCGACTCGCCGCCGCCCGGGCGTTCCTCGGTTCGCACGCCCGCGTCGAGGCGCTCGTCGCCGTTGCGCTCGCCGCCGACGTGGTCTGGGGGTCCGTGGCAGGCGACGCAGCGCCGCAAGCACTCGGGGCGGCCCGCGCGGAGAAGGCGCCTCCCGACGCAGCCGGCGAGCTTCACGCCTGGGAGGAGCGCTCGTTCGCGCTGCCACTCTCGCCGGAGTCGGCTCGCCTGCTTGAAGAGGCGTTCGCGCGTGGTGCGGTCGCCCTCTCGGTGAACGTGGTCGCCAAGGCGCCGGCGTTCCTCCTTCCGCCCACTCCGGAAGAACGGGATACTCCTCCCGCGCTGGCCACCGTCATGGTCGACGCCGTCCCGGTCACCCTCGATCCCGCCCGCCACCCCGGCGCGATCCGCAACCTCGATCTCGACGCGACGATGGCCGCGGGCTACACGTTCCTCGAGGTGGCCTGCAGCGACTTTGCCGAGGGGCTCGACTTCTCCGACCTGGCCGTGGTGGTGGTGCGGGTCGCGGCGCGCGCGGTCAACGGCGACACCATCAGCCAGGAGCTGCGCTTCGATGCACAGTCGGCAAGCTGCCAGGGGGTGCATTTCGATCACGCGGTGCGTCTCGACAGCGGCTACGAGGTGGAGGTCCACCGCATCTACTCCAGCGGTCGTCGTGAGTCGGATGGACCGCGGAAGACCTCCGTCTGGACCGGCTTCCTCGACGTGTCGCGCCTGGCGTCGGCCGCAGGCTCCCGGCTCGACATGAGGCTGCTGTACTGAGGGCGTGAAGGAGGTACGAGATGAGACGCACAACCGTCGCCGCAGCGCTCGCCTGTGCCGCCAGCATCCTGCTGCTGCCGGCGCCCGCGGCTGCGCTCGTACGCTACGACATCGGCCGCCAGACTGTCGCTGGCGTTGAGCTGTTCCAGGATGCTGCCGACGCGAAGCGTTACTACTACTTGCCGCCAGCGCCCGGGCTGGCGAGCTGGCCCGACGGATCGCCGCAGCTCATCTGCATCAAGTACGTCGACCCTCAGGGCGCGGCTTCGGGCGGGCTGCTCCACTTCCTCGCGACGCTCGAGCTTCCGGCGGACCGCATCGCCGAGGTGCAGGCCGAGCTGGCCAAGAAGGTGCCGGGCGCTGTGCTGGCCGGCGCCCTGCCCCTGCTCGAGGGGAAGACCGAGGGCGGGACCGCCAGCTTCCAGGTGGTGTCGGCGGTGCTGTCGAGCGCGGGTGAGGGCGGCTTCACGCGCTCCCTCATCACCTCGGGTCACGCTCCCCTCACACCGGGCAGTCGTGCTGCCGTCGCCGCCACCCTCGACCCGAAGGGCGCCACGCTGCTGTGGGACTCGCTCAACGGCGCCACCTCCGACGTCTCGGTGAGCCTGGCGGCGGAGTACGAGGCGCTGGTGCGCGGCTACAACGCCACGGTCACGGCCGACGTCACGACGGTCTACGAACACTTCTCGGCGGTGCTCAACCGCCAGCAGGACTACACCAAGCGGGAGCTCCGCCAGATCGTCGACAAGCTCACCCATGACAACGTGCTCAAGGTCGAGGTGTTCGACCGTTCCAAGGGGCTCGGGATCGATGCCTCTGCGATCGAAGGCATCTTGAGCATCGTCACCGACAAGCTGATCGGGCTGATGTTCGACCCACAGGCCGGTCTCGCCAAGATGCCGGAGCGGGAGGTCGCCGTCGAGAAGGGCCAGGTCAAGGGACGGCAGTCGCGCGGCGCGTTTGTCTCGTTCTTCACCGGCAGCGGCAACCAGGCGTATATCACCGACAACCAGTTCGTTCTCAAGTCGCGCAAGGACATTCGCCGTACCACCTTCTCCGTCAACCTGGCCCGCGACACCACACTGCGCGTTCCGGTCTACCTGGCCGGCAACATGGGCGGGCTTTACCGCGACTGGCGGGGCAACCCGGCGGTGTTCCACGTCGTCAACCTCGCCGACCCGGCGTTCCAGACACGCGAGGTGCGGTTCGTGCTCGACGGTGAGTGGGTCTCGCTCTTCCCGGGCCTGGTCAACTGGGTGGCGGTGACTTTCCGCAAGGAGCACGGACAGGACAAAGAGGCCACCACCGATCAAGCGCAACTCACCGCGGCCGACGTCGGCAAGGGTGCGCTCGATCGGGTGATCCGCTACCCGCGGCTCGGGGCGCAGGGTGCCGACTGGTTGGGCTACCAGTATCGGGTGAGCTGGAGCCTCATTCACAGAGACACGATCTCGATACCACGCGAAGCAGACGCCTGGCAGGCGTCTTCCGATCCGGTCGTGACGCTGCGTCCGCCGCTCGCCGTCGCGACCGCCGAGCTGGAAGTCGATCGGGATCTCATGGTGGATCGCGGCATCAAGGTCGGTGTCGTCGAGGTCGAGTCGACCGTGGCTGGAAAGACTGAGACAAGGCGCGCCGGGGTGATTCGGGTAACCGACGCCGAGCCGGTGCTCAAGCTCGTCGCTGCCCACGATCCGCAAAAGGAACCGCGCGTGCGGGTGACCTGGCAAGCCGCCCGCGGCGAGCTGCGGCAGGTGGGGGCATGGAACGGAATGGCGGCCGGCTACCTGCTGCTCGAGCCACCCATGATGACCGCGGCGGGAGCGA
>Ga0315286_10004444_pt1 | contig 13457 bp, 11 predicted proteins | sample YL17G10_0_MG_FD_205038 | JGI IMG/M metagenome (GOLD analysis project Ga0315286, IMG submission 205038) | Sediment microbial communities from Yellowstone Lake, YNP, Wyoming, USA - YL17G10_0 | ecosystem: Environmental > Aquatic > Freshwater > Lake > Sediment | place: USA: Wyoming | collected... | reverse complement strand
CGAAGACTTTCAAGGTTTAGCCCCTCCGGGGCCAATTGTCTGCGGAGCCGCTTAGCGCGCGGTTGTCAGGCGCCTTCCCAGACATGGCCAAAGGATTGCTCCTTCCCCACAGAGGAGGCTTCGCAAATCTGAGATGCGCCCGATATGGGTTTCTTGGCTGGTTCTATCAGTGCGGGGGATGGACGGACACGGACAGGCACGGACGAACACGGACGGAATGGCCAGAGGTATGCCATTTCGCCAGACCTTCCGCAGGGTCTCCTTCTGATTGACAAAACGTCGGCCCGCGCCCAGAATAGGAACCGCAAATCGTGGAGAGCTGTGTGTTCTGGTTTCTCCGCGTCCGCGCTTCACTCAGTCCACTTCGCATCTCGGAATCCGGCATTTTGAAAAACCGTTTTCTCCTCTTCTGCGCCGTTCTGTCCCTCGCCGCCCCGTGCGCGGCGGACGTGGTGAAACTCTCGGGTGGCCGCGAAATCCGGGGCGTTGTCCAGAAACCCGATGCGGACCCCGTCACGGTCCTCACCGCGGCCGGAAACATCCGGGTCAGCCGCAGCCGGATCGAGAAGATCGAAAAGGAGTCCGAGCCGGTCAACCTCCTGCTCCAGGCGGAGTTCCAGGTACGGTGCGGCAACGCCTCGGCGGCGGAGCGCATGATGCGCGAGGCCCAGGCCGCGGGCGCTTCCCAGGACAGCGTGTGCGCGTGGTGCGAGCGGTTCGCGCCGTTTCTCCAGACCGCCCTCGCCCCCGCCGATGCCAGGACACGCACCGCCTGGGTGTCCATTGTCCGCGGGGTGAGCGGCCTGCCCGCCCCGCCTTTTTCCGCCAGGGACAAACCGTCCTCTTTCACACTCCCGGACTGGACCCTCGCCGGGGACGAGTCGAGCTCCCCGTCCCTGAAGGAGAATTTGCCCCCGCCTTCCCCTGCCGCGAACATGGACCCGGGCAAACCGGGCAAGGGCTTCTTCCTCGGCATGTCGCGGGTGTTTGCCACGGCGGGCGAGGGCGCGTTCGCGCTGGACCTCCTGGAGCGGATAGATTCCGCCGCTCTCAAGGAAGCCGGACCGACGGAGGCGTTCATCCGGCCTCTGATGATCCAGCAACTGCAGAGAATACTTGACGCGCATGATTTCCGCCGGGCCTCGGGGGTCGTGGAGGACATGGAGACCGCCGGTCTGGGCCTCGGACGAACCGTCCGCATTCTGCTGTGCCTGCGGTGGGCGGCTTTCGAACGCGCCCGCGGCAATTACTCCGCCGCGCTGTCGGTGCTCGAGGAGCGGCTGAAGCCCCTGAGCCCGCCCCTGTCGCGCGAGCGGCTGACGGCCACCCTCGCCGAAGCGCGGGAGAACCTGGGACAGAAAGGCAAATACCCCGAGCTCATTGGGATCTATCGTCAGTGGGGCGCGGCCCTTACCGGGAGGAGCGTGGAGGACACGGAAACCGATCTCTGCGAGGAGTGGGGACAGTTTCTGCTGAAACAGGGCAAGTGGCCGGATGCGCGCAGGGTTTTTGAGGAGTACTACAAGCGGCGTCCGCCGGAACAAGAGGCGGGAGACAAGCGCCCGTTGCTGGACCTGTGCTCGTTCCGGGAACGCATGGCTGCGCTGGACAAGAAGGACTATGCCGGCGCTTTTGAGGTGGGTGTATGGGCGGCCGAACAAGGCCTCGCGGGGGAAGCCGTGACGGCCTTCGAGCGGGCATCCGAACACGCCGCTCTCCGGAAAACCGCCCGCGAACGGATCGCCATCCTGCGCAAACAGATCGCGCTGGAGCGCCTCGAGCACTGCATGAACGTTTACGAGAAAGGGAATCCGAAGGCCGCCCTGGAGGAACTCGAAGGCCTTCAGCCGCAGCCGGCCGATCCGGACGTCGCGGAGCGTTTCAGGAAACTGCGGCAGCTTTGCGCTCAGGAGCTGCGGCGGCTCAGCGAACTCCGTCCGGTGCAGGCGGAGACTCTATTGCAGGACGTCCGGCGCCGCCTTCTGCTGGGCCAGGAAGAGGATGCCGTGCGCGATCTGGAGATGATCATCAGCACCCTCAGCGAAACCCCGGCCGCGCGCGCCGCCGAGAGACTGCTCCAAACCCTCGAGATGCGCAGAAACCTCGAGCGGCTGGAGGGTCCCGCTCCCCAGCCGCTGCCCCGCGCCCCGCGCGCGGCGCCGCTTGGGCCCGATCTTGAGGCCGACCGGGAAATCAAGCGTCTCCTGAAGGAGCTGGAGAGCGCCAAAATCGTGAGTGGCGAATGACGAAGGATGAAGGCGGAAGGACGAATTATGAATTACGAATTATGAATTATGAAGGACGAAGGATGAAGGACGAAGAACCGATGTTAGCGAGTAACCTCTCAGTCCTCAGCACTCAGTCCTCAGCACTCAGTCCTCAGCACTCAGCACTCAGCACTCAGCACTGTCTTCTCAGCACTCAGCACTCAGCACTCTCTTCACTCTCCTCCTGCCCCGACCATCTTTACTCCGCCGCGCTGGTTCTGTGCGATGCCGACACCCTCATCCCCGCCGGGGCGGTGCGGACGCATCATGGCATGATCACGGCTGTGGGACGCCGCGCCGACTTCCCCAGGAAACCGGACTACCCCGAAACCGACCTCGGAGACGTCGTCCTCGCGCCCGGTCTCGTCAATGCCCATGCGCACCTGGAGTATTCGTGTTGCCGGGGAATGTTCGCGCCGGGGCCTTTCGTGCCGTGGCTGAGGGGGATGATTGAGGCCAAGCGCCGCCTCGAACACGCGGACATCAACGCGGGGACCGCCAAGGGTCTGCGGGAGTCGGCGCGGAGCGGGGTTACCTGCATCGGCGACGTCTCCTCCTTCGGCCTTTCCTTGTTCTGGCTGGAGCAGTCGGGCCTGCGCTACGTGTTTTCCCACGAGGTGATCGGTTTGGCCCCGCCGCCCTATCACAAGCTTCTGGACGATCTCGAACGCCGGATCGCCGCCGCCCCCGCGGGAGCCCGCGGACGAATCGGCCTGGCCCCCCATGCTCCCTACACGGTCGGTCGGCCGCTCATGACCGCGCTGCGCAAGCGGTTTCACGCCGGGAAAGGCATGCCGTTCACCATCCACTTGGCGGAAACCTCGTCCGAGCGGCGGTGCCTGCGGGACCAGACGGGCCGGCTCGCCGCGCTTTTCCGCCGGATCGGTTTCTATGATCCCGCCGCTGGACGCGACCCGGCCGCGCTGGCGGCGTCGCCGCTCGAGTTCCTGGCTGCGGGCGATCCGCACGGAGAGTCGCCGCCCGACCTTCTCATCCACGGCAATGATCTGACCGCGGCGGAAATGCGAATCCTGGCCGGGCGTTCTTTCCCGCCCACGCTCGTTCTTTGTCCCGGCACGCGGCTGTTCCACGCGGCGCGCGGTCAGGTTCTGGGCCGCGCTCTGCGGTGCGGACTCCCCGTCGCCCTGGGCGCCGACAGTCTGGCTTCCAACGACACGCTCAGCATCTGGGTCGAGATGCGGCGCTCGATCGGGTTGGAGAAAGCTTGGGGGCCGCGCGAGGCTTTTGCCGCCGCGACGGTGGGTGGGGCGCGGGCCCTCGGCCTCGAGGGGCAAATCGGCGTTCTGAGGCCGGGCTACCGCGCCGATTTCATCGCCGTCGAAGCCCCCCGAGCATTCAAGTCCTCCGCACTCTGTCTTCAGTCTTCTGTTCTCAGCACTCAGCACTCAGCACTCAGTCCTGCCGCCCTTCTGAGGTCCTGGCTGAGACCCAAGACCCCACCTTGCGTTCGCGGGGTGTGGGTCAATGGCGAGGCCGTTCTTCTACGGCCCCTGTTTGGGGTGAGCGGAAATTGATGATTGGGGATTGCGGATTGGGGATTGCGATATGGGTTCCTTGCCCGGTTCTATCAGGGCGTGGGAGGGACGGGCACGGACAAGCACGGACGAACACGGACAGACCGGTGAGGGAGTATGGTATTTCGCAAGACCCTCATCATCTTTTTCATTTGACCGGATCGCGGCTTACCTGCTATTGTACGGCTGTGTTTCAGGATGGGTCTCAACCATAACTTTGGCCGGAGCCAACCGCTGTTTTGCGCACGGAGCTCCGGCGGGAAGCCGCCTTTCTCAAGCGATCTGAAAAGCCCGCGGAGGATCATCCCCAAAGAGGCGACATTCACGGAAAGGGAGGAAGTCACCATGCCCGCTGAGCAACTGCGAACCTATCTGGACAGCCAGCAAGTGAAGTACGTGTCCATCCGGCACTCGAAGGCCTACACGGCGCAGGAAGCGGCCGCGTCGGCGCACATTTCGGGGCGCGAGATGGCCAAGACGGTGATCGTTCGGCTGGGTGAGCAGCCGGCGATGTGCGTGCTGCCGGCCAACGAGAAGATTGACCTGGAGGCGCTGAAAAAGGCGTCCGGCGCGAAGATGGCGGCGCTGGCCGACGAGCACGAGTTTGCCCAGCTCTTCCCCGACTGCGAAATCGGGGCCATGCCGCCCTTCGGTAACCTCTACAAAATGCCGGTCTATGTGTGGAAGGACCTTGCCGAAGACGAGGAGATCGCCTTCAACGCCGGCAGCCATACCGAGCTGTTCCGCGTGTCCTACAAAGACTTCGCGCGTCTGGTCAACCCCACCATCGTGGACCCGAAGGCGTGATGGGCGATTGCGGATTGGGGATTGAGGATTGAAGATTGGGGATTGCGGATTGCCGATTGGCTGTTGGCAATCACAGATTGCGGCTTGAAGAAACGCGGAGGCAAATCTTCAATCCCCAAGCCGCAAGCCGCAATCTGAAATCCGCAATCTGAAATCCGCAATCCGAAATCCGCAATCCGCAATCTGAAATCCGCAATCAGTACAGCATATTCTCCTTGTAAACTTCCACTGCGTACTGGAAATCGGCGAGGCGGACGTTGGTCGAGAGCGAATGGTCCGAGCCGAAGACGTAGCCCGCGCCGGTGGCCCGCGCCGCGCTCGTGAGCCGCACCACCTCGTCGCGGATGCGCTTGCGATCGCCCGACTCGATGATCCGGGCGTCCATGCCGCCGATGAACGCGAGCCGGTCGCCGTACTGCTCCATGAAACGTGCCACGTCGCAGCCCGCCTTGGCCTCCATGGGGTGGAGCGCGTCGAAGCCGGCCTCGACGATGAGTGGCAGGGCCTGGGTGATGCCGCCACAGCTGTGCAGCACCACGGGCAGGTCGTAGGAGTGCAGGAAGTCAACGATCTCCTTGTAGTAGGGGAAGATCACGTTTTCGAGCGTGGCGGGGCTGCAGATGAGGCCCTTGTTGTAGCCGAGGTCCTCGTAGAGCCAGACTCCGTCGGGCCGTCCCGCCTCTTCGATCAGAATCTTGAAGTAGGTCTTGTAGAAATCCGTATAAACGCGGTTGTAATCGTGGACCCAATCCGGATCGGCCACGAGCGATTCGTACATGCAGTAGTCGCCCATGCTGCAACGCATGAGCTCGAAGACGAAGAGGTGGCCGTAGAATGTCCATCGCCCCTGGGCCTTGCGCTTTTCGAGTTCCTTGCGCGTGGCTTCGACGTCCAGGCGGGCGCGGTCCAGTTCGAGGAGATGGGGCCGGTAATCGCGCTCCCACACTTCGCGGCTGCTCATGCGGAAATCAATATGCTCAGGGGTGCCGGACTTGTGTTTCCAGTACTTGAGCGCGGCCCCGGCGCCGTTGCGCGTGGTCTCCCATTCGTCGGTCTCCTCGACGACTTCCCGGACGCCGCGCAGAGGCATCACGTCGAACCATCCGCCGCCACCGGCGAGGTCAAAGCCGAAATAGTCCACCGGGGAGACGGGGTCTCCCTTCTCGTCTTTGGGATAGCCCTCATCGGCGACCCACTTGGTGAGGGCATCGCCCCAGGGGCTGTCGTGAAAACCCATTCTTTCGGCGGGTTTCTTGCGAATGATCGCGTCAACCACTTCTCTGGATGTCTGCATGGGAATCCTTTTTCAGCCTTGTGTTTGCAGCGCCTCGATATCCGCCAGGTCCTTGTGGCGGCCCATGGCGCGCTTGTTGGCGATGAACTGGGACTTGCCAATGTAGGAAGCCGGTGTATCCCCGTAACGGCCGGATTCGCGTCCCGCCCACGCTTCCTTCCACGTCACCCCGTCTATGGAAGTGAGGATGTCAACGCGCGCGGGCGGAACTCCCAGGCGCAGAATCCGCCCCGGCTCCACAAAATCCTCCTGCTTAAGGCCAGACTCCGCAAAACCGAACTCTTTCAAGGCCTCCAAAACACGTTCCGCGTTTTCTTCGCTGGGCTTGACGTAGAAATCGAGGTCGCCGGTAAAGCGGGGCGCGCCGAGCCAGGCCAGGGCATATCCCCCGACAATGAGATACTCAACGCGGTTTGAGTTGAATGATCTCAACAGTTCTTTGAAGTCTGGGGATAGTTCCAAGTATTGCCTTCTCAGCGTCTCAACGGCGGCAATTCGCTCCTCCGGTGGCCTCGAAAGCCAGTAGGCGAGGTTCTCCCGGATTTCGGACTGGTCATGAAGATTCTGTTTAGTCACCCGCTTTCCCATAGCGCTTTCCTCGTGCCTTCATCACGCTCATTTTCTACCATGCGCGCGTGGAAGAATCAATGCTATCGTTTTGCCGGTTCCGCCGGTCATTTCTTCGTCTTGCAGCAGAACTTGTACTTCTTCCCGCTGCCGCAGGGGCATGGATCGTAGGGATCCCGAGGCGGGGGCGGGGCCTGGGGCGGGCCGCCAAGCTCGTCTCGCAGGTGTGCCCCCATGGCCGCCTCATAGTCCTGGATGTTTTCCGGATCGCCCAAATTCACTCCCACGATGGCCTTCAGCCCCAGGTCCGTCGCATCCTCCAAGATTCTGCATGCCAGCGCTTCGCTATGCACGTTCACGATGATTGGATGCTCTTTTGAGCCAAGTTTTGCCATTGCCGGTCTCTCCTTATTCCTCGTCCACCACAGGATTAGATAAGACTCCCAGCCCCTCGATCTCCACCTCGACCGTGTCGCCGGCCTTGAGGTAAACGGGCGGCTTACGGGCGTTGCCGACCCCCGGCGGCGTGCCGGTGGCGATCACGTCGCCCGGCTCGAGCGTCATGAACTCCGAGAGGAACGAAATGAGATAGGCCACGGTGAAGATCATCTGGACCGTGTTGGAGTGCTGCACCACCTGACCGTTGACGCGGCAGGCGATGCCGAGGTTCTGCGGATCGGGGATCTCGTCGGCCGTGACGAGGGCCGGGCCCATCGGGGCAAAGGTGTCGCAGGACTTGGCGCGTATCCATTGCCCATCGAGCTTCTGGAGGTCGCGGGCGGTCACGTCGTTGAAGTTGAGGTATCCGCCCACGTAATCAAGCGCTTCCTCCTGGGGAATGTGGCGTCCCCCGCGGCGGATCACCACGCCCAGCTCGGCCTCGTAGTCCATTTTCCCGGTGACGCGCGGGCGGATGATCGGCGCGCCGGGATCCAGGACCGCCGTCGCGAACTTCGAGAACACCACCGGCGACGTGGGGATCGGGTTGCCGTGCTCGATGCAGTGGTCGCGGTAGTTCAGGCCGATGCAGATGATTTTGGCGGGGCGGGGGACCGGCGCGAGGAGACGCACCTTTGGGGCATCGAAGAGCGCGGTGCGGGCGTCGGGATCGGCCGCGGCCCGCTCGACGAAATCGCGCACGGTGTCCAGCGCCGCGGCGTGGCGGATCAGACCCAGCGGCGATTCCGGCAGCGAGAGGCCGCCCTGTTCCTCCGCGTAGCGCGCGTACTTCCGTGCGCACGCAGGGACGTCCAGAATTCCGGCGTCCGTCCAGACTCCGAGCCGAGCCGGCTGGCCTTCTTCAGTGCAGAAGCGAACGAGTTTCATACGGCCTTCCTTTCATCCTTCCGCCTTCATCCTTCATCTTTCATTTCCCGCACAGCCGGACAACGATGCTGTCCTGGACGTGCGCGCCTTTCTTCAGAGGCTTGCGCTCCCTGGCATAGTGCCTGGAGAGAAACCCGTCGGCCCCGCCGGTGCTGAATCCCGCCACCAGACACCCGATCCGCTCTCCCGCGATCCACGCGCGGAAAGCCTGCTTGCCGTCGGATTCCACGCGGATGCCTTGCCCCGCGCCGCTGGTCAGCGAGACCCAGCGGATGTTCTCGCGCGTCGCGCGGAAATCGTTCGAGCCCAGTGCGTTCTCATCCAGCGACCAGGGCCAATCCGGCGCTTTGCGGTTGTTGTAATAGGTGCGGCCCTCGAGCCGGCCCACCGCGCGGCCCCGGGGACGGCCAATATGGTCTTCGGGATAAACCGTCCAGAGCGCCTTGCGATTCCACTCCAGCGTATCGCAATCGCGGCTCAGGTCGAAAACCATGCCCCATTGGCGGGGATTTACCTCCGTGAGCATTTCGAAGTCATAGTTAACCGTGAGATCGCCGTTTCCGTCAACCCGCAGCGTGTAAGATCCCGCCGCGTCTTCGTACCTGCCTTTGACCTCGATCTCCGCGGAGAGATCCTGCATCCGCGCTTTGATGGATTCCATCTTCCAGCCCCCACAGACGTCGTTGTACGCGTCCAGGTACATGCTCTTGCCCGTGAGCTGCGTGCCGCCCTCGTTGTTGAGCCGCAGGATCATGAGGTTCGGACCGCCCGCGATAATTTCCTTCTCCCCGATCCCGCCGCGCAGAATCTGGCCCGTCTTGGTGCTGATTTCCCAGTAGCGCTGATTGCTTGCCTCCACCCGAATGACATCTTCTTTCTCTAGAAGCCCGGCCGAGGTTGCCCGATTTGCCATTGGTCTTTGCTCTTCCTGGATCTCTCCGATTCTCAGGCGGTACTCATCCAGGGCAAAACCCTGCGGACTGGTGAAGGCCAGGGAGAGGTCTTTGCCCTCCAGGTCCTTCTGCTTGGTGGGAATGAGAAGCGCGCCTTTGGAGCGCGGCGGCAGGTCCGTCTTGAGGATTCCCTTCTCGTGAGCGATGCTCCATTCGATCTTCACCTCGCTGAGATCGGTGAAGCAGTGCCGGTTCTCGATCTCCACCCGCAACGGCTGGCCCGCGGCCGGCACGGGCACCGACTCCGCCTCGATGCGGACCGGCGAATAAACCTTGCGGACGTGCCACCACTCCGGTTTCCGGCGCCGCCAGCCGTCTATGGGCCCCCATTCGCCGTATCCTACGACGTGGCCGTCGGGCAGGAAGAAGAGGTCGTCCACGCCCGACCAGATCGAGCCGCCCAAGTTGCCGGTGGATTTGTCCATCAGGTCGTACATTTCCTTGAGCGCGCGGCCATAGGCGTCGCGCACACCCGGGTCCGCCGCCAACTCATGGCGGTTATACGTGTTGAGGTGGCAATACTCGCCGAAGGTGATCGGCCGGTTCAGCTTGTCGGCCGCCTGGGGTCCGTCTGTGTCGGGGTAGTGGTAGTTCGCCACGGGCAAAACGCCGCTGCCGCGGTTGCTGTAATCCTCCCAGCTCTGGTCGTGGAAGGTGATCAGGCGCGAGGGGTCCGCCATTTTGAGGTGCTGAAAAACCGTGTCCCACGCTTCATACCAGACCGATTCGTTGGCCATGGAGCGCATGATGACGCTGGGATGGTTGGCGCAGGCCTGGCTTGTTTCCAGGTTTCCGCGCAGGATCACGGGCAGGATTTTGTCGCTCGCGGGCTTGCCCGGCTCCATCTTCGTGTTTGCGTTGTGACCGACCCAGCAGAAGGGCGCCTCGAGTTCCACAAAGAGCCCGACCTCGTCGCAATACTGGATGAACTCCTCGGCGGGAGGATAATGCGAGGTGCGGATGAAATTGCAGTTGGCCTGCTTGAAAAGGAGGGCGTCCTGCTTCCATTGATCGTCCCTGAGGCTGCGGCCACGCAGAGGGTGGACCTCGTGCCGGCAAACGCCGTGCAGTTTCAGGATCTTGCCGTTGAGGAAAACTTGGTTGCCGCGCGTCTCCACCTGGCGGAATCCGAAGCGCTCTTTGACTGTTTCGATGGGGCGCTTTTCGAGATTCAGAACAACGGTCCCTTCGTAAAGATTTGGGTGCTCGCTGTCCCATTTTGCGGGGCTCTGCACCGGAATCTCAACCATGACCTCCTGAGAACCCCCGACCGGGATCTCAGGTATCTCCGCTTCCTTCATCAGAAGCGGTTCCTGTATGGCAGGTTTCACTTTCTGGATGTCGAGCCGCACAGAGAGGCCTTTCGCCTGCTGTTCTCCCTCATTGCTGACACGCAGGGAGAAACGCGCCGTGGCGTTGCGGAAATCCGAGTCGAACGTAGTCAAAATCTTGAGATCGCTGATATGGACCTGCGGCAGGGCGAAAAGGGTGACCTTGCGCGTGATGCCACCCATCGAGTGCGTGGCGTACTGGTTGCCGCTGGCCAGCACGTCCGCGAAGGAATCACTCTGCACGGATAGAGCCAGCGTGTTTTCCCCGGGCCGCGCCATCTTCGTGATGTCCAGCTCGAATGGCGTGAATCCTCCCTCGTGCGATCCCGCAAGCGCTCCATTGACCCACACCGTGCAGAGACTGTACACGGCGTCAAAGCGGAGCTTGATGCGGCGCCCCTGCCAGTCCTTTGGCAAAGTGAAGGAGCGGAAGTATCCCGCCGACGTCTGCGGCGCCACCTCGAAACCCTGCATGACCCACTCTCCGGGAACTTCGATGGGCTTCCAGTCCTTGCCGGCCTGGCTGAGCGCCTGGAAATCCCGCAGCGGCGCGGGATGGAACATCCACGTCCCGTTCAGGCCCAGGCGGGGGTTCTTAGCGCCTGCCACTTCGATGGGCCCGGGGCTTAGACGCGGCATCTCCCCTCCGTGCCTTGGCGGCGGAGAATCGGTCTGGGCGGAAGCGGAAAAGATACTTCCGAAGAGCATGAGAGCACATAGGCCCGCGTTTTTCGTAAGAATCCGGATTCTCATTTTGTTCACCTCTTTTCCTGTGAAAGTACGATGACGCGCATCGCTACTGATGGCCCGGCCCGCGCCACACCAGCCGCCCAATGGCATAGAGCGTGAAAACCAACCCCGGCGTCTGCAGATAGAGAAGAATGCGAAAGGACCTCCTGGCCACCGCCCGGCGGAAGAGGAGCGTTCCGCCGAGGCATGCGATAGCATAGGCGGCGTAGACGGAGGAATGGAACAAGGGTGGTCCCTTTTCTTTCGTTTCGTCGCCGGGTTTGGCGGCCGCGACAGGTTTGGATGTTGTTTGCTTGCCAAACACCATCTCGTCGTCGGTCTGAAAACTGATAAACGTCGCCATCAACACCAGAAAGGTCATGAGCTGAATCATGACCGCCGCGAGAAGCAAGCCGCCCCTGTTGCGCTTTAGTCCGCCAAGGAGTTCCCGCAGGCACAGCCAAAACAAGCTGGGCTTTCTGCCCGGCGTTGCCCTCGGTTTCCATTTCTGTGGTTTCCTGGGCATTTTCCTCCTCCCCGTTCGTCGCGCCGATTTCTTCTTGTTCGTAGTGCGGGCTTCAGCCCGTTGCGTCTTGTTTGTAGTGCGGGCTTCAGCCCGTTGCCTCTATGTCTGCATGGCGCCGGCCCGGTTACTTGAAGGCCGCCGGCAGGCATCGCCGCAACTCCTTCGCTATGCGCTTCGCAATGATCTTCTGGCCTTCACCGTTGGGGTGGATCTGGTCCGGCAGCATCAGATTGGGATCATTAAGCACGCCCTTGAGCGCGTTGGGCACGCAGCCTGTGCCGCGCTTCCTGGCCAGCTTCTGGATCCGCGAGGGCAGGCTTCCCCGCCCGGCGGGATCCGAAATCCCCACCAGGATAACCGCGGCGCCCTTCGCCTGGATTGCCGTGACGATCGCGTCCAGATTCTCAATGACGCGGTCCACGGTCTTCTCCGCGTACGTCTGTTGCAGGATGTCGTTTCCGCCCAGGAAGACGATCACCACCTTTGGCTTTCTGCTCAGTACCGAGCCGTTCAGCCGCACCAGTCCTTGCTCCGTTGTGTCGCCCACAACCCCCGCATTGAGAATGGAGATTCCGAACTCCTTCTCGAGCCGCCGCACATAGCTGTCCTGCGGGGATACCCCATAGCCGGCGGTCAGACTGTCCCCAAGCGCAATGATGGTCTCCCCGCTTGGGTTCGCGTTGGTGATGTTCGGCCGGAGCCGCGGGTACAACCACCATCCGCCCACCCCAACAAGAACCACCACCAGTAAGAGGAAGCTTTTCTTTCCCATCGTCGTGTCCTCCCGGTTGATAAGTGCGGGCTTCAGCCCATCATTCTTTCGATCCCTGTTCGTAGTGCGGACTTCAGCCCGTTCCTGTCTTCACCATCTATTCCCGCTGGGGCATCAGCTTGCTGGCGCCACCCCCGCTGCATGACCCGTAGCCGTTACGAAGGCAATCAGCCGATTTGCTTCATCACGCACCTCAATCTCGTAAAACGCCGTATTGCGGCCCTGATGCAGGCGGTGACTCGTGGCCGTCAGCCGCTGCCCGGGCATCGCGGGCCGCAGGAAGCGGATGTGCATTTCCATGGCGACAAAGCTGCGGGCCATGGCGTTCTCCGCCGCGCCGAAGGCCTGATCCGCCAATGTGAAAATGACACCGCCATGGGTCGTGCCCTGGGAGTTGCAGTGCCGCTCCGTCAGTTCCAGAATTGCAACTGCGCCTTCCGCCGAAGCCTCGATTACTTTGATCCCCGCGCTGACCGCGAAGGGACTCTGCGGCTGGCCTAAATCGGGCATGTCTTGTCCTTTCTTCGCAGGTGCCCCGCGAGTTGTCCACAGGCGGCGTTATAGCGGCGGCCCTTGCTTCGCCGGAGGCTGACTGTGTAATGCGCCGCCAGGAGATCGTCACGAAACGCTTCCGCCTCCTTTTCTCCCGTTGCCTCAAATCTCAGCTCGTCACTCGGATTGTAGACGATCAGGTTGATCTTGCATGGGAGGTCACGCAGCATTTCTTTGAGCCGTTTGACGTCCGCGCGTGTGTCGTTGACGCCTTTTAGAAGAACATATTCAAACGTGATACGCCGCCGCTTGGTTAAGGGAAAGCGTCGGCAGGCGTCGAGGACATCCTTAAGCGGCCAACTCTTGCAACCTGGCATAATCCGATCGCGCGTTTTCTGGGTCGTGGCATTCAGTGAGACAGCAAGATTTACTCCCGTATCCGCACGAGCAAAATCCTCGAGTCCTTGTATCACGCCAGCCGTTGAAACGGTGATCCGCCGCGTTGAGAACTGCATACCCTGCGGATCTGTAAGAAGCCTGAGTGAAGGAATAAGTGCCTCCAAGTTGAGAAGCGGTTCTCCCATTCCCATGAAAACGATGTTACCGATTCTCTCGTTATTCTGCACTTTTTCTCGCGTCACTAATACTTGGTCAATAATCTCATCCACGCGAAGATTCCGCCGGAAGCCGCCATATCCCGTCATACAAAAAGTACAACGAAGCGCGCAACCAATCTGCGAGGAAACACAGACACTCGCCTTTTTCTGCGGGACCGTACTTCCTTTTTGTTCCTCTTCTTCGTCATTTGTCTCATCCATAAAATCATCTCGCATCAGAACACACTCGATGAACTCATTA
>Ga0315286_10004441_pt1 | contig 13460 bp, 31 predicted proteins | sample YL17G10_0_MG_FD_205038 | JGI IMG/M metagenome (GOLD analysis project Ga0315286, IMG submission 205038) | Sediment microbial communities from Yellowstone Lake, YNP, Wyoming, USA - YL17G10_0 | ecosystem: Environmental > Aquatic > Freshwater > Lake > Sediment | place: USA: Wyoming | collected... | reverse complement strand
CGGGCTTTCTTCTGCGAGGTGAAGGTCGTCGGGGGAGAGCTCACTAAGCTGCAAGCCGTGATGCTAGATAAGTGGAAGTTGGCTGGAGCTGACACGTCGGTGGCGGTGTACAACTACGGCGCGCGGCAGCTCAGGATCATTCAGGCCGACGGCGACTGGGCCGACCTTGCGGGACTGGTCGACAAGATCGAAGGGGGTCGGATCATCACGCTCGACCACAATGGTATATTCAACTGGGTGCGAGGGATCCCTGACCACCTCGCGAGGCAGGGTGACTCTTGAAGCAAGAGAAGATCAGGTTCTACATGGACTTGGCCGTGAGCGTGTCCAAGCAGGGGACGTGTCCGAGGGCGGGAGTCGGGGCCGTGATCGTCCGAGACGACCGCGTGCTGTCACTCGGGTTCAACGGGTCCCCGCGCTACACTCCCCACTGCAAGGACGCCGGGTGCTGGATCGAGAAGAGGGGAGAGACCGTGAGCTGTGTCCGCTCCGTGCACGCTGAGGCGAACGCGATCGCCAACGCCGCTTACATGGGAGTCTCCACGAAGGGAGGGTACATCTTTACGACGCACTACCCCTGCGTGAACTGCCTGAAGTTGATCATCAACGCCGGCATCTCGCAGATCTTCTACGAGATCCCGTACGACGACGAGGCGTCCAAGAGGATGGCTGCCCTCGGCATGACGTCAGGAGTGATCGAGATCACCCGAGTGGAGAGGTCGTGAAGATCTCATACCTGATGTCCCGTCAGGAAGGACTGGTCGTCCTCCGCAGGCACACGGTAGTCAGTGACGAGATCGTCTTCGAGAGGATCACCGAAGACGCGTCCCGAGCCGTGAGAGATCACTCACCTCGATTTGACATGGGCTACATCTGCGGGGGAGCTCAGCAGTTGGGGCTCGCGATCCTTCTCGACGTGACGGGCAGCGCCGAGGTCTCCGAGACCCTGAGCCGGGCCTTCATGCTAGAGTTCCTCACCGCCGCGGCGATGCCCATCGACGCTCAGGTCATCGAGTACTCCCAGGACATGGTCCGCGACTGGGCCGGGAGGACTCATGCCAGCCCGTGAGACGAAGTTGTCGGAGCACGTGTCCGTGATCAAGCGCGGTGAGTCAGTCATGTGGCTTCGAGTCATGGGAGCGCCCGTCCACGTGGTGATCGGCGGGAAGTCAGACGGCCACAAGCACAGGGAGATCTTGTCATACCTCATCGAGAGGCTCAGAGCATGAAATCATCGAGATTAGATATCGCGCTCCTGCACGCTAAGCGCGGGTGGCGTGTGTTCCCCCTCTACACCCCTACGGCGGAGGGAAGGTGCGACTGCAAAGATCCAGACTGCACGACCCCGGGCAAACACCCTCGGGTCGGCGACTGGAAGACGGTCGCGACGACGGATCCCAAGACCATACGCGACTGGTGGAAGCGATGGCCTGACGCGAACATCGGGATCGCCACGGGGAAGGGAAGCGGGATCATCGTGCTCGACGTCGACGGCCCCGAGGGGGAGTCCGTCGTCGAGAGGTTCAAGGTCCCCAAGACGTGCGTCGTGGTGACCGGACGCGGGAGGCAGCTCTACTTCAAGTACCCGGGCTACGTGACCAAGAATCGCGTCAAGGTCTTTCCAGAGCTAGACGGGAGGGGCGACGGAGGGTACGTCGTCGCCCCCGGGTCGCTTCACTCGAGCGGCGTCGTCTATCACTGGGAGGAGGGAGCCCACCCGGACCACGTGCACCCGGCCGCCGCTCCGCAGTGGTGGCTCGACGTGGTGCGAGATAACGGGCTGCGGGACGACTCGAAGAAGGCAGAGTCGAAGGGTCCTGTCAAGGCTGGGAAGCGGAACTCCTCGCTGGCCTCCTTGGCCGGGTCGCTGAGGGACAAGGGGCTGTCAGTCGAGGCGATCGAGGTGGCGTTGCTCGACTACAACAAGCGCCACTGTCAGCCGCCGCTGGACGAGAAGGAGGTCAAGGCAGTCGCCGCGTCGTACGGAAAGTACGACGAGGGAGACCCGACTAGGGGATTGAGACTCTTCGAGCTCGCGAAGAAGATGATGCACCAGGAACACTTCGTATGCTCCCCTATCGACCAGGACGGCCGAGGCGTCGTCCTCATGGTCTACCGCGACGGATCGTACAAGTGCCACGGGGCGTCGGTCGCACGGAGCATGGCGCTGTGCGGACTCGGCAACGCGGCCAGGCCCGAGACGATCAACTCTGCCGTGGAGCTCGTCAAGGAGTCGTGCAAGAAGGACGACACGCTGCTGAACCCGAAGGCGACCAAGTACGTCAACGTGGGGAACGGGATGCTTGACTGGGACACCGGAGACATCGTGTCACACGACCCCGCGTTCCTGTCCTCCATGCAGCTCCCGGTCGAGTGGAAGCCTGGTGCCCAGAGCGACGTCCTCGACAAGTTCCTCAGTCAGGTCTTCCCTCCTGACGCCCTTCAGCTTGCTGAGGAGATCGTCGGCTACTTCATGCTCCCGACGACCGTGTACCAGAAGGCGTTCATGCTCTGCGGGGAGGGAGCCAACGGCAAGTCTACGTTCCTGAACCTGGTGAACGCGTTCCTCGGTCGCGATAACATATCTCGAGTCAGCCTCCATTCCTTAGAGGAGAGCCCGTTCGCCGCGGCCGAGCTACAGGGGAAGCTGCTCAACATCTACGCTGACCTAGCCGCGACGCGACTCGAGAAAGTTGAGGCGTTCAAGCACCTAGTCGGAGGTGACCCGCTGTCGGCGCAGAGGAAGTACGGCCAACCGTTCGTGCTCCACAGCTTCGCGCGCCTGATGTTCTCCGCGAACGAGTTCCCTCGGGCAGACGACACGTCCGAGGCGTTCATGCGTCGATGGATCGTGATCCCGTTCCCGAACCGCTTCGAGGGGAAGGATCGCGATCCCCACCTGACCGAGAAGCTGTGCCACCCCGAGGTGCTCAGCGCTCTGCTCGTCAGAGCAGTCAACGGCCTTCGGCGCTTGACTCAGCAGGGTGAGTTCTCGACGTGCGCGAGCACGGAGGCCAAGGTCATGGAGTACAAGATCGAGAACGACTCGTCGTTCGAGTTTATCCAGGAGTCCCTCAAGCCTGGATCTTCGGATCGCCGGCTTACGAAGAAGGAGGTCTGGGACTCGTACGAGAAGTGGTGCGGCGAGAACGGCATCAAGTTCCCCATGGCCCCGCGCAGGTTCAATCACCAGATGACCATGCACCTGAAGTGCCGCCCCGGGGTGGCGAAGGTCAAGGGGGTCACGACGAAGGTCTGGGAGGGCGTCGAGTGGCTCAACGCTCCGGTGCTGACGGGAGAGAAATTCTGATGAAGATCGTGAAGCCAAAGGTGGTGCTGCTCCTCGAGCATAGTCGCGAGGAGATCCTTCAGAAGATCGAGGCAGCTGGAAGGACGTGCTACAAGTCTGAGGGGAGGGCGACTCCCGAGTCTGCCGCCAAGTTCGTAGAGGGGTTGGTCGCGCGAGGGCACCTGTCAGTCCTCGAGCACGTGTCGCTCACGGTCAGGCTCGTCTGTGACCGAGGGATCTCACACGAGCTCGTGCGGCATCGCATCGCGAGCTACTCCCAAGAGTCTACCAGGTACTGCAACTACGGGAAGGCGGACGAGATCTCGGTGATCCTCCCCGGAGACGTACCGGAAGACTACACCGACCCCACCTTCACGTGGTGGAGGGACTCCGTGCAGTCCTCAGAGCGGTCGTACCTGGCGCTGCTCAAGCTCGGAAAGAGTCCCCAGGTCGCCAGATCGGTCCTGCCGACGTGCCTGAAGACGGAGGTCGTCATGACGGCGAACCTGCGCGAGTGGCGACTGATCATGGAGCAGCGCACCGTCGACGCAGCCCACCCTGACATGTGCAGACTCATGCGACCTCTCCTACGGGAGCTCAGGCGGAGTCTTCCGGAAGTATTCTTGACTGGGACCTACTTCGGTAACTGCACGCCGATGCAGTCAGAGGCGTCGCTCGACGTGATCTTTGCTCAAAGGTTGAGTGATATAATGAAGAGAGGAGAACTAGCATGACTCCCAGGATCGTCGCGCACGTCGGAGTGATCGGCTCAGGCAAGGACTACCAGTCAGACAAGCTCGTGAGGGATCACGGGTTCGTAAGGCTCGACTTCAAGGACGCCCTGATCGACATGTGCTCCGACTTGGTCGGTCACGACATCAGGGAATACTACGACGCTTTCAAGAGGCACTCGGTCGGCCTGCCGTACTATGACGACAACTCGATCATGAGGCAGATTGCGTGGCAGGACGACGCCGAGTTCCTCCGGAGGTACCCGTCAGTCATGACGGGGCGCGTCCTCCTGCAGCGCCTAGGCACCGACGTCATGCGCAAGAGGGACCCCGAGTACTGGGTCAAGCAGTTCAAGACGAGGGCCCATGAGATATTCATGGAGGGTCGGTCGATCGCCTGTGCCGACTGCAGGTTCCCGAACGAGATAGACGCGATCCTCGGTGGAAAGCACGCGCCCGAGATCAAGTTCTGCGACTACAAGTCTCCTCGGTACGACCCCTTCTCCTCCCATGGGTCCGAGAGGATGGCTCAGAAGCTACTGGCCATGGGACTCCGGGACGGAGAGGCGATCACCCTCCACCACTTCCGCGACATGGTGAAGAACCCGTGACGAAGAAGAAGGTCATCGAGATCGAACAGATCTGGTGGGACTCCGTTGGGCAAGGATTCTCAGAGGTCAGGGCGATCGATCAGTCGGGCCTTGAGATGGTCGTGACCATGAGTCGTCAGACAGACTTCTGGAACGACGCGAGGTCGATCATCTACATACGCCGGATCGCCGCGCCGCTCATGCTGATCGAGGGATCCAAGTGGGAGGGACCCTTCACCGACCCCAAGACCTGCCCTCACGCGCAGCTGTACTCGTGGGGATGGGGAAGAAAGGGGATGCCATGAAGCACCTCAGTCAGACTCGAGACGGGAACTGCGGGCAGACGTGCATCGCGATGATCTCCAGGACGGAGATCGAGGAAGTCGAGAAGATCATGAGGTCTCGGGGGATGACGAGCACGAAGCAGATCAGGGACGCGCTGAGCCACCTCGGGTTCTCCCTCGAGTCCACCACTCGCGCCGGGCGCGGCGACCAGGCCATGGACTGGTCGCACACCCGCGTGACGACCCTACTCTTCGTTCGCTACGCCCCGGTCGACGTGATCGACGAGAGCCATCACTGGGCCCTGTGGGATCCCGTCCTGCGCAGAGTTCTAGATCCCGGGCTCGATGAGCCTGTGTCGGCCGCGTCGTACGTGATGCTCCTCGATCACCACGGCGGGAGAGTCACGTCGTTCGCGATCGTCGGGAGGAGGTCGTGAAGACCCACAGGCACTCGTGCGCCAAGTGCGGCCGAGAGTGGACGTGCGAGAGGAGGGGGATGGACGAGGAGACGGAGGCGGCGTGCGCTCATCCGTACTCGAAGTCCTCCCTGTGCGACCAGTGCTTCAACGACCTCGAGCCCCAGGTCTCGACGGAGGAGGAGCACGAGGAGCTCATGAGGAGCCTTCGCCTCAGCCGACGGATGATCAGGCCCAAGCCCCGTGTCTCGTGGGTGTACTTGCTCAGGATCAGCAGGAAAGTATGACCGCTGAGTTCAGCCGGCCGTGTTGTACAATATGGAGACGGGACAGAGAGTAGAGAGGAGGGGGCGATGAGCGAGAAGCAGCAAGAACTTTACAAGAAATCTGGAGACGGGATCAGGACGTGGAAGATCCGGGCCGAGGGTAACGCGGTGATCACTGAGTTCGGCCTGATCGGCGGAAAGATCCAGTGTGCTAAGACTTGGGTCAGGGGCAAGAACACCGGGCGCTCCAACGCGACCACCCCTGAGAAGCAGGCTCTCCTGAAGGCCGGGCAGCTCTACCGAGCCAAGATCAAGGAGGGGTTCCTGCCCGACCTCGCGCGAGCCAAGTCTACCAAGAACGCCCTCGGGGGAGTGCTCCCGATGCTGGCCCACGTGTTCGAGGACTACGCCGACTCCGTCACCTTCCCCTGCTACGTTCAGCCGAAGCTGGACGGAGTGCGCTGCTTGGCCAGGGTCCGCGGTGGGATCTGCGAGCTGTTCACCAGATCGCAGAAGCCGATCACCACGATGCCGCACATCCAGGACGCCGTAGAGGAGCTGTCACGGAAGTCTGGCCAGTCGACGTTCGTGCTGGACGGCGAGATGTACAGCCACGCGCTGCGCGACGACTTCGGTAAGATCCTAGGGACCGTGAAGCGCGGAGACACGGCGAAGGACGCCTCCCTGATCCAGTACCACGTGTACGACATAGTCGACCGGGTCCCCTTCCAGGACCGGACCAACGTCCTCCAGTCCATGCTGACGGGCTCCGCGAGGGGAGGGGCGTCGTCCGGGATCGTGCTCGTAGACACGATCTACGTGCACGACATGGGGGAGCTAAAGGAGGCAGTCAGCCGCTTCGTGAGGGACGGGTACGAAGGCGGCATGTATCGCTCCGTAGACGGGGAGTACGCCGAGGGCAAGAGGAGCCGAGACCTCCTGAAGATGAAGACGTTCCGCGACGACGAGTTCATGGTCACGGGATACCAGAACGGGACCGGGAAGCTCGACGGATTCGTCGGGAGCTGGATCTGCAAGACCGACTCAGGAGTCGAGTTCCGAGCGAAGCAGGAGGGATCACTGGACAGCATCCCGAGCTTCGACTCTCCGGCCGCCAAGGCCGGAGTCGGCCAGTGGCTGACGGTCAGGTTTCAGAACTACACGAAGGACGGCGCGCCTAGGTTCCCGGTCGCCGTGAGATTCAGACGCAAAGGAGAGTAAGATGCCCGAGAAACAGAGAGTCGTGTCGATGCGAGCCGTCACCGCACAGATGCGGGTGGCGGGAGTGAGCTCGGACGTGATCGAGCAGGTCCACAATAAGCTAACCGGGGTCGTCAAGGTCCCGAGCCTGCCCCAGGACGTGTCCTTCAGGCTGCGCAAGATCGCCGCGCGCGAGGGGCGCTCGGTCCTGACGTTCAATCACCGGACCAAGAACTGGATGGCCTACACGTACGAGGGCTACATGGTCAAGGTCAAGCACGGCGAGACGATCGGTCACCGCCCGCGCAACGGAGGTGGTCAGGCGTGAGGCCCCTGCTAGTCGGGGAGATGAACGAGAAGGACTCGGACCCCCGAGCTGCTCTCTCCCTGCTCCCTCCCGGGGGATCGGGAGGGAGGCTCGCCAAGATCCTAGGGCTCTCCGCTAAGAAGTTCCTGCACAGGTTCGACCGGGTGAACCTCTGCTCAGTCGAGTGGGACCCCGTGAGCGCGTCCGTCGCCGCGCTGACCATACTGTCCGGAGGGGAGCGCCGGGTCCTGATCCTTCTTGGTCACCGGGTCGCGAGCGCGTTCGGGATCAAGGCCTCGCTCTTCGAGGAGGTCGCTCACCCGACTGGAGCTAGGATCTTAGTCCTGCCCCACCCGAGCGGACGGTGCAGGATCTGGAACGACCAAGCCGCCGCCCTCAGGGCGCGCAAGCTGGTCGACGGCGTCACGAGGAGGCGGTGATCATGCGCGGACCCGACTACGACTGGGCAAGGGACGACGAGTCCCTATCATGGCTCCTTGTCCTCTTCCTATTGATGTACGCGACGTGGTGACCATGTCTCCCTCGGCGAAGACTCATCACCGGTCGTCCGCGTGCCGCGCTCTGATCAGGGTCGTCGTGGAGATCAACTCGTGGTGCGTGATCGAGGACGCCGAGGACTCCATAGAGAAGGCGATCATGGGACTGGAGGAGGTCGCCGACGTGCACGTCGTACACAACGTCTCGAAGGGAGACGCCCCTAAGGGCAAGGTCGTCCGTCACGCGCGAGGTAAGAGGACGTGAAGACCTCCGCGTGGGTGCTGCTCGCGTTCCTGACCTCCCTGTTCGCGTGCGGGTACATGGCCTTGGAGGACCGATCGGCGTCGAGAGGGATACCGTACTGGAGGGTGAGATGATCGAACTACTGCAGTGCCCTCACGGCGGGGGACCATTTCACCTGCTGTTCGACCTCTGGTGGCTCCTGATCCTGGCCGTGCCGGGAGTCGCCAAGCTGGTCGCTCGGGTCTTGAAGAAGTTCGGCTACTCCGTGAGGCACCTGTGCTGCGGGCACACGGAAGTCAAGAAAGGTAAGCGGTGCACGAGCGAGCACTGCCACGGGGACCACGAGTGAGGCGCGGGGACAAGAGGGTTGTGCTGGGAGCGACCGACGTGGGGATCCTGGACGCGCTCCGGGCGAACTGCGTGAGGGCGGTCGCCGAGCAGAGGCCGCTGCTGATGGACCCGAGCCTGTGCGCCTCGGTAGTGGCGGCGCTGAATCCGATATTCGTAAAATCAAGAAGGAGGAGGTAGCGAGATGGCGAAGACGAGGATGACGTCGGGTGAGTTCATCGACACCGTCGCGGAGAAGACGGGGTTGAAGCGTGACCAGGCGCGGACGTTCCTGATGACGGTGTCGATGTTCGCCGTGGACACCGTGAAGAAGAACGGAGAGGTGAAGATCCCCTACCTGGGCAGGATGCTGATCAAGCACTACCCGGCGAAGAAGCACCCGGAGGGCGACTACACGAACCCGTTCACCAAGGAGACCGTGCACAAGAAGGCGTGGACGACCCCGGCGAAGAAGAAGCTCAAGTTCTACTTCGCGTCGCAGGTGAAGGAGCCCGTGATCGGGTGACGCACCGGCGGCCCGGTTCGCCGGGCCGCCACTATTTGCCGAAAACAAGTCGCGCACTTATTCGCGGAACATGGTATGATGATCGTCGAGGCGAGAGCGAGAGTAGAGTGACCAACCCAGATATGCGACGCGGTGATGCGCGCCGCAGGAACAGAGACAGCGGACTCGTGTCCGCAGCCCCCCGTCTTCCGACCGGGGCAACCAAGAGCCGTGGGTGCGCGGGGCCTAGCCCCACCACCCCGGCCGATCACACCCCCTCCCCAGGCCCACTCGGGTGCCTGGGGAGGTCCATCTTCGCCGCGCCGGGACGATCGAGATACGGAGCCCGGAGCTGGCGCGCCGAGCCGGGGTCGATCTACCCGGCTCGGACAGATCTTATTCCGGGGTAGCTCAATCGGTAGAGCAACCCGCTGTTAACGGGAAGGTTCCAGATTCGACTTCTGGCCCCGGAGCCATATAGAGGAAGGAGGCGAGGAGCATGCAGGACGGGCAGAAGAGAGTCGGAGTCGTCAGGGGATGGGTCGACAAGCTGGCGGCGAGGTGGAGATCGAGGAACCGGGAGCGCCTGGCCTCGCGGCAGTCGGTGCGCGAGTTCGAGGCGGCGGTCGCCCGGGCGCAGCCGAGGCCGGAGCACGTGGCGCGAGTGAAGGGTCAGCCGCATCCCGGTCCTACTCCGGAGTCCCGCTACGTGGGGATTCGCGCCATGATGGAGTGGCTGTGTCGGTGCGAGATGCCGTACGTCAAGAAGCTGGACGACGGGCGGTACGAGCAGGGTCACGTCAAGCCGACCCAGTGCACCCCCGAGCCGGAGCCGCGGGACGCGAGGGGGCACCTGGTCAGCTGGGTGCAGGCGCGGCGAAAGGCTCGCGCGAGCACGTGGATGCTAGGGAAGCAAGAAGTCGTCACGATGGGGATCGCGGGAGGTGCAGCGTGAAGGCCGGAACCAAGAGGAAGAAGCGCGAGGCGGAGGAGCGCGAGTCACTATCCACACGTCGCAAGAGTCGCGAGGCACTCCTGACGAGTCAGGTCCGCCGGATCGACGCGGAGCTCTCTGACCCGTACGTACAGCGGCACTTCAAGAAGAAGGCCAAGCTCCAGGCGAGGCTTCACGCCGCTCGCACCGAGCTCGACGCGCTCTGGGCCGAGGTGGACCGAGAGTCGCAGGTCACCGGCATTCCCGATAAGATCCTGCCGTGAAGTTCCTGGTCAAGAAGTACGAGATCAGACAACTTCGGATGCACCTGTCCGACAAGGGCACCATCAATGGTCAGGGGGGACTCGGGGTGTTCTTCTTCAACGAAGTCAAACCACGAGCGAGGTCAGAATATCAGGAAGTCGAGCTGAAGGTGACCAAGCGCAAGCTGACCCGGCGCGACGCACTCCGGGGGGACCCCCAATGAGGCGCTGCGAGATCCTGGTCCCGGGGTCGACGTACTCCCGGGCTCACAGGTGCGAGATCACCCGCGGCTTGGTGAGGATCACCTACCAATCTCGGTGGAGGACGCTGTGCGCCCGCCACCTGAAGATGTTCCAGGACATGAGGCGCATGGAGTTCTACCGATGAAGATCACGATCACGCCGGCCCAGAACGGGGCGACGATGGAGATGGACCAGCAGGAGCCAGAATGTCCGCCGACGCGGCTGGTGTTCCAGTACGACCTGGACGCGGGCGAGGCCGACGGGCTGGCCTGCCTGCTGCGCGAGGTCGTCGATGCCCTGGGCGAGTGCGGGAGCAAGCACGACCATGCGAGGGTGCGCATAGGCATCGAGCACGGCGAGGACTACGAGTGCCGGGATGCCGAGTGCGCGATCTGCCGGGACGCCGACGAGAACGCGATGAGGCCGAAGTGATCGTGCGCGTGGTCGTGACCGAGTACGACGACGTGGGCATGGAGTGGCTCTCCGCAGACATGTCTGTCGACAGCACGTTGCTTGAGTTGCCATCGGCGCCTGAACTACTCATGCTGGCGTACCGGAAGTGTCGGGAGCAAGTTTCCAAGATGATGGCGGACCGCATGGCCGCCGGGCCGCAGGGCGACCTGCCATGAGGAAGCCCTCGAAGAAGCCGTCCGGATGCACTGCCGGACACCCTGCCCGGTTCATGATGTCGACCGATGTCGGGGACAGGTGCGCGTTCCTATTCCCCAGTCCTCATCCAGGGCACGTGATGTGGTGCAGAGCAAAAAGGAGAGAGGTGATGGCACAGGAAATCAAGGCATGCCCGTTCTGCGGGAGCGGATATACACGTAGGATCGATGACGGTATAGGAGGCCAGGCGATCCAGTGCGCCGGGTGCTACGCCGCGACCTCCGGCTACAACACGCAGCTCGAGGCCAGCCGAGCATGGAACCGCCGGGGAGGGAAGCCGTGAGGAAGCATGGCGCCTCGGCGCTTCGGGTAGTCGAGCTGGTCCAGGGTGCCGTAGACGACTCGGTCCGGAGGGCCCGCGCCAAGGGCGTAGTCGAGGCGGCGGTAGCCGGGCTGATGCGCAACGCGACGACGGCGGGCGAGGTGCTGTCCCCGGATACGTTGCGCATGTTCAGTGATTATACCGCGAGAGCAATAATGGGCACGCTTCGCGCGCACACCCAGGAGAGCATATGCAAAAGAGAATAGTCAGCAAGCCTACGGAGCACAGCGTGGTAGCTGAGCGGATGATCGACGCCCTGAACGGCGAGCTGTCGCAGGTCAAGGCGTTCCTGGAATACCAGAAGGTCGCCACGAACAGGGCCAGAGAAGAACTCATGGTGGCCAAGGACGCGGCGAACACCATGGCCGCAGTCTCTGGGATCTCGAGCAAGGCGTACGACAAGCTGCGGAGGGAGCGCGACGCCGCGGTCACCAGTCTCCGTGACGAGAGGGAGTCCTGCGAGCGCCTACTCGAGCTGACCCACCAGAGCGGCAAGCACTGGCGAGCCGTCGCCCAGGAGCTGGGAGGCATCGCGCTCGGTGGGTGCGACTGCGACGACGTGACCGAGGAGGGCTCGAACGCCCAGCGGTGCATCGCCAAGATCCGCGAGCTGAGGGCGACGTCACAGAAGTTCCAGGAAGCCCGCCGGAAGATCTCCGAGCGCCTGCGCATGTGGGAGAACGACGGCCCGCACACCATGGAGGAGTGCGACCGGCTGCAGGCGATGATCGACCTGCACGTGGCCAAGAAGCAGGACGCCCTGTATCGCGGCGACCGCCTCATGGAGGACTTGAAGAAGGCGGACGTCAGGATCGAGGAGCTTAAGATCATCCGCGAGGAGTGCGAGAAGCAAAACACCGAGCTTCGACTCGCGCTGCAGAGGAAGACCGACGAGGTCGCCGAGCACGACCGCCTCACCGCCCAGACGGTCTGGGAGCAGCTCGACCGGGTGTGGAAGCACTACCGGACCCGCGAGGGATGGGAGACCTGGTTCTTCGACCTACGCGATGATTGGTTCCGCAGAGGAGAGAAGACATGAAGAGAGGGAAGAAGCGCAAGCTCGACACCGTAGAGGCGGTGCTGGTCAACCGGGTGGGGGACGAGTTCCCCTGCACCGGGGAGTTCACCAACGGGTCGTTCACCATCCGCGTGCCGCGCGTCGCGGGATCCGGCTCCTTCGCGAGGTCGCTCATGGAGGGCATGGACCTCCGGGTGGCGACGTGAGGCGCGCCAAGATCCCGGGTCGCCGGGCCGCGGATGTCTCCTACCCCGCGTGGAGGGACTCAGTGCTGCGGGGCCTGCTGGACGCCGTGATCGACGTCCTCGACCCCGGGCCGTTCATGGACGAGGTGGACCAGCGGCTGTTCTTGGCCGCCTACGCCAAGCAGCAGGAGCTAGAGAAGCCGAAGTCAAACTAGCCTGAGATTTAGTATAATGTAGGTGACGGTAACGAGAGTAGGGAGGGCGAGATGACCAAGAAGAGACTTCGCCTCGAGCGACTGGCTCAAGGCCAAGTGCTGAAGGCGAGGAAGAACATCGAAGCCGGTGAGCCGTCCCGGTTCGACCGCATGGTGGGGTTCATCGAGGAGGAGAAATTCTGATGACCAAGAACCCTCCTAACACCTGGAGCGCTCGCTGCCAGTCCCCCGAGTGCACGGGATTCGCGAGCGTCAGGTGCCCGGAGTGCGGGAGGCCGACGTGCGCCGGGTGCCTGAGGGAGTGGACCGAGCTGGAGCCGAACGCCCTGCCGACCAAGATCTGCGGGGCGTGCTAATCGAAGTAGGGAGGATACATGCCGAACAAGGACGGGTTCAAGCTGTCGAAGAAGTGTGGGAAGGGCCACCGCCTGTGGGCCCGCAAGGGCCTCATAGTCTGCGACGCGTGCGAGGTGTCGATCCCCTCTCCCGCGAGGGCGAGGCGTCGGGCTAACGGGCAGCAGTCGTGAGGTGCGAGAAGCACGGGGACGAACGACTGCCCGATATGCGAGGTCGAGAAGACAGCCCCAGCAGCGGCGCCGACAGTCGGGCTCACCGGCTGGGTCTGTCCGAAGTGCGGGTGCGTCTGGGCCTTCTGGGTCGCCGGGTGCACCAAGTGCAACTCGAGCCCGACGCCGACGTGGAACGGGAGCGGGACGTGACCTCCCCTAAGTACTACGCGGGAGTCGGCAGCAGGGATACTCCACCGGAAGTCCTCGCGCGGATGACTGGGATCGCCACCAAGCTGTACTACCTCGGCTACGTCCTCAGGAGCGGGGGAGCGCCGGGTGCTGATCAGGCCTTCGAGGCCGGCGTGGACCTGCGCTACGACCAGAGGTCTGAGATCGCCAAGTGCTCCCGCAGGGCAGAGGAGCAAGGCGTCGACTGCGGGATCTGC
>Ga0315286_10004440_pt1 | contig 13460 bp, 28 predicted proteins | sample YL17G10_0_MG_FD_205038 | JGI IMG/M metagenome (GOLD analysis project Ga0315286, IMG submission 205038) | Sediment microbial communities from Yellowstone Lake, YNP, Wyoming, USA - YL17G10_0 | ecosystem: Environmental > Aquatic > Freshwater > Lake > Sediment | place: USA: Wyoming | collected... | reverse complement strand
ACCCCTTCTGACAGACTTGACTGCACCATTTCCAGGGCGTAGTTAAGGCTATGGGATCCGACAAGAAAAAAGGCAGGACGCCAAACGCCGGGAAGATTCAGGGGAAGAATCCGGGCGGCCGACCACCCCTTTCTGACGAGGCGCGTCGAGACAACCTGTTGCGGTTGCTCTGCACCGACGACGAGCTTGCCAAGCTGCAAGACGCCGCAAAATACGTCTCGACGCCCGTGTCCACGTGGGTGCGCTCTGTCGCCTTGGAGAAGGCCCGGATGATCGCTCTGGAGAAAGCGCGGATGGATGCTGAGAAGGCCAAGCATGACGGCTAGCGCCCCTTCGTGGGTTGCGAGGTGGCGCCCAGCACCGCGTGCTTGACGTCGTTGGTGACGCGGTAGCGCGCGTTCCCGGTGCGCTCTACGAGGCCGAGCTTGACGGCGCGATGGAGCCGCTGCGACGCGAGAGCCGGTGAGATGCCGAGCCGCGTTGCAACCTCGCGCGGCGGGAGTGGCTCGGTGGCTTCGCACAGGAGCTTGACCACGGCACGGATACCGTCGCCGATGTCGCGGGCCTCCCTCGTGTCTCGCTTCCGGGTCTTGGGCGGCGCTTCCGCCGTGAGCATTTGGCGATCAAGCTCTGCGATCTGGTGCTCGATCTCGATCTGTTGCCGATGAAGTTCCCTGGATTTCTTGAGGAGCGTGGAGAGGTTCGTCATGCCTCTCTTTGTGCGCCCGATCTGGAACAGAACGAGGTGCTCGCGAAGGTTCTGCTCTGGAACCTCACCTGCATCATCCAGGCGATCGAGGAGGATGAGAAGTTCAAGGCCGACTTCTCGCGTCTCGTGATGAGGGCCGCGTGAAGCTCACCGACCGCGAACAACGGCACGTGCGTACTGCGCTTCGTTTCATGCGAGCGAGGGTCGGCGGGTGGGCGCCGCTCGCAGCCGCGCTCCGCATGCAGGACGAGTCGCTGTCCAAGGTCGTGAGCGGTCGACGTGGCGTGACGCCCAAGCTCGCGTTCGGTGTCGCCCGGCTGATCGAGGGGTCGATCGACGATCTGCTCGCAGGGCGGCTGCTACCGAAGGCGTGCCCTCACTGCGGACGGCATCCCGACGAGGACTTTGCCGACGAGGAAACGGTGTTCGAGGATCGGCCGCGCGAAGCCGTGCTCGCCCTTGTGAAGTAGGCCGGGAGCCGGGACAGAACAAGCACAAAACTGCCATTCTGTCCCGACACGCGGTAAGTTCGAGGCATGGCTCGCAATACGATCGTTTCGGATCGCGAAAGGAAACGCGATGCGATACTCGGATGAAGAACTTCGTCGCATGAAAGCACGCCGCCGGGAACTCGTCGCAGAGTACGGTGACAAAGGCCAGCATCATCCGATGGGGCGGATGATTGGCGGTCTGAACCCAGCAGCGCAGGAACTCTATGCTCTTCGGGGGAAGATCGCCGGAGCCGAGAGCGAACGGCGTGCACCCACGCCGGTCTTGACGCCGCGTCCGGGAAGTAAGGGCGGCTATGGGCTGAAGTTCGATATCGAGTATCAAGGCCGTCGCGGCAAGCTCGGCACCGATAATTTCGGACGCTGGTACGTCATCGTTGGTGAGGGAAGCGAGGCCAACATGATTGCAAGCGACTTAAAGACGAAGAGCGAAGCTGCAAAGGCGTTCGCTAGACTGTCCAAGGGCGCGGTTCATCACGCGACGAAGAAGACGCCCCCCGCCCAGCTTCAACGCGAGATCGACGAGGTACTCGCACTCAAACGGGACCTCGCAGACGCACACTCGGAGTACCGCCTTTGGGCCGGGCAAGAAAGCCTCACCCGAGACGAGCGCGATCGGAAGACGCAAGCGCTGAGACGGGTGCAGGAACTTGAAGCCGCACTCCATAGGCAGCAGCCACTCGTCTTTCGCCGGAAGTGAATGCCAAATGCCGACGAAATCCGCGCGGTCTGAGGCCCAACTTCAACGCGAAATCGACGAAGCACTGGACGTTGTGACGGCTGAGAAGGCGCTCATCAGACTCGTCGCGAAGTACAAGAAGTACGAACGAACCGATCCAGATAAACCCGCAGGCTCTGTGCGAACCTGGAGTCCTCGCGACGGAAGACTCAGGGTGATTGAAGACGAATTGCACTACGAGGGCATGCACCCGAGGCGCATTCGGATCGGCGTTGCTATCGGCAGCAAATTCGCGTCGCCCCGTGACGAGAGACCGGCCAGTGCCGTACGAGAACGTCAAGTTGTCGTCGACGAGGTGAAAAACGCGGTGCGGGATATCCTCTCTGCGCTCGTCCAGACTCACGGGGGATACATCGTGGACATTTACGGGACTTCCTATTCGCCGCTCGGGTGGGTCGCGCCGTAGCCAGAAGACGCCCGATGCATCTGCCTATCAATCAACGCGGTCGCCCATTAATCCCTGCCCATTAATCGATCTATGGGCAACGCCGCGCGTGGGGTCATGGTGGCCGTATGAGCCCTCCGGCCGTCACGCAAATTGAGTTTCGCATGATCATCGACGGCCGCCTGGTACGCGTGACGTTCGATCGGCCCACGCGCATCGCTGAGCTGTTGATGGAAGAGAAGTGCAGCCTCGGAGAGTGGCTTCGCGCGTTGCGCGACTCACCCGAAGTACCGGATATCTGCAAGGACTAACAAGGGACCAAAAGGAACGCACCATGCCGAAGAAGCCAAGCAAGAAGAAGTCGTCGACCAAGTCTGCGCCGCGCGCACGCAAGACGTCTGAGAACGAGGTGCTCGTCGGCGCGCTGGAAACCGCGCTGACGGGTCTTCTGGCAGCCGTGGAAGCCGGAGCCACCGATCGCCGCAAGGAGCTGCGCGCGAGGGTGGCGGGCTCGGTCGCCGCGGAACTGTTCGCGTCCCCGAGCGGCCTGAGCCCCTCGATCGAGTCGTCGGACAACATGGCCAAGGGCATGGCAACCGTGGCCGTCGATATCGCCGAGGAGATCCTGCAACGGGTCGGCATCGGGGAGACTGTGGCCGCGGCGCCCGAGCATCCCGTGCCCGCACCGGGGGCCGATCGCTTCGGCAGCGTCGGCGCTGCCGCGTAGCCCCCACGATCTCGTGCAGCGCCTCGCCGCACGAGATCTGCATCGACCGGGATCTGCACGGGATCTGCACCCGTCGGGATCTGCAAGTTCACTTGCGTCGCACCAGGATCAACGGGAACTTAGCTGGAGGCGGAAAAGTTGACTCGGGTCTCGCGATCCGTATGTCGTCGCGAGCTGCCTCCATGACGAAGAAGGTTCCCACTCCTGCGATCGTGCCGTTGTCGAACACCGACAAGCGGGAGGTCTGCGATCAGCATGGCTGGGTCGGCAGGAAGCGTTTCCAGCAGGAGCGCCACGATCTTTGCGAGGTGCCGCGCGATCACCTCCCCGCAGAGGACGAGGAGGACGAGGCGTTTTCGCCCGTAATCGCGCGCGGCCCTGCCGTCGACAGCGATGAGGAAGAAACGGACGAGGAGGACGGCCACGACGAGGAGGACGAGGTCGTCGTCGGTGAGGAGGACGTCGGCGACGAGGATGACGACGAGGACGAAGCCAGCGCGGAAGCCAACACCGCCGCAGATCCGCCGCGGTGGAGTCGCGCGGCAGCGCGTCGTCAGGGCATTCCGCCGAAGAAGACAATCGCGGTTCGCCGGATCACGAAGGCTGATCTGGCCGCGGGGCGCGACGAGCTACAAGCGCTTGGTGCCGACGAGCCGTACGATCGTCCTCAGACACGTGCGGATTGCGCGCAGGTGCCCAGGCCGTGTCCGTACGTCGCCTGCAAATACTCGCTCTATCTCGACGTGACGGAGACGGGATCGATGATCTTCAACTTCCCGCATCTCGAACCTGGCGAGATGCCCGCCAAGCAGAGCTGCGCACTGGATCTCGCGGAGCGCGGCGCGATGACTCTCGAAGACATCGCGGTCGTGACGAACCTGACGCGTGAGCGTATCCGGCAGATCGAGCTGAAGGCGCTGCTCCGCAAGGCGCGGCCGGCAGCCATCAAGCGCGGCCTGGGTCCCGCGGATGCAGCGGCCGTCGGAGCACGACATCAAGTAGGACCGGGGGCTGATCTCGAAGAGACGGGTATCGAGGGCGCTGTTCCCAGCGATGTCGCGACGCTGTTGGGTGGTGGTGGCGGTGGTGGCGGCAGCGACGACAGCTAGCTGAAATGAGGCAGGAAACGGTCTCTGCCGTTTTTTGGACCTTCTTTGATCGAGTCGTTAGAGTGCAGGGATGGCCGACTTCAACAAACGCGGACCGGGTTGTGACGACTGCGAAGGCGAGGGCGGTGAGCGCGGCAAGCGCGGCAAGCGCGGCAAGCGTGGGCACGACGGTGATGACGGCGCGACGGGCCCGACGGGCCCGGTCGGCACGGGCTCCACAGGTCCCACGGGACCAACGGGCGGAACCGGCGCCACGGGCGCCACGGGCGTTCCCGGCACCAGTGGGGCTCTGACGGTGATCCCGTTCTCCAGCGGCACTCCGGTCGCGATCGGCTCGGTCTTAGATGACGACGAGCTGGTCGAGAGCTGCGCCCTCGTCGCGTTCGGAGACTCGGTTCCAGACGTGACGATCCTCGGCGGCGCGATCGATCTGAACTCCCTCCTCGATCCGCTGGTGCTGGACGCGGTCCTCGAAATGGCGTGGGTGATGCCGCGTGACGGTACGCTGGAGTCACTGGCGGGGTTCTACACCAACCTCCTCGGGGTCACCCTCCTGGTCGGAACTGCCAACGTGACGTTGCAGATCTTCCGACGTCCGGCAACCGACGCGGCCAACACCAACGTCTTCACGGCCTACGGCCCGCAACTCACGTTGACGCCGTCGTTCGGAGGCGTGCTCGCACTCAGCCAGACGGCAAGCGGCAATGTGGGGCTCGGCAGTCTTCCGGTCCTCACGGGTGACAGCCTCGTCCTCGTCGCGTGCGCCGATCGTCAAGGCGGTCTGCCGAACCTCGCGACGATCCTGACGGGCTACATCAGGGCTGGCCTCTCGATCGCGTAGTAGGCAGACGGAAAAGGTTGCCGAACCTCGTGGTGCTACCGGGCATCACGAGTTTTTGTTGTCCCGCGTGTGCGAAGCTCGCCGCTTTTCTGTGCGGCGGTCAGCTAGGTGTCACGCTGCGGCTAGCTCTGAAGGCTTGACCGTGATGATGCGGAGGAAGTGGAAGAAACGCAGCCACGTCTTGTGGGCGATCTTCACGTCGGCTTCTTCGCAACCCTCTGCGTACACAACCGAGAGCAGCTTGCCCCGCTTGCCGGCATGCTTGCCAGATACCACCTTCACGCTCTGTCCGATGAATTGGCGCATGGGCCTTGAGGTGATCACGATCGAAGATCGCGTCAAGGCGCTCAGCTCACGTACGCGACGATCTCGTACCGGCCGGTGTTGTCGAGCTTGTGCCAGTTGAGCACGAGCATGTGATCCACCTCTTGGCCCTCCTCGTCGCGGAGCTGCCACGTGGCCTTGCCGTCGCGGCCTACCAGGAAGAACTCCTCTTCCTCCGGGTCGAACCGAAAGCCGGCGCGCTTGACGATCGAGAACAGATCGTCGTTCGGGATCGACTGGAAGTACCGGTTGTTGATGAGGTCGTAGATCTGATCGTTGGCCTGCTTGGCGGCCTTGGTGAAGGCTGCCTTGGTGGACGATCGGCCTTGGCGCGAGGGCTGCCGTCCGGAAGGACTTCGCAGCACTTCGTCGATCTCTCGCTGTAGCTGGACGGCCGTCTTCTTCGCCATGCCTCATGGTAGGCCAAGAGCGCCCGGCGCGCGACATTTGGCAACGAACGTCCGCCCGTCCGCGATATCCTGGCAACGTGGCCATCGACGATTTCTACGCGGGCTCGTTCGGAACTGGGGGAGACAGCCGTCCGCCACGCGTCGAGGTCCTGCGCGGCACGGGCGGCAAGAATCCGTATTTCAAGAGGGGTCAGTTCGGCTACGTCGTCGGGGTCAACACCGCGGGCGGCATGTACTTCGCTGATAAGCAGGACGGCGAGCTGTCCGAGCCCGGCGACGTCGCCTTCCTGGTGTCCAAGACGGCCGACATGCGAGGAGGCGCGCTGTGGTTCTCCGCAGAGGCGCTGCGGTTCACGAAAATCCCTGCCGATTGGAAGCGCGATCTGCCTGACGAGGAGCGCGTCGCGCTGGACCTGTTCTTGTCGAGCGGCAACGGCAGGCACAAGGACCAGATCGCCGAGCTGGTGCCCTCGGCTCAGCGTCGGGGCTATCTAAAGACGCTCGCAACACAGCTCAAGGCTGTGCGCCCGCGTTGAGTCGACCGCTTCTTGGCCACTTAGCGCGCTAGGCCAAAAACTCGCAGGCTCGACAGGGACCGGGCATGATCGGCCTCAAGCCCATGTCTGATATCAGCAAGCGCGGACCGGACGACTGTGATGAGGGCGAGCGCGGCGAGCGCGGCGAACGCAGCCGTCGTGGGCCCCGCGGTCGCGACGGGCGTGATGGCAGTGACGGATCCACAGGATCGACCGGGCCGACCGGGTCGACCGGGCCGACCGGCCCCGTTTTCAGTGCGACCGGCTTTACGGGCCCGACAGGCCCGACAGGCCCCACCGGCGCGACGGGTGATGCTGGCGCAACGGGTCCGGCAGGTACACAGGGGCTCGCCGCGTACGGCTACGCCGTAAACGCCGCCGAGCAAAAAGCGAATTCAGGCTTTCCAATTGGCTTCAGCCTTGGTGGACTGATCTTCCCGAATGTGGGGATCACACCGCCGCTGCCGGCAGGATCGGCGTTCACGATCCTCTCCGAAGGCGACTACGAGTACATCTTCTACGTCATCGCGCAGCATGATGATGTCGAGACCCGGGGCCTCGACTTCGGCATCCGCGTCAACGGCGTCGCGCAGGGACCTGGCCATACGTTCCACAGCAACGAGGGCAGTGACGGCAACGATGTCCAGCTCGTGCGCGGCGAAGGCATCATTCACTTGATGGCGGGCGATTCGGTGACGCTCGTCAACGAGAGCGCCTTTGTGGTCAAGCCGCAGCTGACGAACTTCAATCCGCCGAGCAACAACGCCACGCTCTCGTTGAAGAAGCTCTCGCTGTAGATCAGCGCCGTCGCCCGGAGAGGATCACGGCTTCAGCCGCGCCACGGATTTGGGGGCTCTTCCGCTTCTTCCGCTTCTTCTTCTTCTTCGGAAAACCGCCGATCACGCGGTGAACATCCGCCAGCTGGGCGCACCACGCTCCCTGCGGATCGGCGGTTCGCTCGCCATGCTCGATGAGAATTCGCGAGGCGTCCAGGTGATCGCCAGCCGTCCAGCTTACGAACTGGGCCTCGTCGGCCTTTTGTTTCGTCGGAAGCAGCACCGCATGGCCGCTTCTCGTGTAGCCGAGGACCATCATCGACGTCTTCCTGCCCATGATAACTGCTGACGCTTGCTCCGGTTGATCCTAAGTGAACGTTTGGTGTCGATCGAGGCTAAACCCAGCATCAGAGGTACGCCTCGTAGACCTGAAGGCAGCCGTTGCGCCGGCAAAGCTGCTGCGTAGGTACCTGACCAATCGGAATCAGGGTTTTTTCGCCAAGCAAGACGGCGTTGTAGCAGACCCACCGACCGGGACGAAATGGCCGACAAGCTGCGAACCCACCATCGATCATGATGTGGAAGGTCGTGGCCTTCGGGGCCCGCGGGGATCGCGTCCGATCATCGCACTGTCCTGCCCAGAGCTGCTCGATCTCCAGCAGCACGTAGGGTTTGACGTAGCGCCCGTCTTTCAGCTCGGCAGGCAGTGGATCGGGCGATCGTCTCACTGCGCACCGCCGCGTGGTACAAGGGCTGTCTGCCTTTTTTCGGCTTCGGTCATGCGCCTCGCAACCGCCCAAGACATTCTCGCGCTGGAGTTGCTCGGCGTCGAGCTAGAGCTGGCGCGCGCCGAGAGCGTTGCGCACGCCGGTTCGCTAGGATCACCAGGATCTGCTCCACGCGACGACGGCACCACCATCACGCGGCGTGATCGCTATGTCCTGTCGCCGGTGACCGACGTAGTAGAAGATCGCTCCTCCAGCGATCGCCGCGATTCCAGCGACGTCGAGCACGCGGCCGATCGTGACTTCTCGGCGCCCCTGGACGTCCTTGTCTTTGAGCGCGCTCCAGTCGCAGCTCGTGCGGCACGCGGCGGTGATCTCCGCGCCAATCGCTGATCCGTGACGGCCCAGGCCAAGGCCGATCGCGAGGGTTACGATGCCGACGCCACTGGTCGCGAGCCCGGCGATCTTCCACCGGCGCCCAGACGACGACGACGACGACGACGACGACGACGCCGTCATGGGGCGGGGCTGCTCACGCGGACCGACGGAATCGGCAGGATCGGAGATAGCCGTCTTCGGCGCGGTCAAGGCGGGCACGACGGGCTTGGCGGTAGGACACTGCTCGTCCAGCTCCTTCGCGAACTCGTCGGCAAGCTTGCGCTGATCGGAACCGGCAGCTGGATCCGTCGCGAGGAAGCCGCGGTAGCTCGCGAGCGCGCTCGTGCAGTTGCCGGCGAGGCGCTGGGCCTGGGCAAGGTTGAACAAGAGGCCGCTCTCCTTGGAGAGGGCGTACGCGGCCTGCCACTTCGCGATGGCGGTCGCGTAGTCATGGCGATCGTAGGCCGCTTGCCCCTCGGTGTAGAGGACCTCAGGACCGGGCTGCGCGCGCGCGGTCGTGGTGAGACAGATCAGCGCGATCAGCAGAGCGATTTTCTTCATCGAAGTCCTCCCTTGAGGCGCACCGCGTTTCCTCCGATGGGAAACACGGCGAGGTCCATCGCGAGCTTGCCAGCGTGCTCCTCGATCCTGACGAGGAGGCTGGATCCGTCGCGGCCGTGCGCAGTTTGCTCGCGCATTTCGTAGTGGTCGCTGCCGCACATGACGCGTACGCGCTGCGCATCGATTTCGACGGGCGGTCCGCCCTCCTGGTAGATCACGAGCTTCACGTCGAGGCTCCCGTGCTCACGCCTACGATCGATGTGTACTTCACGGCCGCGCGAGCCGTCGGCAGGTGCGCGAGCAGGGGCGGCTGCCCGCTGGCCCCGAGGCCTACCGACAACACGTTGCAGACCCACTCGATCTGCAACGTCCTGTAGCGGTGCTTCCAGTAGTCTTCGTCCGGCCGTGCGCGCTTTCGGCACTCCTCGGCGATCTGCGGACTCAGGCGCTCGGCCTCGTTCCACAGGGCGACGATCTCCAACGGCTTCTTGCCGCGGCACGCCTCGAAGCCCTCGATGGCGCCATCGCGCTTGTGGTGGTCTTTCGGCGCGGCGTACGCCTCGCGTACTTCGGCGATGCCGTCGGCGATGACGCGATCGAGGAGCTGCTGGTAGGTCATCATGGGGTTACCTGGCCACGCTTCTTGGTGGCGAAGGGGTTGACGGTCTGGTTACGATCGACGGGTTTTGGAGCTGGAACTTCGACAGCGGATCCGCCGCTCCCCGTATCTACGACGGGCGGCTGCGGTGTCGAGGTTCTCTTCGTCGCGAGCTTGGGCGGCTTTGGTGCCCGTGCGCTGGGCTGAGCGACGGGCGGATCGCTTCCCGATCCAGGCGCCTGTTGCGGTTGCGGTGGGGGCGGTGCTGACGGCGTCGCCGGCACGGGCGGCTGTGCCGGTGAGACAACGAGGGGCTCGCTCGGGCGCTGCGCCACATCCGCGTCTGGGCTTCCGTGACCCGGATGACGCGCGCGCGCGCCGATCGTGATGCCGGCGATCAGCGTGCCGATCAGCGCGACCATGACGAGACCGACGATGCGCAGGCGCTTGCGCGCGGTCTTGGCAGCGCGGGGGCCCACGACGAATTCGGTGGCGGCACGTTGCGGATCGTTACTGCGCGCGGCCTCAAGGACCGATCGAATCTGCGCGAGCGTGGGCCTGTGTGCTGGATCCTTGGCGAGCATCGCGAACAGGCACAGATCGAGCTGCGTCGGAATTTCCGGCCAGATCGCTCGCGGCAGTGCCGGGGCCTCGTGCAGATGCGCGGCATATAGCTCGGGCGTGGTTCTGGCGTGCGGGAACGGCGAGACCCCGAGCACCAGCTCGTAGGCGACGCAGCCGAGGGCGTAGATGTCCGTACGCGGATCGACGTCGGGTCCACGCGCTTGCTCGGGCGACATGTACATCGGCGTGCCGATCGCGACACCGCTCTGCGTGCGCTCTGCACGTTGCTGATCTCGGATCTTCGCCAGGCCGAAGTCGACGAGCTTGACGATCGAGGGCTCGCCGGGCATGTGCACCAAGAACGTGTTCTCGGGCTTGAGATCGCGGTGGATGACGCCGTGGCTGTGCGCGGCCTCCAAGCCTCTCGCCATCTGATCGAGGATTCGAAGCGCCTCGGCCAACGGCACGCGCCCACGCTGGATGCGCTCGAAGAGCGATTCACCCTTCAGGAACTCCATGACGAAGAAGGCGCGGTTGTCCGGCAGCTCACCGACGTGCTCGACGGCGACAATGGCTGGATGCTGAATCTTCGCGAGCGTGCGCGCCTCGTACGCGAAGCGCTCGATCGCCCCAGCATCTTCCGAGTGCAGCGGGTGCATGACCTTGATCGCGACGCGTTTGCCGAGCTTGAGGTGACGAGCGGCGTAGACCTCGCCCATCGCGCCCGCTCCAAGGACCGCATCGATCTCGTACATCTCACCGACGATCGACCCTGGAGGCAGCTCGATGCAGTCAGCGCCCGACATGCGCGCGGCGTGACGCCGCACGACCGCGGTCGGCGGATCCGACAGCTGCGTGTGGCGCGCGACGTCAGTGCCGTCGAACGGGCTAACCGTCTCGACCGTTGTCGAGTCGGTGAGCCCGGAGCCGGGACGATCGATATCGGACGCGGACGACATCATCACCTGGGGTGTTTCATCGAGCCAACGATCTGCGAGCACTTGGCGCATACGGCGATCTCTCCTCCCGGGGGTCCATAGGTGGGCCTGCCGTCGAACGCCCACTCTGGGAGCTGGTAGACGCCAGGGCCGGCGTTGTCTTCGACGGTGCAGAAGCCGGTCGCTTGAATCTTGGCCATTCCCTCACGCTTGATGACGTAGACGGCGTGCAGCTCGTTGGCGGACATGAACGCGGTGATCATTTTCTTTCGTCTCCTCTTTACTGGCTGGCGTACTCGTCGGATTCCGTGTCGTTCTCGACGATAAAGCCCGCGTCGCGAAGTTTCTTAGACTCCGCGCCGTCGAGCAGGCGGTGGTTGCCGTAGGAGCAGCAGCAACCCTGGTACTTCATTCCTTCCGTCGCGCGCGCGGCGCTGAACTTCGCAAGGATCTCCCGCGCGCTGTCCTGCCACTCCTGCGGCAGCGCGCCGACGTCGCAGCCTGCCTGCGGGTAAATGCAGGTGTACTCGTTGCCGAAGCGCCTCGCGTGCTCGCTCACCTCGGGATCGATGCCGCGCGCGCGATCCCACTCGTCCTCGAAGTGTTTGGCCATGCGCTGCGCGCTAGCTAGCTCGGTCTTGAGCCGCGCGATCTCGCGATCGGCATCTTCGAGCGGCTGTAGCTCCTTCTCGCGACGCCGAACGTATTGCTCGTTCGAGATCGAGCGCCAGAGTCCTTGCCAGATGGCGTCGCGCCCGCAATCGCGCTGGTACGCCTCGTAGATGTGATCTTCGAGGTGCACGACGTCGCAGCCAGCAGCTTCACTTGTGGCGGACTCTTCGTCCGTCAGCACGCGGGTGTAGTAGCGGCCGTCTGAGTAGTCGAGATGGAGCTTGGACATTAGGCAGCTACTTCCTTGATCAGCTCGGCGACGCGCTTGGGGGTGAGCGGGAAGCCGTAGCCCTTGCGCTCGGCGCGCTCCAAGTTGTCCCACGTGATGCCGAGGATCTCCGTGATGGCGCGCCTGAGCACGACAACTCGGCCGCGCCGGATCTCGACGTAGTTGCCGTACTTCCACGTGTACGTGACGTCGTTGACGACGATGGTGCGCTTGGCGTGACGCTTCCTTCTCACGACTGCGATGTCTCCACGCCCGCAAGTACGGGCAACCCGAATTCCGGCAGCACGCCCGTGGAAAATTGCGCGCCGCACTCCTCGCACTGGATCAGCGTGACGGGAGCCTTGGGCAAGACTTCCGAGCGCACGTGCAAAAACTCCTCGCAACCGCACGCGGGACACCCGGGGTTCTTGGCGGGACTCATGGCGAGGTCTCCACTGCGTAGATCACGCCCTGCTTGTTGACGCGACCGAGCTTTCCGCACCGCTGGCACACCCGAAGTGCCGGATCGCCCTGGATCGCCGGCTCGCGCCAGCTCGGCTTGTTCCAGGTGTGGCCACGTTTCGACGGCGGGCACTGATCATACGGCATCGCTACGGTCTCCCTTGATCGCGATGAACCGAAACCTGTCGGCGCGAATCGCGTCGCGCGCCGCCTTGTTGCGCAGCAAGAACCAGAAGAAGCCGACGCGCGTACGGAACGGCTCGATGGTGGTGTTGCCTGGTTGCGGCGATACCGCGAGACTCTTCGCGTACATGAGCATGTACTTTGGCTTCACAGGGCGCGCTCCAGGGTGATGACGTCGAGCAGCGGCTCGTCGTGATGCGTCAGGATGCGGCTCAGAACCTTCATGAGCTGCTCGTTGTCGAGCAGCATCGCCTCACAGCGGTCCCAGATCAGAAACGGCGCTACCTTGCGCGCAGAGAGCAGGCGCTCGCCATTGCTGTTTTTGATGAACCACTTCGGGGCCGTGCTTACGTGCATGTGTCGGCTCCCTTGCGATGCCCGGGCTCGCCGCCGGTCACCGGTGCTGCCGCCTCCAGCATGGTCATCGCCTCGCGGATGTCCTTCAGCGACGCGCGATCCGCGAGGTAGCGCGTGACCGTGAGGCGCAGGTGCTTGGCGGCCTCGATGTGCGCGCCGCGCGGGTAGTAGGGGACCTTCGGGCCGCCCGTGGTGGATCGATTGCTCATGACGGGCACTCCTCCAATTTCACGTCGGTGAAGAAGAGATCACGAGCAGCTACCAAAAACGCGAGTCGCGCCTCCATGCCATCTCCGTCGATCGCGGTGATTTCGTAGCTAGCGCGCGTGGCACCGATCTCGCGGATTGAAATGAGCCCGAGGCCGATGTAGAAAGCGACGCCGTGCAGACTGGGTGCGCCCTTGAAGGGACCGCGCAGCAGGATGTGCGGAAGGGCGTCCTCGCGTGTCGTTGGCATGCGCGGCTCATCGGTCGGAGGACATTCGACCGCGAACTCGACACAAACCGAGAAGTCCGGTGCCTTCCGACCGTCTGTTCCAATAACGACACCGTTCTGAAGTTTGAGGTTCATCAGGATTTCGGCAGCACTCTGAAAAAGACGGTAGATGTCGTTCTCGCTTCTGGACATCACGCCACCTCCGCGAGGTGCGCGCGGCCAGCTTCGGTGGCGAGCCTGCCCTTGCCGCCGCGCTTGATGAGCCCCGCCTGCATCAGGAACGGCTCGATCGCGTCCTAGATCGTGCTCTTGT
>Ga0315286_10004437_pt1 | contig 13464 bp, 14 predicted proteins | sample YL17G10_0_MG_FD_205038 | JGI IMG/M metagenome (GOLD analysis project Ga0315286, IMG submission 205038) | Sediment microbial communities from Yellowstone Lake, YNP, Wyoming, USA - YL17G10_0 | ecosystem: Environmental > Aquatic > Freshwater > Lake > Sediment | place: USA: Wyoming | collected... | reverse complement strand
GAACAGCACCGCGCCCGCCGAGCCGATCACCATCACGATGAACAACGCGAATACCGTGATGCCGCTGGAAAGCGACCAGCCCAACGCGGCGAGGTAGCCGCGGCGCAGACGCTCGAAGTTGCCCTCGACGAAGCCGTGCAGTCGAGCCATGGCGCCGCGACCGCCCTCGCCGTGCCCGCTTTCGAGCAGCAGGTGACGCGCCATCACCGGCACCAGCGTGCGCGATATTCCGTACGACGCAAGAATCGAGAACACGACCGCCAGCGCCATCGGCGTGAACAGGTATTTCGCGGCACCGGTGAGCAGCAGCACCGGCAGGAACACGATACAGATGCACAACATGGAGACCAGCGCCGGCACCACGATCTGCTGCGAACCATCCAGGATAGCCTGCTTCAGTCCTTTGCCCATCGCCATGTGGCGGTGAATGTTTTCGATGGTAACCGTGGCATCGTCGACCAGAATGCCAACCGCCAGCGCCAGTCCGCCCAGCGTCATCAGGTTGAGCGAATACCCCATCAACGAGAGCATGATGATCGAGAACAGGATTGCCAGCGGAATCGAGGTCACCACCACGACCGTCGAGCGCCAGCTGCCGAGGAACAGCAGGATCAGCAGGCCGGTCAGCGCCGCCGCCATCAGGCCTTCGACGACGACCGCGCGCATCGCATTGGCAACGAACACCGATTGATCGAACAGGAAGGAAAGCGACAGGCCCTCCGGCAGCGTCACATTGGACAGCCGCTGCCGTACGTCCCGGATAATGTCCAGCGTCGATGCCCCGCCGCTTTTCAGCACCGTGATGAGAGCTGATTTGCGACCGTCGTGGCGTACCAGGCTGGTCTGCTCGTTGTAGCCGTCGCGCACGTCGGCGACATCGGCGATGTAGACCATCGCGCCGCCAATACTCTTGATCGGCAGGTTGCCGAGTTCGGCAATCTTCTCCGGACTGTTGTTGATGCTGAGGATGTAGTCTCGTGAGCCGATCTGCGTCGAGCCGGTCGGCAGATTCACGTTCTGCCGGTTCAGCGCGTCGTTGATATCCTTGGCCGTGATTCCCTTGGCATGCATGCGGATGGGATCGGCATCGATCATCACCAGCCGTGGCCGACCGCCGTAGGGCAGCGGCACCGTGGCGCCCGGAACCGGCACCACTTCGTTGCGCACCAGCCACAGCCCCTGGTCGTAGAGCTGCTGTTCGCTCATGGTGTCGCTGCCGAGCGCGATCTGCAGAATCGGTACGCTCGACGCGTCGTACTGCACGATCTGCGGCGGCTGCTGCCCCGGCGGCATGCGCCGGATAATCGTTTGCGACGTCGCCGTGATCTGGCTGACCGCCTGGTCAATGCGTACCGAGGGCTGAAAGTAGATGCGAATGACGTTCTTGCCGTTGATCGTATGCGACTCGATACGCTTGACGTTGCTGACCGTGGTACTGATCTGCTGCTCGGAAAAAATCGTGACCTGCTTTTCGAAGGCATCGGCGGGAATGCCGACGTACTGCCAGATCAGCGTGACGATCGGCTCCGCGATTTCCGGGAAGATGTCCTTCGGCATGCGAAGGATGGAGACGATGCCGAGCAACACGATCAGCATCGCGAAGACTACGAAGGTGTAGGGCCGGCTCAGCGCCAGCCTGACGATCCACAATCCTTTCTCCCTGTCGGTGATTGTTGCAACTAGGTTGCTTTGATGTTACAAGTTTGTGCACAGTGCTTACAAGAAAAAACATTACAGAATAGGTGTTCCAATCTGACATCCATATTGCAATCTGCAATATTGTGAAACGTGAATCAGGTTCTGGCCGCGCAGGAGCAGGAATGAAATGAGTACACCTTCAAAATTCGACTTTGCACGCCACAACAGCGCGCGGTCCATGCGGGGCCGGATCTCGGCAACCGCTCTGGTGGTCGGGCTCGCCGCTGTATTGGCCGGCCTTTTTGCGATTGGACTGTGGCCAAAGTGGAATGCGCTGAAGGCCGCGCAGGCGGACGCCGCCAAGGACGACCTTCAAACCGTGGTGTACGTGACGGCCAAGCGCGGCAGCCCGAAGGCTGACATCGCGTTGCCCGCCAGCCTGTATGCAATGCAGGAAACGACGCTCTATGCGCGGACCAACGGCTACCTCAAGCGCTGGAATGTCGACATCGGCGACCCGGTGAAAGCGGGACAAGTCCTCGCGGAAATCGAGGCGCCGGAAATCGACCGCGAGCTCGATCAGGCGCAGGCTTCGCGCGCCCAGGTCATTGCTCACCTCGAACTGGCGCGCGTTACCGCGGAACGCTATGCGGCACTGCTCAAGGCAGACGCCGTCTCGCCGCAGGAGGTCGACGAGAAGCGCGGCGTGTACGAGGTGCGCAAGGCCGACTACGCGGCTGCGGAAGCCAATCTGCGCCGGCTAGAACAACTGAAGTCGTTCCAGCGCGTTACGGCGCCGTTTTCGGGCACCATCGTCGCGCGTAACGTCGATGTCGGCTCATTGATCCAGGCCGGGAGCGCGTCTTCCTCCGGGTGGCTGTTCAAACTGGCGCAAACGGACACGATTCGCGCGCATGCATCCGTTCCACAAAGCAGCATGCGCATGATCAAGCCCGGAATGAGCGTTGACCTGGTCGTGCCCGAACTCGGCGAGCGCGTCTTCCCCGCCAAGGTGATGCGCAGCGCGGGGGCTTTCGATTCGGCCACACGTACCATGCTGGTGGAAATGTATGTGCCCAATCAAGGGGGACCGCTGCTGCCAGGCATGTATGCACAGGCAAAGATCAAGCTGGTCAATGCCGAGCCGACTCTTCAGATTCCGATCAACGCGCTGATGATCGGCGGAGAAGGCACCCGCGTGGCCGTTGTGGATGCGGGCGGCGTGATTCATATCAAGCCGGTGAAAGTCGGGCGCGACTTCGGCAAGGAAGTGGAAATCCTTGCCGGCCTGACGGACAACGAGCGCGTGATCAACAATCCGCGTGACAGTCTGCTCGAAGGCTCCAAAGTGCGCGCGTCCGAAATGCAGGCGCATGGCGAGAAGAAGGACACACCCAAACCGGCCGCGGCTCCGACAGAAAAACCCAAGTCCTGATTCGATGCCGATGAATTCGCGCTCTCTGCCGACATTGCTCATTGCGATACTGCTTTGCGGCTGCATGCGCGCCGGCACCGACTATGTTCGTCCACAGGCGACGCTGCCGGCCGCCTACATCGAAGCCGGCCCTTGGAAAGAAGCCGCGCCGAGCGACGAAGTCATTCGCGGCCGCTGGTGGGAGATTTACGGCGACCCGGTGCTCAACCGGCTTGAAGAGCAAGCCCGGATAGCCAGTCCGCGCGTGCAAGCCGCCGCCGCGAGAGTCGACCAGGCTCGCGCCGTGCTCGGTTTTAGCGAAGCCGGCCGCTATCCGACGCTGGAATTTGCTCCCGACGCTGCGCGCTACGGCGTATCGGGGAATCGCCCCGATCAGCCGAACAAGGTACCCGGCAATGTTCCCTATACGACGGATCGCTTCAAGCTGCCGCTGTACGCATCCTACGAAGTCGATCTGTGGGGCAAGATTTCCCGGATCGAGGAGTCCGCAAGCCGGCGCATGGAGGCGAGCGTCGCGGCCTACTACGGCGTTCTGCTGACATTGCAGAGCGATCTCGCACAAACCTATTTCCAGTTGCGCGCCGCGGACGAGGAACTTGCGCTGCTCACGCGCGGCATCGAATTGCGCGAGCGAGCCCGCGACCTGGTGGCCGCGCGTAAACGCGGTGGCCTGGCCAGTGAACTCGATCTCGCCCGCGTCGAAACCGAGCTTGCCGCCACGCAGTCGGAAGCGCAGGGAGCGCTTCGCCGCCGCAATGATTTGCACTACGCACTGTCCTTGCTGACCGGCGCAACGCCTGGCCCATTCGAGATCAATGTCGAGCCCTTTGTGCCGCAACCTCCCGTCATTCCTGTCGGCATGCCCGCCGATCTTCTCGAGCGGCGCCCGGATGTGGCGGAAGCCGAACGCCTGCTCTCGGCGCACAATGCCGACATCGGTGTAACGCAAGCCGCACTGTTTCCCTCGATCAGGCTGACCGGCGCGCTCGGGTTCGAGAGCGCGGAGCTGTCCGATCTGCTGAGTCCAAACAGCCAAATCTGGCTGCTCGGCGCAGCACTGGTGCAGCCGGTGTTCGACGGTGGACGCTTGCGCTCGAACGTGGATCGCGCTCGCGCCGTCTACGCGGAAAATCTCGCCAACTATCGCGAGCGCCTGCTGGTCGCGTTCAAGGAAGTGGAAACCGCGCTGTCAGCGCTGCGCATACTGGACTTGCAGCACCAGAGCCAGTCGCGCGCGGTGAAAGCAGCGGAGCGCGCCGAACAACTGGCGACCGCACGCTACAAGGCCGGATTGGTCAATGTCCTGGAACTGGTGGATGCGCAGCGCACGAGCTTGCAGATCGAACGCGGCCGCCTGCTGGTGCGCCAGCAGCAGATGTTGGCCAGCGTCACACTGATCCGCGCGCTCGGCGGCGGCTGGGCCGAACGGCGCGATGCGTCCGGCACCGCCTGGGTGATGCCGGCACGGCAGGCGCCCGGCGGTTAGTAACCGAACCGCGAGGTTACTGAGGCAATACAAACCCATATTTCTCGAATATCGAACGGGCTTGTCGGCTTTTCAGGAAATCCAGATAGGCTCTCGCCGCCGGGTTCTGCGCGCCCTGGTTGGTCAACACGGCGCCTTGTTCCAGCCGCGGGTGTGCCCCTTCCGGCACCAGAACATAGCGCCCGACGCCCTTCATTGCCGGAGCCATCGCCAGGGACAGGGCGATGATTCCGATCTCCGCATTTCCGGTCTGCACGAACTGGCGCGTTTGCGCTATGTTCTCCGCCATCACAACCCTTGATTCGACGTCTTTCCAGATCCCGGCATTTTCCATTGCCGCCTTCGCCGCCCGTCCATAGGGAGCGTGTGCAGGGTTTGCGATCGCGATTCGGCTGACCGCCGGATTCACAAGTGAGCGAATCCCCGCCTTGATGTCCAGATCGGGGCGCATTGTCCATACGACAATTCGACCGATCGCGTAAGGCGTCAAGCTGTTTGCGTCCACTGCCTTTTCCGCTATCAACCTGCGCGGGAAATTCATGTCCGCCGACAGGTAAACGTCGAATGGCGCGCCGTTTCGAATCTGCGCGAAGAATATCCCCGACGAACCGACACTCGTGGTCACATCCGCTTCAGGCCTGATCCCGGCGAACCTCGCATTGAGTTCCGGCATGCAATACACCAGATCCGCCGCCGCCGCCACCGTGACAGACTCGCGCGAGTGCGCGCTCAACGACGCAACGAACATGGCGACGAGTAGCAAGGTATTCTTCATAGACATTCTTTGCACTCCAATCTCTAAAAATCAACCTGGAAGCGCATCATGACCGCGGCTTCGTGGTCGTACGGCTGTCCATTGGCGACCACCGGTGTCTCGAAATTCGTGCGTACATAGTCCAGCAGCACACGCGTGTACGCGTTCTGGATCCACTTCACCTGCGCGGTGTAGGCGGTCGCTCTATTGGCGGAAGTCGTCACCACCGGCGTCACGCCGGCCGCAGTGCCCGCAAGCTGTCCCGTACTCACCGGATTGACGCTGTTGAAATCCGAGGCGTCCAGGAAGCTGTAGCGCAAACCAACTTCCCATGCGCCCATGCCGCTATCCGGGCCCCAGTCGAAACGATTGCGCGGCTTGATCTTGCGTATGTACGAGTCGAAATAGAAGTCCGCATAGGATTCCCCCGTGATCAACCACATCGCGCTGACGTAGCCCGCGTTGATCCTCGGCGAGTATTCCACGACCGGCCCCGGAACAGCGCGGGTACCCGCATACTCGGCGATCCAGTACTCGGCCTGCAGCTTCGTCGGACCACGGGCCAGCAGCAGTTCGAAAGCCAGCATGCTGCGATCGATGTTGCTGGCCTGGCCGCTCGTGGTATTGAAAGCGGCGGCGTTGAAGAAGGTCAGACCGCGCGCCTCCGTGCGAGCGAACGGCGCGGCAAATGGACTGGTCGGACTGTTTGCCTGCTTGCCCCATTTGTACCCCGCACCGATATGGTAAATGTTGTCGCTCGCCGCGAACATCTGCGCAAAGTCGAGAACCCCGCGCACCGTGACGTCCTTGGTGTCGGCACTGATGTCCTGCGCGTTGCCCTGCTTTTCTTCCAGGTTCTGCCCGGTGCCGTTGGTGACGGCCACCGCGTACCAGGTACCCGGCGTTGGCGCACCGAACAGCATGATGCCGCGATCGTAGTTGATCCCGTTGCCGTCCAGAATGTTCTGCTGCAGTCCGCGTTCCATGAAATCGCTCTGCAGATCGAGCAGTGTCTGCTCGAGGCCGATCTGCGGCTTGAACTGGCCGAGGCGAAGCGTGGCGGGCGGTCCCCAGGTCGCCTGCAGGTAAGCGAGCGTCGCCCTCGATTGCTGCTGCGTCGTGCCGGTCGCATCGCCTGACGCGAAGTCCCCTTCGACATAGACGCTGTAGCGTTTGTACATGGTCGCTCCGAGGCCGAGGCGAAGGCGGCGCGTGCTGAAGGTGTCCGCCACGATCCCGCCCGGATAGTAATGACGCCAGTCGAGTTGCGCCCTCCCGCTGGCGCGCACGGCCCAATCGCCGCGCGCATCTTCGAATGTCACGCCGTCAACAAACCGGTATTGCACGCCTTGCGATTGCGCACGCTGCTCGGTCAGCGCAGCCTTGTTTTTCGCATCCTGCACCTGGCCCTTGATCTGCTCCAACTGGCGATTCATGGCCTCGATGCCTTGTTCGAGCTGGTGAATTTTCTCGTCCGCATCCGTCTGCGCCAGAGCGGCGCCCGGCACCATGAACGCCGCTGCGATCAGCAGCGCATGCGTGCCGCGGAATAAACCGGAGTCTGTTTTCAAAGCATTTCCGCTGCACGTCATATTCCAATATATATAACGCGACACAAAAAAACTCATTTCACCGCGCGCATCGTCGGACGCAGGGGCGGCAATTCGGCCTCACCGCTGCTGGTCAACAGTACCCGTATCGATCGCTCGCTGGCCCGGCCCTCCGCGTCCCGATAGGGCGCCGTCTTGAGATCAACCGTTCTTGCGACGCGCCCTCGCTCGAGGACCACCAGAGTCTCAGCCAGCACTGCAACATCTTCCGGGTCGTGGGTGATCACGAGCATCGGCACCTTGAACAGCGCGCGCGTATTCACCAGCTCGCGGCGCATGCGCTCGCGCAGCAGAGGGTCGAGCGCGGCGAACGGCTCATCCAGGAGGAGCACATCCGGGTGACGAATCAGGGCACGCGCCAGTGCGACGCGCTGGCGCTGCCCGCCGGAAAGTTGCCACGGAAAAGCCCTGCCCAACCCGCGCAACTCGAATAGCTCCAGCAAGTCGCCGACGCGACGCGCCGCGTCGGCGGGCAGTTGACGCTGCCACCAGCGCTTGACGCCGAAGCCGATGTTTTCCCCAACCGTCAGATGCGGGAACAACGCGTAGTCCTGGAATAGATAACCGACCGCGCGCTTGCTGGCCGGCACGTCGATTCCCGCTGCCGAATCGAACACCACCTTGCCGGCAACCACGATCCGGCCATAGTCCGGCTTTTCCAAGCCCGCGATCGCGCGCAATGTAAGGCTCTTCCCGGCGCCCGACGGACCGAACACGACGCCAAGGTCATCTTCACAGGCAAATTTCACGTCCAGCGTGAAGTCGCGCCCGTTCGAACGCAACGCCTTGCCGATATCGACTTCGATGCGCATGGGGTGTGAATCAGGCCGCGTGATGCGGGCGCAACAACCGGCCCGACGCCAACAGAATTGAAATACACACGATCGACGTCACGATGACCAGGAAATTGGCGACATCGTCCTTTCCCGCCTGCACCGCTTCGTACACCGCTATGGAAAGCGTCTGCGTGCGGCCCGGCAGGCTGCCGGCCACCATCAACGTTGCGCCGAATTCGCCCATGGCGCGGGCGAAGGCGAGCATCGCGCCGGCCAGAATGCCGCGCCACGCCAGCGGCAATGTCACGCGCAGGAAAACCTCGATCTCGGATTGGCCCAGCACACGCGCGGCCTGTTCATACTGGCGCTCGACCCCTTCGAAGGCCGCGCGGGCCGCTTTATAGACCAGCGGAAAGGCCACGACCGCCGCCGCGATCACCGCGCCCTGCCAGGTAAATACCAGGGAGATACCGAGCTTGTCGTAGAGCCATTCGCCGATAACGCCACGCCGGCCCACCAGCACCAGCAAGTAATAGCCGAGCACGGTCGGCGGCATCACCATCGGCAGGGTCATCATGGCGTCCACCATTTCCCTGCCGGGAAAGCGCAAACGAGCGACGGCGAAGGCGATGGCAATCCCGAAAACCGTTGCCAGAAACGTTGCCCATCCCGCAACCTTGAGGGTCAGCAACAGGGGTACCAGGACTTCCTGTGATGTCGGCATGTCGATCATGGGGTCAGACGCGGCTCGTCGTATATCATTCTATATAACGACTCCGGGCGAAGCCTAACGACTCGCCCCGACTGCGTCAAGGCAATGTACCGGCACAGCGTTTCCGGCGCGGCACAAAAAAAACGGCAGCCCTGATCGGGCCGCCGCCGAATGCTCGACAGGAGGTCTGCGCGCGGAACGAACTCGTTTATTTTCGTCCGGCAGCCTGCCACCTGTCGCTATGTTCTTATGTATATAACGATTTGTCAAGACCGTTGTGGAACAGGCCGTTGTGGAACCGCATCTGACTCGCGGCTTTATTTGTGGAGAGGCGGCCGGGATGCCCGCGTTCGACGATACGAATGCGGCAATCAAACGCCCTTCATCATGTCGGTGAAACTGCGCAGCTCGCGGGCGACACTTGCGCTGGCCTTCGCTTCCATGGCGGTGTAGCGCCGCAACACGTCCTTACCGAACTCGGTTACGGCGGCGCCGCCTCCGGCCCTCCCGCCAGTCAGGGTGACCACCACGGGCGATTTGAATGCCTGATTCATGGTGTCCACCAGCAGCCACGCGCGACGGTAGGACATTTCCATGTGCCGTGCGGCGGCCGAAATCGATCCGGTTTCGTCGATCGCCCGCAACAGGTCGGCTTTGCCCGGTCCCATCGCGATCGCTTTGCGGAACAGGATGCGGATCTGCGGTTTGAGGTCCTGCTTCGACAACTTTCGGGAGGGAGGAGACTTTGCCATGCGTTGGGCCTTCAGGACCAGCGATCAGCGGCCGCATCATCGGCCGTGCGCGCATCGACCCAGCGCCCGCCTTCCGGCGTTTTCTCCTTCTTCCAGAACGGGGCGCGCGTCTTCAAGTAATCCATCAGAAATTCACAAGCCTGGAAGGCTTCGCCGCGATGCGCGCTTGCCACCACCACCAGCACGATCTGGTCGGTGGGCTTGAGTGTGCCAACACGATGCACGACCAGGGCGTCATAGATATCCCAGCGATCTCTCGCTTCTGCGACAATCGTCTCCAGCGCTTTTTCGGTCATGCCGGGATAGTGTTCGAGTGTCATCTCCGCAACGTCCGCGCCTTCATTCAGGTCGCGGACCACGCCGACGAAGCTGGCGATGGCGCCGATCTTCGGATTGCCGTGACGCATAGCGGCCATTTCAGCACCGATGTCGAAGTCCCCGGTCTGTACGCGCACGGCCATGTCAGCCTCCGGTGACCGGCGGAAAGAAAGCCACTTCGTCGCCGTCGCCAACCGGGGTATCGGCTGCGGCCATGTCCTGGTTGACGGCAATGCGGACCGGCCTGCCGGGCGCGAGCTCGCGCTCCCAGGTCTCTCCACGGCTGCGCAGCCAAGCCGTCAGGCCACCGACATCCTGCACATTGCCAGGCAGTTCGACCTGCTCGCGCTCGCGGCCGAAAACCTCGCGCAACCGGGCGAAATAAAGCACTTCTATGGTGACGATCGGGGAATCGTTGGGTCTCATAAAATCAATTATCGCCGACTTGCCGGGGCAATGCAGCCATCGCATCAGGCCAGCCCCAGGTGCTTCAGCATGAACCCGGCAATCTCAGTGTAGTCCTCCAAGCCGAAGGTCGGCAGTGCTGTGGGGATTCTGGCGTCGGTCGCCAGCGCTACGATATGCGCATCATCGGGAAACAGCAGCGCACTGCCGGCGGCCAGCCGGTGGATCTCGATCTTGGGAATGGCCTGCCTCTTGAAACCTTCCACGAGCACCAGATCGCACGGCGCAAGCCGCTGGAGTAACGCCGGCAGCTCCGGCTCGGCCTCGTTCCTGAGCTCGTGCATCAGCGCCCAGCGCGCGCCGGAACTGACCAGAACTTCGCCCGCACCGGCCATCCGGTGCCGGTACGAATCCTTCCCTGGCCGGTCGACGTCGAAAGCATGGTGGGCATGCTTGATCACCGAAACCTTCAGGCCCCGCGCGACCAGCAGCGGAACGAGGTTCTCGATCAGCGTCGTTTTGCCGCTTCCCGAGTAGGCTGCGAAACCGAAGACTTTCAAGAGATGCGCAATTTCTGAGGATATGCGATGGGATTGAAATGGTTATTTTGTCGTCACCCGGAACCACGATGTTCGCTTCCGATCTCGTCTGCGACGTAGACGCGCATCCTGTTGGTCCAAAGCTCTACCTCGCGATCATCCAGCGATGCAATCCTGTCGCCGTTGCAGCGCCGACGAATTGCGCGGCAATGAATGCCGGCGCATCTGCAGGTCGAATGCCGGCGAACGTATCCGTCAACGAGCGTGCGAGGGTCACCGCGGGGTTGGCGAACGATGTCGATGCGGTAAACCAGTACGCCGCCGTGATATACGCGGCTACTGCCGCGGGAACGGCCTCCGGTTTCCAACGTGCGCAATTCAGAATCACGGTAATCAGTCCGAATGTGGCCACGGCTTCGCTAAACACCTGCGAAGGCCCGCTGCGCACATGCTGAGAGGCAAAAAAAGTCGGCAGCTCGAACATCCAGTGTGCGGCCACAACGCCGGCAAGCGCAGCCACGATTTGAATCAGTAGGTAGGGACCCACCTGGCGCCAGGGCAACTTGCCGAGCCAAGCCTCGGCGAGCGTCACTACCGGATTGAAATGCGCACCGGAGATGCTGCCCATGGCGGCAATCAGCGCATACAAAACCGCTCCGGTCGCCAGCGCGTTGGCCAGCAGCGCAATGCCCGCATTGCCTCCGGATAAACGTTCACCCATGATCCCGGAGCCCACGACCGTTGCGAGCAGCAGCGCGGTGCCGACAAACTCCGCTGCCAGCTTCCTGGACAGGACGAACATCAGGACTTCCCGATAGCTTCCTGGTTCTTTTTCAGCGACAGCCGATCGAGTTTCTCGATCGGCAGGCTGACGAAGGTGCGAATGCGATGAGACAACTGCGCATAAGCAAGCGCGAACACCCGCCGTTTCTCGGCATCCGTTCCGCTGAGCCGCGCCGGATCATCCACGCCCCAGCGCGCCGTCATCGGATGTCCCGGCCAGATTGGGCAGACCTCCCCGGCCGCATCGGAACAAACCGTTGTAGACCCTGGGCTGCATGGTTTCATGCGTCCAGCTTCGGCACGCAGCAAGCCGGGGCCTTGACCGGAATGCGGCTCAGGCCGGTGCGCGTGTCTTCGCCGAAGACCGGGATGCTGGAAAGCGTATGAAACGTCTCCCAGGCGAGCCCTTGCGGATCCTGCACCCAATGCTTGTTCGATGCGGCGTAACAGCAAGCCGCATTGGCCTGCTCGACAACCGGCCGGTCGGCCTGGGACAGCCGGCCGCGCATTTCAAGCAGCTCCCCGTCGTTCTCGACCTGAATTCCCAGGTGGTTGACCCCCGGCGTGTCGCCGCGTTTCGAGATGGCGAAATTGACGCGCGGATCATCGAGCATCCACTTGGCGTAATCGTCTTTGGTGACGGCGGGCTGGGCACCGAAAAGCGAACTGTAGAAGCGAATGCTGCTCTCGAGGTCTGCGACCGCAACGTGTACGTGAAAGCGTTTCATGCTGCTTTTCTCCTTGGCGTTCTGACTGGGGTGAGACCGACGCTGCACTCTTTTCCAATGCAGCAGTTTTCGGTCAGGTAACCGACGAGGTCGTTCATGGCGGAATAATTGGCCGAGTAGTAGATGAATCGGCCGGACTGCCTTGCAGCGACCAGACCGGCCTGGCTCAGCTCCTTCACATGGAAGGAAAACGTCGCGTTCGGCAGATCGAGCTTTTCGGCAATGGCGCTGGCCGGCAAGCCCTCCGGCCCCTGCCGGACAAGCAATCGGTAAACTCCGATCCGGGTTTCCTGCGCGAGCGCCGCCAGCGCTTTGATGGCTTCGTTGGTTTTCATATTTCCAGTATCATGGAAATATAGGAGAGCTGTCAAGACCCTCGTCGTTGACCCTTGTCGTTGCCGGGGTCCTGGCCGATTTCTGCATCAGGAGCTGGGGCGAAAACTGCCGCCGTTCCGGCCATGAAACTGCGCTCGTGCGCCTTCCCGGCGCTATTCACAATCGAATATAATCCTTTGCAGCGGCGCAACGGCGGCGCCAGAGTCCGCAACCAAAGCAGTCAGTGCTCGAAACACCACGATGACGAAACCGCAAACCTCTGCGACTGCATGGACCAACCCCGGGTCGGACGCACCGGCGCTGGCGGACACGCGCGGGCGGCCTTTGCGCGACCTGCGCATCTCCGTGACGGACCGCTGCAACTTCCGCTGCACCTACTGCATGCCGAAGGAAGTGTACGGCCGCGACTTCCAGTTCCTCGAGCGTTCGCAGTTGCTGAGCTTCGACGAAATCCACCGGCTGGTGCGCGTATTTCGTGCCCACGGCATCGAGAAAGTGCGCATCACCGGCGGCGAACCGCTGGTACGCCGGCAACTGGAGAAGCTGATCGCGATGCTCGCGCAGGAACCCGGCCTGGACCTGACCCTGACCACCAACGGTTCGCTGCTGAAACAGAAGGCACAGGCACTGAAGGACGCCGGGTTGAACCGCGTGACGGTCAGCCTGGACTCCCTCGACGACGCGGTGTTCCGGGCGATGAACGATGTCGATTTCCCGGTGGGCAAAGTGCTCGAGGGCATCGAGGAAGCCGATCGCGTGGGCCTGAAACCGCTCAAGATCAACATGGTGGTGAAACGCGGCACCAACGATCAAAGCGTCATCGACATGGCGCGCTTCTTCAAGGGCAGCGGCCATATCCTGCGTTTCATCGAGTTCATGGACGTCGGCCACACCAATGGCTGGAAAATGGGACATGTGGTGCCGTCGCGCGAACTCGCATCGCGCATCAACGCCGAACTGCCGATCGAGCCGGTCGATCCGAACTACGTCGGCGAAGTCGCCGAGCGTTGGCGCTACCGGGATGGGTCCGGCGAAGTCGGTTTCATCTCCTCGGTGACGCAGGCGTTCTGCAAGGACTGTACGCGCGCGCGCCTGTCCGCGGAGGGCTCTCTGTATACCTGTCTGTTCGCCACAGAAGGAACCGATCTGCGCAAGATCATCCGCGGCGGTCCCGGCGACGAAGAACTTTCTT
>Ga0315286_10004433_pt1 | contig 13475 bp, 5 predicted proteins | sample YL17G10_0_MG_FD_205038 | JGI IMG/M metagenome (GOLD analysis project Ga0315286, IMG submission 205038) | Sediment microbial communities from Yellowstone Lake, YNP, Wyoming, USA - YL17G10_0 | ecosystem: Environmental > Aquatic > Freshwater > Lake > Sediment | place: USA: Wyoming | collected... | reverse complement strand
CGCCCGCTCGACCACGTTGCGTAGCTCGCGGACGTTCCCCGGCCACTGGTAGCCGGTCAGCATGCGCTCGGCGTCGCGATCGAAGCCGGGCAGGCGCTCTGCCGACCGGGGCCGCAGCGTGGCGAGGAAGTGGCGCGCCAGCGGCAGGACGTCTTCCGGCCGGTCGCGCAGCGGGGGGACAGAGATGGGGAAGACGTTCAGGCGGTAGAAGAGGTCGCTCCGGAACGTGTTCTCCCGGACCATCGCGTGGAGGTCGCGGTTGGTGAGGCCGATGACCCGCACGTCGACCTGGATCTCGCGGGTCCCGCCGACCCGGCGGAAGCGGCGCTCCTCGAGGAAATGCAGGAGCTTTGCCTGCACGTCGAGGCGCAGCTCGCCGATCTCGTCCAGCACTACCGTGCCCCCTTCGGCCAGCTCGAAGACGCCCCGCTTCAGCGACTTGGCGTCGGTGAAGGCGCCCTTCTCGTGGCCGAAGAGCTCGCTCTCCAGCAGGTTCTCCGGAATCGTCGCGCAGGAGACCTCGATGAGGGGCCGATCGCGCCGCACCGACAGGGCGTGCACCTGCCGGGCGAGGACGTTCTTCCCCGAGCCGCTCTCGCCGTGGATCAGGATGCTCCCGACGTCCGATGCCGCCACCTGCCCGACGACTTCCCGCACGTGGTGGAAGAGGGCCGAATTCCCCACGACCTCGCTCGCCAGACTCTGCTCGCGCATCCGGCGAGAGGCCTGGGCTTCGAGCTGGTCGCTTCGCACCGCCAGCGAGCGGCCGACCAGCGCCACGAGATCGGCCTCGTCGACCGGCTTCGTGAGGAAGTCGAGGGCGCCGAGCTTCATGGCCCGCACCGCCTCCTCGACCTGGCCGATGGCGGTCATCACGATGACCATGCTCTCGGCGAGCCGCTCGCGGTTCTCCTCGAAGAAGTCGAGGCCGTTGCCGTCGGGGAGGCCGATGTCCAGGAGGACGACATCGGGTTGGCGACAGGCGAGATGCGAGCCAGCCGAAACGAGGTCGGGGGCGCGGTTGACCTCGTGCCCGGCGCGCTCGAGCTGTTTCGACAGGGCCCAGCGGAGCAGCTTCTCGTCCTCGACCAGGAGCACGAGGGCCATGTCAGGACGCCTCGCGGGTTGCCGGGGTGGGCCGTGGGGGCCCGCTTTCGGGCAGGAAGACGAAGAACGTGGTGCCCCGTCCGGCTTCGGAGTCGACCTCGATGCGGCCGCCGTGCTGCTCGATCAGGTTCTTCGAAATCGTCAGACCGAGCCCGGTGCCGGTGAACTTCGTCGTGAAGAACGGCTCGAAGATGCGGTCGACGTCGCCGGAGGAGATGCCGGGGCCGTCGTCCTCCACCGCCAGCACGACCTCGCGGCGCCTCGGCAGCGCGCTGGCGCGGACCGTGACGTGGCCGCCCTTCTCGCCCATGGCCTCGCCGGCGTTCTGGACCAGGTTGAGGAGCACCTGACGGATCTTCGCCGCGTCGAGCGGGATCTCGGGCAGGATGCCCTCGACGTGCGTCGCCAGCTCGATCTTCTTCCGGCCGAGCGCCGGCTGCATCAGCTCGATCGCCTCGGTCAGCAGCCGCCCGAGGTCGGTCCGCGAGATCTTCAGCGGCGCCCGCCGCCCCGACTCCAGAAGGCGCAGGAGGATGCTGTTGACGCGTTTCAGCTCGCCCAGCATCTCGTCGTAGAGATGGGCCGTCGCGGCGTCAGCGGTGTCGTGCTTCAACACCTCGAGCGCCCCCTGGATGCCGGCCAGCGGGTTCTTGATCTCGTGCGCGAGGCCCGCCGAGAGCTGGCCGAGCGAGGCGAGCTGGTCGACGTGGGCGAGACGCGACACGACCTCGACCTCGCGCTCGCGGTGGCGGCGCAGGAAGTCGCGCAGGCGCTGGTGGAATGCCGCGGCCGCCGGGTCGAGCGGCAGCTCTTGGGCTGAACTCGACGGGTTGCGGCCGGCGGCGACGTCGTCGAGGTCGGTCTCCAGCTCGGAGAGCGACCGGCGCACCGTCCGCTGCACGACGAAGGCGACGCCGCCGACCAGGAGAATCCAGGCGCCGAACAGGAGGCCCACACGGCGGTTCAGCAGGTTACGGATGCTCTGCATTTCCCCGGTGAAGTCGATCCGGATGCCGGCGGCGCCCAGGGTCCGGCCCTCCTGGTGGCAGGGCCTGCAGTCTGTCCCCGTGTTCACGCGGACCACGCCGCGCACCCAGCTGTGACCGTCCTTTTCCTCCATCCAGATCTCGTCCCGGTGCGCCGGATCCGCCAGAACGATCTGGACGCGCCGGGCCAAGTCGTCGTTTGCGGGAAGGTCTTTCGGCCAGATCAGCTGGCCCCGGTCGCTGTAGAGGCGGAGACCGATGGGCTGGTGGAGGGTCAGGAGATGTGCGAACAGGTGCGGGTTCGGGCCGCCCCGCTCGGACGGCATCAGGGCGGGCATTTCGCGGACCACCTGCTCGACCTGGCGGCGGGCCGCCGCCGTCCCCGCCTGGATGTAGCCCTCCTCGAGCAGCTTGTAGTTGCCGTAGTAGAGCGTCCCGAACGCGACGATGTGGATGGGGACCACGACACCCCAGAACCGCAGGCGCGCGGGATCCATGCTCACCGCCACGCGGCGCCACGCCGAAGGAAACGTCAGGCTCAAGACGGGGATGATACCGATCGGACGCGCCGCGTGCCCATCAGCGCTTCGCCGCCGCCAGCTCCCAGTCGACGAGCTTCCTAAACCTCTCGAAGGACTGCGCGCCCGACAGGGGGCGGCCGTTGACGAAGAAGAAGGGGGTGCTGTTGACGCCGGCGCTCTCTCCGAGCTTCCGGTTCGCCTCGACGACCGGGGTCATCCGGCCCGAATCGAGGCACTTGTCGAAGGCGAGAGGGTCGAGAGCGAGCGACCGCGCGTGGGCCTTCAGGCTGTCGGTCCCGAGTGCCTTCTGGTTGGCGAACAGCTTGTCGTGCATCTCCCAGTACCGCCCCTGCTCGCCCGCGCAGAGGGCCGCCTCCGCGGCCTTCGACGCCGAGGGGTGGATCGACAGCGGGAAGTTCTGGAAGACGAGGCGCACCTTCCCCGGGTACTGCTCGAGCACGCGCTTGAGGGCCGGCTGCGCCGTCGCGCAATACGGACATTCGTAGTCCGAGAACTCGACGAGAGTGACCGGCGCCTTCGGATCCCCCTTCGACGGGCCTTCGGCCTTTACCTCGACTTTGGGGAGGAGCAGCGGCGGCAGCAGGACTTCCACCGATGACTCGGCCTTCAGCCGGGCCACGTAAGCCTGGCGCAATTCCTGGGAGGTCTGGCTCCTCACGAAGCCGGCGATCTCCGCCTTCACCTCGGGAAAGGGCGGCAGGGGCCGGCCGCCGGCCTTCGCCTGCTCGTAGATGGACATCAGGGTCGGCTCGGCCGGTTCCGGGACCTTGCTCGTGATCTCCCGCTGGATGAGCGCGTCGACCGTGATCCCCTCTTTCTTCGCCCGCGCTTCGAGCAGGCGCTTCTCGATCAGCACGTCGAGCGTGCGGGCCCTTACGCCGTGGACTTCCTCGGCATACCGGGCGTCCGCGGCGGCGAGCGGGCCTTTGGCCTCGGCCATCAGCTCGGCGTCGGTGATCACCTGCCCGTCGACCTTTGCCACCGGAGAAGCCGGGTTCTGTGCCGCAGCGCCGGACGGCTTCGAACAGCCGGCAAGCAGCGCGCCGACGAGGAGCGAGACGGTGGTCAGCTTTCTCATCTCCCTACTTTCGCAGGACCGGCGGATCCGCCGCAATGATCAGGGCTCATTAACGGAGGATGGGCCTGCCCGAGGCCGGACTGAACTCTTCCGACCCATGACCGGCGTCATAGGCGCCCGCGGCGCGGATCCCTATCTTCCTCGCCGGAGGGTCGGAACGCCGATGTCTCATCAATCCGCCGTCCTCGCGGAGCGCGCCTGGGAGAAGGAGCCGCTGACCGCGCTCGTCCGGTTCATCCTCGACACGCACCACGTTTATACGCGCGAGGCCATCGCAACCCTGCCGCCTCTCGCCACGAAAGTGCGCGGCCGCCACGGCGAGGCGCACCCCGAGACGCGGGGCGTCGAGGCCCTCGTCCACCGGCTCGCCGCGGACCTCGCACCTCACCTGCAGAAGGAAGAGCAGATTCTCTTTCCCTACATCGAGGCGCTCGACCGGGCGGCCGGCGGCGGCGGGGGACCGGCCGCGTCGTGCTTCGGGACGGTGCGGAACCCGATCCGGATGATGATGGCCGAGCACGAGACGGCGCTCGAGATTCTTTCGGAGCTGCGCGCTACGGCAGCCGGCTATACGGTTCCCGCCGATGCGGACGCGTCCTTCCAGGCCCTCTACGCCGGCCTCACGCAGCTCGAGAGCGACCTTCACCGGCACATCCACCTCGAGAACAACATCCTCTTTCCGCGCGCCATCGAGCTGGAGGCGGCGAGTCTCAGTACGTAGGCCGGAGCAGATCTTCCTCGCGGCGGAGACCTTTCCCGCCGGCGATCCGTTCGACGCCCTCATCGCGGCGGCCGCGATGAGCCTGGAGCTGCCGCTCCTGACGCGCGACGCGAAGCTTCAGACCTCGGAGGCGGTCCGGACAGTCTGGTAACGGCAACCCCGCAGCCGCCGACGGCGTGGCACCGCGGCGAGTAACACCTCGCGCCATAGAATCCCCGTCAAACCGTGGACGAGCACGACCTCGTCGGGACCCGGATCGGGCACCTGCGCGTCGTCGGCTTCGTCGGGGCGGGCGGAATGGGATCCGTCTACCTCGGCTTCGACGAGAAGCTGCAGCGGCGCGTGGCCCTCAAGGCGATCCGCGAGGCGCACCTCGACCCGGACCGGAAGGCGCGCTTCCTGCGCGAGGCCCGGGTCCTCTCCCAGCTGAAGCACCCGAACATCTGCGAGATCTACGACTACCTCGAGACGCCCGAGCGCGATTTCCTCGTTCTCGAGCTGATCGACGGCCGGACGCTCGGCCAGGTGATCCGCGAGGGGCCGGACCGCGCCACGAAGATGCGCCTCGCCGAGCAGATGGTCGGCGTCCTCGTCGCGGCGCACGCCAAGGGAATCGTCCACCGCGACCTGAAGCCGTCGAACGTGATGGTCACGGCCAAGGGCGACATGAAAGTGCTCGACTTCGGGCTGGCGCGGACGCTCGCCGAGGCGGCGCCGACGCTGGATCTCGCGCCCCCCGCGGCTGGCGGGCTCAAGGGGCCGGAGGCTCCGGACGAAACGCCCGAGTCGCCGACGGTCGACCTGCCGGTCGCCGTGGCGCCCGAACGGGACCCTGACGACACCGTCGACGCCGACGTGGAAGCCCCGGCCAGCGGCACGGATTCCGCCGTGGCGGTGACGCGCATGGGCGCCCTTCTCGGGACGCTCGGCTACATGAGTCCGGAGCAGGCGCGCGGCGAACCGGCCACGACGGCGAGCGACATCTACTCCTGCGGCCTCGTCCTTCAGGAGCTGTTCACGGGGAAGCCGCCATTTCAGCCGGAAATCAACCCCGTTTCCCGGCTGCTCAGGGCGCGGAACGCCGAGAGCCTGCCGATCACCGACCTCGATTCCGACCTGACGGCCCTTCTCAACCGCCTCAAAGCCCCGGAGCCCGGCGTCCGCCCGTCGGCGCTCGACGCGGCCGAGCGCCTGTCGTGGATCCGGGAGAAGCCGCGCCGGCGCTTGAAACGAATTGCCGCTGCGGCCGCCGCCGGTCTTCTCACGCTGGTTGCCGTCGGGATGACGTACCAGGCGTACCGGATCCGTCAGGAGGCGGGGCGGGCGAACCGCCAGGCGGTGACGGCCCGGCGGGTCTCCGATTTTCTCGTGAACCTGTTCGAGATCTCCGACCCCGGCGAGAGCCGCGGCAGCAGCGTCACCGCACGCGAGCTTCTCGACAAGGCCGTCCGGGAGATCGAGGGGCGCCTCCAGGACGAGCCGCAAGTCCGGAGCACTCTCCTTTACACGATGGCGGACGTCTACGCCGAGCTCGGCCTCAACCAGCAGGCGCTGGAACTCGGCGAAAAAGCCCTCGCCGAAGTCCGCGCCGCCTCACCCCCCGATGACCAGGCGATCGCGAAGTCCCTCTCCCTGCTCTCGGTGATTCATCGCCGCCTCGGCCAGTACGAGAAGGCCGAGCCTCTCTACCGGGAGACGCTCGCCCTGCAGGAGCGAGTCCTCGGCCCCGGCCACGTCGACGTCGGGAAGACGCTCGACAACTTCGGCGTGTTCCAGCAGGAGATGGCGAAATACGCCGAAGCCGAACTGCTCCACAAGCGGGCCCTCGCCATCCTCGAGCGGACGCCGGGGCCACGAAGCCGCGACGTGGCGACCGCCCTGACGAATCTCGCCAACGTCTACAACTCGGTCGGGAAGTACGATCAGGCCGAGTTCCTCCAGCGGCGCGCCCTCGACATCCAGGAGAAGCTCCTCGGGCCGGATCACCCGGACGTCGGCACCTCGCTCAACAACCTCGCCACGATCTACTTCGCCGTCGAGGAGTACGGCAAGGCGGAGGCGCTCTTCCGCCGCGTCCTCGCCATTCTGGAGAAGACGGTCGGCGCGGACCATGCCGACGTCGGGACAGCCCTGAACAACGTCGCGAACGTCGCCCAGGCCCGGGGAGACTTCCCGGCTGCGGAGGAGGCCTTCACGAGGGCCGGCAGGATCTACCAAAAGGCCGCCGGCCCCGGCCACCCGAACGTCTTCGTCTCGATGTCGAACCTGGCGACCGTCTGCCGGGACACGGGGCGTTACGGCGAGGCGGAGACCCTTCAGCGGCGCGCGCTGGAGGCCGACCGGAAGACTCTCGGGCCGGACCACCCCAACGTCGCCTTCGACCTGCACCGGCTCGCGATCCTCCTCAGGGAGCAAGGCCGCCCGTCGGAGGCCGAGCCTTTGCAGCGCCACGCTGTGGAGGTCCTCGAGAAAGCCCTCGGGCCCGACCACCCGACCTACGCCCTGACGCTCCTGGTTCTCGGCGACATCTACCGGGCCGAGGGACGGCGGGCCGAAGCGGAGCCGCTCTATCGCCGGACGCTCGCCATCACCGAGAAGGCGTTCGGTCCCGAGAACTCCGACGTAACCGACGCACGCCTCCGCCTCGCCGCGCTCTTCCAGGAGACGGGTCGGCGCGATGAGGCGGGCCCTCTCCTCCTTCGCGCGCTGGAGGTCTCCTCGAAGGGAAAGGCCCGCGGCGAGAGATCCCCCTATCTTCTGGCCCGGCACGCCACGGCCCTCCTGCTTCTCGGGCGAACGAGCGAGGCCCGCCCGATCGCCGAGCGCGTCTTCGCCACCGGCTACCGGCGTCGCCCCTTCGTCGAGCTCTGCCGAAAGAACGGGATCGCGCCTCCCGCCGGTTGAAGCGCGGACGACTTCGGCAAGGAGGGCCGTGATCCGTATTGTTGCGGAGAGATCGCTTCCTACTTACTGCCTTCCGTCAGCTTTTCGAATCGCCGGAGAGGCTCATCCGTCCGCTTCAGCCCGAGGGCGCCTTCATCCGGCGGACGAGGTCCTGAAAACGCGGGTTCGACCGGAGGGGCGCGTAAGCCGGATTCAGGCCGACCCACGGGAGAAAGCTCTGGCGCTCGCGGTAGCACGCCTCGAGCCAGCGGATGGCCTCGCCGTTCTCTCCCAGCGCCGCGTACGTTTCCGCGAGGAACCACCCCGCCCATGCACCGGTGGCTTCGGGTTTCTCTCCGAGGAACTTCGCCAGCAGCTTCCGCGCTTCGTCCTTCCGCCCCGCCTGGGCATACGTCCGGGTGAGGCACCACCGCCAGTCGGGATCGTCCGCGCCGGCCTTCTGGTGCTCGGCAATCGCCTCGACGAACAACCCCTTCTCCGCGAGAACGTATCCAAGGACGGCACGCCCGTAGCCGAACCTGGGATCCAGATCGAGGGATTTCCGGGCTTCAAGGAGCTTGATCTCGCCGAGGGCCTGGTACATCTCCGCCAGCGGTTCGCCCCCCAATTCCTGCGCTTTGGCCGCGGTCGCCCGGGCGCGGGCAAAGTAGTCCGGGAACCGGTCGTGGCCGATGCGGGCGTAAGCGACCGCCAGCGCGGCCTGGGGCAGCGGGTTCGCGGGATCCATTGCCACCGCCTGGTTCAGATAGGCGAGGCCTTTCTCGAACCCCTCGGGCGTCATCTTGTTCAGCTGGAACTTACCTTTGAGAAAGGCCTCGTACGCCTCGGGGGCAACGGGCCGGGCGGTTGCCAGTCGGGCCCGCTCCGTGGGGGTGAGAGTCAGATTCGCCTTCCGCGCGATCGCCGCCACGATGTCGTTTTGAAGCGAGAGGATGTCACGGGGCGCGCGCTCGAAGCTGTCCGACCAGACCTGCTCGTCCGTCGCCGCGTTGATGAGGTGAGCCGTGACCTTCACCTTGCCCGCCGCCTGCAGCACCGAGCCGGTGATGATCGCGTCCACCCCCAGCTCTCGCGCCACCTCCGAAAGCGACTTCGTCGTCTTCGCGTAGCGAATCGCCGAGGCGCGGGCAATGACGCGGGAGAGGCCGCCGAGCCGGGCCAGGTCGGTGATCAGCGCCTCGTGGATCCCGTCCGCCAGATAGCTCTGCTCGGGATCGCCAGTCAGGTTCTCGAACGGCAGGACCGCCACGCGCCTCAGCGCCGCGCCGAGCCCCGTTCTCGTCCTCCACCACCAGCCGGCTCCGAGGGCGAGGGCGATCAGAAGGGCCGCGGCCGCCACCGCGGCACGGTGCCGGTGCAGAAGAACGCCGACGGCCGACATCGGAGCTACCGGCTTTTCCCCGGAGATCCCGCGCAGCGCTTCGAGGCCCAACACGACATCGGGGGCGGACTGGAACCGCCCCTCCGGCGTCTTCTCCAGGCAGTGCCGGACGATCCGTTCGACCTCCGGCGGGATGTTCTTGTTCATCTCGAGAAGGTCGGGCGGCTCTTCCCGAAGGATGGCCGTCAGCGTCTCAGGCACCGTGCCGCGGTGGAACGGCTTCTTCCCCGAGAGCAATTCGTAGAGGACGGCACCCAGCGAGAAAATGTCCGATCGGGCGTCGAGAGGTTTCCCCTGCACCTGCTCGGGCGACATGTAGCCGACCGTTCCCAGGACGACACCGGGTTGGGTCGCCGCGGCCGTCGTCGCCGCCGTGTCGAGCGATCCGTCCGAGGAGGGTTGCGTCAGCTTGGCCACGCCGAAGTCGAGGATCTTGATCCGTCTGTCCTTCGTGACAAAGACGTTCTCCGGCTTCAGGTCCCGATGGATGATTCCCTTCTCGTGCGCGGCGGAGAGGCCCCGTGCGATCTCCAGCGCGTAGCCCACGGCCTTCTTCGGCGGCAGCGGAGTGCCGAGCATTTCTCGCAGCGACTCGCCCTCCAGCAGCTCCGACACGATGTAGGGGTTCCCCTCGTGCGAGCCGACGTCGTGGACGACGAGGATGTTCGGGTGGTCGAGCCGCGCCGCCGCTTTGGCTTCCTGCGTGAAGCGCGAGAGGCGGTCGGCGTCGGCCGCGAAGTGCGAATGGATCACCTTGAGGGCGACATCCCGGTCCAGTCGCGTATCCCGCGCCCGGTAGACCTCCCCCATGCCTCCCGCCCCGAGCGGGCTCTGGATCTCGTACGGACCGAGCCGGGTCCCTGTCGACAGGCTCATGGCGCTGGCCTTTCGGGCCTACGGAAGGAGCGGGCCGTGCCCACCGCCGCGGCAACTCGTTCCGGCGGCTCCCCAGGAAGCGATAGCTTCCGCGATTCTATTCTCGCGACGCTTCTCGCATCGGAACGTTAACGGTTTGAAGATCGAACGCAGATCGCGATAATCTCTTCGTATTAAAGATTGCGCATCATCATTCGACGCTGATCCCCGCTTGAAGGCGGTCGTCGCATCGGCATGAGCCGAGCCCTTCGGCGCGACGCGGAGACGCTTCCGCTTTTCGAGGAAGAGCCTTCCTTCCTCCACGGGTTCTTCGAGTCGGCCGCGACGCGCTGGCCGGACGAGCCCGCCGTGGAGATTCCCCCCGGGGCCGGCCGCCCCGCCCGGCGCGTCGTCACGTACACGGCCCTGAAGCGCGAGGCCGATGCGCTCGCCGAGGCGATCTCCCCGTTCGTCAAAGAGGAGTGCGTCGTCGCCATCCTCCTCCCCCGGACGACGGAGCTTCTCTACGCCGCGCAGATCGGCGCGATGAAGGCCGGCGCGGCGTACACGTGCATCGATCCGGTCTTCCCGGACGGGCACGTCCGCGACATCCTCGAGGACTCGGGCGCCGTCGCCCTCGTGACGGACGCCGGGGGGCGCGCCCGCGCGGAGGGGGCGGGCTTCAAGGTGGCCCATCTGCTCGACGCGGCGGAGGAGACGGCCCGGCGCCGCGGCCGCCCAGTCCGCGTGCCGTCGCCGAAGTGGCTCCGGCCGGAGCATCTCGCCTACGTCATCTACACGTCGGGGACCACCGGGCGGCCGAAAGGCGTCCTGATCGAGCACCGGAGCATCGCCAACCTCGTCGGCTCCGACGTGACCGAGTTCGGGCTCGGGCCCGGCGACCGCGTGGCGCAGGGCTCGTCGGCCTCGTACGACTCGTCGGTCGAGGAGCTGTGGCTCGCCCTGGCCGCCGGGGCGTCGGTGGTCGTGATGGACGACGAAGCGGCCCGCCTCGGGCCGGACCTGGTCCCGTGGCTGAAGCGCGAGCGAATCACCGTCTTCTGCCCGCCGCCCACGCTCCTCCGGACGACAGGCGCCGTGAACCCGCAGGCGGAGCTGCCCGACCTCCGCCTTGTCTATCTCGGCGGCGAGGCTCTCCCCTCCGACGTGGCGGACCGCTGGTCGAACGGGTGGCGCCTCGAGAACGGCTACGGGCCGACGGAGACCACCGTCACGGCAATCCGGATACCCATCCGCGAAGGGGACGAGATCTCCATCGGCCGGCCGATCCGGGGCGTCCGGATGTGGGTCCTCGACGAGGCACTCGAGGAGGTGCCGGACGGCGAGATGGGCGAGCTCTGCCTCGGCGGCCTCTGCCTTGCCCGCGGCTACCGGAACCGCCCCGAGCTGACCGCGGAACGATTTCCTATCCACCCGAAGCTCGGGCGGATCTACCGGAGCGGCGATCTGGGGCACCGCACGAAGGACGGACGTTTCTTCTGCCACGGGCGGATCGACCTGCAGGTGAAGCTGCGCGGCTATCGCGTGGAGCTGGAGGCGATCGAGGCGCGGCTGGCGGAATGCGACGGCGTGCTCGAAGCCGCCTGCCGGGTCCAGGGCGACGGGGCCCGGCAGATGCTGGTGGCGTTCGTCGTCCCCTCCGCCCCCGAGACGCCCCCGTCGCTGGAGTTCCTCCGGTCGTCGCTCACCGACGTCCTCCCCCCGTACATGGTGCCGGCCCGCTTCGGCTTCCTGCCGCAGCTTCCGAAGACGGTGGGCGGCAAGATCAACCGGCAGGCGCTTCCGGTCCTCGAGGGCGACGTCCGCGCCGGGGAACGCCCCCTGGCGCCGCCGCGCAGCGAGCTGGAGGCGAAGGTGGCGGCGGTCTTTCGCGAGGTCTTCGAGCGCGAAGAGCCGCCCTCGATCCACGACGACTTCTTCTCCGACCTCGGCGGCGATTCCCTCTCCGCCGCCATCGCCGTTTCACTCCTCCGCGAGGACCCGGCCACCGCCTCGCTGACGGCGCGCGACCTCTACGACGGCCGCACCGTGGCCGAGGTGGCCCGTCGGGCCGAGACCGACACGGGCGCCGCCACGGCTGCGGAGGAAGAGCCGGCGAGAGAGACCGTGGATCCCCGCCCCGCCACGGTCGCCCAGGCGGGCTTTCTCGCCCTCGGCCTCCTCGCCGCCTCGCTCCTGGCCGGGGCCGGCGCTCTTTTCGCCCTTCCTGCCCTCGTTCGCGCGCTCGGCCTCGTGCCGCTCGTCCTCTTCGGACCGCTGCTCTTCCTCATGGCCGCCCATCTCTGGGCCCCGCTCTCCGTCGCCCTCGCCGTCCTCGTGAAGCGCGCGCTGATCGGCCGCTACCGGCCCGGTCGCGTTCCCGTCTGGGGAAGCCTCTACGTCCGCAACTGGATGGTCCAGCAGAGCCTGAAGCTCGTCCCGTGGGGGCTTCTCGACGGGACCGAGTTCCGGATCGTCGCGCTGCGCGCGCTCGGCGCCCGGATCGGGCAGCGGGTCCACATCCACCGCGGCGTGAACCTCTCCGAAGGGGGTTGGGACCTCCTCGAGATCGGCGACGACGTGACGATCGGTCAGGACGTCTCCCTCCAGCTCGTGGAGCTGGAAGACGGCCAGGCCATCTTCGGCAGCGTCTCGATCGGGGAGGGCGCCACGCTGGAGCTCAATGCGAGCGTCGAGGCCAACTCCGTTCTCGAGCCGGCAGCTTTTCTCGCCGCCCGCTCGTCTCTCCCCCGCGGCTCCCGACTTCCCCGCGGCGAGCGCTGGGACGGCATCCCCGCCCGCCCCGCGGGAACGTCTCCCGAGCCGCCGGATCTTCCGGCGGACGAGCGGCGCCTCTCGCCCGCGGCCGCGGGGACGCTCCTCGTCCTCGCGCGCTTCGCGCTCCTTCTCGTCCGCGCGCTTCCCGCCCAGGTTCTCGCCCTCGCCTTCGCATGGGGCCACGGCATCGACACGGCGCGCGTCCTCGCCTGGCTCGCCGCCCCGGCACTCGCTCCCGGCCTCCTGCTGTCGGCGATGGCCACCGCGGCCCTGGCAACGCCGCTCACGCTCTTCCTCGAAGCCCTCGTCTGCCGCGCCCTCGGGCCGGTCCGCCCCGGTGTCTTCTCCCGGTGGAGCCCTTCGTACGTTCGGGTCTGGCTGAAGACGGGGCTCGTCGACGTCGCGGGACGGTGGCTCTGGGGAACGCTCCTCTGGCCTGTCTGGCTCCGCCTCGCCGGGTCGCGGATCGGGAAGGGTTGCGAGATCAGCGGCCTCATCGACACCGTCCCCGAGCTGGTCGAGATCGGCCGGGGGACCTTCTGCGCCGACGGCATCTACTTCGGCGGGCCCCGGCTTCACCGCGGCACGGTGACCGTGGCCCCGGTTCACCTCGGGAAGAACAGCTTCCTCGGAAACGGTGTCGTTATCCCGGGGGGCCGGCCGCTCCCCGACGACATCCTCCTCGGTGTCTGCACCGTGGCCGACGCGGCGACGATCCAGGCGGGGACAGCCTGGTTCGGCCATCCGTCGTTCGAGCTGCCGCGGCGGCAGATCGTCGAGTTCGACCGCCGGCTCACGCTCGACCCCTCGCCGATCCGTTACGCGAACCGCGTCCTCTGGGAATGGTTCCGCTTCACCCTGCCGGCCGTCCCCGTCTTCGTCCTCCCGGCCTGGTTCACGCTCGCGTCAGGGGCCTCGAGGAATCTCTCCCCGGCGGCGTTCCTTTTCGCCGCCTCTCCGATCGCGCTGCTCCTCGCCTTCTTCTTCCCGGCGCTCCTTGTCATCGCCTCGAAGTGGGTGCTCCTCGGGCGGGTGAAACCGGGCGTTCACCCCCTCTGGTCCTGCTTCGCGAGCCGGTGGGACTTCATTTGCATGGCGTGGAACATCCACGCGGCCGGCGTCG